>Ga0136611_10001531_pt1 | contig 16109 bp, 20 predicted proteins | sample AntDrymUQ2232306_2_FD_106645 | JGI IMG/M metagenome (GOLD analysis project Ga0136611, IMG submission 106645) | Polar desert sand microbial communities from Dry Valleys, Antarctica - metaG UQ223 (23.06) | ecosystem: Environmental > Terrestrial > Soil > Desert | place: Antarctica: Dry Valley...
CTTCCGGTGGAGATCGCCGCCGCCGCCCGCCACGACGAGCCACTGGCCCCGCCGTACGAGCGGTGAGCAGCTACGCCAGGTGGCGGCCGAACCAGTCGAGCAGGGCGCGCTGCGCCTCTGCCGCAGCCGCGGCGTTGTATCGGGCCCCGGTGTCGTTGAAGAAGGCGTGGTCGGCGCCGGCGAATGTGCGGATCTCATGGGTCCGCCCGGCCGCCTGCAAGGCCGCTTGGTTCGCCTCGCGAGTCGCGTTGACCCGGGTGTCGTTCTCGGCGTAGACCCCCAGCACGGCCGCCTTGGACTTGCTGAAGTCGGGTTTGGCCGGCCCCGGCCCGTAGAAGGGCGCGACCGCGGCCAGGCGGGGTTCGCCGGCCTGGACCAGGCTCCACGCCAGCCCTCCGCCGAAGCAGAAGCCCACGGCGCCGACCTTCTTGCCGGGCACCCGTCGCTGCAGCTCGTCGATGGCGGATACCAGCCGCCGCTCCAGGACCTCGGCGGAGTCAGCCCCGAGGGCCCCTTGCACTTGGGCGTCGTCCTTGCCCGCCGTCCCCCCGGTGACGAGGTCGGGGGCCAGAGCGGCGTAGCCCTGGCCGGCCAAGCGCACGACCAGCTCCTCGAAGTGCGGCGTGAGGCCCCGGTTCTCGTGGATCACCAACAGCGCCGCCTTGGCACTTGCCGGCGCCGCCCACGCACCCTTGAACCGGTCCGCAGCGGGACCGAGGTCCACCAGCTCGGCCTTACCGCCCGTGCTGGCACTCGTCGCGGGTGGGGCAGTGGGCGCGGTGGTGCTGCCCGAAGCAGCCGGCGCAGCGGCGTCATCACCGCCACAGGCGGCCAGCAGAGTGGCGGCACCGGTGAGGCCCAGTCCCAGCAGGCCGAGCCGCCGAAGGGCCTCCCTCCGGGTGACGAGCCCGTCGGTGAAGTCCTCGGCGACCTCGCCGATCAGATAGTCGCGCATTGCCATGGAGCTGAAGGTAGGTCCGGCCTGCGGCCTACTTCGCTCGGTCGGAACCGGTCAGGCGAAGCGGGAGTGCCCTATGAGCAGCTCGCTCTCCACCTTGTGCAGGCGCTCGTCGTAGCCGATCTGGCGGAACAGGTCGGCCAGGCTGTCGAAGGCCCCGAACTCGGCGGTGAACTGACCTTGGTAGCTCTGCGCCTCCCATCCCGGGTTCTCCTGCACGAGCAGGGCGTACTCGTGCTCCGCGTGGTCTTCGAAGTCGGCGTTCAGGCGGTAGCTCCACGCCGGCCTCGCCGCGAACATGAACCACGACAGCTGGTAGTAGGCAAACGCCAGCAGCTGCGGGATGATGCGGGTGCGCAGCCACGGGCGCGCCTGGTCGACGGTGAGCTCCTCCAGGATGAGCAGGTGCCATTGCTCGTTGTCCTGCTCGAAGCGGGCTGTGCGCACGCGGTCGAACACCCGGCGAGCGAAGCCGGTCTGGCGGGCGGTGTGGGTGACGGCGACGTACGCCACGTTCTCCCACGCCTGGTACGGCACCCGGGCCACGAGCTCGAGCACGCGGAACTTCTCGAGTGTGCGCTCCTTGCCGTAGAGCGCATCCATCGTCCAGAACAGCGCTCGGGCGCTCAGCGACGCCTTCCGCCGCGGTGTCCGAAGGGTGACCTGCTGCTCGGCGACCAGGCCGTCGTGGTCGAGGCGCTCCATGGGACCGAACGGTGGTCGGGCGCCGATGGCCCGACTGACCGGCCCCTCCTGCGGCTCGCCCTGCGGCTCGTCGGGCGTCACGGGGCGGGAGCGATGGCCTCGGCGGCGAGCTTGATGGCCTGGAGCGTCGCCGCGATGTTGCGGCCGTGCAGCGCCGTGATCACGCCCACCAGTCGCTCCTCGTCGGCCCCGCCGTCGATCATCTCCCGCATGGGAGACCGGGCGTCACCGAGCTCGACCGACTCGACGAGGCGGGTGCCGCCGGTCTTCGACGGGTGCAGCTGATAGCGCCAGATGGCCACCGGGTTGTCGGGCTGACCCACGACGAACGTGTACAGCATCCCCTCGGCAACCTCGGTGACCATGGGGGTGGTCGACCACACCTCACCGCGCCTCTCGTTGCTGGCCGTGAAGCGGGCGCCCACCTCCGGGCCCGTCCACGGTGGGTCCCAGGTGCCACCCTTGTTCTCGGGACTGAACTCCCCCATCCGGTCCGGGTCGGTCACCAGCGCCCAGACGGTGGCTCGGTCGGCATTGATCTCGATCTCGCCTGATGCGATGGGTCGGTGGATGAGCAGCACCGTTCTTCCCTTCTGCCGGGTGCCCGCCTGTCTAGTCGCCGCCCGCCCGGACGACGAGGCGCCGCCCTCGACCGCTACTCGACGACGCGCACCGTGGTCGGGCCTGGCATAGAGATCTCGTCGACCGGCTCCACGGGCCCGCCGGGATTGGTGGTCGTGAAGCTCCCGGCGCCGTTGACTGTGGCGGTTCCCTCGCCCGGATACAGGCCGATCGTGGCGGTCTCGTTCGGCGTGGACAGCAAGAACTCCATTGCTTCCGGGCGGCCCGTGCATGGCACCTGGGCGATCGGGTTCCGCGAGCCTCCACCGATGTTCTCGATCACGCCTCGCGTTTCGCCGACGGGTTGCGGCTGGGTGACTCGGGCTTGGAGGACGACGGTCAAGTCGGCCGGGCACTCGACGATCACGGGAAGCACTGAGGATCTCGGTCCCGTGATCCGGACGTCCCCGTTGAGCGTGACGCTGACCCGACGCAGCGGGCGCACTGGCTCGGGAGCAGGCGGCGAGTTCACCGGCCCCGGGACAGCGGGTGCCGGCGGAGCAGTCGGCGCAGCAGGTGCGAAGTGCAGCACCGAGCCGCGGGCTGTGACCATCGAGTAGCCGCCACCAGGACGGGCCGTCATCCCCGTGACCCGGTCACCGGCGGCGACGGTGCCGACGCCAGACCCCTGGAAGTCGGCGTCGAAGGCGAAGATGCCCCCGTCGGCTGCGACCATCCAGTAGCCCACGCCATCCGGATCGGCAGCCATGCCGACGATGGGCTGGTTGAGCACGATGTCGCCGGTGGAACCGGAGAAGGTGGCATCCCCGAAGGTGAAGATGCCGCCGTCGCGAGCGACCAGCCAGTAGCCGTTGCCCGACTGGGTGGGAGCCATGCCGACCACCGGCTGGTTGAGCCGGATGTCACCGGTCGAGCCGTAGAACGGGGTGCCGAAGGAGAAGATGCCGCCGTCCGAGGCGACGAACCAGTAGCCCCGGCCCTGCGGGTCGGACGCCAGCGAGACGACGGGCTGGTTCAACCGCAGGTCGCCGGTCGAACCGCGGAACGTGGCATTGCCGAAGCTGAAGATGCCGCCGTCACCGCCCAACAACCAATAGCCACCAGCGTCGGCGGTAGCCGCCAGCCCCACGATGGGAGTGTTGAGGCGCAGGTTGGCGGCGTTGCCGTGTTGGGCGGCGGAGCCCGTGGTCGAGACGTCGCCATTCGTATAGGCGAGCCAGTGACCACCGGCGCCGGCGTTGGCGGCGATGCCCACGGCGGTGGCTCCGGAGGCGGCCGCACCTGCGCCGGAGCGGTCCACCCCGGTCAGCTCGGCACCGGCCGGTGCCAACACCGTCAGGCCTGCCGCCCCGACGGCTGCCGCGACGAGCAGGGCGAGTCGCCCACCCGACCGGCCCGCCTTCGGCGGCTCCTGAGCTCCAGCTGCGGTCCGTCCAGGCGTCATTCGGGCGAAGGGCACTTCGTCACCATACAGGCTCACTGAGCGTGTTGGTACCCACACGTTGAGAAGTTTTTGTGGAACCGTTGTGCCGGGAGTCCAGTCGACGGAACGCCCGTGGCCACGCCGCTTCGGCCATGCTGGGCGGCGTGGCCATGATCGAGACGATGACCTTCCGGCTGTTGGACGGCGTCGACCACGCCGCGTTCCTCGAAGCCGACGCCCGGTTGCAGAGCGACTTCGCCTATCGCCAGCGGGGCATCATGCGCCGCACCACGGCCCAAGGCAGCGGAGATCGGGCCGACGAGTGGCTGGTCGTCGACATCTGGCGAACCGGCGACGACGCCGACCGCGCCGCCGAGAAGTGGGACGCGCACCCGGAGGCTCAGGCGTTCCTAGCCTTCGTGGACCGCAGCACCATCGAGGTCCGGCGCTACGCCGCTCTGTAGCCGGCTACTGCTGCACCAGCACGACCCGATTGCCCTCGGGGTCGGCGATCGACGCCAGCGTCGGCCCGCCGGGCACGTCGACCCGCTTCGTGAGCACCTTGCCGCCGAGCTCGGTGGCCAACGCCAAGCTGGCTTCGAGGTCCGCCACCTGCACGTACAGCCGAACGCCGGGACGACCCCCCTCGCGGATCTGGCCGTTGGGGCCTGGTTCCGGTCCGCCCAGACCGGCAGGGATGTTCATGATCCGGCCGTCCCCGATGTCCCAGTGGAACATGGCCTGGTAGAAGGCGCGCTGGCCCTCTGCGTCTGCGGCCTCGATCTCCCAGTGCACCACCGGCCGGGCCCACGTCGCTCCCGCGGGCCCATCGTCTACGTCGTCCGTACCGTTCGCGTCCACGATGGCCACATTGCCAGGAACGGGCAGCCAACGCCGGCTGTGGGGAAGGATGCCGGCATGACGACTGAGCGGTTGGAAGTCCAGCGCACGATTGCCGCAGAGGCTGCGGAGATCTTCCGGGTGCTCTGCGACCCGCAGGGCCACGTCTCCATCGACAGCTCCGGGATGTTGATGGATGCGACAGGCGACCCCGTCACAGCCGTCGGTGACACCTTCGTGGTGCACATGGACCGCGAGGCCCTCAACGACTACCCCTTGGGCGAGTACGACGTCACCGTGAACATCACGACGTTCGTGCCCGACCGGGAGATCGCCTGGACGATCCTGGGCCGGTTGCGACCGCAGATCGGCCACGTCTACGGCTACCGACTCGAGCCGGTCGACGGCGGCGGCACGCTGGTCACGTCGTACTACGATTGGTCGTCCATCGACCCGGTCTGGAAGGAGCGCGCCATCTTCCCGGTCATCTCCGAAGGGGCGTTGCGGGCGACGCTCGGAATCCTGGCCCGCGCCGTGAAGCGAGGCTTCACCTCGACCGTGACCGGCGAGCGGCAGTTCACCGTCGCCGGTTGGCTGCTCGGGCTGGGCCTCGGCGGGTTCGTCGACGGCATCGTCCTGCATCAGATCCTGCAGTGGCACCACCTGCTCACCGACTACGGCGGCCACGCCTCGTTCCCGGCGACCACCGTCGCATCCCTGGAGGCGAACACGCGGTGGGACGGCCTCTTCCACGCCAGCACCTGGCTGCTGGTGACCGCCGGCGTCTTTCTGCTCTGGCGGGCCGGCACTGACGGGCACCGCTCCTCATGGCGAAGCCTGGTCGGACTGCTGCTCGCTGGGTGGGGCGCCTTCAACCTCGTCGAGGGCATCATCGACCACCATCTCCTCACGCTGCACCACGTGCGGGACGACGTCGCCAACCCGCTGTGGTGGGACCTGGGGTTCCTCGCTCTCGGCGCCGCCCTCATGGCCGGGGGCCTCGCCCTGCGCCGCGCCGACCGCAACCGCGCCGAGGCGGGGAGCCGTAGCTCCTAGGCCTGCACCCGGGCAGCGGCGGCGCGCGCTCGGAGGCGGGCGGGCACGACCGGCAGCAGCATGCCGTAGGGCTCACCACCGAAGCGGTGGTGGATCTCGTGCGCCTCCTTCAGCCACTCGAGCGCAGCCACTCGGGGCAGCCGTCCGAGCCGGGCGTGGATGTACACATCGTGGACGAAGCCGTACGCTGCCCCATAGAGGGTGACGCCCGCTCCGACAGGGAGCAGCACCCGGAGCGTGGGCGACATCGACCCCGCCGCCATGGCCAGGATGGTCATGGCCGCGAAGACGACCGGGTACAGGTCGTTGCGCTCGAAGCGGGTGGCCAGCCGCGAGTGATGGCTGCGGTGCAGCCCCATCCCCGGGCCGTGCATGACGAAGCGGTGGGCCAGGTACGACATCGGCTCCATGGCCAGGAAGGCGGTCAGGACCGTCACCGCGACCGGCAGATCTGCGCTCATCGTCTGTCCACGCTACCGGCGCGGTCCCACAACAACATGGCCAGCGTCACCATGGCGAAGCCGAAGGCGAAGTCCTCCACGGGGATGTCGAACGGGAAGCGGATGCCAGTGATCTGGTCCTCGGCGTAGAGCACGATGGGGGCCGACAGCTTGGTCAGCCACCCGTCGACGAGTACCTGAAAGCCGAAGATGATGGCCATGGCCATCCAGTAGGCACGGGTGCGCAGCAGCCCGGTGCGCAACCAGAACAGCTCGGCCGCGACCACCGCCACGCAGGCGAGGACGGCAGCGACCGTGTACTCAGGCATCGCAGTACTCAGGCATCGCGCCCGGGCCCGAACCGGCCGAGCAGCCGGCGTACGGCCTCGAGGGTCAGCAGGGAGCAGATAGGGATGACAACGAAGAACACCAGCTCGTCGACGGGCAGCCGCCCGGGCAGGTCCCACCCCGTCGTGTACCGGTCGGCATAGCGCCAGTGGCCACGGGCGATGGCGACGATGTCCCACACCACGAACAGGGCCACCACGGGCACCAGCGCCCGCAACAAGCGGACCGGCCGGCGCCACACCCGGGCTCCCAGCACCAACTCGAGGGGCGTGGTGACCACCAGGCAGATGCCCATGAGGATGAGGTACTGGTAGAGGTCCATAGGCGAGAGCTGGAGCAAGCGCAGGCCCGGTCGACATTACCGACCACCTGGCTGAACGCAGGCTGTCTCCGGGATTGGGCGACCTCAGGGCTATCCTGAGAATTCCATGCTCGACAGAATTGAATGCCCGGCCGACCTCCGCAAGCTGGGGCACCCCGAGCTCGTGCAGCTGGCCACCGAGATCCGGCAGTTCATCGTCCAGGCGGTGTCGGTTCGGGGCGGCCACCTCGGCTCCAACCTCGGCGCCGTCGAGCTCACGCTCGCACTGCACCGGGTCTTCGACTCCCCGCGCGACATCCTGCTCTGGGACACCGGCCACCAGGCCTACGTGCACAAGATCGTCACCGGGCGCCAAGCCGGCTTCTGCGACCTGAAGCAAGCCGGGGGGCTGTCGGGCTACCCCAGCCGGGCCGAGTCCGAGCACGACTGGGTGGAGAACAGCCACGCCTCGACCATCCTGAGCTACGCCCACGGCGTGGCCACCGCGGTCGAGCTGGCCAAGACCGACCGCAAGGTCGTCGCCGTGATCGGAGACGGCTCGATGACCGGCGGCATGGCCTTCGAGGGCCTGAACAACCTGGGTCACAGCGGCAAGCGCGTGGTGATCGTGCTGAACGACAACGGGCGGTCCTACGCCCCGACCGTCTCCAAGCTGAGCGAGAGCGTCAGCCGCCTCCGCGTCAAGCCTGGCTACATCCACGCCAGCAACCGGCTCGAGAGCCTGCTCCGTGAGCTGCCCGGCGTGGGCGACCTCGCCTACTCCAGCCTGCAGGGGGTCAAGGCCGCGCTACGGGAGCTGATCGAGCCGCCGGCGTTCTACGAGGCGCTCGGCGTGCGCTACGTCGGGCCGATCGACGGGCACGACATCGAGAAGGTGGAGAGCGCGCTGCGCGACGCGTCCGCCTATGACGGGCCCATCGTCGTTCACCTGCTGACCCAGAAGGGCCGGGGCTACGCGCCGGCCGAAGACGACGACGAGAAGAACCTCCACGACGCCCCCGCGGTCTTCGACCCGCTCATCGGCCCGCCCGCCGGCTGGTCGGCGCCCAAGGGCTACACGCAGGCCTTCACCGAGGCACTGTGCGACATCGGGGAGAACCACCCGCAGGTGGTCGCCATCACCGCGGCCATGCCCGGCCCCACCGGCCTGCTCCCCTTCCAGAGCCGCTTCCCCGACCGGTTCTTCGACGTGGGCATCGCCGAGCAGCACGCCGTCACCGCCGCTACCGGGATGGCCATGGCCGGCCTGCGACCCATCGTCGCCGTCTACGCCACCTTCTTCACCCGCGCCTTCGACCAGGCCACCTATGACGCCGGCCTCCACGAGGCTCCGGTGGTCTTCTGCCTCGACCGGGCCGGCATCACCGGCAACGATGGCCCCTCGCACCACGGCGTGCTCGACCTGGCCCTGTGTCTGACCATTCCGGGCTTGACCGTCTTCGCCCCCTCGTCGGCCCAAGAAGTGGCCACCATGCTCCACACCGCCCTCGACCTCGAGGGGCCCGCGTCGCTGCGCTGGCCGAAGACGGCCGCGCGCCAGGTGCCGCAGGATCACGTCGGCGAGGGGCTGCATGCCCGCAAGGTGCGGGACGGCACCGACGTCTGCCTCATCGGCGTCGGCAAGATGCTCGAAGCGGCCGAGGAGGCTGCGGAGGACCTCGAGCGCCGCGGCGTGTCGGTGACGATCTGGGACCCGCGGGTGGTTAAGCCCCTCGATCAGCGCATGGTGGACGACGCCGCTCGGCACCGCCTGGTCGTCACGGTGGAGGATGGCATCCGCCTCGGCGGCGCCGGCTCGCACATCGCCGACGCGGTCGCCGGCCTGCACGAGGGTCGTCAGGGCCCGCCGGTGGTCATCCTGGGCACACCCGACCGCTTCATCCCCCACGGTGAGCCCCAGGCCATCCTCCAGCAGCTGGGCCTCGACGGCCCGGGGATCTCCGCCGCCGCAGTGAAGGCGCTCGCCGCCCTCCAGCTGTAGACCGTCGAGCATTCCGGTGGCCGCAGCGCCGGCGCCGGGCTAGGAAGTCGCCATGCACCCCGACGAGCTCATCGAAGCGACCCGCCGCGAAACCGTCGCACTCGCGGCTGCCGCCGCCGATCGCATGGAGGCCGAGGTCCCGAGCTGCCCGGGCTGGACGGTCGAGGTGCTGGTGAACCATCTGGGCCGGGTGCAGGGCTGGGCCGCGGAGATGGTTCGCCAAGGCGCGTCCGACCGCCTGCCCTTCCCGGCCCGGCCCGACGAAGTGACGCCCGAGTGGCTGGTGGCCCAGAACGAGGCGCTCGTCGCTGCGCTCGAAGAGGCGGGCCCGGACCGCCCGATGTGGACCTTCGCCGGCATGGGCACCGCCCGGTTCTGGATGCGTCGCCAGGCCGTGGAAGCCGCCATCCACCGTTGGGACGTACAGCTCGCGTCCGGCCCGCCCGAGCCGGTGGAGACCGAGCTGGCCCTGGCCGGAGTGGACGAGATGCTCGACTTCTTCCTGCCCTTGCGGATCCAGCCCGACCAGCTCACGGGCAGCACCCACCTCCACGCCACCGACTCCGACCACGGCGAGTGGATCGTGCAGCCCACGCCCGACGAGATCCTCGTCGGGCACAACCACGAGAAGGCCGATGTGGCGCTGCGGGCGCCGGCCTCCGACCTGCTGTTGACCGTGTGGGGCCGCACCCCTGCGCAGAAGCCGGAGGTCTTCGGCGATGCCTCGGTGCTGGCCAGCCTTCAGGCCGCTCTGGCCGGCGCCGCCTGAGCCGACAAGCATGCAGGGCATGGACACCCCCTTCGTGGCCCTGAGCGAGATCACCGTGCCACTCGACGGAGCGGAGGCGCTCGAGCTCGCCTTCCGGGATCGGCTCGGCGCAGTAGACGGGTGGGCCGGCTTCCTCGGCCTGTCGGTGCTCCGTGACCGACGGCGGCCCGGGCGCTACGTGATGATCTCCCAGTGGGAGTCGAAGGACTGCTTCAGCCGGTACATGCGCAGCGACGACCACCAGCTATCCCACGACCGCATCCCGACCGGGCCCGACCGGCCGAGGCCCGCCGGCTTCAGCGAGTACGACCTGGTCGCCCTTTGAGCGAGCCACCGCGGCCGGCCCAGCGGGTACTGATCGAGTACCAGGGGGTCCACACGTTGCGGGCCACCGATGCGCTCTACGAAGAGCAGCCCGACCTCTGGCGGCTCGGTGAGAACGGCCGCATGCACACCTTCGACGACTTCGCCCACCACTTCGCCAGCCTGACCACCCTCGACATCGAGGTCTTCGCCAGTCACGTGCGCTTCTGCAACGACCTCTTCTCCCAGCGCGGCTTCCCTCTCCGATGGCTGACCGACGCGTGGCGGATCATGCAGCAGGTGCTCGAGCGGGAGCTGCCACCGGCTCTGGCCCAGGAGGCGATCGAGACGGTGCGGGCGGGGGTGCTCCGCTCGGAGGTGCCCGCCTGAGCCGTGGGCCGGAAAGTGGGGTACGGCAGTGGTCATGGCCACGAACGAGACGACGATCGCCGCCCGGCCCGAGCAGGTCTACGACGTGCTGCTCGATCCGGAGACTTATCCCGGCTGGGTGGTGGGCTGTGACGACATCCGCGATGTCGATTCGAGCTGGCCTGCGGTCGGCGCCCGGTTCCACCACACCGTGGGAGCGGGCCCCGTGAAGGTGAAGGACAACACCAAGCTGATGTCCTCCGAGCCCCCCCGGCGTCTCGAGCTCGAGGCCAGGGCGCGGCCCGCCGGGGTGGCCACCGTCGTGTTCGAGCTCGAGCCGACAGGGGACGGCACCCTCCTCCGGATCATCGAGTTCCCGAAGCGGGGACTGGCCAAGACGCTGCACAACCCGGCGTTCGAGGCCATGATCAAGGCCCGCAACGTCGAGACCCTCCGCCGGCTCAAGAACCTTGTGGAGAACGGCGCGAAGGCCTAGGCCGTCACCGTCCCCCGCCGTCGACGGCCGTAACGTGCGGTGGTCATGAGCGACTTCCGGCCGGCTCCCATGCGCGGCATCCTGAACGGGCCCGTCGACGGCGCGGCCAAGATGCGGGCGACCTACCCCGAGGTTGCTGCCGTCATCGGCCTGGCGGTGGGGCACCGGGCCTCCGGGTTTCGTGGCAAGGTCGCCCGGCACGAGCGTGACGGCGTGGTGCTGCGGGCCACCGTCGGCGGCGACCGCCTCTTCCGTCTGGTGCCTGGAGCCTTCGAGGTGGACGGCCGAGCGGTGACGCTCACGGTGCCCCGGCCGGCCCGCGAACCGGCGCAGGTGCCCAACCGCACGGCGTCCGGCTCGGTGGCGGTGAAGCACGACGCACGCGTGGCCCAAGCAGGCCGCATCTGGGTCGAGGGGGTGCACGACGCCGCCCTGGTCGAGAAGGTCTGGGGCGACGACCTCCGGCTGGTGGGGGTGGTGGTCGAGCGCCTGGACGGCATCGACGAGCTGGCCGGGGAGGTCCGTACCTTCCGGCCCGCCGCCCAACGTCGGCTCGGCATCCTGGTCGACCATCTGGTGGCGGGGTCGAAGGAGGCCAAGCTGGCCGCTGCCGTCCAGGGCCCGCATGTGTTGGTCACGGGCACGCCCTTCGTCGACGTCTGGCAAGCCGTGCGGCCGAACGTGGTCGGCATCCCGGCGTGGCCCACCATCCCGAGAGGCACGCCGTGGAAGGAAGGCGTGTGTCAGCGGCTCGGGCTGGGGGATCCTCGAGACGCGTGGCGGCGAATCCTGTCCTCCGTGCGGTCCTACGCCGACCTCGAACCGTCCCTCGTCGGCGCGGTCGAGGAGCTCATCGACTTCGTCACCGAGCCCGGTTCGCCCTGAGACCCACCGGGTAGCGCAGCGCCCATGCGCGCAGTGGTGTGGCACGGGAAGCACGACGTCCGGGTGGACGAGGTACCGGACCCCAAGATCGAGGAGCCGACCGACGCCATCATCCGCGTCACGTCGACGGCGATCTGCGGGTCGGACCTCCACCTCTACGAGAAGCTGTACGCAGCCATGAAGGAGGGCGACATCATCGGCCACGAGCCGATGGGCATCGTCGAGGCCGTCGGCCCCGACGTGACGCACGTGCAGGCGGGCGATCGCGTGGTCATCCCGTTCAACATCGCCTGCGGTTCGTGCTGGCAGTGCAACGACGGCCTCATGTCGCAATGCGAGACGACGCAGAACAAGTCGACCCGCAAAGGCGCCAGCCTCTTCGGGTACACCCACCTCTACGGAGCTGTCCCGGGGGGGCAGGCCGAGTACCTCCGGGTGCCGCAGGCCCAGTTCGGCCCCATCAAGGTCGGCCACGACCTGCCCGACGTGCGCTACCTCTTCTTGTCCGACGTGCTCCCGACCGCATGGCAGGCCGTCAAGTACGCGGATGTCCCCAAGGGCGGCACCGTGGGCGTCTTCGGCCTCGGCCCGATCGGCCAGATGAGTGCGCGAATCGCCCTGCAGCAGGGGGCCGGTCGGGTCATCGGCATCGACCGCGTGCCCGAGCGCCTGGCTATGGCCGAGCGGTGGGGCGTGGAGACGATCGACCTCGACGCCGTGAAGGACATCACCGACGAGATATGGGCCCGCACGCAGGGCCGGGGCGTCGACTCCTCCATTGACGCAGTGGGCATGGAAGCCGACGGTTCGCTCGTCGACTCGGTGCTGTCGACGGTGAAGCTGCAGCCCGACAAGCTGGTGGCGCTCCACGGCACCTTCGGCATCGTGCGCCGGGGCGGCACGGTGTCGATCTCCGGTGTGTACGTGGGCAACTTCCCCGCGTTCCCTCTGGGAGACGTGTTCGACAAGCAGATCACCATCAGGCAGGGCCAGGCCAACGTCAAGCGCTGGATCCCCGACCTGTTGCCGTTGGTGGAGGACGCGGCCGACCCGCTCGGCACCGGTGACCTGATGACGCATGAGCTCCCGCTCGAGGATGCCCCTGACGCCTACGAGAAGTTCCAGGCCAAGGAGGACGGCTACATCAAGGTGGTGCTCAAGCCCTGAGCGCCGGCGTCGGGTAGTCCCGCCTGTCGGCCAGGCCGCTGAGGAGCTGACGAAGCGCCTCGGGGCCCGAGACGCTCGGCTTCCACCCCAGCTCCACCCGGGCCCGAGTGCTGTCCTGCAGCGGTGACTGGAGCGCCAGGTCCAGCCAATCCGGCGACGTCGGCTGCAGCCGCGCCCGCCACGACAGTGCCGCTCCGACCTTGGCCACCACCGCCGGCACGGGCACCCGCAGACCACCGAGCACCTCGGCGAGGACGGCGGAGTCGATCGGAGGGTCGCTGGCCAAGTTGTAGGCGCCTCGCGCCGAGCTCGCCAACAGGGCCAGGCGGGCGGCTTCGGCCACATCGTCGGTGTGCACGGCCTGGAACACCAGCCCGGGAATGGCGGGAGAGACGGGCAGCCGGCCCGGCCGCAGCAGCGAGGTCGGCACCAGCGGCCCGAGGAACAGCTTGCGGATGCCCATGGCCGCCTCCGGCTTGAAGATCAGGGAAGGGCGCAGGCGGACGACCCGCATGACCGGGTGGTCGCCCTCGACGCCGTCCAGGAGCCGCTCGCAATAGGCCTTGTGCCTGGAGTACCACGACGACGCCACGCCGTGCGTCGGCCACGACTCGTCGATCGGCTCCTTCGGTCCGGGCGAGTAGGCGCCGACCGACGAAGCGTGGATCAGCACGCCCACCCCGGCCTTGGCCGCCGCGGCGAAGACCCGCGCACTTCCCTCCACGTTGACCCGCCAGAGCTGTTGCTCCTCATGCGAGGGCTGGATGGCCCAGGCCAGGTGGATGACGGCGTGGGCACCACGCATGTGAGTGGTCAGATCGCTGATGCCGACATCGGCCCCGTGCCAACGCACCTTGGGGATCGGGAGGTTCCCAGGCCGCCTGGACAGGGCCACGATCTCCGTGACGGCCGGTTCCCGGCTCAGGCACTCGACGACGCTTGATCCGACGTTGCCGGTCGCACCGGTGATGACCACTCGCATCCGCCTGTGCTACCCGGGTGACGGTCCAACTCCCACGGCACCCGGCTCGAGCGGTACCGTTTTCCAGCGTGGACCGCCCGGATGCGCAGAGGCTCGACGCATGGCGCTCGTTGCTGGAGGCGCATGCCGCCCTCACCGAGGTGCTCGAGGACGAGCTGGTCGCCGCCTGCGGCCTCCCGCTGGCCTGGTACGAGGTGCTGTTGCACCTGCACGAGGGTGGGGGCCGGTCGCGCATGCAGGAGCTGGCCTTCAGCGTGCTCCTGAGCAAGAGCGGGGTGACCCGGCTGGTGGATCGAATGGTGGTGGCCGGGCTGGTGGTGCGGGAGTCCTGTCCGAACGACCGCCGCGGCACGCTCGCCGTGCTCACCGACGAGGGCCGGGCCAAGCTCCGTTCCGCCGGACCTGCACACCTGCGCGGCATCGAGGAGCACTTCGGCCGCTACCTCACGCCGGACGAAGCCGACGTGATGAGCGTCGCCCTGACCCGGGTGGTGGCCGCACGGGACGGCCGGCGCCGGTCTGAGGAGTGCCTCGACGCACCAGCCGGCGCAGGCGAGTGCGGAGACGGCCAAGTTGGCAGTTAGGTGTGCCTAAGACGATCATGTCCGCATGCCGAAGGTGCGCGTTCTCGCCCTGGTCGCGGTGTTGGCCGGAACCTTGCTGGCCGCCTGCACCAACTCGGATGATCCGGCCGAGCTGCAGATCTACAGCGGTCGGAACGAGAACCTGATCAAGCCGCTGCTCGAGGAGTTCGCACGCGAGACAGGCACCGACATCCGAGTTCGCTACGGCGACACCGCTGAGCTGACACCGACGCTGCTCGAGGAAGGGGCCAACACCCGGGCCGACGTGTTCATCAGCCAGGACGCCGGGGCTCTGGCCGCACTTGCGTCTCGGGGCTTCCTGGCTCCGCTACCGAAGGAGATCGCCGAACAGGTCGACCCCCGCTTTCGCGACCCGGAAGGACGTTGGGTGGGCCTCAGCGGCCGGGCACGGGTGATCACCTACAACACCGACGCGCTCCGACCCGCCGACCTGCCGCAGAGCGTCTTCGAGCTCACCGATCCGAAGTGGCGCGGCAAGGTCGGCTTCCCTCCCACCAACGCCTCCTTCGTGTCCTGGGTCTCGGCCCTGATCGAGGAAGTGGGCGCCGGTCGGACCCGGGCGTTCCTCGAGGGGCTGAAGGCCAACAGCTCGAGGACCTACGCCAACAACGTGGCCGCCATCGACGCCGTGTCGAGAGGCGAGATCCAGGTCGCCCTCGTCAACCACTACTACCTCTTCAACGAGTTCAAGGAGCAGCGGACCGCTCCCATCGCCAACTACTACCCCGGTCAGAGTGCCGGCGGCGAGGGGACGTTCGTGAACGTGGCCGGGGTCGCCGTCATCCAGCGGAGTGACCAGAAGAAGGCAGCCGAGCGCTTCGTGGAGTACCTCCTCGCCCGCAAGGCGCAGGAGTACTTCCGCACGCAGACAGCCGAGTACCCGCTGGCTGCAGGCGTGGAACCGATCCCCGAGCTGCGCCCTCTGGCCGACATCCGCACCATCGACGTGCCGCTCAGCTCGCTCGGTGAGGACCTCGAAGCCAGCCTGGCGCTGTTGAAGTCGGTCGGGCTCACCTGACCGGGGCTCGTAGAGCCGGCGCACCAGCCGGGACGGCTGCGCCACCTCTCGTCCTCGCCGTGGTGGGAGTGGTGGTGGCGGCGGTGATGGTGTCGCCGGTCGTGCACCTCGCACTCCGAGCCAGCCAAGCCGCGGCCCCGCTGAGCATGGCCACGTCGTCGCGGGTCCTCGGTGTGGTGAGCAACACCCTTCGCCTGGGCGGCCTGGTCGTCGTCGGGGCGGTGTTGCTCGGCGTGACGATGGCCTGGCTGCTCGAACGCACCGCTGTCCCGGGGCGGCGGGCGCTGAGCGTCGTCTCCGTGCTGCCCCTGGTCGTGCCCACCTATGTCGCGGCCATCGCCCTCCGGGACGCGTTCGGCCCTCGACCCCTGCTGGTGGAGCTGCCAGGCATGGTTGGACTACCCGGCGCGACGCTGGTGCTGGTGCTGTCCACCTACCCGTACGTGCTGCTGCTGGTGCGGGCCAGCCTCTCGAGGTCGGACCCGGCGCTCGAGGAAGCGGCCCGCGCCCTCGGCGACGGTGTGCCCCGCAGCTTCGTGCGGGTCGTGCTACCGGGCCTCCGTCCCGCCATCGTCGCCGGCGGGCTGCTCGTGTTCCTGTACGTCCTCTCCGACTTCGGCGCGGTCGGCATCCTGCAGTACAACACCCTGACGGTGGCCATCTTCACGGAGTACCGCACGTCCTTCGCCCGCGAGCCGGCCGCTGTCCTCGGCGTGGTGCTGGTGGTGTTGACCGCTGGCGCCATCGCCGTCGAGCGGGGCCTGCGGGGTCGGCCGGCGGCGGGCCGGGTCGTCGCCGCCCGCCGACCTACCGCACTGGTCGACCTGGGCCGCTGGCGCTGGCCGGCCGCTGTCGCCGGC
>Ga0136611_10001532_pt1 | contig 16101 bp, 14 predicted proteins | sample AntDrymUQ2232306_2_FD_106645 | JGI IMG/M metagenome (GOLD analysis project Ga0136611, IMG submission 106645) | Polar desert sand microbial communities from Dry Valleys, Antarctica - metaG UQ223 (23.06) | ecosystem: Environmental > Terrestrial > Soil > Desert | place: Antarctica: Dry Valley...
CAAAGGTGTGATCCGGTCCTATCTGAATCTCTGACGCAAAGGATGAGTAGGCGGCCAGGATCGACCCGACGAAGGCAAAGACGATTACGGCCAAGCGCCGGTAGACATTCAGCCAGTCCCGGTTGGTAGCCGCCTTAAATATCTCCATGCAGGCGAACACGAATGCCGCCAACGCTAGAAATGGTGTGAACTCAGTCATTAGAACTTCCTTCCAAAGGATTTAATAAAAGGCGTTGAACGCAACACTCATTGTCTCATGGGATAGCCGTATGACTACTTAAAGATGCCATTAGACAGTAAAACAATGATTCCCAGGAAAGCAGACGTAACGCCGATGAAGGCATAAAGGCTGGCCGTTTTGTCTTTCGCTCCGACTGATGAACCTTGACTAACGTCAATCCGTTGAGTCAACGTAGCGAGTTGCTTTTTAAGCTCTCCTATCTGTGTGTCAGCAACTTCCCGAGGCATGAATCGACTTGCCTGATCTGTAAGTTGCCCACGGAAATCATTAAGCGACTCGAATCGCTTTTCAGTTGCAGCTTCGCTCTTATTGATCGCTCTATCAGACGATGCTCGTATTTCAGCGGACTCCCGGCGTAGTGACTCCGACCGTTCAATCTGGACAAGTTCGCTGGCTTTAAGGGCAGCCAACTCTTGCAGCTGCAGCTCAATCCCACGGTACTTAATCTCGCCTTCCCTGCGAGTCTCTTGGAATCGTTCTTCAATCTGACCCAAGGCAACCGAAGCCGCTCGGCGTTGTTCGGTCGTTTGCTCCCTGTTGGACTCACCTACAGCGCTCAAAGCTGCATCAATAGCTATCTTGGCATCCACCTTTTGCTCTTTGCGGCTCGCCTCTACTTTCTCAAACTGACTTTCGATAGAACGAAATTTCTCATTGACTAGCTCGTTGACACGTTCAATAGCCTGCTGTAGAGCTGTCGGGCCTTGTAAAACCTGGTCGTTAAGGAGCGAAGTGGCTTTATCAATGCCACGGATATGTTCTTCGACAACCTCAAACTTTAGGTTGGTGTAATCCCGCTCAGTCTTTAGACCTCGTTCCAACTCGTCAGTGTGAACAATCGAGCCAGGGGTCAGTTCTCCATCTGCCATCATCTTTTCCGCCAATCAAATAGGCAAGCGAAACAGCTCAGCGCGGCCCACGACACGCCCTCGTCACGATGCTCCCAGCGGGAAGTTGTACTCGCTTATGTCACTTGCTGGTTTGTTCGGCTCACGGCGGATCTGCTTGTACCGCTGCGGGTCGGTTGACTTGAATCCACCCGATTGAACCAGCCCGGTGATGAACGCTCCCGGTGTATGCCATGACGGATGCCCCGCGTATGCACCGAGGAACTGGGCTGCGCCAAACGGGAAAACTCCACCATCCATGCCGCACAGCCAGTAGCCGGCTACCATGTCGTCCTGCATCAAAGGTGTGAGTCCTACGACTTGAGCGGACGGCTTGACCTTGATACTGGGAAGTGAACCGTAGAATGGCGCGCCGCCATAGGCATCGACCCCCCCGTTATCGGTGCGTAGTTCCCAGTACCCGCCTGTGGAACATGGGATCGTTATGTAGGACAGCATCGAGTCCACTCCTGGGTCGGCTTTAGGTTTAGGCAACGGCGCCCGGCTGGAAGCCAGCTTGAAATGCCACGGTTCATAGGAAAGAGGCGCATATAGCCCGCACTCTCTCGCCAGTCGCTCTCGCTCTGGCCTGTACGCGGTTGCGCAGGCAATGTCCACTGCCTTGCCACGCTCGTGATCGCTGGAACGTGGTTTGGCTGCGTAGAGCGTGGCGAGGATCGCACCGTGCTTACGAACAGCGATGTCGTACTGCACCTGTTGCTCAGCGGAGGAACGAAAGCCCGACGACAGTGCCATCTTTCCGTTGCCCATCCACAACATCCACTCGGTGCGCTGGCGTAATTCGGCATCGACGCCGTTAAGTGTCGGCACGTTCTTACCGATACCGGAAAGTCATGGTGAAGGCTTCGTTCACGGTGCCACTCGGTGTCATCAAATCCCCGTTCCCACCGAATACTCGTGCGTGGCGCATACTCACCGCTCCACCAAACGCAGGGTCCCAAAGTACAAACGCTCCATCGTTCTGCGTAATGCCAGTGCCTGTCGTGCCCGCAACGATTGGCTTTATGAAGTCAGGCAGTGAGATGAAGTAGTCATAGCTGGCCGTTCCTGCAAACGTGGTTCCTTGGCGGTATTCGATATGGCACATATTGCGGTCAAGGATGTACTCGGCCCGATTGGCTGCGTTCGCTACTTTCGTTGGGACGATTCCATTACTTGCACCGGGCGTCAGAACAGGCGTCCAGGTCCGCACCACTGGATCGCCCAGTGGGATCTCGATCCACGCCGTTCCGTTGTCACGAAAGAGCTGTGAGGAATCCGTAGCCTGGTAGTAACGGCCCGCAATCCCCGCGGCGGGGCGTTGAGACAGCACGCCGCGTAGCTCAGCCATTATCAGTCCGTCGATTTTCTCAACTGCTTGGCGAATGTCGCGAGGGACATCGTTGGACTGGTTGGCCTCGGGGTAGAGAATCTGGAATCGAGGTGTTTGGCCCATGTGTTTCCTTTACGCCGGGACCGACAGTTTCATGTCCGCATATGTCGGATATGTCGAGCTTAATTGCAAATAGGTCTTGTTAGTTGAGGTCAATTCGGCATAACTCTGGCCGGTCGATATATCAATTACCGCCACTAACCCAGCGGGCTTTTGATCGAGAATGGCCCGACGAGTGCGATCTGGCTCGGGCACCTCGGCACCGAACAGAACGACACGGAAGTGATACGGGGACGTGTCCCGCTCATAGACCCGCACCAAACGTGATCCGGTTAGGTACTGCTTGGCCGCGCCCTCTATGGCCGCCTTCGTTCCACGCTGAAACCCTGCTGTTTCCTTGACTCTTAGGCGCTGCGCCTCGGGTGTGAGGTCGCCAATAGTGTCCACCCCAATGAACTGCGCCAGGTATCCAATGCCGTTGTCCGCTACACGATCAAGGTCCATGATCGACGACCATCCGACATAGTCGTCGGTGTCCCTAACCAGGTCATCAGTCTCCTGCGGCGTCTTGGCTATAGCGTTGACGAATCGAAGCAATTGCCATTCATTGCGATCATCTTCACTTGTAAATGCCGAGCCCAGAGCTTCGTATATCTCATTCGCTAGAAGCCCAACATCCGGCCGAATCGAACGATCCAACGGTGGAGCCAGCTCGACCGAATCTGTGCTGGTTCCGAAGTCGAAGATTCTAAGATTGGCTCGGGTCTGAAAGAAGGCCACTGAGTCGGCCGAACCACCCCTATCGGTGATCTGCAACTGAACGATTGGCGCTGACCCGGCCACCGTGAGATTGGCGCTGTCCACGCTGGTCCCGGTGTCATCAATCCTGAGAATGACGGGAACCGTAAGGTTGGCTCGGTCGATCGACGTTCCGGTGTCGGTGATCGCCAGCCTCTGGGTGACCTTTAGGCCAACAGCGTCGGCTGACGTACCCGTGTCGGTGAAGGCAATGGCTTGAGCGTTGATGGGCGTTGCGGCGCTGTTGCCCCAGTCAACCCACACGCCTGCGGCTGTCATCTCTGACATCTGGACCCAGTAGTCAGCGAAGTACGACCGGTTGTTGTTGTCAGGTCCGTCCTGCCAGAACCCACCGTTGCCTGCGACCGAGTAGCGGTTATCGAGCTTGGTTGACTTGATGCTGGCGGCAATGGCGTTGGCTGGATCGTTTGCCGTTAGAGCAAAGTACGCAGTCCAATACTCCATCGTCTTTTCGTAGCGCCCGCCGATGGGCGTGCCGTCATGTTCGTACTCCATGCCAAAGCGGCCGAATTGCTGCCATTCAGACGTAATGAAGTTCTTGAACTCAACGAGACGCTGCGGTGAACGCGCGTCGCGGTAGAACAGCCAGTCCCAATACATGCGGTTATGCGTTCGGAACGCGTCATAGCTGTACTTGATGAGGCGCGATCCGATGCGGTCAACGGCGCCTGTCGCTATGTTGAACCCGTTCCAGTCGGGCGGCAGGCCCTTGGTGGTGGCAAGTGGGCCGGTGTTCGTCCGGGCCGTCTTGTCGTACATATCGTAAAAGCCGTCATCGGCGAGGTTCCATCGCTCGTCGCCTGTGACCTTGTGAAACAACTTGAACCCAGCCGGGTCCAGGTAGGAAATATTGATCTCGACTGGGTTACGGCCATCGGTCTGAAACTCATCCGTAGACAGGTAACGCTTCCCGCTATACAGATGCAAGTTCTTGTCTGCGAGCTGGCCAAGGATGGCGAGCGCCTTAGTCAAATACCCCTGGCCCCATCCTCGGTAGTAGCCCCAGATGAGCGCCTTTGCTCGATCCACGTCTGCGTCAGTGGCGTAGTTCCAATCGGTGACGGCATTGCCTGGGTTAGAGAAGTTCCAGGCCATTAGGTCCGGGCCTAGCGTGCGAGGGTCATTCGCTCCACCAGTACGCCAGTTGTCGGCACCGCCGGGCTTCCAGTTGCGGCGCTCCAGGCGGCCAATGCTGAAGGACTCGACCAAATCGAAGGTTGGCTTGTCGCCAAACTGCACAGCCATCATGGCTGCGTACGCTTGGCCTTCGGAGGTGATCTTGTTGTCGCCCTCCAGCTGCATGACTCCACCGTCAGGCCGGATGTACTGGTTTTTGATACCCGTGTACACAGACTCGATCTGCGAGCGTTTCGTCGATGTCAGCGTTGGACTTGCATAAAGCCCGGTGCTAGTTGGGGTACCAGTCGGTGGTGGTGGCGTTGGAGTGGGTTGAACGATTACTGGCGCTGCATTGGGCTGCATTAACCCGGCCATGAACATCGAGGTCATGGTGGCAAGCCCGGTACCGAAGTAGGAAGCCTCGGTGCGCTGGTTGTAGAGAAAGGTCATTGCATCGGCGGCAAATTGACTGTTCTCGGCACTGGCCGTGGCTGCTGCTGCAAACGCTTGGGCGTAGGCGAGGTTGTGGTAGTTGCCCTGGAAGGTGCCGTTGAGTGTGTACTCAGCCTTTAGGCCGCCTGGATAGACCCCTGGTCCCCTCTGGGCCTTACCAAATGCCGCCAACTTGTCGGCTTGGCCCTTGGCTACGGCAGGAGCGCCAGGTCCATTCCAGAGGTAATCAAGCACCGACCGCCACGGCGAACGGATGGCGTTATAGCCCCAGATATAGGACGAACTGCCCGTTGCGTTACCTGCTCTGTTCGACTCATCGGGGACCATGCCTGTGGTGTGTCGCTGGTCGAAGATACCGCGGGCGATTGGGTAGTTGACGTTGATGATGGTTGCCCACCGCGCATCGCCCGTGTGCTTTTGGAACTCCCGATACCAAGCCGGCGCGAAGTAGTCAGCCATGTAGCGATCAGTTGAGAAGCCCCAGTGATCGCCGTTGGTCATCACATTGGCCGGGTTAAAATTGGCCGGTGTGATTTCCCAGTCCCGAATAGCGTTGATCAGCTTGGTTGCTTCTGCCCCATAGTTAAACGCTGGTGTAGACGAACCACTCGACCCGCTGCCGTGTGTACGGTGCATGAGCAGCAACGCCATTGCTGCGTCGTGGTCCCCATCGGTAGCGCCGCCTGCTCCCGTTATGTTTCCGTTGGCGTCAATGCGCCAGTCCATAAAGCCGCGCGGCGTTACCTCATCACCACTTATGCGGTCGTAGAACTTCCAATACTTGTACAAGCCGTCGAACTTGGCGTGAGCGGTCGGGTCATAGATTCCCGTAGGCAGTGCTGGGTTGCTGTAGACCGCGGTTGCAAGCATGCCGAAGGCAATGCCCTCGGAGAATGAGTGGTTGTTGCCTGGAGGCGAATTACCGTCCGTGAACTGATCCGGTACCTTGACCCGCCAGGCCCCTGCTGGCATACCCGCGGCCATGCCTGTCTGTGTGAACGTGTAGGTAACGAACGCGTCGTAGATGGCCCTAGCGTGCGACTGACGAGTGGCTTGGGGCAGGTTGGGCGCAACGCCGTAGGGATACCACCCTGCAACGGCCGTACCTGGTCCGGGCGTGGGCGTGCCTGTGGGTGCGTAGTCAAAGACCTTGACGTAATCGACATACACATTGGCCGTCGCTGCTGCGCCCGCTGGAGGCTGCGTCGGGCCGTTGTTGTTCTCGGTTTGCAGCGCATAGCGCATTGGGGTGTTCGGGACCCGACTGGTGCTGGTTCCGATCGTCACACCATCGAGAATGAACACACAACGGTTCGGTGACCACTCGATGATGGCTGTATGCCAGTCGGCGTAGGTGGTTGTTGTGGGATAGACATCCTGATCGGCCCCGGATGTACCGTCTTGACGATGCATGAACGCCGACATTGTGCCGTTGATGCCGCCCTCGGGGAAGTCAATCTCACCATCGCGGGGCCATATCTCTGACGTCGGCCACAACAGCCATGCGGTATTCCACCCGGCTACCGCAGTGTCAGCCTTGAATCGCACCTCATATCGACCATAAAGCTGCGCTGGCGTACCGTTGTTGAATAGAGGTTCGGGTCCGGCCCCGACACATTTACCAGCGCCGTCTCGATAGAGCCGCATCTTCATGGCGTTGCCAGTGGCGCCCGTTACTCCGCTAACAACTGAAATGTTGTTTTGGTCGTAGTGATCGCCTGTTGCTGCTGCCTGGCCGTAGGTGGTCAGGTAGTCACTCGGGTACGCACTCCACTTATTCGCTCTAGCCGACCCAGTACCGTAGGTGGTGATGAACGCGCCCTCGGCGCAGACGCTTGTAAACTCGTCGTTGAATACCTCCACCCAATCACTCGATACAGGTGCCGCCCCTGCGAAGGCGTTATCCCAAGTCGAGGTCGAGTTATGTGGCGTTCCTGTCCACGCGTAGGCGTTGGTGCCTGAGGACGGTGTAGAGCCGTCGAAGTACGGAATAGTTCCACTGGGGTTTTTGAACAGCCCCAATTCGCTGAACCACACCGTGCCGGCTGCGCCATTGCCCGAGCCGTAGAACGAAGTCCCGATGAGGATCTCAACGCTAAGGGGCGTCAAAATGTTGAACGAAGCATCTCGCTGGGTCCAGGGAGTGTTAACCCCCGAGTGGTTTTGCCACAGGACTTCGAACGTGTCGGCTCGCCTGATTACTACTGCGCCGTCATTGCAAGCAGAATCAGTTTTGACCTTGATCTGGAACGCGTACTGCCCAGCTTGCAACGTGAGCGGAATCGAAAACCCAGCCGTGGCCGTGTTGGGGGGGATAACTGCAACCTTGAACGCAGTGGTGCCGTTTGGACCCTCGGTAGCGTTTCTACTACATACCGCAGTCCCCGCAGGGTTGGACTCAACCGTTCCTGCCAAATCCACGCCAGCGCGCGGATTTGGGACGAGATTGGTTACAACGGCCATCTGTTAACCGCCGTTTCGGGTGTTAGTCCTCACCGAAAATGACTTGCCCCACACCGATCGACACTGGGTCGCCGAGCACGATGTTTCGTGGTGCGGTTAGCGCTCCGTGGCGCAACATGGTTCCACCAGTCGATGCGGTCATAAGCGCCCAGTGGGTCACATTGCCCCAGGCCGCGGTGGCGTCGGGGAAGGAGATTGCCGCGTTGTTGGCCATCTGCCCATTCGCAGGCGCTGCAAACTTGCCAGCAGCATTGACCCTGGCGTAAGCGCCACCGGTCACTTCGGTTCCCCCGCCCGTATCAGACGGTGCTGCTGTGAACAGAGCCAGGAAGGGCGTTATCGGTGGGACCAGCGTGAGCGCTTGGCCAACGGAGAGCTTAAGGACTTCATGCTCGAAGAAATCGGTCTTTGGCATCTATCCGCTCCTAATTAATAACTGAAATGGTGATCTGTCCAGCATTCACAAGCGCCGCCACCCCCGGCAGGATCACATTGCCTGTCGGAACGGTCACGCTATCTACATAGTCAACACCAGGAATTCGATCAATTAGTGAAATTAACTCGTTATGTCTCACGATTGTGTCCCAATCCCACTCGCTCGGACTGAGATATACCCTCAATGCCGAGGCGATGGTCTCCGCTAATTGGGCCTTATCTACACCCGGCAGTTTCGCCACAGTTGCTGATACCGGAACCACTGTGTAGGTCGGATTAATGGCTCGCACAATGAAATTGATTTCCCGTAGGGATTCCAGATAGCTGACTACCGCCGCCTTGGTTTCACTACTCACCGCTTGGCCTTCGGTGTCTGCCAGAGCCACCGTGACCGTGCGTTCGTTGTTATAGGTGCCGTTGTCAGGGTTGTAGCCGTCGATGGCAATGGCCCGGTCCACGCCCGCAATACGTCGAGCCAACACCGCAAAGTCCTCTGGACGAATAGGCCGTGGCGTCAGCAGCGTCAGTTCTGTTCGTAAGCGGTCCAGGTAGTCAATGTCTGACTCGGCATCGACTCCACCAGCGGTTGTTGCCGTGGACACAACGCTGGTCACGAAGGCCAGCGAGTCCACAAGGGCCAGTGTCCCTACTGCCAACTGATTAGCGGCGCTTCCCGCTTCGGTGGCGATCAGCTCGACTTCGGCAACAGACGTACTGGTAGACCCACCGGGAATGACGACATCACGGGCCACCTCGAAGAATGCTTGTTTATTAGCCGAGGGTGCAAAGGCCACCAATGTGCCTGCTTCGATCGTGTATCCCGCCGCGTCCTTAACAGTCCAGGTGCTGAACGTGGATGCTTTGGCGGCATCAACAGCCGGCAGATTGAGCAGGCTTTTGCCCATATACCGGAAGATTGAAGGCGGTACGCGTGTCGCCACATCTCTGGTCTCTGCCTCCATGCGGGCCAGGATCTCGATAAGGCGAACTTCTAGGTGGCCTTCCTGGGGCACATACCCGGGGATGGCGTTGACTAGTGCGTCGAGCGCAGTTGCTGTCAGGACTGCCGAGTCGGTTTCAATGGGCAGACCGATGTATTGACTACTAGACATTTATGCCGCCGCCCATGTGAGTTGGCCCGCTTGGTCCCACGTTAGAAAGCCCAATTCCGTCCACGTCTTTCCCGTAAGCGGGTCAGTCATTTGACGCCCGCCACTTGTTGATTCCGAGTTGCTGTCGTCCGATGTAGCGACTTCCACCAACACTCGTCGGATGCCTGAGTTACTACGATCGATGGATTCCTTGATTCGCACATCTGCTCTTGGCTCCCACTTCTTGACCTGGCTCGACAACACAGCCGTTGAAAGGCTGGAGTCCGCAAGGAATGCTTGGTCGGGTATCCCGTAACCCGGTACCTCAAGGCGTTGACCAACGAGCGTGGACAGCAAGACGCGCACGGATTGCACGATCTCGTCGGAGGAGTCCTGCTCCACTAATTGAGCATTTCCGGACCGCTCTATTCGGAATGGAACCCGTAAATGTGGAACGCCCATATACCTAATTACGATACTACTGAGCCGCCCAGCTAATTAGCCACGCACGGTCTATTCCCGCCCCCACGAAGGCAATCAAGCACACGTCATCGACTTGTGGTGGGTTGCTGGTTCGCCCGAATCGCATCGGCCCGAACCGCTTTGTCGGGTCGTATTCGGGAATGACCACAATGGCCGTGCTTCCAATGACCTCTATTACCCGGCCTTCCATATGACCGTTGGTCTGAGGCTTGCTTACTTTGGCGGGCCGTCCGATGATCAGTTCGTTGAAGGCATCGGCGGAATTACGCATCAGAGGTACTTCCGAGGATTGGTGGCTTTGCCGTTGATACGCACCTCGAAGTGCACATGGTTGCCCGTTGAGTTACCCGTGCTGCCCACCTCGCCGAGCTTGTCGCCCTGCTTCACTATCTGGCCTCGGCGGCTGGTGATTCTGCTCATGTGGGCATACTTCGTTGTCAACCCACTGCCGTGAGTGACGTGGACCACGTTGCCGTATCCGCCCTGGTTGCCGGTAGACGTCACAGTTCCATCCTTAGCCGCCCCGATAGTTGTGCCTCTTGGTGCTGCGATGTCGATGCCTGCGTGCTGGCGTCCGTTGCGCGCTCCGTACTCGCTACTCACTTGACCCTTAACCGGCCATATAAAGCCCTGCGATGACACGGCCCCCCCGACTATTCCTCCACTTGCGCCTGAGGAGTCCTCCGAGTGCGTCCCTGCGTCGTCGGGCTCTGGCGGTGGCTCGGGCTCGGGTAACTCGGGTTCCGGGCGCTTACCGGTGACGCTGGCGGCGGTGGTGAACAGGCTTCGTTCCACGCTTGAGATAATCCACACGCCATCGGCTGGACCTTGACCCTCAATGGTTATGGGCGTGCCCGGTGGTAGCTGCCAACGCTTGGCTCTAACGTTGGCCGTGAACGTTGCCATTGGCTTTCCTGAGTCAAAGTCGAAGTCGATGTAGTCGACTCCGTCTTGGAACTCCCGCATCGTGACTACGGTGCCCTTGTCGATGTATGCGTAATCCGGCCCGACATTCACCCCGCCAGCATCGACGTAACAGCGCCACCCAATTTCAGCGAAGATGCGCTTGAGTGCCGTCCAGGTGTCTTCTTTTTCCTCCACCTGATCCGCCGTTGCCACCCGACCTCGAGCCAGTTCTACCTTTGCCTTGCTGGCTTTAGCTATCGGATTGACGATCAGCGGAATCCAGGGCGTCTCTGACAGCAGCAGGCGCGCGAACTCAATGCGTGTGACCGTTCCGGGTTCCGCTTTACGTGGTGAGTCGTGCCTCCGCAGTTCCGCAACAACAAGGTGCTCGAACACCAGGCCGATTGACTCGCTGTTCTTGCGCACCTGTATCAGCTCGAAGGCAACATCGTCGTACTGACACGTGATGCGCTTGGAGAATATGCCCGACCGCAGGAGGCTTCGCTTGGCGTCGCGGATCTCAATGGTGAGCGTCGGTGCACCGTCAAAGGTGCGGTTGAGTGAAGCCGAGGTAATCGAATTGGCTAGGTCCGACCGCATTCCCTCGCCGTCGATTAGAAGGCTCTGGATAGTGACCTGAGTTGCGTCCTCGGCCATTACGGCAGCCTCAAAACCTGACCTATTTTTAACTTGCGCGGATCGCGCACGTCATTGAGTGACGCTATCGACTGCCACTTATTTCCGTTGCCAAGTTCACGCGCCGAGATGGCCCACAGCGTGTCGCCCTTCTTCACCGTGTACGTCCGCTGTTCACTCGGCGCTGCGCCTGTCTCGGCCCGTTGCTGCGCAGCCTGAGCTGGCGGTGGTGTCTGGACTACGAAGTCTGACGCTAGATATTGCAGGAATGACAGGGAGAGCTCTTGGCGACATCTGCGGCCGTCTGAGCGCCGTTCTACTAAGCCGCTGTCGTCAATGTCGGTCAGCACCCATTGGATCTCTGGGTGTGGCACAGGCCCGATGATTTGCAATGGCGGAGGTTCCGCCGCTCCGCCTGGTGCCGTCATCCATGCTTCCAACAACTGAATGGTCGGCTCGACATCACCATCTGGGTACTGATCGGGCATCAACGGCAGTATCAGGCCTGCCAGCTTCTGACCGGCAAACTCGCTGATTGCCTGTCGGCGTGGACGTGGCACTTCAGACCAGTCTGCTCCGCCTGGTCGGAACCTGGGCGGGTCCTTACCCATCTCGACGTTCGTCGCCCCACCTGGCACGCCTTGAGACACGATCATGACCCAGCTCATGCGCGTGCCATTCGATCTTGGATACGCGTGACCACCATGTCTGCCAACTGCGCGCTTGTTGTCGCATCTGAACCATTTATCGACACGTCGATCTGGTAGGTGTCGCCCTTTGGCATCGACCCACCTCCGTAATCGAGCGGCTCGACAACCGCCGACTTCGGCAGGTGCAGCCGCTCGGGACCTTTCTCGCCGACCATGACCGTGCCTGGTCGCCTGATGGTGCCGCCCTCGGCGAGCTTTGGCCCCATGAAAGTAGACGTTGCACCCTTGCCAATAGGAGCAGATACACCAAACCCGATCTTGCCTTTAGGAGCAGGATTCATCCCACCCGTAGGCGACAGGGAGCCGGACGTGATCGGAGCTTTGGATCTCGGGTCTACCCAAGGCCCCGGCGTCGCCCGGAAGATGTCTTTCTGCGTTTGCCATTCGGGCATCTGTACGTTCTTAAGAGCGTCACCGATCTTCCCCATGTTGCCGGGCAGCAGAGACATCACAAGCGCAAACGGCTTAATCACGTCCATAGCCCCGTTGAATGCAAACCGGATTGCCTGATAGAGACCGTGAGCAGCGGCAATTCCCTTAGCGAACATCTCGCCCCAGTCAATACTGGCGAGCCAGGGCCACGCCGTGTCTTTCAGCCAGCCGACGAAGGCCATGCCCTTCAGTAGAAGATCCTCGAACAGCGGAGTCAGCTTGCTACCCCCACCAAAGATGGTGTCCAGTGCGTTTGCCGCCCCATGCGCATCAGCTTTAGCAAGGCTGTCGAAGAAGGTCTGGATATATGGTTTGTTCTCATTGAACTTCTCGCCCAGCTTTCCAAGTTGCACTCCTAACCACGGCAGGCCGGTGTTAGCCAGGTAGTTCGCCAGAGGAGTGAAAGCCACCCTGAATCCGTTGCGAACCTGATCCTTCAGCGTAGAGAGCCGACCCGAGAGGGTGCGCGATTGCCTGTCCATCAGCCCGCCGAATCGCTGATCAAGAGCCTGGGTGAGAATCGGAATGGCTTTGCTCGCGGGCACCAAACCCTCTTTAACCATCTTTTGCATCTCAGTAGAGCTAACGCCAAAGCCCTTCGCCAGGTCTTCCAGCGCCGGGACACCGATCTCATAGAGCTGACGCAGTTCATCGCCCTGCACCCTCCCCGTTGCCTTGATCTGGCCGAACGCATATGTAAGCCGGTTCATCGCTTCACCCATGGGGACGATGCCGACAGAAGCGGCATTACCAAGCGACTTCATCATCGGCAGAATATCTTTCGCCGCGTACCCCATCGCCAAGAGCTTCTGCGCTCCCGAGGTCACGTCCTGAAGCTCAAAGGGAGTCGTATTAGCCAGCTTCGCCAGATCCTTGACCAATGCATCAGCTTTTGCCTTGGACTTCAGCATGACCTCGAAAGCCAACGACGACTGTTGATAAGCGTCAACGGTCTTGAGCCCGAACAAAGACGCCGCAACGCCAGCGGCAGCAAAACCCGCTCCTATCTTGACTGCCGCCCCGATCAGAGGAGCGCCGACCGACATCGCCGCCCCCGCAACGGTGCTCACCACCATCCCGACAGGACCAGCAACAGCCCCGATCGCTCCGGTTAGCTTGCCAACACTCGCGACGGTGTTGCTTATCGAGTTTGAAACCCTGGCAAACCCAAGGCGCATCCCCGCCCCGGCCTTAGCTGCGCGTCCCTCAGCATTCTGGAAGCCAATCTGAGCGGACATGAGTCCTGCGCTGACCTGTTTGCTGGACGCGGTGACGCCCTGGAGGCTTTTGCGGAACCGTCCGAACGCTGACGAAGAGGCGTTGGCTTCCTTTTGCGACTTGTTAGTCGCGTCCGTGATGGAGGCAATGTCCTTCGCGGCCTTCTTGGCGTCACTTGAGAACTTTGCGCGGTCTTTGAGACTTAGCCGAATGCCAACTTCTTCAGTCGCCATATTCAGCGCCTCTCGCTACTTCTTGCCTTTGAACAGTTTGGCTATGACTTGGCCTACTGATGCACCGATATTGGATACTTCGCGCTTTTTCTCATCGGCCTGAATCTTGAGAGCCTGGCGCACCACTTCAATCAACACGGGCCGCTCGATCTCGTCAGCATTGAGGTACGTGAGTGGATCTAGACCGACGAATAAGGCCACCGCTGCGTTGTGAACCTCAGGGTGGCCAGCTATTCCCCCTCGAAACGCTCCCGAGCTTCATCGTCATAAGCACCAGACCACTCCACCAAGCGTGACGCCTGGGCCACTATGTCCAACTCCGTGTTGAACAGCTCACGACACACAGCACGTGCGCGCTCATCCTCGACACCCAACGCCTTCGCCAGTGTCTCGTCAATACGCGTCCACTCTGCATTACTCGCGTCAGGGTCGAACGGCACCCAGCGCTCTGGGTCATCGGGATCGAGGCAGTATTTCTCGCCGCTAATCACCGCGTAAATGCCGACATGGCAGCGAATGAGCACGTCCATGTTCGCGTTGATGCTTGCTTCGCTCTTATCCCCTGCCTTGGCCCGCTCTACTGCCTTGCCTGCTTTCTCAACTTCCTTCAGCGCTACTGGGGTGTAGCGGATGAACAGCTCTGGGTCGGACCAGCGCGGTACGGCGAGATCAATGTGCAGGCTCTCTAGGATCTGCTTCTTACGATCCCTCAGCGATGTCATGGGTGATGACTTCGCTTCGGTCATCCAATGTCGCCATCAGTTGAGATTTCAATTTCGTACATATCAACATCTGAGGAATCCGAGTCAATGTCACCAGGCGTCACCGTCAACAATGTGCCCGTGTAGACGATTGGCTTGGAGAAGGGCAGGCCATCGGTGTCGAGCATCTGACGACTGGCCGTGCATCGGCCTTTGCCGCGTCGGCTCATCATCCACCGTGCTAGTTCTCCGTCACGGTCCCGTTCCATGACCCGGCCAAGAGTGACGTTGCCCACCGAGGTAGGTCCGCCGTAACTCTTTTGCGGACCCATGGCACCGGGACGGTGTTTGGTTTCCTCAGAAGTCGCCTCGCCACCGCTAAGGGTGTCCCACGTTCCGCAGTTCCGACCGTCGATTGTGAGAGTGACGGCGTATTGATCTTGACGACCCATTTCAGACTCCTACTTTAAAATTGTTCGGTGATAGCGATCTTCACGATCTCGATCACGACTAGCTCGGCATGTGGTGACATCTTGAGAGTGATGACTGCGCGCAGTTGCCCCTGCGCCAGAGTGGTCGGCGTGTTAACCGCTGTCCCTGTATCGACGCTGAATGCCTCATCCGGTATCTCTCCGTAGAGAGCGCCGTCTGTGTAGTAGCCCAGCAACAGCCCTGTGAGAGCGCCTTGGAACTCAGCAACCTTGCGGCCACGTCCGTCGATCTGATCAAACAGGAATGACTCAGCAACGTTCTCGGCCTCGGCTGTGATCTTGAGTCGCAAGCGTTGGTTGTTGAGCTGCAGCCACGACGTGTCGCCACTCGGCCTAGCCAATGTGCGGTAGCCGTACAGGGTTACGTTTCCGTCAATGACGCGGAACACATTGACGCCTGCCAGGTGCAATAGCTCCCGGTCGGCGTCGGTCCATGCGGGTTGCGAAACATCGAGCGCGTAATGCACCTGGCCGTTGGCCCCGGCCGCAGGGATGTTCGGTGAATTGAATCCATCACTGCGAGCCATGAGCCCAGCGGCAGCAGCAGACGCAGGAACCGTCTTAGGCAGTCCCCCAGCAACGCCCGGTACACGAATCCACGGGGCGAACAATGCTCCGTACTCATCACCTTGTAGGCCGTTGCCTTCGGTGACCAATGCTGAGCGGCTTGGGGAGTCCGCACCGTCTAGCAATGCTTGGCGGTTATTGGCTCGAGCGTGGGCGAGGATTGCTGTGCGGTTGGCTCCGGTGGTATTACCTGGCATCGAGACTTGACCTGCACCGAGTGAACGTGGAAACAACCCAAGGGCCGTTTGGCGTTGAGCGTCGGTGATACCCACGTTGTCATCCAGGCCGCCGCTCAAGGTGGCTGCGCTGGCAACGGCGGGATCGAGCGCACTTGCGCCTGCGGGGATGGTGACGCTCACCCAGTCGGAGTTGATGCTCCAGTTGACGGCAGCGGCCTGATCTACCACGGAAGGCGAGCGGTCTACTTCGCCGAGCGTGCTGTGGGTGACAACGATTACGAACTCGCCTGTTTGACTACCGGCCACTACAGCGGCGGATAGCGCATTACCCCATAGCCCTGCGTTCTTGGCTTCGATCCGCAGCGAGATTCCTGCACTGGCATCAGCCAAGGTGCGGAACGCAGTAACGGCGGCCGATCCAGCAACACGGGCCACATACGCCTTGGAGCCGCCGACACGGAAGAAGGTTTCGAGTGAATCCCAGAGGATGGAATAGCTCTGGCGGGTTCCGTAAAAGCGCTCGAACTCGGTCATGTTTCGGACCATCTTCGCCGAAGTCAACGAGCCCTTTTCGGCAGCGCCCACCGTGAACCACGTTCCGGTTTCAGACGCTAGGCCCCTTGATGGAGGGTTGGCCCTTGCAC
>Ga0136611_10001533_pt1 | contig 16100 bp, 16 predicted proteins | sample AntDrymUQ2232306_2_FD_106645 | JGI IMG/M metagenome (GOLD analysis project Ga0136611, IMG submission 106645) | Polar desert sand microbial communities from Dry Valleys, Antarctica - metaG UQ223 (23.06) | ecosystem: Environmental > Terrestrial > Soil > Desert | place: Antarctica: Dry Valley...
GACGATGACCGGCGGCCACGGCCGGTGGATCGGCCGCCAGGCCGACGGCCCCGACGCGGTCCGCCGGGCGACCCGCGAGAACCTTCGCGCGGGCGCGCGCGCGATCAAGTTGATGGCAACCGGCGGAATGATGACGCCCGGCCGCCAGGCCGGCCAGCCGCAGCTCACGATCGAGGAGATGGCGGCGGCCGTCGAGGAGGCCCACAAGCGCGAGGTCCCGGTGGCCGCCCACGCCGAGAGCCGGACCGGCGTCCACAACGCGATCCTGGCCGGGGTGGACTCCGTGGAGCACGGCCACGGCGGCGATGACGAGGCGATCGAGCTGATGCTGGAACGCGGGACCGCGCTCGTGCCGACGATCCTCTCCGACCGCCGGATCATCGACCACGGCGTCGCCGCCGGGATCCCAGACTTCGTCGTGGAGCAGTGCGCGGCCCTCCACGACAGCCTCGTGACGTTTCTCGAGGCGGCGATCCGGGCCGGCGTCCGGATCGCGGCGGGCAACGACGGCGGCGCGCCGCTCGTGCCGATCGGCGACATGGTCGGGGAGCTGGAGCTGTACGTCGGCCACGGGATGACGCCGCTCGCGGCGCTGGCTTCCGCGACCACGGTCACGGCGGCCCTCTTCGGGCTCGATGACGTCGGCCTCGTCGAGCCGGGGCATGCCGCAGACCTGCTCATCGTCGACGGGGACCCGCTCGTGTCGATCGCCGCGCTGCGCGATCCCGTCCAGGTGTTGCGGGGCGGGTCGCCGGTCCTGCCGTGGAGGCTGGCGGCGACCCACTAGACCCCGCGGAGGCGGTCGAAGACACGCTCGTCGAGCGTCAGTCCGAGGCCCGGCCGATCGGACAGCCGGTACGTGCCGCCCTCCGGCAGGACGGGCTCGACGAAGAGCTCGGCGATCCGCTCGGGGGCCGGGCCGTACTCCACCGAATACTCGTGCGGCTGGACCCCGCCCGGCAGGGTCGCGTAGGCGTGCATGCTCGCCACCGACAGGATCCCGGCCGCAGGGCTGTGGGGCATCGCCGGCTTGGCGTGAACCTCGGCGAGCTGGAAGATCCGGACGACCTCGCTGATCCCGCCGGCGTCGAGGATGTCGGGCTGGAGGATGTCGGGGTTGGCCAGCTCGATCAGGTCGCGGAACGCCCAGCGGTCGCGGAGCTGCTCGCCGGTCGAGACCGGGACGTCGAGGGCTCGGCAGACCTCGGCCAGGCCCGCCATGTCGTGCTCCGAGATGGGTTCCTCGAAGTGGGCGATCCCGAGCTCCTCCAGAACGCGGCCCTGGCGGATCGCCGTCCCGACCGTGTAGCCGCGGTTGGCGTCGAAGCCGAGCCAGGTCTCCTCCCCCACCGCCGCCCGAACCTGGCGCGCCATTTCGAGGTCCTTCGCCGGGTCGACGTCCGACCGGAGCGGGCCCCAGTCCATCCGGATCTTGAACGCGCCGAAGCCCTGGTCGCGGCCGCGGAGGACGTCGGACACCATCTGGTCCGGCGTCTTCGCGAACCCCGCTCCGACGCTCCAGTAGAGCGAGATCTCGGTCCGCGCCGCGCCACCGAGCAGGGCGTGGATCGGCAGCCCGGCCGCCTTGCCGAGCAAATCCCAGAGCGCGATGTCGATCACGCCGGCGAACGACGTCGTCGTCGGGTACGGGAGCTCCGGCGTGCCCGCCACGAGCCGTTCCCAGAGACGTCCGGGCTGGAGCGGGTCGTGGCCGACGAGCTGCGGCCGGATGACCCGGTCGAGGTGAGCCCGGAAGATCGCGGAATCCTGCCAGCCCAGCTCGGACAAGCCGACGATGCCCTCGTCGCTGACGACCCGGACGATCGTCGGGCCGGTCGAGAGGGTGTCGGCGAGGATCTCCGTGATCCGCATGTCAGGGCAGCCCGAGGCGGCTGAGGCGAACCAGGTCGCGCGGGACGGCGGTGAGGTCGGCGATGCCGCAGAACCGGGCGTCCTCCTCGAGCTCGTCGCGGAACAGCGAAAAGACCCGGCGCTGGCCGGCCTCTCCGGCGATCGCGATGCCCCACAGGAACGGCCGGCCGACGAGCACCGCTCGGGCCCCGAGCGCGAGCGCCCGCAGGACGTCGGCCCCGCGCCGGATTCCACCGTCGACCAGGAGTTCCACCCGGCCGTCGACCGCCTCGGCGATCTCGGGCAGGATCTCGGCCGTCGGGATCGCCCCGTCGAGGGTCCGCCCGCCGTGGTTGCTGACGACGATCGCGGCCGCTCCCGCATCGACGGCCCGCCGGGCATCCTCGGGGTGGAGGATCCCCTTGAGCACGATCGGCGCGGAGATCCGGGCCTGGAGGCGGGCGAAGTACGCCCAGTCCAGGGCGGGCTCAGACTCGGGCAGCGGCGGGTGCATTGGATAGGTGACCCACGACGGGGTGATGATCCCGCCGCGTGGCCGGCGCTTGGGATCGATAGCGCTGGCCACGTCGACAGTCAGGCAGACCGCCTTCGCCCCGGCGGCCAGCGCCCGTTCGATCATCGCCACGGTCGCTTCGAAGTCGGTGAACGGATAGAGCTGGAACCAGAAGTTCACGTCCGGCACCGCCCCGATGTCCTCGATCGGGACCATCGTGCTGGTCGAGACGATCATGATCGTGCCGGCCGCCGCCGCGGCGCGGGCCGTGGCGAGCTCGCCGTCGGGGTGCGCCATCCGCTGGGAGGCCATCGGCGCGACCATCACCGGCAGGGCGATCGGATGGCCCAGGATCGTCGTCGCCAGCGATACCTGCGAGACGTCGACCAGCATCCGCGGGACGAGCCACCAGCGCCCCCACGCGGCAAGGTTGCCGCGGAAGGTCTGCTCATCGCGGGCGCCGGACGCATAGTAGTCGAGCACGTTCGTGGGCAGCAGGCCCGCGGCAAAGGTCTCCATCTCGGCCAGCGTCGCGTTGGCGAGCGGATCCGGCTGGGTCGTCATCGAGCGCATCTCCCCTGCAAGCAAGCCACCAACCGAGGTCTTCCATGAGCCAATCCGGCGAGCCGGCCGCGACCGTCCACCCCGGCGCCGTCCGGGCGATCTTCGATCACCTGATCATCGCCCTGACCGCCGACGGACAACCGGGTCCACCGGTCTTCCTGTTCAGCCACTACCGCTTCCGGTGGGCCGATGACGGGGTCGTCGGCGAGCTCGCCTTCGTCCAGCTGGACGGCGAGCGGTTCGTCCTCACGGATGAGCTGCACCTCGCCGCGATCCAGGCCGGGCGCCTCTCGCCGGGAGCCTGGGCAGGCGATGCGGTTCCCGCACCGACGCCGGCGAGCTTCTCGTCGTCCGGCTTCGGCAGCACCGCGCTGAGCGAGCGGGTGACCTTCGACGACACGGCGCTCGAGCTCGAGTGGTCCAGCCTCGCCGCGCCGATCTTCGCGACCGGCCCGGCTCCGCGCGTCCCGACCGACGACATCGTGAGCGTCCTTGTCGAGGCGGGCGCGGCCCGGGCGACGGTGAACGATGCCGCGGTCGCCGGCCGGCTCTTCGCCAACGAGACGTGGATCGCCTGGCTGGGCCGGCCGTTGAGCTCGGCGGTCGTCGCCATCGGCGAGGTGCTCCTGGCGCGACCCTGATCGCGCGGGTCTCGCGGGTCTCGCGGGTCTCGCTGGTCGTGCGCGTCGCTCGGACCGCCCGCCGGCGTCACGGGTCGAGCCGGAGGCGGACCCAGCAGACATCGGTGCCCCCGGCCCGGCCGGCGGCGTAGTGCACGACGCCGACGTCGTCGTCGGGCAGCGCCTCGGAATACGGCAGCCCGTACGACCACGTCCCCATCTCGACGAGCGCGTCGCCGATCGTCTCGCCGTCGCCCGAGCTGGCGGCTGGCGCTGCCGGACGGTGGACGACGACCTCGCTGGCCGGGTCCAGCGGCGCATCGATCGCCGCCGCCGAGCGCGCCTTGATCGTCCCACTGCCGAAGCGATCGACCCAGGCGAACACGAGCCGGCCATCCGGCAGGATCGCCGGGTGGCCCGGCTGGTCGGTGATCCCGAGGTCCTCGGGCGCGCTGAACGTCGCCCCACCGTTGGTGCTGATCCGGCGATGGATGTTGAGGTAGTCGGTCGCGTCGAAGTCGTAGGTCCAGGTGAACGTCACGAACCGGCCGTCCGGCCCGATCGCGCCGCGCTGGTCCCAGTTCGCGATCCGACCCGTCGGATCCTCGGAGACCGTCACCGGCGACGACCACGTCCGCCCCTCGTCGTCGGAGTGGAGGAGGACAACGCGCTGGAACCAGCGGCTCGCGTCCAGGTACGGCTTGTTGGACTCGACGCTGAGGACGAGCCGCCCGTCGGCGAGCTTCATGATCGCGTTCGTCAGCGACGGCGGGCCGATGTCGTCGGGCATCGGGACCGTCCGCCACGCCGACCACGTCCTGCCCGCGTCCTCCGAGTCGGCGAGGACGATCGCCATCGGCAGGCAGCCCTCGGTCGTCGCGTTGAACAGGGGCTGGCCGGGGAACGCCTCGCGGTCGATCCACAGCGCCACGATGATCAGGCGATCGCCGTCGAGCCGGGTGATCGGCGCCGCCTTCAGCGACCCGCGCCGGCCGTCGAGGCTCGTGGCGAACGGCGTGACGGGCTCGGACCACGTCCGGCCGCCGTCGGCCGACCGGCGGAGCTCGATGTCCAGGTCGTCGGTGTCCTTGCCGGACCCGATGCTGTAGGTCGCGATCAGCGAGCCGTCGCCGAGGACGGCGAAGGCCGGGAACGTCGCGACGCTCCGGCTCGTGCCGGGCTCGCCGGCGCTCAGGATCACCCGCTCCACGATCTCCATCGGATGCGTCCGCTCCTCGTCGTCGCGGCCGGGGTCAGGCCGCCGCGATCGGGAGCCGGACGGCCTCGCCGGTCTCCGACGACCAGCTGGCGGCCTCGACGACCTCCACCGCCGCCCGGCCGTCGGCACCGTGGAGTGCCGGGCTCGGCGCGGCCCCACCGGCCTGCACGGCCGCGGCGAACTCCTGCGTCTGCTCGGCGAACGCCTCGAGCCGGACGGGGCTGTAGACGTCGGCGTTGAGGGCAAACGACGGCATTTCGAAGACCTCTTCCCACTCGTCACCGCGGCCGAGGCGGACCTTGCCGTACGAGTCGGACTCGATGATCCCCTCGGAGCCGATGAAGGTCCACTGGCTCTGCGAGCCGAGCCCCGGGGCTGGCATCTCGAAGCTGATCAGGACCTGGGCGAGCACGCCGTTGCGCATCACGAGCTGGGCGAGCCCGCTCCGGCGTAGGTGGACCTCGCCGCCGAAGTCGCGGACCGTGGCGAAGACCGTGTCGACCTCGGAGCCCGTGAACCAGCGTGTGGCGTCGAACAGGTGGACGCCCATGTCGAGCCAGGCGCCGCCCTCGCCCGGCTCGTGCGCCCAACCGTGATCGTCGGGGATGCAGCCGATGACCGAGCTGAGGACGCGGATGATCCGGAGGTCGCCGATCCGGCCCTCGTCGATCAGCCGCTTGGCGGTCGCCGGCGATGCCCGATGACGGGTCACGTTGTTCACGTTCAGGAGCACCCCGGCGTCCTGGCAGGCGGCGATCATCGCGTCGCATTCGGCGAGGGTCACGGCCATCGGCTTCTCGATGTAGACGTGCTTGCCGGCGGCCGCGGCCGCCCGGGTCAGGGGCAGGTGGGTGGAATGCGGCGTCGCGATGATCACGGCCTGGATGTCGTCGCGGGCGAGGAGCGCTCCGGAGCTCGCCTCGACGGCGACGCCGTACTCCTCGGCGAGCTTCGAGGCCCGCGAGCCAGCGGCGACCGCGACGAGATGCCCGTCGGGGACGTGCTTCGCCAGGCACTGGGCGTACGTGTGGGCCATGAACCCCGATCCCAGAAGCCCGAAACCGACGCTCATCAAGGGTCCCTTTCACGTTCACCACGAAAGGATCGGCGGCATGCCGGAACGGCGGAGGAGGAGCCGTCCCCGGCATGCCGCCGGTTTGATCGCGACACTCGAACCGGAGGACGTTCGGTCGAGGTCGTGAACGTATATTGTCGACAATCTGACCTCGTGTCAAACAGAAACAACCCGCCGACCGAGGGCCGCAGCCCTGCCCTCGGACGGCCGTGCACGCCCCTGGAGGACCGGATGCGGATCACCGCGATCGAGTCGTTCGTCTGCGACGGCGGCCTGCGCGAGTTCGGGTTCCTCAAGGTCACGACCGACGCGGGCATCGTCGGCTGGGCGGAGACCTACGACTGGCACACGTCTGCGTCGCTGTCGGTCGCGCTCGACGTCATGGGCCGGCGGTTGATCGGCGAGGACCCCCGCCGGATCCGAGCTGATGAACGAGCGGATCTGGTACGGCGGCCGGCCGGGCGTGCCCGAGCGGATGGTCCTGGCAGCGATCGACCTCGCCCTCTGGGACATCAGGCGAAGTGGCTCGGCGTGCCGGTCTACGAGCTGCGGGGCGGCCGGATGCGCGACCGGATCCCGCTCTACTGGTCCCATTTCGCGACCTACCGCGCGGTGTGGCCCGAGATCGTCGGCCAGCCGCCGACCCACACCTAGGTCGTGGCCGCGCACCCACTGGCGACCGCTCGCTAGACGCTGACCGATGGGAGCCGTGGCCGGTCAGCGACCCGTGAACGGCGCGATCGCCTCCGCCGCGCGATCGAGGTCAGCCTCGGCGTTGTAGACGTGAACCGCGAAGCGGATCGCCGTCCCGCGGACGGAGGCGCGAACCCCGGCGGCTGCCAGCGCGGCCCGGGCGGCCTCGCCGTCGGCCAGCGGCGCGCACACGACGGAACCCCCATACCACGGCACCGCCAGGCGCTCGGCGAGGCCCTTCGCGAGATCGAGGACCGCGCCGAACGCGCCGGCCGCCTGCCACTCGGTCAGGAGCCGGAGCGAGGTCGTCGCGCCGAGCCACGGGAACCAGCCGCGCGACACGTCGAAGCGCCGGGCGTCGGGGGCGAGGGTGAGCGGCCCGCCGAAGTACCGCCCGAACGGCAGGTCGGCCGCCCGCCAGTTCGCGTTGCGCGGCTCGAGCTCCTCCCAGTGATCGGCCCGGACGTGGAAGTAGGCCGTTCCGCGCGGCGACAGGAGGTGCTTGTAGCCGGAGCACACGAGGTAGTCGATCCGGTCGATCACGGATTCGAGCGGCAAGAACGGCACGCCCTGGGTCGCGTCGATCAGGACCCGGCTCCCGTGCCGCTCGGCCGCCGCGACGATCTCCTCGATGTCGGCGACCCGGCCGGTCTGCATCTGGACGAGGCTGACGGCGACGAGCCGCGTTGCCGGGCCGATCGAGGCCGCGACGTTGTCGAAGGCGACCTCGCGGATGACCGCCCCGCGCTCCTTGGCCACGAGCAGCGGGAACAGCGTCGAGGTGAATTCATCGGCGGGCACGACGACCTCGTCGCCGGGACCCAGCATCCCGGCCACGAGCCCCGTCCCGACCGACGCGGCCGGGATCGTCGCGATCGTCCCGGGCGGCGCCCCGATGAGCCGTCCGAAGTCGCGCGGCGCGGCGTCGGTCGGGCCGTCCCAGTCGGTCTGCCAGTCGGCCGTGCCGGCCTGCCAGTCGAGCTCCGCCCGATGGAGCGTGTCGACCGTCGCCTGGGGTGGCAGGCCGTAGGTCGCGGTGTCGAGATAGGTGATGCCCGGCGCCGGCCGGAACTGGGCCCGGATCGCGGCCAGATCGGCGGGCGTCGGGCTCGCCGTCACGCCCACGCCATCTTGGCTCCGTTGAAGTTCACGCAATGCGTCTTGAGGTGGGTGAACGTCCGGAGCGCCTCCACCCCGAGATCCTCGCCGAGGCCCGACATCTTGTGGCCCTCGTACGGCACGTTGACCGGCAGGTAGTGGGGGCAGTTCGTCCAGATGATGCCGGCGTCGATCTTCTCGGCCACCCGGAAGGCGCGCCCGAGATCGGTCGTCCAGACCGTGGCCGCGAGGCCGTACATCACGTCGTTCGCGATCCGGATCGCCTCGTCCTCGTCGTCGAATGTCAGGACCGACAGGATCGGCCCGAAGATTTCCTCCTTGGCGATCCGCATGTCGGGAGTGACGTCGACGAAGATCGTCGGCTCGACCCAGTAGCCGCCCGCGACCGGAACCCGCGGCCGTCCGCCGCCGAGGGCCAGACGCGCCCCGCCGCGCTGGCCCTCCTCGATGTAGCCGGTGACGCGGTCGTACTGCTCCTGACTGATGAGCGGCCCGAGCTGCGACGTCGCCTCACCCGGGTCGCCCACCCGGATGCTGCGCGCCCGCTCGACAAAGGCGTCGATCACGTTGTCGGCGTTCTTGCGCTGGACGAGGAGCCGCGAGCCGCTCGTGCAGATCTGGCCGGTGTTGTAGAAGGCCGTGAACAGCGAGCCCGAAATCGCCTGGTCGAGGTCGGCGTCGCTGAAGACGATGTTCGGCGTCTTGCCGCCGAGCTCGAGGTGGACGCTCTTGATGTGGTCGGCGGCCGAGCGCAGAATCGCCTGGCCGGTCGCGGTCGAGCCGGTAAACGTCAGCTTCTTGACGTGAGGATGGGCGACGAGCGCCGCGCCGGTCGTCGGGCCGTCGCCGTGAACGACGTTGAAGACGCCGGCCGGCATCCCCGCCTCGAGCGTCAGGCGCCCGAGCTCGGCGGTCGACAGTGGCGTCTGCTCAGCCATCTTCAGGACGATCGAGTTGCCGACGGCCAGGGCAGGCGCGGTCTTCCAGCAGGCGAGGAGGAACGGGTAGTTCCACGGGCTGATCGCGCCGACGACGCCGTACGGCTCGCGCAACGAGTAGACGAAGTAGCCCGCGTCGGCCGGGTAGGTCGTGCCGTTCGGCAGCTCGGCATGGCCTGCGAAGTAGGTGATGAAGTCGGCGCCGACGTTGACCTCGGCGATCGCCTGTCCGACTGGCTTGCCGGTGTCGACCGACTCGATGCGGCCGATCCGATCGGCATTGTCGCGGATGAGGTCGGCGAGGCGGCGCATGACCGCGGCGCGCTGGCCGGGCGCGGCCTTGGACCACGAGCCGGACTCGAACGCCGCGCGCCCGGCGGCCACGGCCCGGTCGACGTCCTCTGCCTCCCCGAACGCGACCTGGGCGACCTCCTCGCCGGTCGACGGGTCGATTGACGCGAACGTCCGTCCCGAGGCCGACGGCACCTCGTCGCCGCCGATGAAGTGGGACACCGTGCTCGTCCGTTCCAGGACCGTCATCGCTCACTCCTCATCGATTCCCTGGTCTCCGCTTCAGCCCGGCGACCTTGACGCGCGTCGGCTGCGAACCCTAGATTGTCGACAATGTACAGCCAGACCGCAACGGAGACCCGATGACCGAGCATGCCAGCCTGGCCCCCGATGTCGAGGTCGCCAGGCGACCGACGGTCGTGGTCTATGTCGCCGCGACCTCACGCGACGCGGTCGACGATCTCCACCGGCTCGCCACCGAGTCGATCCTTGGCCTGCTCGAGACCGGTGGGCGCGTCCCGCCGGCCGCGTGATGGCACGCTACCCGCAGGGCATCCTCGTCGCCTGCCCGTCTCCGTGGGACGAACGGTTCGAGCTGATCGAGGAGCTCCTCCGTGAGGAGGTCCGCCTGGTCCTCGCGGCCGGATTCGTGCACTGCTACGTGTTCGGCACGGGCGGCGAGGGCTACGCGGTCGACACCCGGCGGTTCCGCCAGGTCGTCGACGTCTTCCACGAGGAGACGACCGGCCGCGACGTCAGCGCCATGGTCGGGGCGATCGGGCTGTCGACGCCCCAGATCGTCGAGCGGATCGAGTACGCCCACGACGTCGGCTTCCGGATGTTCCAGATCTCGCTGCCGTCGTGGGGCCCCGTCAACGACGACGAGCTCGTGCGCTTCTTCGCCGACACCTGCGGCCGGTTCCCGGACTCCCGTTTCCTGCATTACAACCTGCCCCGGACGAAGCGCATCCTCGGCGGCAGCGACTACGCCCGGATCATCGCCGAGGTCCCGAACCTGGTTGCCACCAAGACCACGGGCGGCGGCATCGCGGCGGCCGAGGATCTCCTGCGCAACGCCGGCGAGCTCCAGCACTTCATGGGCGAGGGCAACTTCCCGCACGGCTCGATGTTCGGCGAGTGCTCTCTGCTCGCGTCATACGCCGAGCTCTCGCCACGGATGACCAAGTCCCTGTTCGAGGCCGGTCGGACCCGGGACCTGGCCGAGCTGACCCGGCTCCAGCACGCCTTCCAGCGGCTCGGCACGGACCTCTGGGCCCAACCCGCGCCGGGACCGCACATGGACGGGGCCTACGACAAGATGCTCGTCAAGCTCGGCATGCTGCCCGAATTCCCGCTCCGCCTCCTCTCGCCGTATCAGGGCTTCACCGAGGACGACTACCGGGCCTGCCGGCGGTTCCTTGACGCGGAGTACGCCGACTGGCTCGAGGCCCCCGCCGTCAGCGCCTGACGACCCGCCGGCCGCCGGCCGCCGACCCCGTCGCGGAACCCCGTCCCGTCCCCTCCCCCATCCGTCCAGCATCGGAGGCACCCGTGGAGATCCTGGTCATCACCCCGCACACGGACGACTTCATCTACGGCCTCGGCGGCACGCTCATCACCCATGCCGACGACGACATCCACATCGTCGCCGTGTCGGCGATCCAGGAGACCGCCGCCCGCGACGTCGCGGCCGCGTTCGGAGCGTCGATCGAGTTCCTCAACGCGCCGTACCACCGGATCTCCGACCACGCCCAGCGGATCAAGGAGTCGATCGCCGACATCCTGCGCGAGCGTCGCCCGGCCTACGTCTTCGGGCCGCCGGCGAGCGGCGACTGGACGGCCGATCACACGACGACCGGCCGGGCGCTCCTCGACGCGGTCGACCTGGCCGGGACGTTCGCCCACAAGAGCCGCGTCCTGCGCTACCCGATCGCCTCGACGACGCTCGACTTCAAGCCGAACGTCTGGATCGACCTGCCGACCGACGTCGTCGCGAAGAAGGTCGAGCTGGCCGCCGTGATGACCCGCGGCCTCGAGGACGAGTGGCCCAAGGACCTGGTCGAGTGGGAGGTCGGCCAGGGCCTGCGCTACGCCCTCGACATCGGCTGGCCGTCGCGCCACGCGGAGGCGTTCGATGCCGTCTTCGCCGTTCCGTTCAAGCGCCTCCCGCCCCAGGCCGACCTGCCCGGCGAGCTGGAGCGGATGGGTGGCAAGGTCGACGCCCTCGTGCGCGGAGTCGACCTGTCGGCGGGCGACGGGGCGTGAGCGGGGTCGGGTTCGGGATCATCGGCTCGGGCTACATGGGCCGGACCTACGCGGCGTGCCTCACCCGCCACGTGCCCGACGGCCGCCTCGTCTCGATCTGGGGCGGCAAGCGCGCCCCGGCCTTGGCCGAGGAGTTCGGCGTCCAGGCCGACGCGTCGCTCGAGGCGCTCCTGGCCCGGCCCGACATCGACGCCGTCGTCATCACCTCGCCCCACACGGCCCACCGCGCCCAGGCCGAGGCCGCCGCCGCTGCCGGCAAGCACGTCTACATCGAGAAGCCGATGGCCGTGACGCTCGCCGATTGCGACGCGATCCTGGCCGCCTGCTCGGCCGCCAACGTGAAGCTGACCGTCAACTTCGTGACCCGCTTCCGCCATGCGCCGCTGGCGATCAAGCGGCTCATCGACGAGGGCGCGATCGGCGACGTCCGGATGATCGAGATGAAGGGGACGTGGACCTCGTTCCTGCTCGAGGACGTGGTCGACGAGACGACCGGGCGGGTGATCATCCCGCGCAAGGACTGGGCGTTCGATCCGGCCGAGGGCTCCCAGTTCCTCGACTGGGGCGTCCACGAGACCGACGCCCTGCGCTGGCTCACGGGCTCCGAGGCCGTCCGGGTCTACGCCCAGTACACGACGTACGGCACGCCGCCGCCGGTCGACCTCTCGGCCCAGGTCCAGGTCACGATGGCCAACGGCGTGCTGGCCCAGATCCAGATGACGTACGAGGCACCGGAGCCCGGGATCGTGCCCAACGACTGGACGCGCGTCATCGGGTCCAAGGGGATCGCCGAGGCCGACCACTACGGCAAGGTCCGCCTCGGCGACGCGAACGGCTGGCGGGTGGCCGACGAGCAGGTCGCGTTCGACTTCCTCGGCGACTACCTCGACCCCAACCGCCTGGCGGGCTTCGCGGCCCAGGTCCAGGACCTCGCCGAGGCGATTCGCGACGATCGCGATCCGGTCGTGACCGGCGCGGACGGTCGGGCCGCCGTCGCGATCGTCGACGCCGCCGATCGCTCCGCGGCGAGCCACCAGGCCGTGACCCTGCCGGCGCCCGGCGCGGGCGGCTGACCGCTCAGCGGGCGTGACTCAGCGGGCCGTCCAGCCCGCGTCGATCATCTGGACCGCGCCGGTGATCCCGGCCGCGCCATCCGAGCACAGGAACCGGACGTAGGCCGCCACCTCGTCGGCCTCGAGCATGCGCGGGATCGCCGCGCCGGCGAGTCTCCTGCCAGCGGTCGGCTGCCGCCGCCGGCCCGAGGGTCGCCGCGAGGATCTCCAGCATCTGGGACTCGATCGCGCCCATCTCGGCGGCCGGGTCGTCCCGCCCGATCCGGAGCTTCATCGCCCGGAAGCCGTCGTCCCAGACCGCGCCGGCCTCCTCGAGCCACGCCGCCTGGGCCGACATTCCCTCGACGTAGCCGCGGCTCGAGGCATAGCCACGGACGCGACCACGCAGGCGCTCGCCGTACAGCGCCGCGACGGCGACATCGCGGCGGCGAGCCCGAAGATCGTCGACGGCCATCGACACGGCACCGAGCGCCCAGCGGTGGAGGCCGTGCGCAGCGGCCAGGTCGCTAGACGCACGATCAGCGTCCTGGCCGACGATCCCGCCGGCCATGGCCCGCCCGGCCTCGACAACGCCGGGGACGAGATACGTCTCGCCCCAGCCGACGTGCCCGTCACGGTCCTCGAGGCGGACGACCACCGAATCGCGGGTGAGGTTGGAGCCGGTGCCGAAGTCTCGCCTGCGGGAGAGCCGATGGGTGAGGACGAGGACCTCCGCCCGCTCGATCACGCCTGCTCTTCGGCGTGGAGCCGCTCGAGGGCGCGCGAGATGTGCATCCGGGCGGCCTTCGCGGCCGTGGCCGGTCGGCGGCTGCGGAGGGCTTCGACGAGATCGCGATGCTCGACCGACGGACCCAGAAGCCACTCGCGGGCGGTGGCCGGGCTGACGGCCTCCGGACGGCCGGCGTCATTGGCCGCTCGCAGCCGGACGACGCCGTCGATGCTCGTCCACAGGCGGCGCAGGTACTGGAACCCGGACAGCTCGATGATCCGGCCGTGGAAGCGCATGTCGTGCTCGGTCACGGCGACGAGGTCGCCCGCCTCGCTGGCCTCGATCATCTGCTCGACCCGCTCCGACAGCCGGTCGAGCTCGTCGTCGTCGATCAGCCGGCAGGCCCGCGCGAACGCCCGTTCCTCGAGGATCGCCCGGATCCCGTAGATCGTCTCGAGCTCGGCATCGGCGACGCCCACGACGATCGCGCCACGGTGGGGGAAGAACTCGACGAGACCTTCCTGCTCGAGCTGGCGGAGGGCTTCCCGGACCGGCCCGCGACTGACGCCCAGCTCGGTCGCGAGCGGCACCTCGAGCAGGCGGGTCCCGCTCGGAATGTCGCCGCCGAGGATCCTCGAGCGGAGTCCGTGGAGGATGTCCTGGCGCAGGACGCGGCGCTTGAGCGGCTGGCCCGGTTCGGGGGCATGTGCCGTGACCATCGGTCGGACCTCCCGCCCTATCCACGCTTGACTCACCCAGAGTCAGACCATAGATTGTCGACAATCTACACGCGCCGATGTCCCCCGTCCATCCCGCCCGTGCGAGGTCCATGATGCACCGCTTGCGCCTGCCCCGATGACAGATCCGCTCATCTCACGCCTGGATCCGCGGTCGTTCGGCGAGGTCGCCCGACTCGTCCTCGACACGCCGACATACGAGTGGATCCGGTCGGGCTCGGGCTCGGATTTCGGCAGTGACAACGAGGCCGCCTTCGCCCGGCGCCGGCTCCGGCCGAGCGTCCTCGTCGACGTGTCCAGCGTCACGACGGCCACCACGGTGCTCGGGGCGGCGCTCGCCGCGCCGGTCATCATCGGGCCGGTCGGCCTCCAGCGCGCCCTCCATCCCGACGCGGAGCTGGCGACGGCCGCCGGCGCGGCCCAGGCCGGCAGCCTGATGATCGTGGCGGTCAACGCGACCACGAGCATCGAGGACATCGCGGCGGCCCAGCCCGACCTGCCGCTCTGGTTCCAGCTCTACAACTGGGACGACCGCGACGCCCTCGCCGGCGTGATCGCCCGGGCCGAGGCGGCCGGCGTCAAGGCGATCGTGCCGCTCGTGAACACGCCGATCGGGGTCAACCACACCTCGCCGAAGATCGGCTTCCGTCTGCCGGCCGGCGCGAGGTTCGCGCACTTCGAGACGTCGCCCGGCCTGATCGCCTCCAACACCTGGGAGTACCTGACCTGGCTGCGCTCGGTGACGTCGCTGCCGATCGTGCCGAAGGGGATCATGACGGCCGACGACGCGACCCGGGCGGTCGATGCCGGAGCGTCCGGGATCATCGTCTCGAACCACGGCGGCCGCCAGCTCGCGCGTTCGATCGCGACCCTCGACGCGCTCGATGACGTCATCAGCGGCGCCCGCGGCGTCGAGGTCTATCTCGACGGCGGCGTCCGAAGCGGTGGCGACGTCCTGATCGCCCTCGCCCTCGGCGCGCGGGCCGTCCTCGTCGCTCGCCCGGTCCTGTGGGGCGTGGCCCTCGCCGGTGGCGAGGGTGCGGCGCGCGTCCTCGACGCCTTCCGCGAGGAGCTCGCCGAGGACCTTGGGATGTGCGGGATCGCGGACGTCGCCCGGGTGCCCCGCGACCTCGTCGTCGCCGCGGCCGGCTGAGCCCGCTCGATGCGCGTCACCGCCGTGCGCACCGTCCTGGTGACGGCGCCCTGGACGGGCGACCCGTTCTGGCTGCCCGGGGAGCGGTTCGAGCGGACGGCGGCCCTCGTCGTCGTGGAAACCGACGAAGACATCTCGGGCGTCGGCGAGACGATCATGGGCTACTTCTGCGCCGAGGCCGTCAGCCCGCTCATCGACTACTACGCCACCCTGATCATCGACCTCGAGCTCGACCCGCGACAACCAGAGGCCGCGTTCCGTGAGCTGTATCAGCGCTCGCTGTGGTGGGCCCGGGTCGGTGTCGGGCTGTCCGTCCTGTCCGGCCTCGAGATGGCCCTCTGGGACATCGCCGGCAAGGCCCGGGACCGGCCCGTCCACGAGCTCCTCGGCGGCCCCGCTCACGATCGCCTTCCGCTCTACGCCTCGGGCGGGACCGGATCGTGGCCGGTCGAGAAGGCGGTCGACCAGGCGCGGCGCTACAGCTCGCTCGGTTTCCGGGGGCTGAAGATCGGGACCGGCTTCGAGGGCCGGCCCGGCGGCTACACGACGGGTCCGGGCAACCCGCCGTACGGGACGTGGTACGCCGGCGGCACGGCCGACCGGATCGCCGACGAGCGGGCGAAGTTCGGCGCCCTGCGGGAGGCGCTCGGGACGGAGATCGAGCTCGCGACCGACTGCCACGCCGTCCAGGTCCGCGAGCCGTGGTCGCGCTCGACCGCGCTCGACCTCGCGCGCGCCCTCGAGCCGTTCGACCTCCTGTTCATGGAAGAGCCGCTGCGCTACGACGATCCGGAGGGCTACGCGGCGCTCCGCCAGGCGACGCGCGTCCCGATCGCCGGCGGCGAGTGCCTGACCGGTGTCGCCGAGTTCCGCCGCTTCCTCGACCTCGACGCCCTCGACTACGTCCAGCCCGACGCGACCCACGTCGGCGGCATCGCCGTCACCCGGGACGTGGCCCGTCTCGCCGAGGCACGCCATGTCGGGCTCATCGTCCATACCGGCGGCGCGATCGGGCCCGGCTTCATGGCCAACCTCCATGTCGCGTTTGCCAGCCCCAACGCCCGGTTCGTCGAGTACGCGCTCGCTCCGGACAATGTCCGCTCCGAGCTGCTCACCGTCCCGGTCCAGCTCGCCGACGGGTTCATCCAGCGCCCGACCCTGCCCGGTCTCGGCATCACCCTCCCCGACGACTTCGCCGAGCGCTACCCGTTCCGGCCGGGCGTGGTCGAGTACGCGTGACGGCCGTGGCGGGCGACGAGTCCGGACGGGCGGGCGGGGC
>Ga0136611_10001534_pt1 | contig 16084 bp, 13 predicted proteins | sample AntDrymUQ2232306_2_FD_106645 | JGI IMG/M metagenome (GOLD analysis project Ga0136611, IMG submission 106645) | Polar desert sand microbial communities from Dry Valleys, Antarctica - metaG UQ223 (23.06) | ecosystem: Environmental > Terrestrial > Soil > Desert | place: Antarctica: Dry Valley...
GCGCGGCGTCTCAGCATTCAAGACGTGGCTACGGCCACCGGCTTGAGCTATACGACCGTGTTTCAGCTCTACCACGACAAGAGCACGCGGTTCGACAGGGAAACCCTAGACCGCCTGTGTGCGTACTTTGGCGTCGGACTGGGTGACATCCTGGAATGGATGACCGAGGATGCAGAGGACCAGGAGGGGAAAGCCCTCGCCGCGGCGTCTTAGCGGTCTACGCGGCGAGAGTTGAGCTGCCAACCGTGTTAGTGGCACGGCGGGCGGCAGAAGTCTACTAAGGAAGCATCAATGGCAGGCCAGAAGTCGAAGCAGGGCGGCCCCTCCACGAAGGGCGGGGTAGTAACGGCGTTGCTCTATACCCGCGTCAGTAGTGATGAGCAGGAGAAGGAAGGGTTAAGCCTGGCGGCGCAGACGGGGGCGTGTCGCCGGTACGCCGCTGAGCACGGCTGGATGATTGGCGCCCAGTACACCGATGTGCTGAGCGGGAAGCGAGACGACCGGCCGCAGTATCAGGCGCTGCTCACGCACGTCCGGCAGCTACGGGCCGATGGGCACGCGGCGGTAGTGGTGGTGGCCTGGTTGCATCGATTCGGCCGGCGCGTCCTGGAGCGGGTACGCTGCCGGGAAGAGCTCAAGGCGCTCGGGGTGGCTACCCATTCTATTAAGGAAGGCGGCGAAGTCTCCGACCTCATAGCCAACATCCTGGCCAGCGTAGCCGAGGAAGAGACGCGCCAGCTTGGGGAGCGGGTGAGGGAGACGAACGCGCACGCCCGTTCGCTTGGCTGGCACGCCGTAGGATGGGTACCGTGGGGCTATCAGTGGCGTGATGCCACGCCAGAGGAACGCGCTCTAGGGGCACCCAAGCGCGTGCTCCGCGAAGACGAGATAGCGGCGCCCTACGTCCGCGAAATGTTCGCCCGTGCTGCGAAAGGTGACGGCATCGCCAAGCTCAGGAAGTGGTTGATAACGGTGCCAGCTCGAGGGCGAAATAACCGGGCAATGGGTGGGACGAACATCTCTAAGCGTGTGCGCAGTCCTATCTACATCGGCCGAGACAGCATCGGGGCAGACGATGTACTGTCCCGGCCGCTGATGCGCTGGCCGGCGCTGGTGGATGAAGCGACCTGGCTCCAGGCACAGGCGAGCATCGACTCTCATCAGCACCAGGCACGGCAGGCGAACGGCCGCTATCTCTTGACCGGCTTCCTACGGTGCCCGAAGTGCGGCGCCGGCATGTGTGGCCAATGGTTCCGCGCGGATAGGCGCTACGTCTGCATTGGGCACAGGGCGGGAACGAGCGCGCCTGACCCTACCTGCCGGGCAAGCGCCAGCGGCCGGCAGCTTGACCGCGGCGTGCTCGCCCAAGTCGATGCCGTCCTGGCCGCCGTCCCGCGTGACCCTGCCTTGATGGTGGAGCTACGCCGGGAATGGAAACGCCTCTCACGTCCGCCAGAGGACAGCGAGACGGGACGCCGTCTCAAGTGGCTTGATACCGAGATTGCCGAGTCCACCGACCTCCTGCGCCGGGCCACGGACTTGTACGTCGCCGAGAAAATCCCGCAGGACCAGTACGACGATAAGTGCCAGCGTGAACGGGAGCGCATCGCCACCAACACTGCCGAACGCTCCCGGCTGGCGGCAGCGCAGACGGTACGCCCGCAGCAGCTGCCGCCACTCGATGACGTCCTGCGCCGGCTGGAACGGTGGTCCGATGCGCTCACCTCGATGGACACGCAGGAGCAACGGCAAGCACTGGCCGAAATTGTGGTGCGCGTCGTGGCTACCCGTACATCGGTGGCCCGCTATGACGTGAAGGTGGAGCAATGGACGCCGCTGGCCGAGCTCCTACGCCAGATAGGCAAGGCGCTGGCGTTTCAGCCGGCGACAGTGGCGGCGTAGCGAAAATGGACGGAACCGGCGCCGCCTCTGTGCGTGGAAAGTCGTACAGGTTGCGTACCTGGGCACCTCCACGTGGATATCGATCCGGTCAAGTAGAGGGCCAGAGAGCCGTCGCCGGTACCGTGCTAGCGTGCCATCGGCGCATACACAAGCGCGGGCCGAATCGCCGTAGTAGCCGCATGGGCAGGGATTCATTGCTCCTACGAGCGTCAGCTTCGCCGGAAACGTGACGGCGCCGGTGGCGCGGCTGATGGTTACCACGCCGTCCTCAAGCGGCTGGCGTAGCGACTCAAGCGTGTGATGGCCGAACTCGGGCAGCTCGTCAAGAAACAGCACGCCACGGTGCGCCAGGCTGATCTCACCGGGTCGGGCTGGCGAGCCACCTCCTACAAGCCCGGCGTGGCTAATGGTGTGGTGCGGTGAACGGAACGGTCGGCGCCGCACTAGCGGCGACTCTGGCTTCAACATGCCAGAGATGCTGTAGACCTTGCTGACCTCCAGCGCTTCATCAAGCGTTAGCGGCGGCAAGATGCCTGGGAGGCTTCGGGCGAGCAACGTCTTGCCCGAGCCTGGCGGTCCTGTCAGCAATAGATTATGGCCGCCGGAAGCCGCCACCTCTAGCGCTCGCTTAGCGTGCTCCTGTCCGCGCACCTCTGAGAGGTCGGGACCCAGCGCCGGCAACCCATGGTCGCTATGCACACCGTTTGCATATGGGGCGATCGTCGCCTGTCCGTTCAGATATCCGGCCAGCTCGCCAAGTGAGGTGATGGGTAGGACCGTGACGCCATCGATCAGCGACGCCTCGGCAGCGTCCATGGCCGGCACGACGACATGCGAGATCTTTCGCTCGCGCGCTAGCGCGACCATCGGAAGCACGCCATTTGTGTGGCGCAATGTGCCGTCTAGCGACACCTCACCCAGGAACAGCATTTCTTGAGCGGGAGGACGCACCACCCCGGCAGCGGTAAGCACTGCAATGGCAATTGGCACATCAAACCCCGCGCCCTCTTTGCGCACCTCGGCCGGTGCAAGGTTTACCGTGATGCGCTGCGTGGGAAACGAGAATCCGCTGTTCTTTATCGCCGCCCGCACGCGCTGCCTCGCCTCTTGCACCGCAGCATCGGGCAACCCAACTACATCAAACCGGGGCAACCCCTGAGAGAGGTCGGCTTGTACCTCCACCAGTGCACTATCCACCCCAATCGTTGTGCCCGTGAGCACTTTCGCCAGCACTGTGTCTGCCTTTCTTCGTTCCGCCCGCGCACTCTACGGCCTAAATTGTGGTGGCGCAAGGATCAGTCGCGACCGTTTCCGAAGGTTGATGTGGATGTCGTGGCTGACTGCCGAACGCCGTTCCCCGCAGGTTCAGCTAAGATAGGCTACATGACACCGGATGCGTTGCTGGACCAGATCACGGACTTTCGCTGCGAGGCGCCGCTGCCCCGCATGGCGAGGGTGCGCCAGCGCTTTGATGCACCCGTGCTGGAGAACATCGAACGGGAAGTCACAGCGCAGCTGAGGATACTTCGGGAGCGTATCAAGCCGGGTATGCGCGTCGGAATCACGGCCGGGAGCCGCGGTGTCGCGAATGTCGCTCGCATCCTACGTGTCGCTGGAGACACGGTGCGGGCGATGGGAGGCGAGCCGTTCATCCTGCCGGCCATGGGGTCTCACGGCGGCGCCACCGCGGAGGGACAGGTGGAGCTCCTGGCAGGCTACGGCGTAACGCAAGAGACCACCGGCATGCCGGTGGTCTCTTCTATGGAAGTACGCGAGATTGGCCAGCTCGGCACCGCCGATGATCCGGGACCCGTCGTGCATATGAGCGTCACTGCGCTTGAGGCGGACGCGATTATTATCTGTAACCGGGTTAAGGCCCACACGGACTTTCGCGGCACCATCGAAAGTGGTCTAGCCAAAATCACTGCCATCGGATTAGGTAAGCACCAGGGTGCCAAGACCATTCACTCCTTCGGGACACGCGGCCTCTCTCACTGGATGCCACTCGCCGCTCAGCTTATGGTCCGCACGGCCAATATAGTGTGTGGACTTGCCCTTCTGGAGAACGCCTATGACCAAACTGCGCGTGTCATCGCGGTCCCGCCCAACGCAATCGGCACCGAACTCGAGTCAGAGCTGCTCACAGACGCAAAGGGACTCATGGCGTCACTCCCGTTTGATGACATTGACGTGCTCATAATTGACGAGATTGGGAAAAACGTTAGCGGCACTGGTATGGACACCAACATCGTTGGTCGCATGATGATCCGCGGCGTTCCCGAATTTTACCGGCCAAACGTAAGAATCATCGCGGTGCTGGACATTACGGAGGAGTCACATGGCAACGGCGTCGGGTTGGGACTAGCCGACGTGACGACACTGCGCGCGGCGCGCAAGCTGGATCTGCGCGCAATGTACATCAACGGCCTGACGTCGGGGATCGGTGGCGTCCAACGCGCGCGTTTGCCCATGATCTTGCCGTCCGACGTGGACGCGCTCTGCGCCGCGATCCTGACATGCGGCCGGGGAGACGCGCAGAACGCCCGCGTCGTCCGAATCAAGAACACGCTTGAGATCGGCGAGATTGAGGTCTCCGAGTCACTGCTGGAGGAAGTCAGCGCCAACCCGCGTCTCGAACTGCTTTCCTCGCCTCAGGCCATAGCCTTTGACGCCGATGGTGCATTGACTAGCCTGGGGCACCGAATACCTGCACTCCACGGATAAACGTAGCCACGCAAGTCAAGTCAGCCTCGCGATAAACGGCAAAGTCGGCGGCGTTGCCCACTGTGAGTCTGCCTCTGGTGGTCAGCCCTAGCAGAGCTGCCGGCACCTGCGCCGCCATCTCAAACCCCGCATCGAGAGTGATTCCGGCTTCGTCGCGCAGCACGCGCATGTTGCGGTTCATTGGAGACACACTTCCGGCGATGGTGCCATCTTCCGTGACCGCCACCCCGTCCTTCACAATTGCGCGTCCGCGCCCCATTCTTTCATAGATACCGTCGGCAAGACCGGAATAGCGCACGCCGTCAGTCACCAGTGCGACGCCACCTGCTCCTTTGGTCCTAATCAACGTTGCCGCGACGGCCGGATGGACATGCACGCCGTCGGGAATCAGCTCAGCGGTAATCCGGCTGTCGCTCAGGATTGCCCCCACTGTGCCCGGCTCCCGATGATGAAGCGGGCGCATGGCGTTGAACGTGTGTGTTGACTTCCGTACGCCAGCCTCGATGCCGGCAATTAGCTCCCCATACGTCGCGTCCGAGTGGCCGGCCGATGGGACGATCCCCAGACGAACCATCGCTTCTATGACCGGGAGCGCGCCCGGTAGCTCGGGCGCCACCGTCATCATACGGATGGCTCCGCCGGCCGCGTCCTGCATCCGGTGCAAGTCATCTACCGTCGGCGGGCGCATCGTTGCCTGGTCAATGGCACCCCTGCGTTCGGGGTTGAGGAATGGGCCTTCGACGTGGATTCCTAGGAGGTCAGCGCCTCCGGTTGGCCGGTCGGTCAGCCTGCCTAGCTTCTCCAATGAGCTGAGCAACTCATCCCAGACTCCGGTAATCGTGGCCAAAAGGCCAGTGGCGCCGGTAATCGCGCGGTAACGGCAGATCGTCAGAGTGTCTTCCGCCGGACCGGACGAGAAGCTGCACTCCACGGCGCCATGCGTGTGAACGTCGATGGTGCCAGGGCCAATGAAGTGAGGTCGAAAGTCCAGCACCTTCTCACCGGTCGGTGGTAACTCCCCTTCCAAGATGAGGCGATCCACCTTGCCGTCACGGACCGCGATGCCACACGCGCCTGAAGGCGGTGACGCGATGACGGAGGCGGCAAGCACCCACACGGGCGCTACTTGGCGCGCGCCATCTCCTCGGCGGCCCTCACTATTGCACTGGCCGTAAGGCCGTACTTCTCCATCAACTCGTCGCCAGTCCCAGATTCGGCAAAGGTGTCTCCCAGGTTGACAAATCGCATGAGGCATGGCGCCGACTGCGCGGCAGCCATCGCAATCACGCTTCCCAACCCACCGTGCGCCAAATGCTCCTCGGCCACCAGAATAGCACCGGTGTCCCGGGCCGCAGACTTAACAGCTTCAGCGTCGAGCGGTTTCACAGTAGCGAAGTCCAGTACACGCGCGGTGATGCCCTTGGACAAAAGCGCATCGTGCGCCTGGAGCGCCGCGGCGACCATCAAGCCGTTGGCGGCAATCGTGAGGTCGTTGCCGTCGCGCAGCTGGTGCGCCTTGCCGATTTCGAACGACGTATCGCCTTCGGCGTACACAACCGGCGCCTTCGGGCGGCCAACTCGCAGATAAGTGGGACCTTCGTACTCCAGCATCGCGCGCACGGCAGCGCGTGTCGCCTGCTCGTCGGAGGGGACCAGTACCACCACACCCGGCAGTGAGCACGCCAGCGCCACATCCTCGATCGCCATCTGAGAAGGCCCGTCTTCACCAATGGAGATACCCGCATGGCTGCCGACCATCTTGACATTCAGATGAGGAAACGCCACCGACATGCGCAACTGGTCATAGGCATTGCAAAGCAGAAAGGCGGCGAAGCTGGCGACCACAGGTACCTTGCCGCTGGCCGCCAGCCCGGCAGCGACGCCCGCCATATTGCTCTCCGCAATCCCGACATTGAAGAAGCGGTCCGGGTGGTCCGTCCCGAACCATTCGGTGCGGGTCGAGTTGCTAACGTCGCCATCAACCACTACAACGCGGTCGTTTCGCTTGCCTTCCTCGCGCAACTCTTCGCCAAAGGCGTCGCGGTTCGCTTTGCCTAGCTTGAGGGCAAACGCCGTTGTGGGGCCCTGTGCGGACGCTTGTTTCGTCGCGACCATATCTCTAACCCTTCAGTTCGTCCAGCGCCTTCGCTAGATCATCCTTGGCGACTGGCCGGCCGTGATAGGTCCAGTCCGCCTCCATAAAGGAAACGCCCTTGCCCTTCACCGTGTGCGCCACAATTGCCTGAGGGCGGCCTTTGACCTGACGCGCGCGATCCAGGGCGCCAAGTACCTCACCCATATTGTGGCCGTCCACTTCTTCGGTGTGCCATTGGAAGGCGCGCAACTTCTCTGCCAGCGGCCGGTAATCAAGCACTCGCTCCAACATGTTGGATTGCTGTGCCATGTTGTGGTCAACAATCAGCATGAGCGTGTCCACCCGCATGTGCGCAGCGGACATCAGCGCTTCCCAAATCTGCCCTTCGTCCATCTCGCCATCGCCGGTCAAGACGTAGGAGCGGAAGTCCAGTCCGTCAACTCGCCCTGCCAGCGCGTGGCCGAGGCCAAGTGAAAGACCCTGTCCAAGTGATCCGGTAGATGCCTCAACACCGGCGAGGCGCCGCATGTTCGGGTGCCCTTCAAGCGGGCTGCCAATGCGGCGCAGCGTGCTGAGCTGTTCCTTTGGGAAATAGTCGTGCTCGGCCAGGATGGCATACAGCGCCGGGGACGCATGCCCCTTTGAAAGAATAAATCGGTCGCGTTCAGGCCAATCGGGCCGCTTTGGATTGTGTCGCAATACGCCACCGCTAAACAGAGCAACGATAATGTCGATCGCGGACATCGAGCTGGATGGATGTCCCGAATTCGCCGTTGTGGTCATCTCTACGATGTCCCGACGCATACGCCGGGCGATATCTATCAGCTGGTGCACACGCGCCGAATCATTGGATGCGACGCTCTGTGCGCTCTGACCGCCCTGCGCGCTCTGGCTGGCTCCGCTGGCAACCGCTGCTGACATCACCACCTCCTGATCGTCCGCTGTCGGGAGTATAGCTAGGCATTCGAGCACTTTCTGCTCAACTTCCGCGGGAGTGAGCCTATCTGTCCGTATGCGTACATCGGCGTTACACCAAGCGTCGCGGAGACGCCGGCGTTGCTCCGCCACCGCGTCCGGACTCAGGCTTCGTCGTCCTCGCCGGCGCACAGCGCGTGTCGACGCCTGGAGCACCACCAGCAAGCCAGGCATGCCCCCATGACGCCACAACTCTTGAACGTGAGAGTGCTCTTGCGCCACCGTGTGCACGTCCAACCCGCGAAGTGCCAGTCGCCCCGCCAATTCCGACTTGCCGGACCCGCAGACGCCCACCACGACAATTCGCGGACCGACGCGATCCGCGCCTACCGCACCGATTGCGCCCGGGGGATACGTCATTGGTTGCTCGACATAAGCATCATTCACTGCTGCCGCGCGTTAGAAGCAAACGGACGCAGAATAAGTTGACGGAACAATTCGAGACGGGCACACTACGCGGGCTTTGACATTCGAGGAGAAACGGTGAGCGGTTCAGCACAGGGGTCATCAGTAGCGGGCCAGGCACACGGATCGCGTCAAACGCGTGGGATAGGTCTGGTGAGTCGAGTAAGAGCATGGATCATTGGCGGCACAGTGGTCCTGTGCCTCATGCTATCCGTGGCATGGTCGCCGGAAAGCCAAGTGAACGCGCAGTCCGCCACTGCCACTCCGCTGCCATATGTCTTCGACGATAACGACCCGTATCTGATCTATACCGGCAACTGGGACACCGTCCCGGATGCCAAGGCTCGCGGCGGGACGGTGCACCGGGCACGCCAGGCAGGCAGTGTCGTGCAGATGCGGTTCAAAGGGCCATACGTCAAGGTCTACTCTATCTACGGTCCCAATAAGGGCCGCGTGCGCATCACCGTCAACGGGGTAGACATTGAGGGTGGGACCATTGATCTATACCGGGCAGGTGATGCCGTATATGAGCGCATCATCTGGCACGGCGGCCTTATGGAGGACACCTCTTACACGCTGGCAATAGAGGTGCTCGGCCAGCGCAACGGCGCTTCAACCGATAGCCAGTTTGACCTGGACTGGATTGAGGTGGTCACAGCAGAGCGTCAGCCCAACACGCCCACCCCTACGATTACGCCAACCGCCACGGTCACCCCCGTTCCGACAGCGACGGCAACTCCGCTCATTCAGGCGACCGTTACCCCCCAGCCCGAGCGCTTGCCCGGGTCGTGGCCAATTGACAGCCGTTTCCTTCGCTACTACGTCGAACACGACGGCCCGCGAATCCTGGGCAACACACTCTCGCCCACGACGTTCTTCGCTGGCCACTTTACGCAGTACTTCGAGAAGGGCCGCATGGAGGACCAGACCGGCGCGAGCCCCGATCCCAATTGGCAATTCCAGTACGGTTTGTTAGTTGACGAGTTGCAAACTGTGCGCAACGGCCAAGCCGTTGGTGGTGAGGTCTCTACCATCACATACTCCACTATCAACACTTTGGCTCAAGCGGGAGCGCGTGTGCCTTCACCGGCCAGCTTCCGCGGCGGGACAATGGTCAATAGCGACGGCTCGGTGTTCGTGCCGTATTCGCAGGCACTGGCGCCAGGGCCGGGTCACAACATCTCTCCTATTTTCTGGCCATTCATAAACCGGCAAGATCTCTTCCCAGGCGGCTGGCTCCACGACGTGGGCCTGCCAATGACCGAGGCCGTTCCTGCAGTCGTGACTAAAGGTGCGTCGGCGAACAGGCAGATATTCGTGCAAGTCTTCCAACGAACCATCCTGACTTACGATCCACTCAATCCCGCTGATTTTCAGGTAGAGCGCGCCAATGTAGGCACGGACTATCGCCGTGCGTTTCCAGATCGGTTGCCTCAGTAAGGTGACGTTTCTTACGCACCTGGAGTGCAGCAACTGCGGGCGGCGTGAAGACGCAACCAAGCTACAGACTATTTGCCAGGACTGCGGGCGTGTGCTTTTTGCACGATACGACCTTGACGCCGTGGGCGAGCAGGTCAAGCGCCAGGACTTTGCCACGCGCGCGCACACAATGTGGCGCTACCGCGAGGTTATGCCTGTGGCCGACCCGACGAATATTGTCTCGTTGGGCGAAGGTATGACGCCGCTCCTGCCGGCCCTGCGGCTGGCAGACGAGCTTGGCTGCACCCAGCTCTACATCAAAGAAGAAGGTCTCAATCCCACGGGCACATTCAAGGCGCGCGGCCTCTCCGCGGCGGTCTCGCGCGCGCTGGAATTGGGTGCACGCGCGCTTGCTATCCCATCTGCCGGAAACGCCGGCGGTGCCATGGCTGCCTATGCTGCCCGGGCCGGCCTGCCGGCGTACGTCTTCATGCCTGAAGACGCGCCGGAGAGCACCAAGGCCGAGTGTGCGCTTTACGGCGCGCGCCTATATCTGGTGCGCGGCCTTATCAACGATGCCGGCAAGATAGTCCGGGAGGGCACCGCGCGCTTCGGCTGGTTTGATGTCTCCACACTCAAGGAACCGTACCGCGCCGAGGGCAAGAAGACCATGGGTTACGAACTTGCGGAGCAGCTCGGATGGGAGCTACCCGACGCGATCCTTTATCCCACTGGCGGTGGCACCGGCATTGTCGGCATGTGGAAAGCATTCGACGAGATGGAGCGTTTGGGTTGGATAGACAGCCGCCGACCAAAGATGATCTCGGTGCAGGCAGACGGCTGCGCGCCGATCGTGCGTGCCTTTCAGCAAGGGACACGCCATGCCGAGCCATGGGAGGGAGCGCAAAGCGTGGCCGGGGGAATACGCGTGCCAGTTGCGATTGGTGACTACTTGATGCTTGACGCCATCCGGAAGAGCGGTGGCACGGCCATTTCTGTTTCTGATGAGGCGCTACTGGCGGACATGTACGCACTCGCGCGGACTGAGGGGCTCTCTGCGGCGCCCGAAGGTGCCGCCACGCTCTCTGGACTGCGCCATTTGTTACGCGATGGGTTTCTGCGCCCCGACGAGCGAATAGTGCTCTTCAACACCGGCTCGGCGCTCAAGTACCAGGATCTGTATGCAGCACAGGGAGTGCCCGTGCTTGATCCTCACGATCCCAAGGTTCACGACAAGATCGCCGCCTAACGCAATGCCGCCGGAAACTCTCGTCGTCGGGCAGTCGGGCGGCCCGACACCCGTGATCAACAGTAGCTTGGCGGGAGTGTTAGCGGGGGCACGCGGCCAGTTCCCCCGTGTGCTTGGTCTGCGCCACGGCATCGAAGGCGCGTTGATAGACCGCACAGTCGATCTTTCGCACACGTCGGACTCTGACCTGGCAGCATTGCGCCGGACACCCGCGGCTGCCTTGGGAAGCTGCCGGCACAAACTCACGCCTGAAGGCTACGAACGTGTGCTAGGGACATTTGAGCGCCACAACGTGCGCTGGTTTTGCTACACCGGCGGCAATGACTCAATGGATACCTGCGCCCGGCTGGAGCAGCTCGCCCAAGAGCGCGGCTATCCCCTCAGCGTGTATGGCGTGCCAAAAACTATCGACAACGATCTAGTGGGCACTGATCACTGCCCTGGCTACGGCAGCGCCGCCCGCTACTGGGCTATCGGCGCCCAAGAAGCAACGCGCGATCTCGACGCGATGCAGACCTATGACCGAGTGCTAATCCTTGAGTGCGCCGGCCGCAATGCTGGGTGGCTAACGGCCTCTACCGCCATTCTGAGGAAGGACGACCGCGATGCGCCGCACGTGCTGCTTCTTCCCGAAGTTCCGTTCGAGCAGAGTGATTTCTTGCGGCGCGTCGAGACGGCGCTCTCCCGAACTGGCTACTGCGTCGTCGCTACTGCAGAAACCATCCGTGACGGCGAGGGCAAGTTCGTCGCACAGTCAGTCGGCGGAGTGGACCGGTTTGGCCATGCGATTGTGACCGCGGTAGGTGAGACGCTGGCCCAACTCATTGAACGTGAGCTAAGGGTCAAAGCCCGCGCAAACAAGCCTGGGACACTCCAACGGTCGAGCATGGCATATGCGTCCAGCATCGACGCAGATGAGGCATCGAGCGCTGGGAACGCGGCAGCGGGGCGTCTGGCGGCGGGAGACTCAGGGAAAATGGTGACATTCGTCCGCCGGGAATCAGAACTCTATTCCTGTGATTTGGGCGCAGTCTCACTTAGGGAGGTGGCGAATAGTGAGCGCAAGTTGCCACCTTCTTTCCTGGGAGACGGAGGGGCAGACGTGACTGAGGCGTTTCGAGCGTACGTGATGCCGCTCATCGGACCTGCGCCAGAACCCTTCTACCGGCTAGCATAAGGCCGGTTCTTTTGCTCATAATCTTCGCCACGGTCCTTGTGAATCCTTTCACGTGGGCCGGGCAGGGACCCAAGAGACCGAGGGAGTAAGGGAAGAGAGTGGCGAGTCGCTTTGCTCCGCGCGGGTTACGCCCGCCGACAAGCTCGGAAGTGTGGAATTTCATCCGCAACAGCCGGGTGTACAAGTCCATCTTCCGGTATAGCTACCCGGCGGACCGTCGCAACCGGATCATGACTGTTGCGAAGAACGTGTTCTTGCACCTTCACCCCAACATGGTGCCTCGTGGTGCCATCCGGGTGACCTACACCTGGTGCCTGGGCGGTCTGTCCTTCATGTTGTTCCTGATCCTCACGGTGACCGGCGTCCTGCTGATGTTCTATTACGTGCCCTCTGTTGGTCGGGCCTACCAGGACATCAAGGATCTGGAGACTATCATCACGTTCGGCATGCTGATGCGGAATATGCACCGCTGGTCGGCGCACGGCATGGTGATCACTGTCTTTCTGCATATGTGCCGTGTCTTTTACACAGGCTCGTACAAACCACCTCGCGAGTTCAACTGGGTCGTCGGTGTGATCCTATTCGTCCTCACCCTTTTGTTGTCGTTTACAGGCTATCTCCTCCCGTGGGACCAGTTGGCGTTTTGGGCGATCACAGTCGGCTCGAATATCGGAGGCGCCGCCCCGCTTCTCGGACCCCAGGTAACCATCCTCCTGCTGGGCGACCTGGAAATCTCCCAGAATACGCTGATCCGCTTCTACACCCTGCATGTGATCGCGCTACCGCTGGTGCTCAGCTTGCTGCTCGCCATTCACTTCTGGCGCGTGCGCCAGGATGGTGGCATCTCGCAACCGCTCTGAAAGGATCTGGAGAACCGTGAGCGAAGCACCCAAGCCCGCCCTCATCTCCGTCCGGCAGACGACGCCGGAGTCCAAGTGGGCAAACGCCGCCTGCCCCAAGTGCAGCAATCCCATCGAGCCTGGCCAGGCGGCAGTGCTCTGCCCCAAGTGCTACACGCCCCAGCATCTAGATTGCTGGCGGGACAATGGCAACAAGTGCGCAATTGACGCTACGCCGGCCAGCGTGCTCGACCGAACCGCCGCTGGTGCCGCCAGCGGCGGCACGGCTCGAACTGCCCCCGTAGAGGCCGCCGTTGCGCCAACCGTTCCGGCAGCGAACGTTGTGACGCCTGCCGCCGTGCAGAAATCGGGCGAGGTAGCCCAACCGGCAGCGACAAGCGCGGTTGCGTCTACCACCGCCGTCGCGGCGGCCGCTACGCAGACTACCGCGACCGCCGCCTCGGCTACCACTGCCGCTCAGGCCGCTTCGCCTCGACCGGCGTCAGGTACGAACGGCGGCGCTCCCACCACAACCGCACCGCCCCCAGCAGCCGCTGGAGGCGCGGGCAGTGCCACTGCACGGCCCGCGGCCGCCGGCGCATCGAGCGCGGCCGCGATGCGCTCTGCCGCGCGACGCTCGCAGGTGCAACTCACGGTTTGGCCCCACTTGCTGATGCCAGAATTCCTGGCATCTTTGCTGCTGATCATTGGCCTCACCGTGATGTCCTGGTTCATCAACGCACCGCTTGAAGAGCATTCCAATCCCAACCGCACCCCCAACCCGTCCAAGGCGCCCTGGTACTTCCTCAACTTGCAGGAGCTGCTTCTGCATATGCATCCCGGTCTGGCGGGTGTCATCATCCCCACCATCGTTCTGATCCTGTTGATGGCTATTCCATACATAGACATCACGACCGATGATATTGGGGTATGGTTCAGCGGCGAGCGCGGTAAGCGGATTTTCTGGATCTCTTCGATCTATACAAGCGTGATGATCGTCGGGCTCATCATGATCAATAAATACATCGGCATTCGAGCCACGATTGAGGGTGCGATCCCCTTCTTGCGGAATGCGCCCGTTTCCGAAATTGTGACCCAAACCATGGTGCCCACGACGATCATTTGGGTAGTCTCGGTCGGTCTTTATTTCCTGATCTCTCCCATGCGACCCACCGTGCGCGACGTCATGATTGCCTACTTCACTGCATTTGCGGTGTCATGGGTGCTCATGGCGGTCATCGGCAGTGCGTTCAGAGGTCCAGGACAGGAGCTGTTCTGGCCGTGGGACATGCCAGCTCGCACCGCATGACGCGCGCCTCACGAACCTTCTGACACCTGATCGACCCACGCGGAGAGAAAGAGAGACATGGCAGCAGCCGGCACAGTCGCATCCACGGGCGGGACGCGCCGCAACCTCCTGGCGTTCGCCGGCTGGGGCACCATTGCTTTAGTCAGCTTGCAAGCAGTGGTGGCGTTCCTGTTCTTCTTCTGGCCGCGCAAGACCGGCACGTTCGGCAGCCGTGTCTCGGTGGGCAGTCCCAACGACTTCAAGGTTGGTGACGTCAAGTACTTCGTCGAGGGAAAGTTCTATTTGACACGTCTTGAGGAAGGCTTCATGGCGCTTTATCAGAAGTGCCCACACGTTGGATGCACTGTGCCATGGCGGCCCGAGTTCCAGTTCGGCGATCGCACAGGGTGGTTCCGCTGCCCATGTCATGGCTCAACTTATGACCGCACCGGACAGATCGTCTTTGGCCCCGCACCGCGTCCGATGGACTTCATGAAGATCGCCAACGAGAGTGGTCGGTTGGTAGTGGATACCAGTGCCATCAAGCGGCGTAATGAGTGGAGCCCCGAGCAGGCATTCAAGGCCTAAACAATGCTGACATTCGCCATTGCTGTTGTTGCCCTCTTGCTACCAGTGCTCGTGCTCGGGGAGCTGTGGCGCACGCGTCGCGTCGCCCCGCCCGACGACGCGCCCGAGCCACAAGTAGATCCACTTCTGAGCAACGCAGGCATGAGCCGCAAGATTGTCTTCGCCATGGTCACATTGGCCGAAGCATTCCTGCTGCTAATTGCCTATTCCGCTAATGAGCCCTTCCGCCAGGGCCACGCCGCCGAGCGCCAGGTGGAGTTCCAGGTAGAAGCTGGTGCCCATACCTATACGCAATACTGCCTCAGCTGCCACGGGGCACAGGGCCGCGGTTTCTTAGAAAACGTCGGTTTGCCGGGCAAGCCGCTGAACCGCGCCGACCTGCAAGTGCAAGCCGGTGACGAGTCCAAGGCGGCGAAGAAGTTGATGCGCGACACAATCACGCACGGGCGCGCCGGAACGATCATGCCCGCCTGGGGCGTGGAAAACAGTGGGCCGCTCAACTACGCCATGATCGATGAGCTTGTGGCGCTCATCAACAACGGGCGCTGGGATGTGGTTGATCACATCATTAAGGCTGAGAGCGTCGCCGTTCCCACCGAGCCGGCCATCACGGCGGCAAATCAACTTGAAGTTGGCAAGAAGATCGTCACTGAAGGCGCGTGCGCCTCCTGCCATGCAATCGCGAACACCGCCGCGAGAGGCCAGGTTGGGCCGGCCCTCGACGGGATCGCCACCCGGCGCATCGCCGGAGTTCTTGATTTCACGCGTGACAACATGAAGCGCTGGATCCTCAACCCGCCACAACAAAAACCCGGTACGCAAATGCCTCCATACGCCTTCAGAGACGAGCATCTGAACGCCATTGTTGCTTACCTCGAAACGCTGCGCTAGGCCTCACCATCTCGCGATGGAGCGGCTAGTTGCCGCTCCTTCCAGCTCACGGGCAGCCCCAAATCTGGTCTGAGACAAGTAGAGTAAAAAGGACGGAGGCACTCAAGGGGGTGCCAACAAGTAGGCGCCATTTTGGCGGACTGTCCAGATCATCACTGCAACGGCGTCTGCTTTCGCAACACTGTGTCACTCACCAGGCCGAAGACCCGGCTTCGCCATGCCCATCGGCACGACCCTTTGCTCTGAGCTAGCGACGCGGTGCTAGCGAGCCTTTATCCCGCATTGGGTCAGGGCTGCTATCCGTCACACTGAGCCGCCGGGGCTGGGCAGCTGACCCTTCACCTTGCTGCGCAAGTCTTCTAGCTGGCGGTCAAGGTCGTCGTCTGCCTCCAACGCCGCGAACTTATCTTCCAGACTCGCCGGGCGGGCGTGGACTTCGGTGAGTGCAGCGGCGCGCGCTTCCTCTAGCCGGATACGCTCTTCCATCCGCGCCAGCTCGGATGTGGGATCGATGGTCGAAAGCTGAGCCGCC
>Ga0136611_10001535_pt1 | contig 16083 bp, 18 predicted proteins | sample AntDrymUQ2232306_2_FD_106645 | JGI IMG/M metagenome (GOLD analysis project Ga0136611, IMG submission 106645) | Polar desert sand microbial communities from Dry Valleys, Antarctica - metaG UQ223 (23.06) | ecosystem: Environmental > Terrestrial > Soil > Desert | place: Antarctica: Dry Valley...
GAGCAGGCTCTAGACCAGTATGAAGCTGAAGTGAAGGCGGCTGGACTCGCTCCGAATACTGAGACGACCTACATTGAGCGCGCCCGCTTCTTCGTACGCTGGCTTAATGACGATTTCACCCCTGGCGAGCGCCGCAAATCAAACTGACCCACTACCGGATGGTGCCCCTGGTTGATCAGGTGCTCATACGCTGTCCACGGCGAAGCGCCGTCACCGGCTATGATGACGCCGTGCCGACGTTTGAAGCGCATGAGCAGTTCTGGCATGCGTACGACCGTGTGACGCCGCGCGAGCAGCGTCTGTTCCGCGATGCGCGGCGGGTATTCATTCAGGCGCTACGCACATGGGAGGCGGGCGGCTGTGTCGGCGCTCCGCGTGAAGGCGATGGTCGGGCGGTGAAACGTCCTTGAGCTGGCCTGGGCGCCCGACGGCCGCTGCACATGACAGCTCGGGGCACCGCGACGTGCGGGCACCTGCCATGTGGTCTGGTGGCGGATCGGGACGCACGCAATCTACGCCGACCCGTAGGCGCGGGTCGCTACTCTGGCTCACCGTGGGACCGGAAGGCGACTTCCAGGGCGTCCTCGTCAGGATAGAACGTGCCCTCGGCCGGCGAACCGGGGCCGCCGTGGTAGGTGGCGAGCACCTGGCCCGCCTGTGAGTTCAGGTCAATGCCGTCGATCACGGGCAAGGTATAGCTAGCGGCAAGGCTCAGCTTGACCCACGTTTCGAGACGCGCATAGAGCTCCGTCGCGCACTCATGCTGGTCGGCACCGTAGGTGATCACGCCAGGACAACCCGGAACCGTGGCAGCGACGCTGCCGTCCTCGAACGATTCAGCCGCAGCACTCCGCATGGCGGCAATAACGAAGTCCTCGACGATCGTGCGTAATGCCATTGGCGGTCCCCTGCTCCAACATACCTGGATCGCGGCTAACGGTTCCCTCGCGCGATGGTGATGCCGCGGAAGGCAGACCCATGCGTTGTCGCCTCGTCCCAGTCAGAGCTGTCCGGTGCCGCGTTGTGCGATGAGGTCGCGCGGCTTCAGGCCCGAGGTCGTACGCGGGGTAAGGCGAATTCTGGGAGGTCCAGAGTGTGGCGGCCGCTCGTCGTCCCGAAAGGAACATGCAACGGCGCCTCCCGACAGAATGATGCGATTGCAAGCCTATCTCTGGTACGCTCGGAGCGTATTGAGGGCGGCGTTGCTGGTTCGGCGGGGTGCCGGCAGCGCCGCCCTCTCTCTTTGTCCGGACGAGAGGGAGACGTGGTTCGGGATACAAAAGCGTTGCTGAGGGCGTGGCCGAGGCGCAGGCGCAGCCCTACCCGGTGGATCGCGCGGTGATCATTTGGGAGATTCTCGGCCAACGAGCTTGATCCTCACCGAGAGCGACGCGCTCGTGCTCCAATGCCAAGGGTAGGAGCGATTGCATATCGTACAGGCATTTGGCTTCGACAACGACTTCCGTCACTAGGGGTTGTGACGGTGCGACCTCGCCACTGATTGGGGCTAGCCGCCGATGCGGTTCTCTATGTACTCGAGCACGTCGCGCCCGGAGAGCATACCGTGTACCTTGCGGTCCTCGTTGACGAGCGGGATGTGACGGAAGCCGCCGATGCCCATCTTGTTCAGGGCGACGAGTACGCTCTCGTTCTCAGCCATGAGCACGGGGTCGGCAGTCATTACTTCGGCGATGGGCATCTCCATCGCGGAGGCGCGGTTCGGTGTGATCCGGTTGAGTACGTCGCGCTCGGTGAAGACGCCGAGCACGCGACCGTGCTCGGCAACGACCGCGCAGCCCTGATCCGCGTCCCGCAGTTGCGCGAGCACGTCGCGTACGCGCGTACCGGGGGAAACGGTCACGGCCTTGTTGCGCGCCAGCTTGCCCACTTGCTCGCCCGGCGGCCCGATACCCGGACTCCAAGTATCAACGGGGATGTCAAGCGTACGCAGGTCGTTGTTGCAGTTGACGCAGGTATCAGTTCCCTGGATGTTCTCCGCGCCGCAGAAGGGACAGGTTAGCACGGCCGGCTTGCCCCCGGCTAGGTCTAGGGAGAGATCTTCGGAGGGGCCACCGCGGTCTTGCTCGCGCGTCATCGTGGTTATTCCACCATCCAGGTTTCGCCGCTATGGAGGAGCGCCTTGAAGTCGCCCTTGCCGCGGGAGATCGCATCCTCGACCTGCTTGTGCATCAGCGCGTCCAGGGTAGGGCGCTGCACATCGCGGAAGACGCCGACCGGCACCGGGTAGGCGGGATAGGTCATGCGCGCGAGGATCGTGGCGAGCGTCGGGTCCGCCTGCTCGTCGTGGACTAGCAGGCCCTCATCACTCTCCACGTTCTCGACGACTTCCAACTCGAAGCCGTTGAGGCGGATGCCATGCTGGCGCTGCTTGCCGAAGCGTAGCGGCTTGCCGTGCTCCAGGTAGAGCACGCGGTCGTCGCGCACTTCACGGTCCGTAAACCCTTTGAAGGCACCATCGTTGAAGATGTTGCAGTTCTGGTAGACCTCGAGGAAGGCGACGCCCTTATGCTCCGCCGTGCGCTTCAGCATCGCTTGGAGGTGGGCCGTGTCCACATCCATCGAGCGCGCGACAAAGGTCGCTTCGGCGGCGAGCGCGACGCGGATCGGGTCCAGCGGCTGGTCAATCGTGCCGAAGGGGGAGGACTTTGTGATCTTGCCAAACTCGGAAGTGGGCGAGTACTGACCCTTCGTGAGGCCGTAGATGCGATTGTTGAAGAGGACGACGTTTAGGTCAATGTTGCGCCGCATCGCGTGGAGGAGGTGATTGCCACCAATCGAGAGGCCGTCGCCGTCGCCGGTGATCACCCAGACCATCAACTCCGGACGGCTCGCCTTCAGCCCCGTGGCGAGCGTGAGCGCGCGACCGTGGATCGAGTGGAAGCCATACGTCTCGACGTAATACGGCAGACGCGAGGAGCAGCCGATCCCGGAGATGAAGACAATATCCTCGCGGCGCATGCCCATTTCGGGCAGCACCTTCTGGACCTGCGCGAGGATCGAGTAGTCACCGCAGCCGGGGCACCAGCGCACTTCTTGATCCGTGACGAAGTCTTTGCGCGTGAGCGGCTTCAGTTCGTCGAGGGGAATGGTTGTCATTGTCATCGTTAGCGCCCCAACTCGGTTAGGATCTCGTTGATCCGCTCGGAAATCTCGCCAATCTTGAAGGGCTGGCCCTGTACTTTGCTCTGGCTGATCGCGTCCACGAGGTACTTTCCCCGGATGAGGAGCGCGAGCTGGCCGAGGTTCATCTCGGGGATGAGGACGCGCTTATAGCTGCGTAGGACATCGCCCAGGTTCTTCGGGAAGGGATTGAGGTAGCGGAGCTGCGCGCTGGCGACGCTCTTGCCCCGGCCGCGCGCCTCCCGCGCCGCCGACGTGACCGCACCGTAGGGGCTGCCCCAGGTCAACACGAGCAGGTCGCCGCTTGCCGGTCCCTCGACCTCGATTTCGGGAATGTCGTTCTGGATGCGCTGGATCTTCTCCGCGCGCAGGTGGACCATGAGCTCGTGATTATCGGGGTCGTAGTCCACATCGCCGGTGATGTTGGACTTCTCGATCCCGCCGATGCGGTGCTCCAGGCCCGGCGTACCGGGGATTGCCCAGGGCCGCGCGAGCGTTGTCTCGTCGCGCTGGTAGGGCTCAAACGGCTCGCCCGCCTTCGCAAACTCGACTTTCATCGCGGGCAACTCGTCCATCCGCGGGATGCGCCACGGCTCGGAGCCATTGGCGAGATAGGCGTCTGACATGAAGAAGACGGGGGTCATGTACTTCGTCGCCAGCCGCCAGGCCTCGATCGCCATCCAGAAGCAATCCGAGGGCGTCGCGGGCGCAACGATCGCGACCGGACTTTCGCCGTTGCGTCCGAACATCACCTGCAAGAGATCGGTCTGTTCGGTTTTCGTGGGCATGCCGGTGCTGGGACCGGCGCGCTGGATGTCAGCGATCACGAGCGGCAGTTCCACCATTACGGCGAGGTTGATCGCCTCGGACTTGAGCGCGACGCCGGGGCCGGAGGTGCCCGTCATGCCGAGCGCGCCGCCAAATGACGCGCCAATCGCCGCGCCGACCGCCGCGATCTCGTCTTCCGCCTGGAAGGTGAGCACGCCGAAGTTCTTGTAGGTGCTCAGCTCGTGGAGAATGTCCGAGGCGGGGGTGATCGGATAGCTCCCGTAGAAGATCGGGCGGCCGAGTTGCAACGAGGCGGCGAGGAAGCCGAGCGCGGTCGCTTCGTTGCCGCTCACATGGCGATACTCACCTGGCGGCAGCTTCGCCTTGGCGACGTGATAGTTCGTTTGGAAGAGCTCAGCGGTCTCGCCAAAGTAATAGCCGGCCTTGAGCGCGCGCACATTCGCTTCGAGCACGTCCGGGTTACGCTTGAATTTGTCGTTGATCCACTCGAGCGTAGACTCCAGCGAGCGCCCGTAGAGCCAGAGCACGATGCCGAGCGCGTAGAAGTTGCGCGAGCGGAACTTGAGCACCGGTGTGAGGGCCATCCCCTCGAGCGCGAGATCGTTCTGCTTCGTGATGTTGATCGGATAGAGCTGCCAGCGCTTGAGACTGCCGTCTTCGAGCGGATTGGCGGCGTAGCCAGCCTTGCGCAGATTGGTGCGGTCGAACTCGTCCGCGTCCACAATCAGGATGCCGTTATCGCGCAGATCGGCGACGTTCGTCTTAAGCGCGGCCGGGTTCATCGCGACGAGCGCGTCCGGCTCATCCCCCGGCGTCATAATGTCGTCCGAGGAGAACGAGATCTGGAAGCCAGAGACGCCAGGGAGCGAGCCGCGCGGCGCGCGGATCTCGGCGGGGTAGTCCGGCAGCGTGGAGATGTCGTTGCCAAAGAGCGCCGTCGCCTTCGTAAACTGCGTCCCGGCGAGCTGCATGCCGTCGCCGGAGTCGCCCGCGAAGCGGATCGTGACGCGCGTACGCTCTTCAATCTGGTGCTGATCTTGTTCTGGCCGGACTTCTGTTGTCATAATTCACGCGCCCTCTGGCGATTTCATCTGCTGGTTTGGTCGGGGCGGAAGGTTGAGCACTTCCTCTGGGAAGAGTTCGGCCAGGTTGCGGAGCAGGTCGCCCAAACGCACCAGGCCCCGCACCGCGCCGCCGTCCACGATCGGCACCGTGCGAAAGTCGCGCTCACGCATTAAGCGGATCACGTCGCGGATACTGTCGTTACAGTCCAACGCGATCGGGTCCGCGGTCATCACGTTGCTGACAGGCTGGCTCCAATCAAACTGCGGGTCCATGAACTTACAGAGCACATCGCGCTCCGTAATGATGCCGGCCAGGCGACCGTCGTTCACAATCAAGGCGCAGGAATCGTGCCGCGTGCGCATCACATCAATCACGCCGCCCAACGAATCGGACGGGGATACAACGGTTGGCCCCGCCATTTCGAGGGTGGATAGCGAGCGACGGGCATAATCTTGGAGACGCGCTTCGTCCAGTGCCACGGGCAGGAGACCCCTATCAGGCGGTAAACTTGGGCACCGCGTACTCGCGGGCGATCATCCGCCACGCGCTACTAGCAAGTATATCACGAGCAGCACTCGCATGCGGAACCGGATCGTGTACCCGTTTACCACGATTTGAATCGCGGCGGTGCCCGACCGTGCATCACGAGCGTTCGTCCGTGGGTGGCGAGATTCACGGCCCTTCCCTGCATTATCCAGCCCGACCCGCGTATACTAGCGTCAACCTGCCAGCAGAGGATTTCAATGATCAACCGCATGATGCGCGCCTCCCGCTTTAACGAGGGCCTCTACGAGGAGGTCGAACGCGACGTCAGCGCCACCGGACAGGCGGCGACGGTCGTGGTGATCGCAGCCGTCGCCACCGGGATCGGCGGCCTCCGCGAGGGCGGCATTCCCGGCATGCTCTTCGGCGTCATCGCCTCAATCGTCGGCTGGGTGCTCTGGGCGGCGATCACGTACTGGGTGGGCAAGACGATCTTCAAGACCACGAATACGAGCGTCTCCCTCGGTGAGATGCTGCGCACGCTCGGCTTTGCGCACTCGCCCGGGGTGCTCAATGTGCTCGGCTTGATTCCCGTGTTCGGCGGTCTGGTGGTGCTTGTCACCTTTATCTGGACGCTGTTCCTCGGCGTGATCGCAATCCGCGCCGCGATGGACTTCAGCACCGGTCGCGCGATCGGCACAGCGATCATCGGGTTTATCCCGTATATCATCCTGATGGGGATCCTGACCGCGATTCTGGGCCAGTAAAGGCAGTCCGGTGGTGCCGAGCCACTGGCTAGCCGCCCGCCGATCCGCGCCTTCCCGGATGACGGAAGGCGCGGATCAGGGCGGACTTAAGTTCGGTCTGCGTGCGCACGCCGCGGGCGACAGTGGAGTCGCCGGTGATCGCGAGTGAGGCGTCGCCTTCCGGCGCGCAGGCGGCGGTGACGACGATCTCGAGCGGCTCGCCGGTGAGCAGGCTGTCGTCGCGGTCCGGGCCGAGCCAGCGCAGGCGGGCAGTGGCGCTGGACTCGCGCACCTGCTCCTCGCTCTGCTCGACGCTGCCCCGGCCACGCAGAAGGTAGTGGTTGATCAGGCGCAGCAAGTGGACGGTTTCGGTCACATCGAGCAGGTCGCGGCAGGCATCGAGCCGTTCCGCGCGCAGGCGGCGCTCGCGCTCGCGCTCCTCGCGGCGGCGGCGCTCCTCGCGGTCAATGTCCGCGCGCAGGTCGTTCAGTTCGGGCCATTCCAGAGAGGGTGTCTCGTCAGCCATCGCGCCGCTCGAACCACTGGTTGACGGCGCGACGCATCCCCTGGGCAATGTATTCGCGCGCGGTCGGGTCGCGCAGGACACGGATGTCACGCTCGTGGCGCATGAAGAGGTTCTCAATCAGGGCCGAGGGCGGCAGCGTTGCGCGGGGGTGGTTTGCGCCGGGGTTGGCCGGACCGAGGATGAAGAGGTGGAAGTTCTGCCCGTTGCGTACACGGAAGTAGCGGTCTTCCTTGATACCGCGATTGTTCGGGCGGTAGCCGTACTGCGCGAGCGAGCTGAGCACGTTGTCGAGCACCAGCTGCGCCCAGATCCCGTTGAGGTCGCCCACCTCGCGATCGCCGCAGTACCAGGCTTCCATGCCGTTCTCACCGGGGGTACCAGAGTCGTTGCTGTGCAAGGAGAGAAAGAGGTCGCCGGCGTTGCGGTTTGCGAAGTCCACGCGCGCCTGAAGGTCCGCGCGCGCGACGCTCATCCCACCGGGGACGGTGGACGGATTGAGGGGCGCAACGAAGCCGAAGGCGCGTGTATCCGCCTCGCGCGTCATCAGCACGCGGATGCCGTCTCCTTCGAGCAGCTCGCGCAGCCGCCAGCCGAAGGCGAGATTCGAGTCCTTCTCCGCCAGCGAGGGCAGACCGGGGATCGAGCTGGCCGCGCCGATCTCTTCCTGGCCGTGGCCGGGGTCGAGGATCACGGTCGGGATGCGCGCCGCTGTCGGAGCGGCCTGTGGCACCGGTGCGGGGACCGCCGTAGATGATGGGGACCCCGCGGCGGCAGGCGACGCGCCGGCATTTGCGGGAAACGCGGCGTGATCAAGCACGGTACCGAGCGTCTGGCTTCCGTCCGTACAGGCGGCAAGGAGAGGCAGGCCCACGAGGGTCGTTTGAATCAGGCGGCGGCGGGAGAGCGGGAGCGTCATCGTATGTTCCAGTATAGCGTAGGGATGGGGAAAATCCGGCCGCAGAACCGTGCAAGCTAAGATACGTACGTGCAAACTGCTCGTTTGGATTTCTCTGAGGGCAGCGCACCCACGCAGGAGCGGCCTGGAAGAGCGGCACCTGTGCTATTGTGGGGAGAACCGCCGCAGAGACACACGCGCTCCTCCAGCGGCTGGCGGACCAGGCGCGCGACGCGGCGAAGCGTCAGAACGCCTCTGTCAGCGCCGCAACCGGCTGCATCTGATCAACCGTCTCGCTTCCGCAACAGGTGACCACGCCGATGGATGAAGCCGCGAAGAAAACCGTGCTGCGGTTGTTTACCTACGGGCTCTACGCGATCAGCGTGCGCGATGGTGACGAAGTAAACGCCTTCACCGCCAATTGGATTGCACAGGCGTCCTTTGAGCCGCCGATGGTGATGGTCGCGGTGGAAAACGATGGTCGCTCGTTGGAGATGCTGCGCCGCTCCGGTCGGTTCGGCGTGAGCGTCTACGAGAGCGGCCAGCGCGAGCTCGCCGGACACTTCGGTCGCCGCTCCAAGACCCATCCGGACAAGCTGACCGGTCAGCCCTCCGAAGACGGCCGGACAGGCGTCCCCCTGCTTCTGGACGCGCTCGGCCACCTGGAGTGCGAAGTACGCGCCGAATCGCCCGCCGGTGACCATACGGTCTTGATCGCCGAAGTGGTCGAGGCGCGCGTGCGCCGCGCGGGCACGCCGCTGATGATGGCGGAAACGGGCTTCCGATACTACGGGTGAGACGCTGGACCAGGAGGCACAGGCTGCGACGCCCTACCCCCAGCGGTGAATTGTTAGGAAGTCCAAAGATGCAATCGTGGAGTGACTGGTCGTTGATGACGGTGGTCGAATCAGCGGCAGACGTGTTAAGCGAATGGCCGCGGTGAGGAGCGCATATGACGATGTCTGAGGCTCTTTCCCATCCAACGGAAGCGGGGGCACCACGGACCTCACCGCTGGTGCTGCTCGTCGAGGACGACGCTAGTGTGCGCTCCACGCTCGCCGCAATCCTGCACGATGAGGGCTGCGATATCATCATCGCGCCGAATGGCTTTGATGCGCTCGTCTCGCTGGACCACCATGACCCCGACGTGGTGGTGCTGGACTGGATGATGCCCGTGGTGGACGGTCAGAATTTCCTTCAGGCGCTGCGGACGGAGTACGACAAGCGGACGCCGGTGCTGGTGATCTCCGCCGGACGGGTAAAAGAGGAGACGGCGATCGCAGCGGGCGCGGACGCGTACCTGCAGAAGCCGTTCGACATTGATGACCTGCTGCGCGTGATGCACGGCCTGCTGGACCGCGTACACTAGGCGATAGCCTCGCCCCTGGACGCTCGATGACGATCGCCGCCCGCCCGCGCCGCTTCCCCGCGTGGCTCCTCCCGGTCGCCTTTGCGGTGGTGCTCGTCATCGGGATGATCGCCGTGCTCCTCCTTGCCCGTCGCACCGCCGCGCCCGATGTGCCGCCGGAGCCGCCCGCCTTCCAACGACCGCCGCTCACGCGCCCGGTGGTCGCGCTGGATGTGCAGCAGGCCGCGAATGGCCGGCTCACGCTTTCCGACGGAAGCCGGGATGTACAGCTACGGTCGGACGTGCGGATTGATGTCCTGCGACCGGAGACAGCGGCGGGTGTGCAGCCGGGCGACTGGCTGGGCGTGATCGGCATCCCGAACGAGATCCGTAACTTCGCGATCCGTGCGCTGGTGCTGCTCCCCGGTGGCCCCGCCGATGCGGACGGTGTGCGCCTCTCCACGAGCGGCTTTGCCGGCCACGAGGCCGCGCGCGACCAGAACGAGCGCCCGCTGCTCGGTGGCACCGTGACGCGCGTGGACGGTCGCACCGTCATGCTCCAGGGACCGGCCGGCCCGCTCACCGTGGACCTGAGCGCCACAGCACCGCTACGCCGTCTCGCGCCGGGCACGGTTGCCGAGATCCGCGAGGGCGACCGAATCGCCTTCCACTCGCAGGGGAGCGGCGGGATCGCGGACGCGGGCAGTGTGCTCGTGCTGCCGGGGGGCGCGCGGTAGCGACCGCCGCGGGCGATGATTAGCGGCGGCTTGAATCACTCGGCTGGTTGTCGGACGGGCTGGGCGGCTGACGGCGTGCCCGGCGTGCGGCGGAGCGGAGCGCGCCCGAGCGGCGGCTGAGGCGGCGCACGCGGGCGGCGGTACGCTGGTGGAGCAAGAGGAGGAACGCGCCCGGCGCGAGCGCGAGGACGGCGGCGCAGAGCGCGAAGCGCCAGTCGAGCGCGAGCCAGAGCAGCGCCACCGCGAGCATGATCGCAAATGCCCCACCCGCTGCCAGCCAGCGCGCGGGTTGCCGGCGCCAGGCGCTGATCGCCGGACGGCTGGCGGGCATCGTGACGCGGCAGTAGGGGCAGCGCCGCGTGCCACTGAGCGCGGGCCAGCCGCACTCTCCACAGGGTCGCACACGCACATCCTGGGTCACGGGGACTGCCTCCACGCGTGAGATCAGCGTACGCCACCTCGCACCTTCCGTCACGCGCCAAATGGGTAGGTGCGAGTGGTTGGATACGCTTCGTGGGGCAGCTCACACGGCAAATTTTCGAATGCGAGCGCGCTGCCCTTGACCCTTCCCGCGTCCATTGGCATGCTACGGTGGCGCGCTGGTCCCCAATGGGGCGGGCCGGGGTAGGAGGCATGAACGATGGGCAACCGATTCGAGGGTAAAGTCGCGGTGGTCACCGGCTCGGGACGCGGTATCGGCCGCGGTGTGGCGAAGCTGCTCGCCGAAGAAGGGGCGTCCGTGGTCGTGAACGACTACGGCGTGGCCGTGGACGGCACGCAGCCGGACTCCGGCCCGGCGCAGGACGTGGCCGACGAGATCACGAAGGCAGGCGGCAAGGCGGTAGCGAACTACGACACCGTCGCCACGGCGCAGGGGGGCGAGAACCTGATCAAGCAGGCGCTCGATACCTATGGCCGCCTAGACATCTTGATTAACGTCGCCGGTATCCTGCGCGACCGCATGATCTTCAACATGGGCGAAGAGGAGTGGGACGCGGTGGTGGATGTGCACCTCAAAGGCCACTTCAACACGATCAAGCCGGCCTCGATCATCATGCGCCAGCAGCGCTACGGCCGGATCGTGAACTATTCTTCGATCTCCGGTCTGCGCGGCAATCCTGGTCAGGCGAACTACGGTGCGGCGAAGGCGGGGATCGCCGGGCTAACGCGCGTGGTGGCGCGCGATCTGGGCCGCTACGGTGTCACCTGCAACGCGATCTCGCCAGGCGCGTCCACACGCATGACCGCGACCGTGCCCTCGCGCACGGCGGAGATGCGCGCGCGCGTCGCCGCGGGTGGACAGCCGCCCGCACCAGGCGCGACCCAGGGCGCATCACCGATCCAGGCGCCGCCAGAGTCTTCAGTGCCGGTGCTGCGCGAGCCGGAATACGTCGCGCCGATGACGGTCTACCTCGCCTCGGACCACGCCTGGAACATCAACGGCAAGGTGATCTACGCTTCGGGCGGCACGATTCAGCTCGCGTCTGAAGAGACGCCTTACCGGTCAATCTTCAAGCCGGGCCTCTGGACGCTGGACGAACTCGATCAGTTCGTGCTGCCGATGATGGAAGGGGTCGCCAATCCTGCGCCGCCGCCGCCGGACCTCGCGGTCGCGGGGCGGCCAGCCCCGGCGGGGGCCTAGGGCACGCCTTGGCGGTCGGCTGAGGAATGACAGCTGGCGGGAACGCCACCCTCGGCCCCACCCCATCAACGCCCTTGGTGGGGTGGGGCCGAGGGTGGCGTTCGTCCCTGACGGTGGGAGACGAGCGCTCGCGCCTTATTCCTCCGCCACCGGCGACGGTGGCCCAAGCGCGAAGATCTCGTTCGGCGCGTAGCCGAGGCGCTCCAGGCAGCTATCGCGCAGGCGGATGAGGACTTCGATCACGGGCAAGACATCCTCGCGTGGGACGCAGTTCCAGACCTCATCCATCGCGTGAACGTAGGGATCCCAGACGCGCGCGAGCACGGCCTCGCCTTGTTCGGTCAGTTCGAGGCGGGAGGCACGGCGGTCGGGGAGGTCTTTGACGCGGCGCATCCAGCTGGCTTGTTCCAGGCGCCCGATCAGGTCGCTGGCGGTGCGCGCGTCCAGGGCAAGGTGGACGGCGAGCAGGCCGGGTGTGAGCGGCGCTGGCATCAGCTTCACGATTGAGAGCGCGCGGAGCTGGGCAACGCTGATGCCGGTGCCGCGCAGGCGGTTCTCAATCAGGCGAAAGGCGACGCTATACGCCTGGTTGAGAATGCGTGCGGCGAGCACGCCCGGCTGTTGGAGGTCGGAGAATCGCTCGCGCGGCAGGCGGTCCGGTGGACGTCGCGCGGAGAGGTCCATCCCGCACTGGTCGCAGAGGCGCGCGATCGGGCGGTTGTCCGCGCCGCAGGCGCAGCAGATTCGAATGGTCGCGGGCATCGTCATCCGTCACCCCGTCTTCGGACGCGCCGGTTGCCCGACAGGGTAAGCGATACGCGCCGCTATGCCTATGCCTGGTTTTACTTTTGCTTCCGCCGCCGCTTCGTTTGCGCGCGGCGTGCCCGCTCCGCCGCGACCTGCCGCTCGCTCGCGGCGACCTTCATCTCCACACGCGAAGGGGGCAATTGGAGCGGCGCTCCGGTCAGCTCCGCAACAGCGGCGGCGACGACGCGCGCTCGCTCGTACGCCTCCGCGCCGAGCGAGCGCGCGGTGGTGGCGACACCGATCTCGAGGCGCTTGCCGCTCTTCTTCACCAGCACGACGCGCCACTGGGCGAATTCCTCCACCGGACGGCCCGGGTTCGCGCCCGCGCTGCCCGCCTCCTCGACCACGATCTGCTCCACCTTCCAGAAGGGCACCAACTCCGTCGTACCGACGCCCATCCCGAGGAAGCCCTGTTGCCAGGTGGCGGACTGCTTCGCACGGTCAATCACGACGTGCGCGCCGAGGAGCGCGTAGATCGTGCCCAAACCGGAGAGCGGGATCGTGACAACGGCGATGATTAGCAGCAACGCCAGCAGCCAGAGCGGCAGTACGGCCATGCCGAACCAGATTGCGATCCCGGAGCCAAGACCAAGCGCGAAGCCGGTGAGCGGGCCGAGGAGCGCGGCGCGCGCGGGCCGTACGTCAATCCGGTCTGGACGCAGGAGCGCGACGCGGCGATTGAGCGGCACGGTCGTTGCGGGTGGGGCGATCAGGACGCTGGTCATCGTACTCGAAGTATAGATGGCGACGGCGGATGGGCGCGGCGTCGCGTCCGCAACCTGAGTCTGATCCTGGGCTATACCGATGGACCAGGACGTGGGCGCACCTTAACCCCGCGCCGCCATGGCCACGCCCCGCGCCACGTCTGCCTGGAACGGTGATGCGCGTGACAACTGACCTACGAGGTCAGCGCCGCATAGTACACCAGCGGCACAACGAAGAGGAGGCTGTCCAGCCGGTCCAAGATGCCGCCGTGGCCCGGCACAATCCGGCCCATATCCTTCACCCCGGTTGTACGCTTGAGCGCGGACTCGGCGAGGTCGCCCGCCGCCGCCGCGGCCGCCGCGACGAGGCCAAGCGCCGCCATCAGCGCGGGACTTGGCCCCGGGTCCAGCAACGCCGCGCAGGCCGCCGCTGCCGCCGCGCCCGCGAGGAGGCCACCGGCGAGGCCCTCGACCGTTTTGCTCGGGCTGAGCCGCGGCGCCAGCTTATGGCGGCCGAGCAGCCGTCCCGTCGCGTACGCGCCCGTGTCTGCCGCGAAGGTGATCGCGATTGCGGTGAGCACCCACGCACGCCCATCCTCCAGCCCGCGCAGGCTGACGAAGTGCTGGCCGAGCAGCCCCACATAGAGCACACCCGCGAGCGTCAGCGCCCAGGGCGCGAGACTCTCCGGCGCCTCCCCGCGCGCGACCAGCGCGACCAGCGAGGCGAGCACGCCCGCGACCAGCACGGCAGGCACGGCCGCCGGGTCAAGCGATGCCGCCCACGGCAGCAGGATCACCGCCCCATACCCACAGAGCGTGAGCGGCGTGCGTTGCAGCCGCAGTGCGCGGACCAACTCGTGGTAGCCAACGCCGAGTGCCGCCGCGACGACCAGTGTGTAGATCGGTCCTCCGACGATGATCACGCCGAGCAGCAGCGGAATCCCCACCACCGCGCTGAGCAGCCGCGCGCCCAGACCGGAGCCGCGCGGTGTGGCCGCTGGGGCCGCCGCCGTCACGGGCGCGTGCCCCGACGCGGCGTGGGGTCCTCATCCGCCACGCCGCCGAAGCGCCGCTCCCGCGCCGCGAAGGCGGTCAGCGCCGCGTCAATCTCATCCCGGCCGAAGTCGGGCCAGTAGGTCGGTGTCGCGTAAAACTCCGCGTAGGCCGCCTGCCAGAGCAGAAAGTTGGAGAGGCGCAATTCGCCGCCGGTGCGGATGATCAGGTCCGGGTCCGGCATCCCCGCCGTGTAGAGGTAGGAGGCGACGAGCTCCTCGTCAACCGCTGCCGCCGCGATCCCATCCGCGACGATCCGGCGCAGCGCATCCGCGATCTCCGCGCGGCTGCCATAGTTGAAGGCAACGCAGACGGTCATGCCCGTGTTGTCTTTGGTCAGCGCAATTGCCTCGACCACCTGACGCTGGAGCCGCGCCGGCAGCGTGTCCAGCCGTCCCAGGTGGCGCACGCGGATGTCGTGCTGGTGCATGTGGTCAATCTCGCGGCTGATGCCGCGACCGAGGATGCGCAGCAGCCCGTCCACTTCACGCTTGGGCCGGGTCCAGTTTTCCGTGGAGAAGGCGTAGAGCGTGAGGTACGCGACCCCGTGCTCGGCGAAGCGTTGGACCACCGTGCGGATATTCTCGCTGCCGGCGCGGTGTCCAGCCTGGCGCGAGAGGCCGCGCCCCTTCGCCCAGCGCCCGTTGCCATCCATCACGATTGCAACATGGCGCGGCAACGACGCGATCCGCGTCTGCGCGCCTGCCGGCGTGGGAACGGCTGCGGCGGTGGTGGCGGATCCTGCCGGTGCCGGCGCGCGGCTGCTGCGCACGGTCTCAGACCTCCAACAACTCGGCTTCTTTTTCCTTGCCGAGTTTGTCCATCTCCGCGATCAGCTGGTCCGTGAGCTTTTGCAACTGCTCCGTGGTGCGCCGCACCTCGTCCTCGGACGCCTCGTGCGCCTTCTCCGAGCGGCGCAACTCGTCCTGGTTGTCGCGCCGCACGTTGCGGATCGCGACACGGCCTTCCTCGACGCGTTTGTGGACCATCTTGGCGAGGTCTTTGCGCCGCTGTTCGTTGAGCTGCGGCAGCACCAGCCGGATCACGCTGCCATCGTTCGTTGGCGTGATCCCGAGGTCAGACTTCTGGAGCGCCTTCTCGATCAGACCGAGCGAGCCGCGGTCCCAGGGCTGGATCGTGAGCATCCGCGGCTCCGGCACCGTCACCGTCGCGAGTTGGTTGATCGGCATCACCGCGCCGTGATAGTCCACGCGCACATGGTCCACCAGGCCAATCGAGGCGCGACCGGTGCGGATCGAGGCGAGGTCCTTCTTGAGCGCCTCCACCGCCTTCGTCATCCGGTCGCGTACGTCGGGCAGCAGGTCCTTATCCACGAGGCTCAACCTCCCCACCGTTCTCTGGCGCAGGGCGCGCCCCCATTGTAGCCCGCCCCGCCCGCGCCGAACCACAGACCGATTGTGGATTGCGGACCTGGCGATTGCGGATTGCGGATTAGGGAACGTGCCCGCGTTTAGCGTGCTTCCTTATCCGCAATCCACAATCAGCTCAGGACCGATTCGCCGGCGTGGACGAGCGTGCCAAATTGCTCGCCCAGGATCGCGCGCTCGATCCCCTCGGGGGCGGCGAGGTTGAAGACGACGATCGGGAGGTCGTTGTCCATGCAGAGGCTAAAGGCCGTGCTGTCCATCACTTCGAGGCGCTTGGTGAGGGCATCGTAGAAGTTCAGACTCGTGTAGCGGCGCGCGGATGCGTGTATGCGTGGGTCGGCATCATAGACGCCGTCCACGCCGTTCTTGCCCATCAACAGCACCTCGGCGCCGACCTCGACCGCGCGCAGGGCGGCGGCGGTGTCCGTGGTCATGTAGGGATTGCCGGTGCCCGCGGCAAAGATCACGACGCGTCCCTTCTCCAGGTGGCGGATCGCGCGGCGGCGGATGTATGGCTCTGCTACCGCCTGCACGGGGATTGCCGTCTGCGTGCGCACCGTGACGCCGTGCTGTTCCAGCGTGTCCTGAAGCGCGAGCGCGTTGATCACGGTCGCCAACATGCCGGCATAGTCCGCTGTCGCCCGCTCCATCCCGCGTGCGGCCGCCGCCGCGCCCCGCCAGTAGTTGCCACCGCCGACCACGATCGCGACCTCAACGCCAAACCCGATCGCCGTCTTGATTTGGTTCGCAATCCGCGCC
>Ga0136611_10001536_pt1 | contig 16081 bp, 15 predicted proteins | sample AntDrymUQ2232306_2_FD_106645 | JGI IMG/M metagenome (GOLD analysis project Ga0136611, IMG submission 106645) | Polar desert sand microbial communities from Dry Valleys, Antarctica - metaG UQ223 (23.06) | ecosystem: Environmental > Terrestrial > Soil > Desert | place: Antarctica: Dry Valley...
GCCCCGCCTCGCCTCCCGTACCGCGTCGAATCCCCAGCACCGGGGTGCTGTGGATCCGACGGGGTGGCTGTCCACAGCGCCCTCGCGGGGCGGCCGCCGAGCCGCGGACGGCGCCAGCGTGAGCCGATGAGCTCTCCCGACGCCCTCCCCCCGGCCCCCTCATGGTCCGAGATCGCCCTCAGCCAGGACGGCGTCCTCGGTCGTCGGCAGGCTCGGCTCGCCGGGTTGAGCGAGGACGCCTGGCAGTGGCGGCTCGACACCGGGCGCTGGCGCACCCTGCTGCCCGGCGTGGCCGTGACGCACTCCGGTGAGGCGACGCCTCGGCAGTGCGCCTGGGCGGCGGTGCTGTGCGCCGGCTCGGGTGCTGCGCTGACCGGCGACGCCGCCCTGTGCGAGCAGGGGATGCGCCTGCCGAGCCCCTCGGTCCTGCACGTCGCGGTCCCGCACACGCGCGCCGTCGTCGCCCGCGCGCTTCCCGCGGCGGGGGAGGGGGCCGCATCGTGCCGCACCGTACGCGCCGTCTGCAGGAGTGGGTCCATCCCGTGCGCCGACCACCGGTGGTGCGCGCCGCACCGGCCCTGCTCCACGCTGTGGCATGGGCGGACAGCGACCGGGCGGCGGAGTGGCGGGTCGCCGCGGCCGTGCAGCAGCGGCTCCTGCGGCCGTCCGACGTGCGCCGGGCGCTGGCCGGCATGCCGCGACTGCCTCGTACGAGGCTCGTCCGCACCGTGCTGGACGACGTGGAGCTGGGTGCTCACGCCGCGAGTGAGCTGGCCTTCCTGAGGTTCCTGCGCGAGCACCGGTTGCCGCTGCCCGACCGGCTGCAGCGCCTCGTCCGCACCGGAGCGGTCTGCTACCTCGACGCGTGGTGGGAGCGCCAGCGCGTCGCCGCCGAGGTCGACGGGGCGCACCACCGGCTGGTGAGCGCCTGGGACGCCGACGTCTTGCGGGCCAACGAGGTCGTCGTCGCGGAGCGGCACGCCCGGCTGCTGCTGCTGCGCTTCACGACGGGCAACCTGCGCCACGACGGGCGACGGGTGGCGGCACAGCTCGCACGCGCGCTCGCCTGAGCAGGCGCACCGCGTCGGATCCCCAGCACTCCGGTGCTGTGGATTCGACGCGAAGGGAGGGAGGGAGGAAGGGAGGGAGGGGCGGAGGGAGGGGGCGGCGGGCTGGCCGGTCAGGCCGGGGACCACTCCTGGCCGGCGGGGGTGTCCTTCACCGCGACGCCCAGCCCGGCGAGCTCGTCGCGGAGCCGGTCGGACGCGGCGAAGTCCTTCTCCGCCCGCGCCGCCGCCCGCTGGTCCAGCAGCTCCTGCGCGCTGTCCGGCGGCACCGCGACCTCCACCGGCTGGCCGACCAGCCGGGCCAGGTCGAGCCCGAGCAGCGCGTCCGCCCACGCGAAGGTCTCGAACTTCGCGCCCGGCTCCACCGCGTCGTCCTTCTCCAGCCGGCGCACCACCTGCAGGGCCCGAGGCGTGTCCAGGTCGTCCTCGAAGGCGTCGAGCACCGCCTCGGAGTAGTCCGTTGCCAGCGGTCCGGAGGGCTGCTCGGCCCAGGCGGCGACGGCGGTGCGCCAGCGGGCGAGGGTGCGGTCCGCGCCGGCGATCGCGTCCCAGGAAAGGTTGGCCTGCTGGCGGTAGCGCGAGGACAGGAAGGCGAGCCGCAGCGCGAGCGGGTCGTAGCCGCGGTCCACGACGTCGGACACCAGCACGACGTTGCCGGTCGACTTCGCCATCTTGCGGCCCTCGAACAGCAGGTGCTCACCGTGCACCCAGTGGCGGACCACCTCGGCACCCGTGTTCACCGCCGTGTTGCTCTGCGCCCGCTCGTCCTCGTGGTGGGGGAAGCGCAGGTCGATGCCGCCGGTGTGCAGGTCGATGACCGGGCCGAGCAGGTCGAGCGACATCGCCGAGCACTCGATGTGCCAGCCCGGGAAGCCCGTCCCCCACGGGGAGTCCCACACCATCTCGCGGGCCTCGCCGGCCAGCTTCCACAGCGCCCAGTCGGCGTGGAAGCGCTTGCCGGCGGCGAGCGCCTCGGCGTCCTCCCGGTGGCCGGCGCGCAGGTCCTCCAGCCGGTTGCCGGAGAGTCGGCCGTAGCCGTCGTAGGACTGCGCCGCGAAGTAGACCGAGCCGTCGCCGCCGACGTACGCGTGCCCGGCCTCGACCAGCCGCGAGATCAGCGAGATCATCGACGGGATCCACTCGGAGGCCCGTGGGTAGTCGTCGGCCGGCCGCACGTTGAGCAGAGCGAGGTCGCGGTGGAACGCGTCCTCGTAGAAGCGGGCGATCGCGAAGGGGCTCTTGTCCTCCAGTCGCGCCTGGGTCAGCAGCTTGTCCTCGCCGCTGGAGTCCAGCGACGTGTCGTCGGCGAGATGGCCGACGTCGGTGATGTTCTGGACGACCCGCACCTGAAGGCCGCGCTTCTCGGCGGTGCGCCTGACGAGGTCGGTGAGCAGGAACGTCCGGTGGTTGCCGACGTGCGCGTAGCGGTAGACGGTCGGCCCGCACGCGTAGACGGTGAGGACTCCGGGGGTGGCGGGTGTGACCTCGCGGACGGCCTTGGTCTGGGTGTCGGTCAGGCGCAGCACGGTCGAAGGGTACGGGGCCCGACTCAGTTCAGCTGGGCCCTCGCCGACCGGGCGCTGCGCCGGGCCTCGGTGGCGGCGCGCTCGTCGGCGCCCTCCACGGCGATGGCGTAGGTCTCCAGCTCGTCCGCCCCGCCCACGTGGTTGCCGAGCCGGACGAGCAGCTCACCCCGCTCCTGCCGCAGCGAGACGGGGTGGCGCGGGAGCAGCAGCGACAGCTCTACCGCCCACAGGCGCGTCGCCGCGCTGGCGAGGCCGGGCGCCTGCCGGGCGGTGAGCGCACGGACGTTGGTGAGCAGTCGGAGCAGCAGGTCCTCCGGTCGCATCGGGCCGAGGTCCGCCGGGCGACCGCCGGAGATCTCGACGAGCCGCGCCGAGCTCAGCGCGGTCCCTCCGTCGTAGGGGTCGACGAGCACGTGGTCGTCCTCCGGCTCGCCGACGCCGACGGCGACGTGGCCCGGCAGGCCCACGGCGTAGGCGGGGATACCGCGCCGCTGGGCGACCTCCACCCACACCACCGACAGCAGCAGGGGGAGCCCCTCGCCGCGCCGCAGCACCTCCGGCAGCAGCGAGCTTCGCAGGTCGTCGAAGCTGCCGCCGCCGAAGCCGGCCTGCTCGCCGAGCGCGGTCCGCAGCGCCTCGGCTGCGACGGCCGGGGGGCACACCGGGGGCAGCAGGACGGTGGCGGCGAGCCGGTCGAGCTCAGCGAGCGACGGGTCAACGTCGAGGTCCGGGTCGACCTCACCGGCCACCAGCAGGCAAGCCAGTCCAACGTCCACGGGCTCGCTGCGGACCACCTCGGCGAAGCGCGCCCGGGTCGCCGCGCTCATCGGGAGCTCACCGCGCGGACCGGCGCGGCGGCGGGGGCGGTACGCGCTTGGCAGCGACCACGTCGGACCGGTCGACGCGGTGCTCGCGCCCGTCGCGGTCCAGGACGCGTACCGTCGTGTCGTCCCACTGCAGGAGCTCGCCGAGCAGATCGCCGGACCGCCCGTCGGCCAGGCGCCGGCGCACCACCACGCGCTGGCCGACGTCCTGCGGCACGACCGTGAGGGCGTAGCGCACACCTGGCCCCACCCCGGGTGGCTCGAACGCGGTCACGGCTGGGACACTATGCGCCTGCCCCACAGGAAGGAACTGTGCCGTGACGTACGTCATCGCTGAGCCCTGCGTCGACCTCAAGGACAAGGCCTGCATCGAAGAGTGCCCTGTCGACTGCATCTACGAGGGCAAGCGCTCGCTCTACATCCACCCTGACGAGTGCGTCGACTGCGGTGCCTGCGAACCGGTCTGCCCTGTGGAGGCGATCTTCTACGAGGACGACACGCCGGCGCAGTGGAAGGACTACTACCGCGCCAACGTCGACTTCTTCACCGAGACGACGAGCATCGGCTCGCCTGGTGGGGCCAGCAAGGTCGGCCCGGTCGACCTCGACCACCCGGTGATCATGGCCGTCCCGCTCGGCAAGAACACCGAAGGCCACTGACGAGCCGGGTGACCGACCTGATCGCGACCGCGCCGTCCGCCCGTCCCGGGTGGGCGGCGCGCGCGCGTCTGCCGGAGTTCCCGTGGGACCGGTTGGCGCCGTACGGCCAGACTGCCCGCCAGCACCCGGGTGGCCTCGTCGACCTGTCCATCGGCACCCCCGTCGACCCCACTCCGGCCGTCGTGCAGTCCGCGCTGCGCGACGCCGCCGACGCGCCGGGCTACCCGCTCACCATCGGCACCCCGGCGCTCCGGGAGGCCCTCGTCGGCTGGGTCGGCCGGCGGCTCGGTGCCGACGTCGGCCCCGGGCAGGTGGTGCCGAGCATCGGCAGCAAGGAGCTGGTGTCCCTGCTGCCCTCGCTGCTCGGGCTCGCCCCAGGCACGACCGTCCTGATCCCGGCGCTCGCCTACCCCACCTACGACGTGGGCGCCAGGCTGGCCGGCTGCGTGCCCGTCGCGACCGACGACCCGACCGCGCACGACCCCGCCGACGTCAGCCTCATCTGGGTCAACTCGCCGTCCAACCCGACCGGTGAGGTGCTCGCACCTGAGCGGCTGCGCGCGGTGGTCGAGTGGGCGCGCGCCTCGGACGTGCTGGTGGTGAGCGACGAGTGCTACCTCGAGCTGGGCTGGGACGCCGAGCCGGTCTCCGTGCTGCACCCCTCCGTCAGCGGCGGCAGCACCGACGGAGTCGTCGCCCTGCACTCGTTGTCCAAGCGGAGCAACCTCGCGGGCTACCGCGCGGGCTTCGCCGTAGGTGACGCGGCCGCGATCGCCGTGATCACCGAGGCGCGCAAGCACCTCGGCCTGCTGGTCCCCGCCCCCGTGCAGGCCGCGCTCGTCGCCGCGCTGGGCGACGACGACCACGTGGCCGAGCAGCGCTCCCGCTACGCCGCTCGACGCGAGCAGCTGCTGCCGGCGGTAGTGGCCGCCGGCTTCCGCGTGGAGCACTCCGAGGCCGGTCTCTACCTGTGGTGCACCCGCGACGAGGCGTGCTGGGACACCGTCGCGGCTCTCGCGGCCGTCGGGGTGCTGGTCGCGCCAGGGGAGTTCTACGGCGAGGCGGGTGCGCGCCACGTGCGCCTCGCGCTGACGGCCACGGACGAGCGGATCGCCACCGCGGCAGAGCGCCTCGCCTGCCTGGCGTGACGTCCTGACGTGACCCGCACGGCCGACCCCTCCTACCGCTGGGTGGTCCTCGGTGCCGGGGTGGTCGCCCAGGCGGCGAGTGCTGCGGTGCTGCAGGGCCTCCCGGGGCTCGCGCCCCAGCTGCGCGAGGAGTTCGGACTCGGGCTCACGGGCATCGGCGTCCTGCTCGGCTCGGTCACCCTCGGCCTGCTGTCGACGCTGGTCCTGTGGGGGGTCGCCGCCGACCGCTTCGGCGAGCGGCGGGTGATGGCCACGGGGCTGGCCCTCGCCGTGCTGGCCCTGCTGGGCACGGCGCGCACGACCACGGTCGGCGCCCTCGTCGCCTTCCTGGTGCTGGCCGGTGCCGCCGGCGGCGCGGTCAACGCCGCAAGCGGCCGGGCCGTGATCGGCTGGTTCCCGCCGGAGGGCCGCGGCTTCGCGATGGGGGTGCGGCAGACCGCCCTGCCCGTCGGAGCGGCGCTCGCCGCGGCGGGGTTGCCGCCGGTCGCGTCGGCGTACGGCTTGGATGTCGCGTTCCTCGTCCTCGCCGGGGGGTGCGGGCTGGCCGCGGTGGTCGTGGCCGTGCTCGTGCGGGAGGCACCGGTGCAGCCGCAGCGGATCGCCGGGGGGCTCTCGCCGGGTCGCGACCCGCGCATCCGCCGCCTCGGTCTGGTGTCGTTCCTGCTCGTCGTCCCGCAGTTCGCGGTGGTGGCCTTCCTCGCCGTCTACCTCGTGGACGAGCACGGCGTCGCGGTCGGGTCCGCGGCGCTGCTGCTGGCGGCGGTGCAGCTCGGCGGCGGGGCCGGGCGCATCCTCGCCGGCCGGTGGTCGGACCGGGTCGGGCTGCGCGTGCGCCCGCTGCGCCGGCTCGCGACGGTCACGACGGTCCTGTTCGCGCTCGTCGCGGTGCTCCAGGCCACCGGTACGTCAGCTGTGGTCCCTGTCCTGCTCATCACCGGTGTCGCGGCGATCAGCTGGAACGGACTGGCGTACACGGCTGTCGGGGAGCTCGCCGGTCCCGGCCGGGCCGGCGCGGCGCTGGGCCTGCAGAACACCGCTGTCGCGCTGGGAGCGGCCCTCACCTCGCCGCTGCTCGGCGCGCTGGTCGACCGCACCTCGTGGACGCTCGGCTTCGCGGTCGCCGGCCTCGCCGGGTCGGGAGCCGCGTTGCTGCTGCGCGGGCTGGTGCGGGAGGAGCGGCCGCACCCGCCGCTGGTCGTGGAGGCGGCGGTCGACTGACGGCCGTACGGTCGGTCCATGACCGCTGCCTGCGACCTCCCCGTCCCGGCGTACGGCAGGGCGGCGCTGTCCGACCTGCTCCCGTCGGTCCTCGCGTCGCTGGGTGTGCGCGGGGAGACCGGACCGCTGGAGCTGCCGTCGACCTCGCGCGCCGTCGTGCTCCTCGTCGACGGACTTGGCGCGGAGCTGCTCGGACGCCACGCCGAGCTCGCGCCCTTCCTGTCCTCCCTGACGGCCCGGCAGCTCACGTCCGGCTTCCCGTCCACGACGGTGACCAGCCTCGCCTCCCTCGGCACAGGGCTGACGCCGGGGGAGCACGGCCTGCCGGGTTACACCTCCTGGGTGGAGGAGGTCGACGAGACGGTCGCCTGGCTGAGCTGGACGCCGACGTCGGGTGACGGCGACCTGCGCCAGCGGCTCGTGCCGGAGGACGTCCAGCCGCGGGCCACGGCGTTCCAGCGCGCCGTGGACGACGGGGTCGCCGTCACCGTGGCGGCGCCGGCGGTCTTCGAGGGCAGCGGCCTGACGCGAGCCGTCCTGCGCGGCGGCGACTACCGGGGGTCGGTCACGCCGGGCGACGCGGTGGCCCAGGCGGTCGCGGGCAGCAGCACGGGCACCCGCAGCCTCGTCTACTGCTACACGCCCGACCTCGACCTCACCGGGCACGTGAGGGGGGTCGCGAGCGACGCATGGCGCAGCCAGCTCCGACTGGTCGACCGCTTCGCCGAGGAGCTGGCGGCCAGGCTGCCCGCCGGCACCGCGCTCCACGTCACGGCCGACCACGGCATGGTCGACGTGCCGGAGGAGGACCGCGTCGACGCCGACACCACGCCGTCACTGCACGAGGGCGTACGCGCGCTCGCAGGGGAGCCGCGGGTCCGGCACGTGCACTGCCTGCCGGGGGCGCTCGACGACGTGCTCGCCGTCTGGCAGGCCGAGCTGGGCGACCGGATGTGGGTCGGACGGGGCAGCGACGCGGTGACGGCCGGGCTGTTCGGACCGGTCGTCACCGAGGTCGCGCGCCGGCGGATCGGGGACGTGGTCGCCGTCTCGACCGGCGCGACGGCCGTGGTGCGGTCCGTGGCCGAGCCGATGTTCAGCCGCCTGCTGGGCCACCACGGCGCGCTGACCGACGACGAGCTGCTCATCCCGCTGCTCAGCACTCGAGGCGGGCTTCCGTAGGCTGGCCGGCATGACCGAGACCAGCCCGATCAGCCCTGTCATCGACGAGCTCTGGGAGCGCCGGGACGGGCTCAGCCCTGCCGACGAGGACGCCCGCAAGCAGGTCGTCGCCGCTGTGGACCAGCTCGACACCGGGGAGGCCCGGGTCGCGCAGGTGGTCGGTGACGAGGTGGTCGTCGACCAGCGCGCCAAGCGCTCCATCCTGCTGGCCTTCAAGGTGCTCGAGATGGTGGAGAGCAGCGCCGGAGACTTCCGCTACCACGACCGGGTGCCCCTCAAGACGCGGTTCGACGGCGTCCGGGTCATCCCGGGCGCGATCGCCCGCTGGGGCTCGCACTTCGAGCCGGGCGTCATCCTGATGCCGAGCTACACCAACATCGGCGGCTACGTCGGCTCCGGCACGATGGTCGACACCTGGGCCACCGTCGGGAGCTGCGCGCAGATCGGCCGCAACGTCCACCTGTCCGGCGGGGTCGGCATCGGCGGCGTGCTCGAGCCCGCTCAGGCTGCGCCGGTCGTGGTGGAGGACGACGCCTTCATCGGTTCCCGTTCGATGGTCGTCGAGGGGGCCCGGGTCCGTGCCGGAGCCAAGCTCGGCGCGGGGGCAATCCTGACCGCGAGCACTCGCGTCTTCGAGGCCGAGACCGGCAACGAGCTCCCTCGCGGCGAGGCGCCGGAGCGCGCGGTGTGCGTCGGCTCCACGCGCGTGAAGTCTTTCCCTGGCGGCGACTTCGGGATGCCGTGCCTGCTCGTGCTGCGTTACCTCGAGCCGGGTCAGGAGCACGACAAGCTGGCGCTCAACGACATCCTCCGCGAGAACGGCGTCGCCCCGTGACGAGCCCGGCCGCCAGCGCCGTCCCGAGGGCTCCGCTGGCCCGCTTCCGCGAGCTGTGCATCGACGCTCAGGACCCGGCTCCCGCGGCCTCCTTCTGGGGAGCGGTCCTCGGCCGGACGGTCCAGACCGACGAGGACGGTGACGTCTTCCTGCCGCCCGGTCCTGACGGCGGCCCCGGCATCTACGTCAACACCGTGCCGGAGCCGAAGGTCGGCAAGGCCCGCCTGCACATCGACGTGACGCTCGAGCCGGGCCAGGAGCTGACGGACCTGCTCGCGCTCGGCGCGACCGTGGTGACCGAGCCGGGTGACGTCAGCTGGTGGGTCCTGGCCGACCCGGCCGGCAACGAGTTCTGCGCGTTCCTGCCGGTCGCCGACGCCAGCAACGACGCCGACGCCGAGGTGGTCGCGTGAGCCTGGACCTCACCCGCGACCCGGTGGACCTGACCGCCGACCTCGTCGACATCGCGAGCGTCTCGGGGACCGAGGAGCGGCTCGCCGACCTCGTCGAGGACGCGCTCGTCGCGCTGACCCACCTGTCGGTGGTGCGCGACGGCAACAGCCTCGTCGCGCGCACCGGCCGGCGCCGCTCCCGTCGGGTCCTGCTCGCCGGCCACCTCGACACCGTGCCGATCGCGGACAACGTGCCGAGCCGCCGGGACGGGGACCGGCTCTTCGGCTGCGGCACGTCCGACATGAAGAGCGGTGACGCGGTGCTGCTGCACCTTGCGGCGACGCTGCCCCACCCCGCGTACGACCTGACTTTCGTGCTCTACGACAACGAGGAGGTCGAGGCCGACAAGAACGGCCTCAAGCGGCTGGCCGAGACGCGACCCGACCTGCTCGCCGCCGACCTCGCCGTCCTCATGGAGCCTACCGACGGGCAGGTGGAGGCGGGTTGCCAGGGCACCCTCCGCGTCCGGGTGACCATTCCGGGGCGCCGCGCCCACAGCGCCCGCAGCTGGCTCGGCGAGAACGCCGTCCACGCCACCGCGCCGCTGCTCGCCCGGCTGGTCGCCTACGACCCGCGCAGCGTCGAGATCGACGGCTGCACCTACCGCGAGGGCCTCAACGCCGTGAAGATCGAGGGCGGGGTAGCCGGCAACGTCATCCCCGACGCCTGCACCGTCACCGTCAACTTCCGCTTCGCGCCCGATCGGTCCGAGCAGCAGGCGCTCGACCACGTGCGGGAGGTGCTCGCGGGCTACGACGTCGAGCTCACCGACTCGGCGCCGGGGGCTCTTCCGGGCCTCACCGCGCCCGCCGCCGCCCACTTCGTCGAGGCCGTGGGCGGGACGCCGAAGGCGAAGTACGGCTGGACCGACGTCGCGCGCTTCGCCGCCCTCGGCATCCCGGCCGTCAACTTCGGACCCGGCGACCCCAACCTCGCCCACACCCGCGAGGAGTCGGTCGAGGTCAAGCAGATCACGGCCGCCGAGCGCGCCCTCCGCAGCTACCTGTCCTGACCAGGTGACCTCACCGCGCACGCTCACCGACCGGGTCCCGGACCCGCCCGAAGCCGATGCGGTGTTCGACGCCTTCACCGGGTGGGCTTCGGAGCAGGGGCTCTCGCTCTACCCGGCGCAGACCGAGGCGCTGCTCGAGATCGTCACCGGCTCCCACGTCATCCTGTCGACGCCGACCGGCTCGGGGAAGTCGCTCGTCGCCGCGGGTGCGCAGTTCGCCGCCCTCGCCGACGGTCGGCGCAGCTTCTACACCGCGCCGATCAAGGCCCTGGTGAGTGAGAAGTTCTTCGCGCTGTGCGCCCAGTTCGGCGCCGCCAACGTCGGCATGATGACCGGTGACGCGACCGTCAACGGCGGCGCACCGCTCATCTGCTGCACGGCCGAGATCCTCGCCAACCTGGCGCTGCGCGAGGGCGCGGACGCCGACGCGGGGCTCGTCGTCATGGACGAGTTCCACTACTACGCCGACCCCGAGCGCGGCTGGGCCTGGCAGGTGCCGCTCCTGGAGCTGACGAAGACGCAGTTCGTCCTCATGTCGGCGACGCTCGGGGACGTGACGCGGTTCCGCGACGACCTGGTCCGCCGGACCGGCCGGGAGACAGCCGTGGTCACCAGTGTCGAGCGCCCTGTCCCGCTGTCGTTCGAGTACGTCACGATGCCGCTCCACGAGACCCTCGAGGAGCTGCTGACGACCCACCGGGCACCGGTCTACGTCGTCCACTTCACCCAGGCTGCTGCCGTCGAGCAGGCGCAGGCGCTCATGAGCATCAACGTCTGCAGCCGTGAGGAGAAGGACGCGATCGCCGACCTGATCGGCGACTTCCGCTTCACCGCCGGCTTCGGCCGCACGCTGTCGCGACTCGTGCGTCACGGCATCGGCGTCCACCACGCCGGGATGCTCCCCAAGTACCGCCGGCTCGTCGAGCTGCTCGCACAGGCAGGGCTGCTCAAGGTCGTCTGCGGCACCGACACGCTCGGCGTCGGCATCAACGTCCCGATCCGCACCGTCCTGTTCACCGGCCTGACCAAGTACGACGGGGTCCGCACCCGCCACCTCAAGGCCCGCGAGTTCCACCAGATCGCCGGCCGGGCAGGCCGTGCCGGTTACGACACCGCCGGCTCCGTGGTCGTCCAGGCACCCGAGCACGACGTCGAGAACGCGAAGCGCATCGCCAAGGCCGGCGACGACCCGAAGAAGCTCAAGCGGGTGGAGCGCAAGAAGGCTCCGGAGGGCTTCGTGTCGTGGGGGAGGCCGACCTTCGAGCGGCTGGTGGCTGCCGAGCCCGAAGTGCTGACCAGCTCGTTCCGGGTCAGCCACGCGATGCTGCTCCAGGTCGTCCAGCGCCCCGGCGACGCGTTCGCCCACGTGCGCCACCTGCTGCTCGACAACGACGAGCCGCGCCCCTCCCAGCGGCGGCTCATCCGTCAGGCCATCAACATCTACCGGGCGCTGCTGCGAGCCGGGGTCGTGGAGCGGCTCGACGAGCCGGACGAGGACGGCCGCACGGTCCGCCTGACCGTCGAGCTGCAGCACGACTTCGCGCTGGACCAGCCGCTCTCGCCGTTCGCCGTCGCCGCGCTGGTGCTGCTGGACCGCGAGAGCCCGACCTACGCCCTCGACGTCCTGTCGGTCGTCGAGGCGACGCTCGACGACCCGCGGCAGGTGCTGGCCGCCCAGCGCAACAAGGCCAAGGGCGAGGCCGTCGCGCAGATGAAGCAGGAGGGCATCGAGTACGACGAGCGCATGGAGCTGCTCGAGCAGGTCACCTACCCGATGCCGCTGGCCGACGAGCTCGAGGCCGCGTTCGAGGTCTACCGGAGCGGGCACCCGTGGGTGGGTGACGAGGAGCTGTCGCCGAAGTCGGTCGCCCGCGACCTGTCCGAACGCGCCATGACGTTCGTCGAGTTCGTCGGCTACTACCAGCTGGCCCGTTCCGAGGGGCTGGTCCTGCGCTACCTCGCCGACGCCTTCAAAGCGCTGCGACGCACGGTGCCCGAGGCCGCCCGGACCGAGGAGGTCGAGGACCTCATCAGCTGGTTGGGAGAGCTGGTGCGCCAGGTGGACTCGAGCCTGCTGGAGGAGTGGGAGTCGTTGCGCTCCCCCACCGTGGAGCTGCCGACCGCCGTGCCGGTCGACGAGAAGCCGCCACCGGTGACCGCCAACGAGCGGGCCTTTCGCGTCCTCGTCCGCAACGCGCTCTTCCGTCGCGTCGAGCTCATGGCGCTGCGCCGCTGGATCGACCTCGGAGAGCTCGACCCGGAGTTCGGCCAGGACGCGTGGGAAGAGGCCGTCCGGGCGTACTTCGAAGAGCATGACGAGGTGGGGACGGGCCCCGATGCCCGTGGCCCGTCGATGTTCTCGATCGCCGTCGAAGCGGGCACCTGGGTGGTGCGGCAGGCGCTGGACGACCCGGCAGGGGACCATGACTGGGCCATCACGGCCCACGTGGACCTCGCGGCCTCGGACGAGGCGGGCACTGCCGTCCTGACCGTGACCGCCGTCGAGGCGCTCGGCGGCTGACCGCAGAGCCCCCCCGGCACGACGAGGCCAGCAAGGGCTCCGGCAGGATTCGGCTCCTGTCCACCTCCTGGGCCGGTCGGCCCGATGGTGCGTCCACGGCCTGCAACCTGGGCCATCGCCTAGGAGCACAAGGTCCCGGTGACGCGGGTCTTGCGACGTGATGCCTCGGTGAGATCCTGCCGCATGCTGGTTCCACGCAGACATCGCCGCGCCACGCAGCGCACGGCAGTCACGGTGGAGAGGGCGGCCGCAGGATGGACCTCCGCGAGAGGGCTGATGTCGACGCTCTGCTGCGTGCGTTCTACGCGCGCGTGTTCGACGACCCGTTGCTGGCTCGGATCTTCGTCGACGTCGCGCACATGGACCTCGAAGAGCACCTGCCGACGATCGGGGACTTCTGGGAGAAGGTGCTGTTCAACACCGCCGTGTACAACGGCCGGGCGATGGAGGTGCACCGGCGGCTGCACCGACGTGAGCCCCTCACCGCCGCGCACTTCGCCCGCTGGGTGCAGTTGTGGGACGACACGGTCGACGCACGCCACGACGGTCCCGTGGCCGAGCGTGCCAAGGCGCACGCCGCCCGGATCGCCGTCGCCATCCAGCGGAACCTGCCGACCGCCGCAGACGCCGCACACCAGCGGCCCGAGCTGACGGTCCGGCCAGGGCCGGCCCGCTTCAGCTAGGCCTGCTCAGCCGACTTTCTCCCAGCCGCGCCGGGGAGTCCTCGTACCCGAGCCCTCGTCCCGGCTGCGGTAGACGATGTACGGCCGGGTGAGGTAGCCCAACGGTGCACTGAACACGTGGACCAGCCGGGTGAAGGGCCACAGCGCGAACAGCAGGAAGGCCGCCATCCCGTGTGCCTGGAAGCCGATGGGCGCCGCCGCCATGAGTTCGGGTTGCAAGGAGAAGCGGAAGATGCCGCGGAACCACACGGAGACCCCGTCGCGGTAGTCGTACTCCCCGAAGATGTTGGCGACGACCGTGTTGGCCAGCCCGAGGACGATCACCGTGCCGAGCACCAGCCACATGAACTTGTCCATCTTGGTGGTCGCCGAGAACACCGGGCCGACGGTGCGCCGTCGGTAGATCAGGATCGCCATCCCGACGATGGTGCAGAAGCCGGCGATGCCGCCGATGCCGACGGCGAAGACGTGGTACAGCCCCTCACTGACGCCGACCGCCTCGGTCCAGCTCTTCGGGATGCCGAGGCCCATCACGTGTCCCATCAGCACGAACAGGATGCCGAAGTGGAACAACGGGCTGCCCAGGCGCAACAAGCGGGACTCGTAGAGCTGGGAAGACCGGGTGGTCCAGCCGAACTTGTCGTAGCGGTAGCGCCACACGTGCCCGCCGACGAACACGGCGAGGCACACGTAGGGCACGACCACCCAGAGCAGCACATCGGAGGCGTTCATCGGCGGACACGTCCCATCTGCTCAGGCGGCCCGAACGGCTCGAGCCCGACCTCCTCTTCCGGCGGACCCGTGCGGGCCAGCTCCATCGCCCGCTCGAGGTCCTTGGGCGCGGCGGCCGGCAGGACGACGCGAACCAGGTCGACGGCGTCCGCCCACGGCGAGCTGCTCTCCTGCAAGGCCAGCCAGGTGAGCTCCAGACCCGCGCGGTGCTCGGCGAGCAGTTCGAGGCCAGCCTCGAGGTTGCCGGTGGCGGTGAACTCGCAGACGACCGCCAGATGGTCGGGCAGCTCGTCCGGCACCAGCCGGAAGCCCGCTGCCTTGTAGGCGTGGGTGAACTTCAGCAGCGCCATGCCGCGCTTCCGGGTGTCACCGTAGGCGTGGTAGGTGAGGAACAGGCAGCACCGGCGACGCAGGTCGAAGGTGTCGACGTAGGCGCACTGGGCGGCGTGCAGGTCGGTCCGGTCCAGGTGCTCCACGACGCGCGTCAGCGCCGCGCCTGCCGCCTCGGGCAGTCGCTGGGCGACGGCGTCGAGCAAAGACAGCTGCGAGAGCAGGCGTTCGTCGGGATAGCCCAGCACCAGCGACGCCGCCTGCAGGGCCATGCACCGCTCGGTGTCGGTCGTCGCAGTCCGCGACCGCCGGAGCAGGCTCACGGTCGGGGCTCGACGTCGCCGGCCGGATCACCGGTACCGGCCACGCTGGGGGCGCCGCGGTGCTCCCCCGCCCGGGGTGGGAACAGGTCCTTGCCCTCGCCCTTGCCGTCCCAGTTCAACAGGTTCACGCGACGCGCCTTGTCGCCCGGATCGACGACGACCTCGGAGGTCTGGCGCTGCTTGAGCATGTGGAAGTTCTCCACGGCGATCGGCGTGGTGCCGCCGGAGGACTCCCCGAACGGGCCGGACTCGGTCATCCCCGGACCGCCGTCGTAGTCCAGCGAGCACTCGGTGGCCAGCTCCTCGAGGGAGTGCGCCATCTGCTGCGGGTCGCGGGACTCGGCGTGAACGGTCGGGATGACGTACCGCTCGTCGTACTTGGCGATGGCCAGCAGCCGGTGCATGTCCTCGATGTCCTCCGGCGTCATGCCGACCGCGTCCGCGACCGCCAGGTCCGGCTCACGGCCGAGGTTGACGTCGCGCATGAACGAGCGCATCGCGGCGAGCCGAGCCAGCACGTTGCGCACCGGTGTCGGGTCCCCGGCGGTGAACAGCTCCGCGAGGTAGTCGATGGGGATGCGCAGCGAGTCGATCGCCCCGAACAGGTTGGGCGCGGACTCACCGTCGTGCCCCGTCTCGGTCAGGACGTCGACGACCGGGCTCAGCGGCGGGATGTACCAGACCATCGGCAGCGTGCGGTACTCCGGGTGCAGGGGCAGCGCGACCTTGAAGCGGTTGATGAGCGCCCAGATCGGGGAGCGCTGGGCCGCGTCGACCCAGTCGCGCGGGATCCCGGCCGCCTCGGCGGCCCGCTGGACCTCCGGGTCTGACGGGTCGAGGAACACGCTGCGCTGCGCCTCGTAGAGGTCGTGCTCATCGGGGGTGGAGGCCGCCTCCAGCACCCGGTCGGCGTCGTAGAGCACGATCCCGATGTAGCGCAGCCGGCCGACGCAGGTCTCCGCGCAGACCGTGGGCAGACCGACCTCGACGCGCGGGTAGCAGAAGGTGCACTTCTCGGCCTTGCCGGTGCGGTGGTTGAAGTAGATCTTCTTGTACGGGCAGCCGGTCACGCACATGCGCCAGCCCTTGCAACGGTCCTGGTCGACCAGGACGATGCCGTCCTCCTCCCGCTTGTAGATCGCGCCCGACGGGCAGGACGCCGCGCACGACGGGTTCAGGCAGTGCTCGCAGATCCGCGGCAGGTAGAACATGAACGTCTGCTCGAAGTCGAGCTTGATCTTCTCGCTGATCCTGGCCAGGACCGGGTCCTGCCGGGTGAGCTCCGGGCCGCCGCCGAGGTCGTCGTCCCAGTTCGCCGACCACTGCACCTTCATGTCCTTGCCGGACAGCAGCGACTTCGGCCGCGCCACGGGGCTGTGCTGCTGGGCCGGGGCGTTCGTGAGGGTCTCGTAGTCGTAGGTCCACGGCTCGTAGTAGTCGTAGATCGACGGCATGAGCGGGTTGGAGAAGATGCTGAGCAGCTTCTTGACCCGGCCGCCGGCCTTGAGCGACAGCCGGCCGCGCTTGTTGAGCTGCCAGCCGCCCTTCCACTTCTCCTGGTCCTGGTA
>Ga0136611_10001537_pt1 | contig 16079 bp, 16 predicted proteins | sample AntDrymUQ2232306_2_FD_106645 | JGI IMG/M metagenome (GOLD analysis project Ga0136611, IMG submission 106645) | Polar desert sand microbial communities from Dry Valleys, Antarctica - metaG UQ223 (23.06) | ecosystem: Environmental > Terrestrial > Soil > Desert | place: Antarctica: Dry Valley...
CGCGGCGCGCCGCGCCTCGATCTCGGTGCGCGACGCGTCCTGCGCCGCCAGGTCGCCGGCGCGCACCCGCCGGGCCGCCGTGGCGGCAAGCTCGGCCGCGCTTTGCGAGATGGCGCCGACCTCGGCAACGCGCTCCTGCGCCGCCAGCAGGTCGAAAAAGGCTGCGGCGGCGGCCAGCTGCTGCTCGACCAGCGCGTTGTCCACGTCGGCCTCGGCCGCCGACGCGGTGCGCCGGGCCGCCAGCGTCCGCAGCTCGCGCTTGTTGCCGCGCTCGAAGGTCCAGTCCAGGCCGATCGCCGTGTCGATGCGCTTTTGCGCCGGGCTGCCCGCGCCGATGCCGTTTTGCAGGTCGATCGACGCCGCCTTGGCTGACAACACCGGCGCCGGCGCATGGTTGGCCGCCGTGATGTCGGCCCGCGCCGCCGCCAGCGCGCGGCGCGCCAGCGAAACGTCGAAATTCTCGCGCGCGGCGCGCAGCGCCTCGGCCAGCGAGACCGGCGTGACCGGTCCGGCGCCGCCCGCTGCCATCGCCGCGCCGGGCCCGGCGCCGACCTGTGCGCCCGCCGGCAATGACACTGGCAGGCAAACCGCCACGCCGGCGACGAAAAGTAACTGTCGTATGCTCATGCCGTGTTTATCGCCCGCGGCGGCTGACCAGTGACTGACTCGGTTGCCGCATACCATCACCCACGCCGAATCCCCGCAGCCCATGCGAATCCTTCTGGTCGAGGACGACGAAGCCCTGCGCGGCGTCATGCTGCGCAGCCTGAACGACGCCGGCCACCGCGTGGACCTCGCTTCCAATATGGACGAGGCGCGTCACTGGTGGCGGGTGCAGCCCTATGACTCGGTGCTGCTTGATTTGAACCTGCCGCTGTCGGCGCGCGACCACAGCGGCCTGGGCAACGGCCTGGCGCTGCTGCGCGAAGCGCGCGCCCGCGGCGACCGCACGCCGGTTCTGGTGCTGACGGCACGCGACCGCACCAGCGAACGCATTGCCGGGCTGGACGCCGGCGCAGACGACTACCTGGGAAAGCCGTTCGACCTTGCCGAGGTCGAGGCGCGGCTGCGCGCGCTGGTGCGCCGGGTTCACGGCACCGACGACCAGGTTACGCTGGGCCAGCTCGCGCTGGACCGCAAAGCGCGGCGTTTTTCGCTGCATGGCCAGCTCTGGGATCTGCCGGCGCGCGAATTCGAGGTGTTGTGGGAGCTGATGACGCCGCCGGGCCGTGTGGTGAGCAAGCGCGTGCTATCCGACAAGCTATCCGGTACCGACGACGCGCTGGGAGACAACGCGCTGGAAGCCTTCATTTCCCGCCTGCGCAAAAAGCTCGTCGGCAGTGGCGCCGGCATTCGCACCTTGCGCGGCCTGGGCTATGTGCTCGAAGAGGAAGCGGCGGCAATATGATGCGCCCCTCCGACGCCAGCGCGGCTGCGACATCGCCACGGATAGAGCGTCGTTGGGCAGGCCCACAACCAACGGAAGCTTCGAGCGCGGGCGCAATAAACACGGTCGCGGGCGTGTCCTGCCAGCCAGGGCTGCGGAACCGGCTTTGCCGGGCCGCAGGCGCAGCGGCCCCACCGGGGGGCAGCGAACCACGCGAAGCGGGGAGCGTGGGGGCCAAACCCTCTTTGCGCAGCCGGCTCACCCGCCGCGTGGTGCTGCCGCTGGTGCTGACCTGGGCGCTGGGAACCGCCGTCGCGCTTTCGGTAGCCAATTACTTCGCTGGCCAGGCCTTCGACCGCGCGCTGCTCGACGACGCCTACGCCATCGCGGCTAACGTGCGCATCGCGGGCGGCGGCCTGGCGCTCAATCTGTCGCCGCCGGAAATGGGCGCGCTGCTGTTCGACCAAAGCGAGTCGGTGTACTTCGCCGTGCTGCTGCAGGATGGCGGGCTGCTGGCCGGCCACGCAGGGCTGCGCGCGCCGCCGCCGCCCGAAACTGCGGCTTACGGCTTTGCCGACATCCTTTTCCAGGGCCGGCCGCTGCGCGCGGTAAGCCTGCGCAGTGGCGAGCCGGTAGCATTTACCGTGGTAATGGCGCAGACCTCGGCAAGCCGCAGCCGGCTGCTGCGCAACATGCTGGTCTATTCCGCCGTGCCCCAGGGCCTGCTGCTGCTATTTCTGACCGCCTGGCTGCTCCGCGTCATCCAGCGCGATCTGCAGCCGCTGGCCGAGCTGCAGCGGGCGGTCGATCAGCGCGATGCGCAGGACCTGACGCCGGTGCCGCCTTCGGTCACCACCGGCGCCAGCACGCGCGATGTCGAGCGCCTCGGCCTGGCCGTCAACTCGATGCTGGCGCGGCTGGACGAAAGCATCGCCGCGCAGCGCGAGTTCGCCGGCAACGTGGCGCATGAGCTGCGAACGCCGCTGGCGGCGATCCGCGCCCAGGCCGACTACGCGCTGGCGCATGCCGACCCGCGGGTCTGGCGCGAGCAGCTGCAGGGGATTTCGCAGGGCGAGGCGAGGGCCAGCCACATGGTCGAGCAGCTGCTGGCGCTGGCGCTGGCCGACGAGTCGCGCGCCGGTTTGCGGCTGGAGCCGATCGCGCTCAATGAGCTGGCGCGCGATGTCCTGCTACGCTACCTGCCCAAGGCCGACGCCGCCGGCGTGGACCTGGGCGGCGAGGGGCTGGACGAGCCGCTGACGGTGCTGGCCGATGCGGCGCTGCTCGAAGGGCTGCTCGGCAATTTGCTCGACAACGCGCTGCGCTACGGCAAGGCGGCGCTGCCCCGGGTGACGGTCAGCGTCGAGCGGCTTGCCGGTTCGGCCGTGCTGTCCGTGACCGACAACGGTCCGGGCCTGAGCAACGAAGACGCCGAGCAACTGCGCAGCCGCTGGATTCAAGGCAGCGCCGGCCGGCAACTGGGCCAGGGCGCCGGCCTCGGGCTGGCCATCGTCAGCCGCTATGCGGAACTGCTGGGCGCGCGTTTTGAGCTGGGCGCCGTGGAAGGTCAATCCGGTCTGCGTGCTCACGTCACGTTTGCGATACTGCACGGTGGCGAGGCGTCGTCGTCACCTTGAAGCAAAATGCGGCCAGGCCAGAATGCTTTTAACCTTGAACACGGTGCTGTTTTGAACCCTCTTGTCAGCGTTTGTTTTTCAGTGCCTGCACTACTGACGTTGGGCCTGGGCCTGAGCGCGGAAGTCCGGGCAGCCCGACCGCTCAACACCGACGACGCCCGTATCGTCGATGCCAATGCCTGCCAAGTGGAGAGCTGGGTTCGCAGAAACCGCGACAGTACCGAATACTGGGCGTTGCCGGGCTGCAATTTCACCGGCAACCTGGAGCTGACGGCCGGTGGCGCACGCAGCGGCGACGCTACCGGCACGCATAGCACAAGAATGGTCTTGCAGGGCAAGACCATTTTGAAGCCGTTGGAGAAAAACGGATGGGGTCTGGGCTTTGGAGCTGGCACCGTTCGCCGTATGGAAGGCAGCGCTGGTGGACGCGACTGGTACGCCTACGTGCCAGCCAGCTTTTCGTTTGCCGATGACCGCTGGGTGGTGCATACCAACGTCGGCTGGCTGCGGGAACAGGAGACGAGGCGGGATCTCGCGACCTGGGGTTTGGGCGTCGAGCGTGAACTTGCACCCGCCACCTGGTTGATCGCCGAGACCTTTGGTCAGAGCCACGACAAAGCCCAGTTCCAGCTGGGTTTGCGCCAGTGGATCGTGCCGGGGCATGTGCAGGTGGATGCGACTTACGGTAACCGTTTCGGCGGGGGTGGCGGCGAGCGCTGGTTCTCCATCGGGCTGCGTTTACTCAGCGTGCCTTTCCTTCGATAGCCATCCCGCGGCCGAACTCAAGCCAGCGCCCGATAGTCCGTATACCCTTCAGCGCCGCCACCGTAAAACGTCGCCGGGTCAGGCTGGTTCAGCGGCGCGTCGCTGCGCAGGCGCTCGACCAGGTCCGGATTGACGATAAAAAGCTTGCCGAAGGAAACCAGGTCGGCGCCGTTCTTCACGGCCTGCTCAGCCATCGCTTTGTCGTAGCCGTTGTTGACCATCCACGCCCCTTTGCCGCCGGCCTCGCGGTAAGCCGATTTCAGCGCCGCATAGTCGAACGGCCGCTCGGGCAAGTCGCGCGCACCGCCGGTCGCGCCTTCGATGATGTGGATGAAGGCCAGATCCAGCTTGGCGAGATGCCTGGCGACGTACTCGAACAGCGGCTGCGGGTCGGCGTCGCTGGCATCGTTGGCCGGCGTGACGGGTGACAGCCGGATGCCGGTGCGGTCGCCGCCGACGGCATCAATGACAGCGCGCACCACCTCGAGCAGCAGGCGGGAGCGGTTTTTGATGCTGCCGCCGTAGTCGTCGGTGCGGTGGTTGGTGCCGCTTTTGAGGAACTGGTCGAGCAGATAGCCGTTGGCGCCGTGAATTTCGACGCCGTCGAAACCCGCCGTTTCCACCGCATTGCGCGCCGCGGCCTGGTAGGTGTGGACGATGCCCGGCAGTTCTTCGACATCGAGCGCGCGCGGCTCCGACGTCGCAACAAAAACCGGCGCGCCGTTTTTGATCAGCACGGTCTTGGTTTTGGCGGTAATGGCCGAGGGCGCGACCGGCTTGCCGCCGCCGGGCTGCAGCTCGGTGTGCGAAACGCGGCCAACATGCCAAAGCTGCACGACGATCTTGCCGCCCTCGTCATGCACCGCTTCGGTGACGCGCTTCCAGCCGTCGAGCTGCTCGGTGCCATAGAGACCAGGCACGTCGGCATAACCCTGGCCCTGGTGGCTGATGGCGGTGGCCTCGGTGATCAGAAGGCCGGCGCTGGCGCGCTGGGCATAGTACTTGGCCATCAGCGGCGTGGGGATGGCGTCGGGCGCGCGGTTGCGCGTCAGCGGCGCCATCACGATGCGGTTGGCCAGCCGCAGCTCGCCGGCCTGGACGGTGTCGAATAAAGAGCGCATGAAAATATTCCGGATGAAGTCGAAGTGTCAATGGTCGCCGAATTCCAGCATGTTCATCAGCGTCCGGGCATTGCGCTGGCCCTGGTCTTCGTTGTTGTTGTTGAAGATCACTTGCACCAGCTCGGCGCGACGTTCGAGCGAGACGATTTCGGGCACCAGGCGCCGCAGCTCGTCGTCGGAGTAATCGTAGTTGAAACGGTCCGACGCGGCAGTCGCACCCACAATGTTCCAGGTCGCCGAATTGCGGCCGTGCATGCGCACCACCGCCAGCCGGGTACTGGTGATGTCCCACACCGGCGGCACCGAATTGGCAAAGCCCTGCGGGCTGTCAACGACGACATGTGCCGCGCCGAGTTCGCGCTCGAACTCCAGCGTGCCGGCGCGATGCGTGTCGTCGAACCAGCTCCGGTTGCGAAACTCGATGGCGCACTGCAAGCCTTGCATGCGCTCGACGCATTCGCGCACGTGGGCATGGCCGTCGCGGTTGCTGACGAGCCAGGGCGCGAACTGGAAGTGCGTCGCCACGAGCTTGCCCGCGGCGCGCAGCGGCTCGAGCGCCTCCTTGTAGCGTCGCCACAGTTCATCGATGATCTCGGGCGGCAGGTCGCGGTAATAAAGCATCGTCTTGGCGCTCGCCGGCAGGGCTTCGCGAATGTCCTTGTGCAGCACGCTTGGCGAGGTCTGGTGGCCCGTGAACAGGCGAAAGGCCTTGACGTTGAAGACGAAATCGGCCGGCGTGCGCAGCGCCCAGAGCTGCGAGGTGGCGGGCGAGGGCATGGCGTAGTAGCTCGAATCGACTTCGACCATCGGGAAGCGGCTGGCATAGTAGCGAAGGCGCGCCTCGGCCGTCTTTGCCTCGGGCGGGTAAAAGAGGCCCGAATCGATGAGCGTCTTGTCAGTCCAGGAAGCGGTGCCGACGAGGATAGGCATGATGCGGTTGATTGTGCCAGCGGGTGTCGGTTTCGACATAGGCGATCCGCTCGACAGCGCGGTAGCGGCCGGTCAGGCAACCACGGGAATTTTATGAAAAAACGCGATTTTTTGAATGTTTCCGTGCTCGGCGCAGCCGCCAGCGCACTGGCCATACCCGCTCCCGCGTCGGCCCGGGCGAAATGCCGCGCCGCGCCAGGGCCAGCGCTGCTTACCGTCTCCGGACGGATCGGCGCGGGCAACCGCGGGCCATTCGATCCGGCGCTCGACCAGATGATGGCGAAGCAAAAAATCAGCTTCGAAAGGGCGCATGCTCTCGACTTCGCCGCCCTCGCGGCGCTGCCGGCGGTGACCATCAGGCCGACGCTGGAATACGATGCCAAGCCGCACACCCTGGAAGGGCCGTTGCTGCTGGATGTCGTGAAAGCCTGCGGCTCCACAATCGACGACAAGACCGTGTTTCTTCTGCGCGCCGTCGATGGGTACGCGGCGCAGGTCTCGGCCAGCGACGCGCGGAAATACCGCTATATCGTTTCCACCCATCTGGACGGCAAGCCCATGGCGCTGGGCGGGCTCGGCCCGCTCTGGGCTGTCTACGACGCCGACCGGTTTGCCGACAGGGCCGCCATGCCGCTGCCGGCGCGCTTTGCCGCTTGTCCGTGGGCGATTTACCACATCGAAGTCCGGCAGGGCTGACCCCGCCATGGCAGAGTCAGTCCGGCGGACTATTTGATCAAGCCCTCGTCCTTCATCGCCGTTTGCACCGCCGGCCGCGCCGCCATGCGCGCGCGATACGCCGCCAGGTTGGCCAGCGCGCCGATGTCCAGGCCAACGTGGGCCGGCCAGTTGGTAACGGTGAAAAGATAGGGATCGGCGACGCTGAAATCGTCGCCCATCAAATACTGCTTGCCGGCGAGTTCGCCATCGACCTACTTCAGGCGGGCCATGAACTTGTCGGTCGCGATGGTCTTGTAATCGGCCGGGGTGGCCGGGTTGAACAGCGGCACGAAGCCCTTGTGCAGCTCGGTGCTGATGAAATTGAGCCAGGCCTGCAGCCGGGCGCGCGCCACCGTGCCGTTGGCCGGCGCGAGCTTTTTATCGGGCGCCTGGTCGGCGATGTATTGGACGATGGCAGGCCCCTCGGTCAGGCGTGTGCCGTCGTCGAGCTCAAGCACCGGCACATAGCCAAGCGGGTTGATGGTGTGGAAGTCGGTGCCGTCCTTGAGCTGGTGGGTTTTACTCGACACCAGGACGTGCTCGAACTTAATTCCTGCCTCGTGCAGCGCGATGTGCGGCGACAGCGAACAGGCGCCGGGAAAAAAATAAAGCTTCATGAAAACTCCTTGAAGTTGGACGAAAGTTGAACGAAGGCAACATCGTAGCGGCAGAGTTCGCGTCAGGTTCTGCGGCAGGTCATGCTTATCACGTCAAATACGACTTTTGCGCAATCACGGCGTGCGTGGTCAGCTATTAAAAATGTAGCAAACTCAAGCGGAAAGGTATTTGTCCTACAGGGCTCTGGCGGCAGTGCTGGTTCGGGAAGTCCGTAAATGCCCTTACCTTTAGCCAAGATACCGATTGACTTTCATCGCGTTGCTGACCCGAGGTGTCTATCCTGTAGGTTTTGGCCCTGCCAGCAAGGAAAATGATGATCAAGTATGCGGTTATTTTTGCGCTTGTGGCCGTTGTCGCCGGAGCGTTGGGATTCACCGGTTTTGCGGCCAGCGCCGCGGGCATTGCCAAAATCTTTTTTGGCATCTTTTTAATTCTGGCCGTCATTTTTATGGTGCTGGCCGCGCTTGGCGTAGGCGCCGCCAAAAAGACTCTGAAGTAAATGAAGCTCCCTGAGACAAGGCTGCGGGAGCCGTCGGGCAAGGCGGTGCCCGGGCTCGACACCGACGAAAAACCAAAGGCCGGTTTGCCCGCTCGGGCGTCCCGCTTTGCGGTTGGGTTTCCAGCCCGCGTCGCCGAATTTCTGCTGTTGTTTCGCTTGCGGGCGCGCCGCCGGTCTGCTCTGTGTGGGGATATGCTCGAGCGTGCGGTTCATATCCTGGTGGTAACGTGTAAAAGCTGGTTTTGCGCCGAGGCGGGCCGCGCCAAGACCCGCCGTTTCGACCGCAATTGACATCCGTGCCGGCGCTTCGCCGGAAGCCGTGTTTTCCTCATTTTCGGGTTCCAGCCATGCTTATCTCCCTGCTCGACAGCCTGCTCGAATACGAAGTCAAAAGCCCGACACATTTTCTTTTCAACATCGAGGCGGCCTTTCACGAGGGCCACGACGTGATGGAAGAGCGGCTGACGATCAAGCCCAGCATGAAGGTTCGAAACTTTTGCGACGAGCGCAGCGGCAACCGCTTCATCCGGCTCGACGCGCCGCGCGGCGTGCTGTCGATCAACTACCACGCCCGGGTCGGGCTCAATGCCGCGCCGATCGCTATGCACATGGATGAAACGCCAGTTTCGGCGATGCCCGACGACGTGCTGAGCTACATGATGCCCAGCCGCTATTGCGAGTCCGACTTGCTGAGCCGGGTCGCGCGGCAACTGTTTGGCAAGATGGCGCCCGGCCTGGGGCGGGTGCGGGCGATCGAAAACTGGATACACGAGTCGATCGACTATCTTCCCGGCTTCACCAACTCGACCACCACCGCGCAGGAGGTGTTCGTGCAGCGCGTCGGCCTCTGCCGCGACTTCGCCCACCTGGGCATCACACTGTGCCGGGCGCTCAACATCCCGGCGCGCCTGGTGGTTGCTTATGTGCGGTTTGACGATCCGCCGCAGGATTTTCATGCCGTTTTCGAGGCCTGGCTGGACGGGCGCTGGGTGCTGTTCGACCCGACGCGGCGAGCGCCTGTCGACCGGCTGGTGCGAATCGGCACCGGCCGCGACGCCAAAGACGTTGCATTCGCGACGATTTTCGGCGACGTGCAGATGATCCGCAAAGAGTTGAGCGTTGACGAGATCGAAGCGCTGCCCGGCAATTTTGAGGAAACGCAGCCGCCTTCGGCACCGCTGGCGGCTTGAAGCCGGTTGAAGTCGGTTGAAGCCGATTAAGGCGGCGCTATGGAAGCCATCCCCGAATAACCCAGTAGCCGGCTGGTCGCGCCCGCTTCGCACTGAACCGCGATACCGATTGCGCCGTCGATCGAGGGGTCGAAGCCACCGCTGGCGCCCAGAGCAGTGATCACGGCGCAAACGCGCCCGTTGAAGTCATAAACCGGTGCCGACACCGCGCTGATGCCGGGCTGATAGGTGTCGCGCACCACTGCGCAATGCCCGGCCTGAATCTCCTTTTGCAGTGTTTCAATTGGATGGGCCGAGGGCAGCAGCCCTCGCATGTAGGGAGTAGCCGACGTCAGCTCTTCCCCGGCCATCAAGCGTACCCGCGCCTCATCGAGCAATCCCAGGAACACCCGCCCGGTAGCCGACCACAGCAGCGACATCACCGAGCCCGCCCGCACATTGATCGTCACCGCTAAACCCGGCTCTTCAATGCGCATGACGGTCGGCCCCTTGTTGCCCATCACGGCGACGAAACAGGTGATCTCGAACTGTTCGCGCAGCCGAATCAGCGCCGGCTCGGCGCACCGGATGGGCTCGGCCTGCCGCATCGCGGCCAGTCCGATCTGTATCAGTTCGGGCCCCAGCAAATAGCGCTGCGACGCGCTGTCCTGATCGACCAGGCCTTCCTGCATCAAGCTCAGCAGATAGCGATGCACTTTCGCCGGATTCTCGCCGACGTGCGCGGACAGCGCCGTCAGGCTGGCGTTGCCGCCGATAGCCGCAAGACCCTTGAGAACAACCATTCCGGTTTCGGCTGACTGCACGCGCTGGCGACGCTCGTACACCCGAGGCGGGTCGGACTGCGCTGATGTGGCCAGTTGGTTTTTTATTCGGATCATTTTTGATGTGTCTTTACGCACATGTCCATTTAAGTAGAAACCCTAGGAATAATTTACGCATTGCGTATTATATTTATGCAAATTAACCAGGAGATAAATTCATGCCGATCAAGAAGCTGCTTTCCGCAACGTTGCTGGTTCTGACTGTAGTGGCAAACCCGGCCACTGCCCAGCAGGCCTTCCCGGCCAAGCCGATCCGCTGGCTGGTTCCCTATGCAGCCGGTGGCGGGTCCGACTTTCTGGCACGCACCATCGGCCAGAGGCTTTCCACCCAGATCGGCCAGCCGGTGCTGGTCGAGAACAAGCCCGGCGGCAATACCGCGCTGGCGGCGGCCGAAACCGTCCGCGCGCCGGCCGACGGCTACACGGTGCTTTCGGCCGACAACGGCACCATGGTGTTCAACCCGGCGCTGTACAAGACGTTGACCTACAGCCCAACCAAAGACCTGGCGCCCGTCACGCTGATGGGTCGCTTTCCGATGATCCTGGTCGTCGGCCCCGGCAGCGACGCGACATCGGCGAAAGATTTCATCGCCAAGGCCAAAGCCAAACCCGGAGGCGTGGATTACGCCTCGGCCGGCGCGGGCAGCCCGCACCACCTGGCGATGGAATTGCTTAAGGTTCAGGCGGGCCTGTTCATGGTCCACGTTCCATATCGCGGCGCGGCGCCAGCGCTGGCCGATGTTGCAGGCGGTCAGGTGCCGGCGATGATGGTCGATCTGGCGGCGGGCTCCGGTTTCATCAAGGGCGGCAAGGTCAAGGCGCTGGCGGTGGCCAATGCGACGCGGCTGCCGCAGTTGCCCGATGTGCCGACCTTCGCCGAACTCGGCGTGAAGAATGTGGAGGCGGCCGCGCTGGTCGGCATGGTCGTTCCCGCCGCAACGCCGCCCGATGTGATCGCGGCGCTCAACCGGCAGGTGGTCGCCGTCATCAACGACCCGGCGGTCAACAAGCGGATGACCGATTTCGGCGTCGAGCCGGTCGGCAACACGCCGGCACAGTTCGCCGAACTGCTTCGCGGCGAGACGACGCGCTGGCACAAACTGATCAGCGATTTGAAAATCACGCTGGAATAGTCTTATGGACTTGCAAGAGCTGAAATACCAGAGCGGCTTCGGCAACGAGTACGCCAGCGAGGCGGTGGCCGGCGCGCTGCCGCAGGGCCGCAACAGCCCGCAGCGCGCGCCGCTTAACTTGTACACCGAGCTGCTTTCGGGCACGGCTTTCACCGCGCCGCGCCACGAAAACCGGCGCTCTTGGCTGTACCGCCGCCAGCCTTCGGTAGTCTCCGGCCGCTACCAGACGTATGCGCAGCCGCGCTGGAGCACCGGCGCCGATAGCGCCGCTCCCCTGGCGCCGGAGCCGATGCGCTGGCACCCGCTGCCATTCGACAACCCCGACGCCGACTTCGTCGACGGCATGCACACGCTGGCGGCCAATGGCGATGCCGGGGCGCAAGTCGGCATCGGATCGCTGGTCTACCTGGCAAACCGCTCGATGGCGCGCCGCGCGTTCGTCAACGCCGATGGCGAGCTGCTGCTCGTGCCGCAGCTGGGCCGGCTTGTCATCACGACAGAGATGGGCGTGTTGAGCGTCAAGCCCGGCGAAATCGCGCTGCTGCCGCGCGGCGTGATGTTCAAGGTCGCGCTGCCTGATTCGGAGGCGGGCGCAGGGCCGTCGCGCGGCTATGTCTGCGAGAACTACGGCGCCCAGTTCCGGCTGCCCGAGCTCGGGCCGATCGGCTCGAACGGCCTGGCGAATGCGCGCGATTTTCAGGCACCTAGCGCCGCATTTGAGGACGGCAATGCCGGCTACGAAATCATCAAGAAGTGGGGCGGGCATTTCTGGCGCGCGCCGATGGCGCAGTCGCCCTTCAACGTCGTAGCCTGGCACGGCAACCTGGCGCCGGTGAAGTACGACACGGCCAACTTCATGACCATCGGCTCGATCAGCTTTGACCATCCCGACCCGTCGATCTTCACCGTGCTGACCTCGCCCAGCGACACGCCCGGCACCGCGAACTGCGATTTCGTGATTTTCCCGCCGCGCTGGCTGGTGATGGAGGGCACCTTCCGTCCGCCCTGGTACCACCGCAATTTCATGAGCGAATTCATGGGCCTGGTGTATGGCGAATACGACGCCAAGCCCGGCGGCTTCAAGCCCGGCGGCGCATCGCTGCACAACTGCATGGTTCCGCACGGCCCGGACGAAGAGGCTTTTGACAAGGCCACACATGCCGAGCTGACGCCGCAAAAGCTCGACAACACGCTCGCCTTCATGTTCGAGAGCCGCTTGCGCTTCATTCCGACGGCATGGGCGCTCCAAAGCCCGGCGCTCGACACCGACTATGCCGACTGCTGGGCCGGCCTCACGGACCAATTCAAGCCATAACCCCGTATGACTCCCTCTGCCTTCGGGAGAGGGAGCACGAAAAGGAAACCCCTCCCCATGAAACCCGCTCTTAACGAAACCCACGACCCGAATTTGCGCAGCTGGCTCGCCTCGGCCAATGAAGCGGCCTGCGACTTCCCGATCCAGAACCTTCCGTTCGGGCGGTTCGGCAAGGCGGGTGACAGCGGCTTGCGCATCGGCGTCGCGATCGGCGACCAGGTGCTCGATCTGAAGGCCACCGGTCTCGTCGACACGGATGACATGAACGCGCTAATGGCTACAAGCCCAGCCGACCGGCAGGCGCTGCGAGCGGCCATTTCCGCCGGCCTGGCCGAAGGCAGCGACCGGCAGGCCGCGTGGCAGGGCTTGCTGTTCGCGCAGGACGCGGTCCAGATGGCCCTTCCCTGCCGCATCGGCGACTACACCGACTTTTATGTCGGCATCCACCACGCCACCCGCGTCGGGACGCTGTTTCGCCCCGACAACCCGCTGCTGCCCAATTACAAGTGGGTGCCCATCGGTTATCACGGCCGCGCCTCGTCGATCGGCGTCAGCGGCCAGCGCTTTGCACGGCCGCAGGGCCAGCTCAAAGGCGCGGCCGACGCACCGGTGCTCGGTGCGTCGCAGCGGCTCGACTACGAGCTCGAACTCGGCTTTTTCGCCGCTGCGGGCAACGCGCTGGGCGAGCGAATCCCGATCGGCGAGGCCGAGCGGCACCTGTTTGGCGTGTCGCTCCTCAACGACTGGTCGGCGCGCGACATCCAGGCCTGGGAATACCAGCCGCTCGGGCCGTTTCTGTCGAAGAATTTCGCCACCACGGTTTCGCCCTGGATCGTGACGATGGAAGCGCTGGCGCCGTTTCGCGCAGCGCCGCTTGAGCGCCCCGCCGGCGACCCGCAGCCGCTGCCCTACCTCGATTCGCCGGGCAACCGCGAATCCGGCGCGATCGACATCACACTCGAGGTCTGGCTGCAGACCGCCAAAATGCGCGCTGCCGGCGAAAGCCCGGTGCGCCTGACGCGGGGCAATGCGCAGCAGGCGGCTTACTGGACGCCGGCGCAACTGCTCACGCATCACACCGTCAACGGCTGCAACCTGCAGCCCGGCGACCTGCTCGGCTCGGGAACGCTCTCCGGGCCTGCGCCGGAGCAGGCCGGCTCGATGCTCGAACTGACGATGGGCGGCAAGAATCCGATCACGCTGCCCAATAGCGAAATCCGCAGCTTTCTGCAAGACGGCGACACGCTGCTGCTGCGCGGCTGGTGCGAGCGCGAGGGCGCGGTTCGCATCGGCCTGGGCGAGTGCGTCGGCACCGTTGCGCCGGCAGCGCCGCTCTAACCGCCAGCCGGGCGCCGGTCCTCCTTTTTCCAGCGGAAGTTTTTCATCCATGTCCATTGACGAATTCCAAGGCGCCGCCGCATGTCCCGCCATGCATACCGCTCCCGGCACACCACTCGCGCCGGACGGCTGCCCGGTCAGCCGCCGCGCTGCCGAATTCGACCCGTTCGCCGACGCCTACCAGCAGGACCCGCCGGAATATCTGCGCTGGGCCCGCGAGCGGGAGCCGGTGTTCTACAACCCCGCGCTCGGCTACTGGGTGGTGACGCGCTACGACAGCATCAAGGCGATCTTTCGCGACAACATCACCTTCAGCCCTTCCATCGCGCTGGAGAAAATTACGCCGACCGGCGACGAGGCCAATGCGGTGCTGGCGTCCTACGGCTTCGCGCTGAACCGCACGCTGGTCAACGAGGACGAGCCCGCGCACATGCCGCGCCGCCGCCTGCTGATGGACCCTTTCACGCCCGAGGAACTCAAGCAGCACGTGCCGATGGTGCGGCAGCTGGCGCGCCAGTACGTTGACCGCTTCATTGACGACGGCAGGGCCGATCTGGTCGACCAGATGCTGTGGGAGGTGCCGCTGACGGTCGCGCTGCACTTTCTCGGCGTTCCCGAGGAAGACATGGACACGCTGCGCAAATATTCGATCGCGCACACCGTCAACACCTGGGGCAAACCCAGGCCTGAGGAGCAGGTCGAAGTCGCGCACGCCGTCGGCAATTTCTGGCAGTTCGCCGGAAAGGTGCTGGCCAAAATGCGGCAGGACCCGGAGGCACCGGGCTGGATGCAGTACGGCATCCGCAAACAGGCGCAGTACCCGGAAGTCGTCACAGACTCCTACCTGCACTCGATGATGATGGCCGGCATCGTCGCGGCGCACGAAACCACCGCCAATGCGACGGCCAATGCGATGAAGCTGCTGCTCGAGCATCCGCGCGTCTGGCGCGAGATCTGCGAGGACCCGGGGCTGATTCCCAATGCGGTTGACGAATGCCTGCGGCACAACGGCTCGGTCGCCGCCTGGCGGCGCCTGGCGACGGAAGACGTGCGGATCGACGGCGTCGACATTGCGGCGGGCTCCAAGCTGCTGATCGTCACCTCGTCGGCCAACCACGACGAGCGCCATTTTTCCGACGCCGACCTGTTCGACATCCGGCGCGACAACGCCAGCGACCACCTGACCTTCGGCTACGGCTCGCACCAGTGCATGGGCAAGAATCTGGCGCGCATGGAAATGCAAGTCTTCCTGCAGGAGTTCACCCAGCGCCTCCCGCACATGAAGTTGTGCGCGCAAACCTTCGGCTATGTGCCGAACACCTCGTTTCGCGGGCCCGAACACCTGTGGGTCGAGTGGGACCCGGCGCAAAACCCGGAGCGCCGCGATCCCGCTTTGCTTGGCGTGGAGGTGCCCGTGCGCATCGGCGAGCCGTCGCGGCACACCATCACACGCCCGGTGCTGGTGCAAAGCGTTACGCCGGTCGCCGACGGAATTGTCAAGCTGCGGCTGGTCGCGCCCGATGGCGGGTCGCTGCCGCGTTGGACGCCCGGCTCGCACATCGATATCGAGTGCGGCGGGCCGGAATTGTCGCGTCAATATTCGCTCTGCGGCGATCCGGCGGATGCGGGCGCGCTCGAAATCGCGGTGCTGCGCGAGGACGAAGGCCGCGGCGGCTCGGCCTGGATTCATGCGAATGTGCGGCCCGGCGACCGGCTCAAAATCCGCGGGCCGCGCAATCACTTCCGGATGGATGAGTCGCTGACGAAGGTGATTCTGATTGCCGGCGGCATCGGCATCACGCCCGTCAGTGCAATGGCGCGCAAGGCCCAATCGCTCGGCATGGACTACGAGCTGCACTACAGCGGCCGCAGCCTCGCGACGATGGCGTTTATTGACGACCTTGCCGCGCTGCACCGCAAGCGGCTGCGCGTGTACGCTTCCGACAAAGGTGTGCGCAACGATCTGCAGGCGCTGCTGGCAAAGCCGCAGCCCGGCATGCAGATTTACGCCTGCGGCCCGGTGCGCATGCTCGCGGCGCTGGAGGCCTGCTGCGCCGCCTGGCCGGCCGACGCACTGCGCACCGAGCATTTCGTCTCGACGGCCGGTACGCTGGACCCGGCGCAAGAGCATGGCTTCGAGGTCGAGCTGAAGGACTCGGGCGTGGTCATCAATGTTGGGGCCGGCCAGACGCTGCTGGCGGCCTTGCGGGCGGCGAATATCGATGTGCAAAGCGATTGCGAAGAGGGTTTGTGCGGCTCGTGCGAGGTGCGCGTGCTGGTCGGCAAGGTCAATCATCGCGACGTGGTACTGACCCGCGCCGAGCGCGAAACCAACACCAGGATGATGAGCTGCTGCTCGCGCGCCAGCGGCAGCCGGCTGGTGCTGGAACTCTAACCCGCCATGCCTAAGCGGCTCCCAGCAACTTGTGCTACTAAATTAATAGCAAACTTTCTTTTACCTAACGGCGGAAAAAGCTTTTTTATCCGATTTTTTGTAACTACTCAGCTCATGTAGCCAAACAAGGCTGATTGGGCTGACCGTTAAAGGTCGAGACCAGACAGTCAAACAGGCAAGCGCCCTGCTTGTGCATGGTCGCCAAGTAAGAGC
>Ga0136611_10001538_pt1 | contig 16076 bp, 14 predicted proteins | sample AntDrymUQ2232306_2_FD_106645 | JGI IMG/M metagenome (GOLD analysis project Ga0136611, IMG submission 106645) | Polar desert sand microbial communities from Dry Valleys, Antarctica - metaG UQ223 (23.06) | ecosystem: Environmental > Terrestrial > Soil > Desert | place: Antarctica: Dry Valley...
CCCCGGCATGGGCCGCGCGGCTTCGCAACGAACGCGTGATTGGCGGTGCGGGTGCTACACGGTCATTGGGAATGATGTTGGCGTCTTCCGGTCTATCGAGCATCCGGCATGGGACCCTTTCGCAGTGAACCGGCGAATGACGTGAACGCGCTGGCAGGGGCGTGGAGAAGATCCGTGCGCTGCTGGCCGTCGACTCGCTAGTTCCTCCCTAACCCATTAGTGATTTCAGGTTACGTCCCAAGTAGTTTAGTTTGCACGGGGCAACTCAGGGGTGACGTTCGGGCCACAATGGGCGCTCTTCGGACGATTGACTGGCTGGCCGGGTTCGTCATCCAAATCCTCATCGTTTCATCGCCTTGTTGGGGCACGGCTCGTTCAGGCGTATGATGCGGGAAACGACTGATCGACCATCGACCCCAGTTGTCACCTGAAGGATCAGCACCATGACCGCGACGACGCCTACGACCATGAACCATACGGCTGTTGTGGTGGATAGCAGCGCCAGCCCGAATGCGGCCCATCGCCCGGTGCCGATCGGTAACGTGCGTCTGACCGACGCCTTCCTGGCGCCACGGCTCCGGATCAACCGCGAGGTCACGATTCCGTCCCTGTTCCAGCACCTCGAAGACACGAACCGGTTCCGCAACTTCCGGCGCGTGCTGGGCGAGTTCGACGGGCCGTTCGACGGCATATATTTCAACGATTCCGATGTCTACAAATGGCTGGAAGCCGCGGCCTCGGCGATTGCCGCGTACCCCGATGAGGATGCATCGGATCTCATCGGCATGATCGATGTCGCGATCGGCCTGATCGAGCAGGCCCAGGGGAGCGACGGGTATCTCAATACCTACTACGCGGTCGACCTCGCCCATGAGCGCTGGGCGAACCTCCGCGACAAGCACGAGCTCTACTGCGCCGGTCACTTCATCCAGTCGGCGATTGCCCACTATCGGTCAACGGCCAGTGACCGCCTGCTGAACGTGGCGATCCGGTTCGCCGACCTGATCTGCGATGTCTTCGGGCCAACCGCAGAGGGCAAGCGAGAGGAGACCGACGGCCACGAGGAGATCGAATTGGCGCTGATCGAGCTCTTTCGCACAACCGGCGAGCGACGGTACCTCGACCAGGCGCGATTCTTCCTCGATGTCCGCGGCCGAGGCACGATTGGCGGGTCCGATTACCATCAGGACGCGACGCCGGTGCGCGAGCAAGTGGCGATGGTCGGGCACGCCGTGCGGGCCGTCTACCTGAACGCCGGGGCGGCGGACCTGGTGGCCGAAGAGAACGATCCGGCCTTGCGTGCGGCGCTCGACCGGATGTGGGCGAATATGACGACGCGCCGGAGCTACATCAGTGGCGGAATTGGGTCGCGCTGGGAAGGTGAGGCGTTCGGTATGGATTTCGAGTTGCCAAACGAGCGCGCCTACACCGAATCGTGCGCGGCGATCGGGGCGATGATGTGGGCCTGGCGGATGTTGTCTTTACGGGCGGAGGACAACACCCGCTACGCCGACTGGATCGAGCATTCCCTCTACAACGCGATGCTGCCGGGGCTCTCGCTTGATGGGCAGGCGTACTTCTACCAGAATCCGCTCGCCGACGACGGCACGCATCGACGCCAGCCGTGGTTCGGCTGCGCCTGCTGTCCGCCGAACATCGCGCGGGTGATGTCGCAATTGCCAGGCTATTTCTACTCGGTCACCTCTCGCCGGTTCCCGGAGTCGGACGGCTGCCACGACAGCATCTGGGTTCATCTCTTCGCCGACAGTACGTCGACGATTCCGCTCGACGCCGGGGAAACGGTGACCTTGAGGCAGACGACCCGTTACCCATGGGATGGCGAGATCAGCGTCGGGGTCACCGGCCTCGAGGATGCGGGCGACTTCACGCTCCAGGTCCGCATCCCGAAGTGGGCGAATGGCGCCTCGGTCGAGATCAACGGTGAGGCCTTGCCGGCCAGCGAGGCGGCGCCCGGCCAATACGCGACGATCCGACGCGCCTGGCGAGTCGGGGACATCGTCAAGGTAAGGCTGCCGATGCCGGTGGTTCGGGTCGTCAACCATCCCCGCGTGGCCGAGAACACCGGTCGGGTAGCGTTGCGGCGCGGTCCGCTGCTCTACTGCGTCGAAGCGGCCGACCATCCAGTTGGAGATGTGCGCGATTTCGTGCTGCCGGACGACGCGCCGGTAGTGGCCGCCTTCCGGCCTGACGAGTTGGGCGGGGTGGTGGTGCTGACCGCTGACGCGGAACTCGAATCGGCGGCGCCCGGCTGGGACGGCGCACTCTACCGCTCGCTCGATTCGCTGGCGGGGGATCGGGCCGGGCGTTCGAGCGTCACCCTGACAGCGATTCCTTACTACGCGTGGGCCAACCGTGGCGCTGGCCCAATGGCGGTCTGGCTCTGTCGGGGGTAACGGGCAACGATCACGGGAGCGATGGTGTGCTTGGCGCCGCCGCGTTCTCCCTGCGTCGTCTCCGGGGATTCACGATGCGGAGGATGGTCACCGTATCGTCCTGATAGCGGTACACGATGGTGGGCCAGTGTGCTAGTTCGGTCTGATTGCCGGAGGGACCTCCGATCGGATAGGAAGACGGTGCTTGACGCCGTTGCCCACCCAAGGAGGTCCCCCGCGATGATACGCACCTTTGACGACTTTTGCCTGTGGACCTACGTCCTCGTTGACGAGGCCTGACCAAAGATCGCTCCCGCCTGCTCACCTTGCCGCGCCGCAATGCTCTCCAGCCAGTGCCGGCGGCCGTGCGCCGTGTCTTCAATGGGGCCCGCCAGATCATCGAAACCGTCACCAGCCAGTTGGCCGAACAGTTTCGCATTGAGGTCAACCATGCCCAGAGCTTTGGTCACTTGTGCGGCTACCTGTACACGAAACCCACCGCCCATACGCTGTGCCCCTGTCTCAACCGCCTCCTGGGACAACTCACCATCTTGCCCATCAAAACCTTGGCGTTTTCCCCTTCGAACTAGCACACTGGCCGACTACAGTCGGATACCCACGCGCATAAGCGGGCGGACAAGGGGCGGTACTACCCCTACGAGGTGCCAGGGTCGGTGGACAATCAGCCCTTGCCGCTGGCGCCGAGCAGGCGGCATTTCGCGCGGATGACCTGCTCAATCGCCGCGCGGCCGACCGCCCCATACGTTCGGGGATCGACCATCTGCGCATTGTCATCCAGAAACCGCCGGATTGCGCCGGTAAAGGCCACGTTAAGTTGGGTTGCGAGGTTGACCTTGACGATTCCGCGCTGCACGGCTTCGACCAAGGAATCGTCGGGCACGCCCGAGGAACCGTGCAGCACAAGCGGCACAGCGACCGCCTCCCGGAGCGCGCTGATCCGGTCGAAATCAAGGACGACGACCTGCTCGGTCATGCCGTGCTCGGTGCCGACGGCCACCGCCAGGGCGTCCACACCGGTGGCCGTCACGTAATCCATCGCCGCCTGTGGATCCGTCATCCCTGCGAGCGAGGTGATCGCGCCATCCTTGCCGCCGACGATCCCCAGCTCACCCTCAATTGCGAGACCCAGATCATGTGCCCAGCGGATTTCGGTGGCCGTGATCTCGATGTTGCGGGCATGCGATGCGGCCGAGGCATCGAACATGATCGAGCTCATCCCCGCCGCTGCCGCTCGCTCACACAGATCATACGTTGTCGCATGGTCGAGATGAAGCGCGACTGGTGTGCTGGAGGCGATCGCCAGCTCGCGGCAGGCGGCAACGAGCGGCTCCAGTGCCCCGATCCGGTAGCGGACCGCATTCTGGCTGATCTGGAGGATGATCGGTGCCCGCTCAGCCGCCGCCCCCTGCACAATCGCCTCGGCGTGCCCCAGTTCGATCACGTTGCAGGCGAGCACCCCGTATCGCGGTTGCGAGCGCATCGCCGCCTCGAGCAAATCCTGGGTTCGCGCCAGCATCAGGCCGATCCCTGCCGGACGTTGGCGGAGAAGGAAAGCACGGCAGCCTCATTCGGGTAGCGTCGTGTCCCCGCCTGGGCGACGACGTAGGCCGCCGAGGCACAGGCGAACTCCAGGCACTGACGCGTCGGCCATCCCTGGCGGCGGGCGTACAGGAAGCTCACGTCGAACACGTCGCCCGCGCCAATCGTGTTGACCGCCTCGATCGGCAGGGCCGGAACCTTGACGACCTCATCGCCGATCACCGAAACCGCGCCCGACCCTCCGCGCTTGATCACGATCTGGCTTGATCGTGAATCGATCGCTGCCAGACCCGCCTGCCCGGTTGACGTTCCCATCAGGTGACACAGTTCTTCCTCGTTCGGCATGAACAGGTCCACGTTTTCGAGCAGGGCCAAGGTTTCCTCACGTGTGCCCGGCTGCCAGCCGCCGGGATCCCAGCTCGGGTCGAAGACCACGAACTGGCCACGATCACGGAGACACCGTGCATACTCCACCACCTGCCCCGGGGAGAATTGGGGCAGCAGATAGTTGCCGCACAGGAAGACCTCGGCGCACGCGGCAATCGCGTCGTCGTGCCGCTCCGCGACCTGGACGCTCATCTGTTCATGGGCTCCCAGGACAGTCAGGATGCTTCGCTGGCCGCGATCGCCAACGAATACGATGCCGAGGCAGGTCGGAAGCTCCGGGATCGCCTCGATCCCGGCATCTTCGATGCCGGCGGCGGAGAGTTCCCGCCGCAGGAAATCGGCACTGGCGTCCTCGCCGACGGTGGAGACAATGAACGGCGTGATGCCCATGCTGCGTGCGGCCAATGCGAGATAACCGGCCGTTCCCGCAAGCTCCAGACGGGAGGATTCGACCAACAGTTCCTCATTCCATTCAGGGAATCGGGTGATGGTCGCGACGATTTGATCGACGTTGAGGTTGCCGACGATTGCAAACGGCTGTGTCCCCACACCCTCCGGATCAACGGGCATCGAGCACGACCACCTGGCTCAGGTTGCGCGGCTTGTCTGGGTCGAGTCCGATCGCCAGCGCCCTGTAGAAGGCCAGCAACTGCACGAACGGTAGGTACAGGAGGCAGCGTGCCAGGTCCGTGAACGTGGCGCCGATCACCAGGTTGTCATCGGCGCCCGTGGATTGGTACGGACCGACCGCGATGACATGGGCACCGTGCTGTTTCAAATCCCGTTCGACATCCGCCATATACGCAAACTCCCGCATGCCCTCGAATAGCACGATCAGGGTCCGGTCATCGACAATCGATATCGGTCCGTGCCGAAACTCGAGCGGATTGTAGGCCTCGCAGGCGCCCTGGGTCATTTCCTTCAGTTTGAGGGTGCCTTCTTCGGCAAGACTCTGGTTCGGGCCCAGCCCCAGATAGATCGTCTTGTCAAAGGTTTGTGAGGTCGCCAGGCGATGGGCAAGCTGCTCCGCATCGGCAAGGTGATCGGCGAACGCGCCCGGCAGCAGGGTCAGCTCTTCGAGCATTCCCGGCTTGTTGCCGGCCAGCGCAGCCACAACTTGCAGCGCGAGCAGCATCGTGGTGAACGACTGGGTCATGACCACGGATTGCTCGGCCGCGAATGGCAGCTCGATGCAGAAATCGCATCGTCTCGCCAGCTCGGTGTTGAGATTGCAGGTAATCCCGATCGTGGTCACCTGCGGATGCGATGCCTTCAGGTAATCCACCGCCAGCAAGGCTTCGGACGTCGTGCCCGATCGCGAGATGACGAACGCCATGACGGACCCGGTCGGCGGCACGGTCGTCGCCGCCGAGAGGAACACCTCCGAGGTCGGAGCTGCTGTCGCGGTCTTCCCCGTGAGCTCCATGAAACACTGGGCCGCCGATTGCGCGATGTACAGGGAGGTCCCGGAACCCATGAACAGGGCATGAGTGATCGACTCGACGTCAAGCGACTGCGCGATACCGGACCAGATCGGCGGTACGCGCTCGATCGTCGTGGCCCAGGAGACCGGTTGTTTCAGGATTTCCGTATACGTCAGGCTCATGTCGTGTTCCCTCATTGCATTCACAGCCTTTCACGGCGATTTCACATACTCAACGACATCGATGCCCGATCGCATCTCTTCCACATCACGCAATCCGACCACTCCCGCCACCTCCTGAAGCGCGGCCGCAGTGCCAAAGGCCACGGCCTGCCTCAACGACTCCGTATCATCGAGACCGCTGGCCCACCCATCGAGAAAACCCGCCAGCAGCGAATCACCGCACCCGACGGTGTTGAGGGCGCCTACCCGAGGGGCAATTGCCCTTAACACACCAGACCGCGAAACGAGCGTTGCCCCGGCGTTCCCGAGCGAGATCACCACCTGACCACCCGGCGCCAACCGCTGAACGATCAGGTCCTCCTGGGCGAACGCAACGTGCTCTGCCAGCGTGCCCGGCCGACCCATCAGCGCCTGCAGCTCGGACTCGTTTGGCTTGATCATGTCCGGTCGACCCGCCAGCAACGAAACGAGACTTTGACCGCTGGAATCGACGACCATCCGGCTCGATCCGGCGCGGACGACGTTCGCCAGGCGCTCCAGGAACTCCGGCGTCGCGCCAGGCGGGGCGCTACCGGAAATCACTGCGACTGTCGCCGATGTCGCCAACCCCGTAACCAGTTCGAGCAATCGCTCGCAATCGCCTTCGGAAACGGCTGGGCCGGCTTCCAGAATCTCGGTTGCCTCACCGGTGTCCTGGTCGAGCACGGTATGGCACGTTCGCGACTCGCCGCTTTCCAGCCACACAAACCGGGGCTCGATACCCTCCTGCCGCAATCCATCCTCGATGAATGCCCCCGATGTGCCGCTGAGAAATCCGGAGGCGACGACTGAGTGACCCCGCGCGGCGAGAATCCGGGCCACATTGTTGCCCTTGCCGCCCGGCATCAGGTGCTTGCGGATCACCCGGTTGGTGGCGCTGGGCTCGAAGCGGGCAACCACGTAAGTGGCATCGATCGCGGCATTTAGGGTGATCGTCAGAATGTTCATCTTGGACGCCCCGGCTTGGTGCCGGTGGAGACTATAGACTGATGGCACTGCCGCCATGTCGTCATTCTGAGGCGAAGCCGAAGAATCGGCCCCGCTGGATACCGGCGAAGCCGATCCGCGCCACCGGACGCTATGGTTGGCGGACACCATGCGCCGACTTCGTCGCCGAGTGCTATCGCTACGCTGCCCACGGGGACTCTTCGCTGCGCTCAGAGTAACGCTCTGAAGAGAGTTCGAAATAGGACAGGGAACCATTGATAGCATAGCCAGGATGGCAGCCTGTAAGGAAGGATGCGATATGGCGGGAGGCGTTGGACATGGCGGTCAGAAGGCCAACGAGGCGGTTGCCCGCGAGGCGCGCGAGCGGTGCGCTTCCTGGACTTCGTCGAGCATCGCTTCGGCCGCTTCGATCGGGATAGTCGCCATCAGCGGATCGGCGAGCAGCGCCTGGACCGCCAGCTGGCGGTCGCCCGAGAGCGCGGCATCGACGGTCAGTTCCTGCTGATAGATGCGTTGCCGGAGGATCCCTGCGACACCTTCGGGCAGGGCGCCGATGCCGATGCCACGGACTCCGAAGCCGCTGATCTGCCCCGGGACCTCGACGATCGCCCACGGTGGCAGATTCGCAATCAGCCCATCGTTGCGAACATTCACGGCCAGCTCCGGCAGGATCCGGTCGTTCACTATCGCGTCGATGATGTGGATCAACCGCTCGCCTTCGCGGGCATCTTCCAGCAATTCGGGATCGAGCGGTTCGAGTCCATCCGCCTGTGCCCGCAGCTGCTCGCGAGTGGTGTCTTTCGTCGCGAAAATCCTGTTCGTCATGTCGAGTCCGGACTGTGTTCCATATTTCAGATTCTTGCCATCCTTTTGCAGGAAGAACGGGAAGAACTCCGCCACGTGACGATCGCCGGGGGAAGGGAACAGGCCGTACAACGAGGTCAGCCAGGCGCTGACGTACTGGAAGGAGTCGTACGGATCGCCGGCCGCGTCATCGAGCGGTTTCGTCAATCCATCAGTCAGGAATTTCCGGAATTGTGGGTATACATCCACGCCTTGGTGTCGCACGTCGAGCAGCCAGCAGAGGTGGTTGACCCCGGCGAAGACCACGTTGACGTCCTCGGTCGCGAATCCGAGATCGCGGGCGATCACCTGTCGCGTATGCAGGACGCCGTGACATAACCCGGCGCATCGGATCGAGGACGATTTCTGGACACCGCGGACGATCGCCGATAGCGGGTTCGTGTAGTTGAAGAGCCAAGCCTCGGGACACAGCTCTTCCATGTCCTTCGCGATCGCCACGATCTCGGGTACATGGCGCAGCGCCCGGAACACTCCGCCGGGACCGACGCTGTCGCCGACCGTCTGGTAGACGCTGTATTTTTCGGGAATCCGCACATCGGTTTCCCAACCGCGGACACCACCGGCGGCGATCGTGGTGGTGACGAAGTTCGCGCCCAGCAACGCCTCCCGGCGGTCGGTCGTGCCGGAGACCTTGAGTCCCACGCCGCGCTCGGTTGCCAGTCGCTGGGCAAGGCGAACCATCGTCTCGACGGCCCACGGGTCGATGTCGACCAGGGCGACTTCGGCGCTGTGCAGGTCCGGCGAGGCGACCAGGTCGGCGAGCAAGCCCGGGGTGAACTCAGTGCTACCCGCGCCGATGATCATGATCTTGGTGCGTGTCATGAGTGTGTTCTCCTGAAAGCTGATCGTGTTCCAAATGTGCCCTCCCGCGAATGTACGGGACCGGCTCGACGCTACTTCAATCCGGCCAGGACCAGCGCGTTGACGATCTGCCGCTGGAAAATGACGAACACGATGATCACCGGGATCACCGCCATCGCGGCCGCCGCCATCACCAGGTCGTAGCGTTGCGCATGCTGGCTGTTGAAGAAGGTCAGCGCCAGCGGCAGCGTGCTCTTCTCGAGGTCGTTGATCACGATCAGCGGCCAGAGGTAATCGTTCCAGGCCGCGAGGAAGGTGAAGATGCCCAGCGCCGCCATCGGCGGACGCGCCAGCGGGACGACGATCCTCGCGTAGATCGACCACTCCGAGGCGCCGTCCAGGCGGGCTGCCTCGATCAGGTCAGTGGGGATCCCCGCGATGAATTGCCGCATCAGGAAGATCCCGAAGGCGCTGACCATCGCCGGCACGATCAGCGCCCACAGCGAGTTGATCAACCCTAGCTCGTTGGCGATCAGGAAGGTGGGGATCAGGAGCACCGGAAACGGCACCATCATCGTCATCAGGAGCACGACGAAGATCGCGTCCCGTCCCGGGAACTCGAATTTGGCGAAGATGTACCCGGCAAGCGAGCAGGTGAAGAGCACGATCAGGGTGATCGTGCTGGAAACCAGAAGGCTGTTCCCGAACCAGCGGAAGAACGGCGCATCGTTGAGCACGGTACGGAAGCTGTCGAACGATGGATCCTCGGGAAACAGCGTGGGCGGAATCCTGATGATCTCCGCCGAACTTTTGAATGCGCTGGAAAGCATCAGGAAGAAAGGCAACGTGAACACGACGGCGACCAGCGTGAACAGCGTGTAGAGCACGCCGGTCCCGAACTTCCGGAAGCGTCGTTGACGAACCAGCGAACCGACGTCGGTTTCTTGCACAAGTGCCATCTCTAGTACTCCCAGCGCGATCGCAGCAGGCGCATTTGGACGAGCGTGACGAGCAGGATGATCCCCATTAGGACGATCGACATGGCAGATGCGTAGCCCATCTGGAGATCCTCGAACCCCTTGGCATAGATATAGAGCACGAGCGTTTCACTGCTGCGGATCGGCCCACCATTGGTCATCACCTGGATGTGGGTGAACTCCTGCAAGTACGAGATCATCGTGAGCACGACGACGAACAGCGTGGTGCGTTGAAGGAGGGGAACCGTGATGCCCAGGAATCGTTGCCAGGGCCCGGCCCCGTCGACCTTTGCGGCGTCGTAAAAGTCGTCCGGGATACCCTGGAGACCGGCTAGGAAGACGAGGATGTTGTAGCCGAGATCCTGCCAGACGGCTGCCGCCAGCACAGACCAGATCGCAAGATCCGGATCCTTCAGCCACGGCTGGGGCGTTAGTCCAACCTGGTTGAGGAACGCGTTCAGCCAACCGGCTTGCGGATCGTAGATCGTGGTCCACAACAGGGACACGGCGACCGCCGAGGCCACCACCGGCATGAAGAAGGCGGTCCGGAAAACGGCCCGGAACCGCTTGACCTGGTTCAGGCCAAGCGCGATCGGCAGCGACAGCACGATATTCGCGGGGACTGCTACCACCGCGTATTTCAGGGTGTTCTCGAGCGCATTGCGGAAGAATGGGTCGGTCTGAAACGCGAATTCGTAATTGCGTAATCCAATCCAAGGCGAGGTTGGGGCGAGCTGGTTGTAGCGATGCAGGCTCAGCCAGGCCACGATCCCGATGGGCAGGAGCGAGAACAGCACGAGCAGGCCCAGGATCGGGATCAGCGAAATCGCCACGAATCGCATGCGACTCGCGTGACCGGGAGCCCGGCTTCTGGCCCTCGGTTTCTCTCTGGTCACCGATTCGCCAATTAAGGCCGCCATCGCATCTCCCTAATCGTAACTCGCCATGTTCGTCGTCCCGAACCCTATTGTTGTCTTGCCGTGCCACCGCGTAGCGGTTAATTGTCATTCCGGAACAAGCTGCAGGCGAGTGGAGGCAGCGAAGCAGTGTCTCTTCGCCGAGCGAACCATGAGGTCCACTTCGTCGGTCTGCGGACCTCCTCAGGAGATATCGCTCTTCTGCCTCTGGTCGCTGGTGCTCCCGACGGAATGACATTCAAGGGCGGCTACGCCTTCCGGCAATCTAACGAGGTCGAGGTCCAGCAGGGTAAGCCATTCCGCCAACCCTACGCACGGCGATCGTCCGGGAACCGCCCATCGTTGATCGATCCGAGCCGGGCCGGATTAAAGGTGAAGATGATCGTGCGGCGCGGTTTATTGGTCGTGTTGAAATCCGAGTAATGGAGCAGGTAGGGATCGAAATAGATCATCCCGCCCGCCTTCAGCGGCACCGGAACCGCCCGTCCTGAATCGACCACGGCTGGGTCGATCTCGAAGTGGCTGCCCTCCTTGAACGGCAGGATCGGCTTGCCTTGGTGACTGCCGGGAATGACCTGGAGACACCCCATCGACTCGTCGGCGTCGTCAAGGTAAATGAAGCAGGTGACCAGTTCGTCGGTATGCGCCCGCCAGCAGCACGCCCAATCCTGATGCCAGGGGTAGGGAGAGCCGCCGGGCAGCTTGAGATTCAGCTTGTCCTCGAAGAGTGATACATCGTCATCGAGTATCTGCTTCAGGGGATCGACGATCCCGGGGTGAAAGGCGTATTCGCCAAACACCGGCGCGATATCCGAGACCGGTTCGAGCTTACGGATCACGCGGTCCATCCCGGCCCTGTGATCCTTGTCCAGGTGATCCTTTTCCCACTCGATCCTGCCCCGGTACCGCTCAGGCTCCGAGGCACAGAGCGCCAGCACCTCGTCCGCGGCGTCCTGCAATCGCTGCAAGTCGCCCGGCGATAGCGCGGACGGAGCAGTGAGGAAGCCGTCCCGGTGGTATTGCTCAAGATCGATCCGGGCTTCGCTGGTCATTGCGCTCATGGTGTATGACATCTCCAGTTCGCCACAGTCGTCGGCCGTGTATGCATCCTGGGGTGTGCCCGCACATGTGGTTGTGGGAGTTGGCGAACCCATGGGCGGACCACACCAGCGACCAAGTCTAGGCTGGAAAACTGGCCTTCATGGTCGCTGGCGGTGCCGCCCCTACGGCATCCGAGGACCACCCTAGGGGCCGAGGTTCTCGTCGATCATCGCGTTGATTTCCTGCTCCGCATTGGCGAGCGCGTCCTCGACGCTCGCTTCCCCGATGTCCACGCTGACGTACGCGTTGAGCAGCGTTTCGAAGAAGCGGTCGCGGTCGCCGATCTGGCCAATCCACTGACCGGTTGGGATTGCCGCGAACGAGGTCGCGAGGCCCGGAGCCGCTTCCAAGAGGGCCGGATCGTTGTTCAGCGACTGGAGGGAAGGGACGGTAAAGGTGGCCTTGTTCCACTCCCGCATCTGGTCGTCCTGGTGCATGAAGTCGATGAATTTCCATGCCGCCGCCTTCGTCTCGTCGTCGGCCTTGGCGTTCACCACCTCGCCCCAACCGGATTCGGCGGCGAACTTCTGTTCGGAACCGGCATAGACCGGGATCGCGTCGTAGCGGAACTCCAGGTCTGGATATTCCTCCTGGCCCACGGCGATTGCCCACGGACCCTTTGGGCACATCGCGGCCTTGCCCTGGAAGAAGAGCTCGTAGGTGTCTGCCGTGTAGGACTGACTGTCGTCGACCTTGTACTCGGTGACCCATGCCGTGAAATCAGCCCAGGCCTGTTTTGCGGCATCAGTGTGGAAATCGACGTGCATGCCGTCTTCGGCGAAGTAGGTTGCGCCCTGTTGCAGGATCATCGAGAGGTAGGTGAAGGTGATCGTGTCGGTGTTGATGAACGCCAAGCCCGACTGGGTCAGGATGTCGCCATCCCAAATCGAGGCGGCCGCGGCCAGATCGACCATTGCCTGCCACTCGGTCGGGGTGTCCGCCGAACCAGCCGCTTCGATCAGGGCCGGGTTGACCAGCATGCCACCGTTTTCGAGGTTGTATTCGTTGGGTTGGCCATAGAATTTGCCGTCGAGTTCGTACGCGCCCGAGGAAGCTGGCCAAAATCGTTCAGCCATCGTGACCGCCATCTCGTCCGGAACCGGATCGAGCAACTGGAATTTGGCGTATTCGGTGACCCACGTGCCGAACATCTGCTGGATGTCGGCAACCGTGTCCGAGCTGTAACCGGTTTGAAGCTTCTGGACGAAAACCCCGTAGGGAAAATACTGGTAGACGATGTGGATATCCGGGTTGGCCGCCTCGAATGCCTCGATCACCGCCGTGTTGGCCGCCACGAATGCCGGGTTGTTGTGGGTCCACCACGAGACGTTGGTCTTGCCTTCCTCCTCAGTCGTGACCTGCACGCCCTCGGCCTCGGCCGTGGCCGTGGCGTTGGCCGCCTCGGTGGCCTCGGCATCGGTTTGGGCGGCGGCACGCAGCGGAGCCCCGAGGGAAAGCGCGGCGGCCGCAGCGCCTGCGAGTTTGGTCAACTGACGTCGGTCGAGATGTTCGTGAGAAGCCATGGAAACACTCTCCTCAAACACGATATTCGGAGAACCGAGCATGGATAGCCATGCTCATCGTCGACAGGACCCGGTTGCGTATCCTTTCGTCACGAATGCGCCAGGTACACCTGGAAATCGCGTCCCAAAGAGGGCGTTCCATTTGGTAGTGGCGGCATTTGCGGAAGCCAACTGATGGAACAACCAGCAGGCTCTGCGCGGGCCCCCGCTCAATGCTGACCCTCGCTTCGCCAACCCGCATCTGTCCGCACGCGGTGTGATCCGCGCAAACAACGGGTTCGCCAATACACGTCAGCCCATTGCCCATGGAACGATTTCCTTGAGTGATGCTGAGTTTTTCACAGGCAGTCCTGGATGTCAACTCTCGGGTGATTACTTGTGACTATTTGTGCTTGTTCGTGACAGATTACTGACTAGACCAACTCGAGGATGACATCTTGTTCGGCCAGCAGACGAGCCGCTTCTTCAGGAAGCTCGTGACCCGTGATCAGCCGCCGGATTCGCTTGAGTGGCGATACGCGAACCAGCGCGACCCGGCCGAACTTGGTGTGGTCGGCGAGTACCACGATCTCACGGGCAGCGTTCATCAGGGTCTGGTCGCTGCGAGACTCGGCGAAATTCTCGGCCGAGAGCCCGTAGCCGGCGTGGATCGCCGAGCTTCCCATGAACAGCTTGTCCGCCCGCAGGTTCTCCATCGCGTCTTCGCCCAGGGAACCGAGCACGGTGAGTTCCGAGTGACGCAGCACGCCGCCGAGCACGATCACCGAAATGTGGGGGAACGGAGCCAGCGCAAGCACGATATTGAGTGCGTTGGTGATGACCGTCATGCCATTTCGATCGGCCAGGTGAGGGATCATCGCGGCGGTCGTCGTCCCGCTCGAGATGATGATCGTTTCGCCGTCGTGGATATGGGCGGCGGCGGCGATCCCGATCCGTCGCTTTTCGTCGGCCTGGATCGTCGACCGGTTGAGCAGGGGAGGTTCGGGCATTTCGGTCGTCACCCGGACCCGCTTCGCGGCGCCGCCGTGAGCCCGCTCGATCATGCCGCGCTGGCTGAGCTGGGCGAGATCGCGTCGAATCGTCGCCGCACTTACCTTGAAGTGATCGCTGAGTTCCATCACGGTCAGGCTGTTGCGTTGTTCCACAAGTTCAACGAGTTGCTGTCGGCGTTCGGCATCGAGCATACGTGCGCACCCTTCATCGGACACATGGGCATGTATGCGCAGTATGCCACCTTGATGGCCATGCACGGGAGGCCATCCCGGCGCCTGGTAACAGTACAGGCCCGGCCATTATGGCCGGGCCTAAATCGACGAGCGCAGTCGATCCAGCGGGGCGAAATCTCTCCCTGCGCCTGAGGAACCATGGCGGCTCGGACCCTCTTCGACCGCTTTACCGGTCCAAGGGAAGTGGCCCCATTTGCGTCGGAATGTTTCCGCGCGCACGTTCTGGCTCCAGGTCATCGACGACTATACGCATCATCGGTTCGTTGAGCATGACCTGAACAACGAGCGATGGAATGGATTCGTCCAGACTTTCGAAAGCTCACGAGGCGCCTGAACACGCCCTTGGTTCATCGGTTTGGTGCAACAGGTGAATGCCCAACGTGACAACGTCTTCGACCGGGAGGGAAAGGGTGATCGACGAGGCGTTCATCGACGGTTGGGTGGAGCGGTTGCGCCGGGATGTTCCGGGAGCGGTGGCGATTGTGCTCTAGGGCAGTCATGGTCGTGGCAACGCTGGTCCCTGGAGTGATCTCGACTTCGATGTGCTCGTTTTCAACGAGGAGATCGCCGATGCGTACCTGACCTGGATCGTGGATGACGGGTCTGGGCGGCTGGTGCACGTCTCGGTCGCCGTCGAGACGGTGGAGGATTGGCTGGCTGGGTTCCGGGAGGTCGCCTCGTGGTCGTTCGGGTTCCCGTCGAGTGAAGTGACACGGCTGCTCTGGCTCGGCCGGCCCTCCCTGCGGGCTGAACTGGATCGCCGCGCAGCCGGACCCACCCCGGTGGTGAGCCAGAGCTTGAGGACTTCATCGATGAGCTTGGCAAGGCCCGCAACGCCCGGCTGCGCGGCGACGAGATTGCGTTGCGGCTCGCGGTCCAGGAGATCGCCCAGCTCTGCCCTGCCTTGCTCGTGCCGCTGAATGAGCCTGCCATTTCGGGCACCGGGCCCGAGGCGCTCAGGGCCGCGCTCGACCTGGCGGTGGCACCGGTTGGCTACCGCGACGACATGCTGCTGTGTCTGGAATTGAGCGGTCAGGCTTCGACGGTGGAGGAGGTGCTGGCGGCGGGCGAGCGCCTCGTGCTGGGGACGATCGCCCTGCTCGAAGCGAATGCGGACACATTCTCTCCGCTCCTGCCTCCATACTTGCCTGAATTGCTGGCGGATGGCACGTTGCGCCGGTATCTGGAGCAAGGGAACGCAGCTGGACGTCAGGAGGCACCAGACACATGACAAAAGAACCTTCGGTGACGGCGGTCGGCGAACTGGTGACCATGTTCGACCACGTCCTGGAAGAGCACGGGTTCGGCTGGGATCACTGGCATTCGCTGATCTGGAACCTTCACAACGTCGAACCCGAGCAGTGGACACAACTGCCGTCCGGTGGCGGACGCACGATCCGGGAACTGGTCATTCACCTTGGCGGGACCTTCCTGATGTACGAGAGTCACGCCTTCGGTGATGGCTCCCGGGACTGGGGCGATCGAGTCATTGATGGCGTCGGACCCGGCGACACTCCGGAAGAGACCACCGCCTGGTTGCGTCGCACGCACGCGGTCCTGCGTGATAGCGCAGCCAAGCTGACCGACGACCAGCTTGGCGAACTCCGGAAGGCTCCATGGGGCGACGAGTACGAAGCGCGCCGGATCATCGAGCTGATGATCCAGCACCCGATCTATCACGTCGGCGAGATCAACCACATCCGGGCCCTGCTGCAGGGCAACGACGACTGGGAC
>Ga0136611_10001539_pt1 | contig 16073 bp, 13 predicted proteins | sample AntDrymUQ2232306_2_FD_106645 | JGI IMG/M metagenome (GOLD analysis project Ga0136611, IMG submission 106645) | Polar desert sand microbial communities from Dry Valleys, Antarctica - metaG UQ223 (23.06) | ecosystem: Environmental > Terrestrial > Soil > Desert | place: Antarctica: Dry Valley...
ATGGTGGGTTTGTCGGTCATGGGGTGGCTCCTTGTCGGTTTGATTTCCGTTGTTAGCGTAAGGGTAGCGCGATTTCGGATGATATGGCGGTATCAAGACGTGTCATGCCATCCGAGGACCGTACCCTTGCCCCCTGTCATCCTGAGCCGCAGCGAAGGATCGCCCGGCGTTGAACGGACGAGCGGTTCGGGAGAACAACCGCGCTCTGCCGAATGACGCGCTCAATTCATCTACGCCGGGCGATCCTTCGCTGCGGCTCAGGATGACAGTGGCACGGGTACGGCCCTCGGATGGCATGACACGTCTGGGAGCGGTTGAGAGGCGCTTTCAAGTCAGTGTTTCCTGCGTTTGCCGTAGTGGAGGGCGATGGCGGTGGCGAGGTTGTCGGGGGCGGTGACGATGAGGTCGCCGGAGGTGCGGCGGGTGAGCTCTTCGGCGAAACGGACGACCTGGAGTTCTGCGGAGAGGACGCAGACGGCGAGAGTGATGCCGTCGCGACGGAGGCGGTCGGCTTCGGCGTAGGTGCTGGCGAGGGTTGCGGGGGTTGGTGGGTGGTTGAAGTGGATGCGGCCATCGGAGTCGCGGTGAGCGGTGGGTTCGCCGTCGGTGAGGAGGATCAGGTTGCGCTGCATGCCGCGATGGGCGGCGAGTTGGGAACGACCGAGGCGGAGGGCGTCCTGGATGTTGGTGCCGAAGCCGAAGCGGTCCCAGGCGAGGCGGGGGAGTTCCGGCGGGGTGAGCGGGCGGGCGGATTCGGAGAAGCCGGTCAGGAGGAGGATGTCGCGCGGGAAGCGTGTGCGAATGAGGGTCGTGAGGGCCAGCGCGAGGCGTTTGGCGGCCAGCAGGTAACCGCGCTCGCCCATCGAGCGGCTGAGATCGATGGCGAGGACAGTTGCGGCGCGGGCAGAGTCTTCGCGCTCGAAGATGGCGAAGTCGGTGGCGTCAAGGCGGACCGGGGTGCCGCTGCCGCGCCGGACGGCCTGGAGAACGGTGCGGCTGAGGTCGAGGGCGAGCGGGTCACCGAACTGGTAGTCGCGGCTGGTACCGGTCAGGTCGTGAATGCCGCGGCGATGGAGGAGTAGGCGGTCGCCGGGCTGGCGGCTGGCGAGGCGGGCCATGACGGCGGTGAGGATATCGTCGCCGATGTGCTGAAGGGCGCGGGCGGAGAGTTCCTGCTTGCCACCGGGGCCACGGACGAAGCCGGAGTCGGCGAAGCCTTGCAATGATGCGGTGAGGCGCTCGATGGCATTTGAGGCTTGCTGGCCGAGAGCGGAGCGGACGAGTTCGGGGTCGATATCGGCGATATCGGCGACGGTGCGGACGCGGCGGATCGCCTGCTCAAGCTCGTCGAGTTGGCCGAGGTGGGTGAGGATGTCGGCCAGCGAGCCGGAGAATTCGGGCGCATCGTCGAGCGAGCCATCTTCGCGGTTCAGTGTGCCGCGCCGCAGGATCTGGTCGATAGCGGCCTGTGCCTGGGTGCGGGCATCGGCTGGGAGATGGGCGAGGATACGGGCGGAATCGGGATGACCGGCGAGTGCTTCGAGAAGGTCGCTCGATTGGGGATCGAGTCCTTCGGTGCCGCCGCCGGAGCGGAGGGCGTCCGCGAGTTGTTGAAGCTGCTCGTTGTCGGCCAGCGATTGCTCAAGCTGGCGGCGCTCGGCGCGGAGGGCGTCGCGGAGCTGGTCGAGGCCGGCGATTTGTTCGCCGTCGGGGTCGGTCAGGCCGCGATGGAGGGCACGGTCGAGCGCCTGCTCGATGTTGCCGGAGAGCAGGTCATCGGAAAGCGCCGCCAGCACCTGTTCGGGTGCCAGCGGCATGATGGTCTGGGAGCCGTCCCAGGCACGGTAGCGGTAGCGCATGCCGGTGCTTGTCATCTCACGCGGTGGAAGGCGTCGAACTCGGCGTGGTGGTCGTTCTGGTCGACCGGCACGTCGACGACGAACGGGACGCCTTCCACGTTGGCACGGCGGGCGCGCTCCAGCGCGTCGCTGAGGTCGGCGGTTGATTCGACGCGCAGTCCGTCGCAGCCAGCAGCTTTGGCGACGGCGATGAAGTCGAAGGCCGGATCGAACGAGGTCGCGATGTGGCGGTTGTCGAGCTGCGTCGTCTGAGTCCAACGCGGCCAGCCGAGGGCGCCGTCGTTCATGACGACCCAGGTGACGGGCGCGCGCTCCTGGACGGCGGTTGGCAACTCGTGCATGGCCATCTGGAACGCGCCGTCGCCGGTGGTCGAGACGACCTGGCGCTCGGGCGCAGCCATCCTGGCGGCGATCGCGCCGATGACGCCGAGGCCCATCACGGTCTGCTCGGCGGGCGGGACGACGCAATTGGCGTCGAATGACTGGTAGTAGGGCCAGTAGTAGGCCCAGAGATCCTGGCCACCGTTCTCCTTGACGATGATCGTGTTGTCGCCGAAGACGCGGTTGATCTCGCTGACGATGCGCTTGCCCTTGACGGGTGTGCCGTCGTCGCTCATCGCGTCGGCGCGGGCGTCTTCGATTGCGGCGGCACGACGCTGCTCGATCTCGGCGGCGCGGGTGTCATCGCGGGTCAGGCCGCGTTCGGCGAGGGCGGCGTGGAGAGCAGTGAGGGCGAGGGTCGCGTCGGACTGGATGGCGACATCGGGCACCCAGTTGCGACCGATCTCGGACGGCTCGATCTCGATCTGGATGAACTTGGCGCCTTTCGGGAAAAAGGTGAAGTTGGCCGACTGGAACTCTTCCATGCGCGAGCCGACGGTGATGAGCAGGTCGGATTCGTCGTAGAGTTCGCGCGGGAAGGTGGTGCGGTAGAGGCCGACCATCCCGCAGGAGAGCGGGTGTGACTCGCCGATCACGCCGCGTCCGGCTGGCGTCGTCTGAACCGGGATGCCGTAGGCGTCGATGAGCGCCGTCAGCGCCTGGCCCGCGCCAGAGAGGACGCTTCCACCGCCGCAGACGATGAGTGGGTGTTTGGCGTTGGCGATCAGGTCAGCGGCCCGGGCGATTGCGGACGGATCGGGGGCGGGGCGGACGGTACGGTTGGCGGGGATGTAATCGCCCATCTCGACCTCTTCAAGGGCGAGGTCAGCGGGGAATTCGAGGTAGACGGGGCCGGGTTGGCCGGTGGTGGCGATCGAGAGGGCGCGGCGCAGATACCAGTCGGTCCGGTCGGTGCGCTCGATGGTTGCGGCCCATTTGGTGATCGGCGTCAGCATGCCGACGTGGTCGGTTTCCTGAAACGCGCCCATGCCATTCGTCTTCGTCGAGGCGCGGACGCCGAGGATGAGCATCGGTGTGCAGCCGGAGTAGGCTTCGAGGATGCCCGGCACGAGGTTGGCGACGCCGGGGCCGGGACTGCCGAAGCAGGCGACTGGTTCATTGCGGACACGCGCCCAGGCCATCGCCATGTAGACGCCGGAGGTCTCATGGCGGACGAGGACGGGCCTGACGGTCTTCGAATCGTAGAGCTGGTCGTAGAGGTGTTTTGCGCTACCCGGCAGGCCGAAGACGACTGGAATGTTCTCCTGTTCCAGTCCACGTACGATCGCCTGCCAGCCGTTCAATCTCGCCATGACCTGTCCCCTCTGCCTGCATTCGTTCGCCAATGGCGACAGGGTAGGGCCGGAGGGCTGGTTCGTCAATCGCGGCTTGGTGGCGGGTGGAGCGAATCGGTACAATGACAGAACGCCTAAAATCGCGCCGGTTCATACACCGCCGGTGGCGCATGGGCATCGAGCGGGCCAGACGACCTGAAGACAGAACAGCCAGGATCTTTGCTGAACCAGGGACCTCCAGTGGAAACGCCATCCAATGACCTTCCCGCCCTGCCAGATGAGCTCGCGCGCGTGCGCCTGATCGTTGAGATCGCGCGGCGCGATCGTGCCGTCGATGCGATGCGGGCGCGGATCACCGCCGAGGAGGCCGACCAGCGGCTGATCCAGATGCAGATCGACGACCGGATCGGGATGATGCGACGCGACCACGAGCGGATGAGCGCCGAGATCGGCCGGCTCGAAACGCGGCTGGAGCGGCTGGTGTTTGCACGGCGTGCGCTCAGCGACGTGGAGCTTGACGACGAGGAGCAGGTCGAGCGAGCCGAGGAAGCGGCCTTCTGGGCGAGTTGGCGGCAGCAACGCGAGGACCGGCGTGGGACGGTCATCAACCGGCGTCCTGCTGGAGACGAGGACATTACCTTGCGCCAGCTCTACCGGGCGTTGGCGCGACTGATCCACCCTGACCTGGCGACCGATCCAGCCGAGCGCAACCGGCGCGAGGCCGTCATGCGGCTGGCAAACGCCGCTAACGAGGCGCGCGACATCGAGCAACTGACGCGGCTACTGGCGATCTGGTCGAAGCCACAGGACACGTCCGATATCCGCGATCTGGCGACGCTCAGAGCGCGTGTCGCCGAGCGCGATGTCAAGCAGGATGAGCTGACACGGCAACTGGAGGCGCTCAGGCACAGCGCGTTCGGCAAGATGATCCGGCGACCGAAGGCGGAGCTGGCGAAATATGTCAAGCGCGAGGAAGAACGGCTGCGGCGCGAATTGGCGACGTTACGTCTCAAGCGTCGCCGGTTGCTGACAGCTGTCGAGGACCGCCGCCGGGAGCTTGCTGAAGCCAGCGACTAAACGCCACGCCACCACCCCTCCGGTAGGGGCGTGGCGTTTAGTCTGCGGTCGTCGCGCGGATGCTTGCCAGGTGCTCGCCGATGTGGGCGATGAGCGCGAATTCCACGACCTGGGCTGCGCTCAACGGATTGCCATCGAGGAGGAACGTGGTGTCGTCAAACTGCTCATCGCGCAGGTTGCGAAGCGCGTCCACGACTGCGGCACCATTCACGCGCAAGAGTTCGATTGTCTGCTGTTGTCCAGCATTCGCGTTGGTCTGGGCGTGGTTTGCGTTGTTCTCGTCGATCATCTGGGATGTAAGCGCTGGCGCGTCCGCATTCCCTGCCGCGAGACTCCCGAAGACTCCGGTGAACGTCCCGTAGACCTCCGCGAGATGGTGGGCGACGACGGCGACGGGCCAGCCTTCGTTTGCGGTTTGCTGCTGCCACTGCCGATCGGTACATCCCGACACTGTCGACACGAAGTCGGTATTCAGCGACTCGAACTGCGTCACGTACTGCTCTGCCCGCGTAGAACTCATTCTTCCTCCTCATTAGAATCGAACCAGAGAATCGAACCAGACGAACTGGCCGGTCGCAACGTGCGACGATCGACTCTCGCGAACCGTCGGCCAACTGCCGGCATAAGGTAGTCGTTCGGTGACCTCCTCATTTGACAGCAATCTGAGCGATTCTGCCATGCGTGGGGCCGAGCCGTCGTCAGGCGCGGGTGACGTGGGCGGAGACGGCGAGCCAGTGGCCGTCAAGACGCGCCCAGACATCGGTGTAACGACCTGCGCCGGATTGGCCGTTGGCGAGCAGGTAGGTGGTGCGGGCATGGATGATGGCGACGTCTCCCAGCAGGCGGATGTTGACATCGTGCGCTTCGAGGTTGGTGATGGTGACGGGGACAGATGTCTGCTGCAGGAAGGCGGCGCGGTCGATGAGCGTTCCGTCGGGATTACTACAGAGGAAGTCGTCGGCCAGAATCTCATCGAAGCGGCTGACATCGGACATCTGGACCGACTGGATGTAGTCGTGGTTCAGATCGCGGAGGGTGTCGAGGTCGGTGCGGGTTGCGGTGTCGGTGAGCATGGGCCGTTCCTTTCGCGAATGGGGACTCGTGCGTCGATCGCTGCGTGGGGTGACAGTTTAGCGTGGTTCGGCGGAGGTGTCGATTGGGTTCAGCGTCGAGGCAGCGCGACGGCGTGCGGCGCGGCGGAGGGGCTGGGCGAGGTTGACGGCGCTCCAGACGATGAAGAAGACGGCGGTCGCGACGAGGACGACGGCTGCGCCGGAGGCGACGTTGCGGTAGTAGGAGAGGTAGAGGCCGCCGATGCCCGAGAGCGCGCCGATGGTTGCGGAGAGGGCGAGCATGCGTGGGAGGCGGTCGGCGATCAAACGGGCGGTCGCGGCCGGGGTGACGAGCATGGCGAGGACGAGGATGTTGCCGACGGTCTGGAGGGCGGTGACGATCGCCAGTGCGAGCAGGACGAGGAAGAGCTGGTCGTAGCGCCAGAGGTGAACGCCGAGTGAAGCGGCCAGCGTCCGGTCAAACGTGATCAGGACCAGCTCGCGGCGGAAGATGGCGAGGACGGCCAGGACGAAGGCTCCGATGGCTGCCGTCAGCAGCAGGTCGGAGCGCGAGACGCCGAGGATGTTGCCGAGCAGGAATGCGGTCAGGTCGCGGGTGTAGGAGCTGGTCGTGCTGATGAGCGCGATCCCGAGCGCGAAGGCACCGGCGAACATGACGCCGATGGCGGTGTCCTCGCGCAGCCGCTCGGTCTGGCTCAGCCAACCGATCAGGAGCGAGACGACGACGGCGGCCAGCAATGCACCGATGAAGATGCTGCCGCCGAGCAGGAAGGCGATGACGACGCCGGGAAAGACTGCATGGGCGAAGGCATCGCCGACGAAGGCCATGCCGCGGAGGACGACGAAGCAGCCGATCACGCCGCAGACGATCCCGACGATAACGATCGCCAGGAAGGCGTGCTGCATGAACATGCGCTCCCAGGGGCGCGTGAGCCAGTCGATGAGGGTCGGGCTAGGCATCGGCGCTGGTGGCGACCTCCTCGGGCGCGTTCGGGTGGCCGTGGGCGCTGTGGCCGTGGATATTGAGGGCCGAGATGTCACCGAAGGCGACGGCGATGTTGAGCGGGACGAGCGTTTCAAGGGGTGGGCCGAGGGCGACGATCCGGCGGTTGAGCATGCAGATGCGGTTGCTGGTGTCGCGGGCGCAGTCGAGATTGTGGGTGGCGAGAGCAACGCAGGCGCCGTCGCGGCGCAGATCATCGATGACCTGCTCGAACATCGCTTCGGTCGGGGCGTCGACGCCGGTGAACGGCTCATCGAGCAGGTAGACGGCGGCGGGGCGGATGAGGGCACGGGCGAGGATGACACGCTGCTGCTGGCCGCCGGAGAGACGCCCGATCTGGGTGTTGCTGTGGTGTTCCATCTTGACGATGCCGAGCGCACGTTCGGCGGCCTGCTCCAGTTGACGACCGAGCGGTTTCCAGCGACTGGCGCCATTGTAGGAACCCATCAGGACGAGATCGCGGACACTGGCGGGCAGCGTCCAGTCGATGCGGTCGCGTTGCGGGACGTAGACGACCTGGCGGCGCGGATCGCGTCCGAGATCAGCACCGAAGGTGATCTGACCGCGTTCAGGACGGACGACACCGGCGATGACCTTCAGGAGTGTGCTCTTGCCAGCGCCGTTTGGGCCGACGAGGCTGACGACCTCACCGGCGTGCAATTCAATTGAGATGCCGTCGAGCGCGACGCGGTCGCCGTATGAGACAGCGATGTCGTGAACGACGACGAGTGGTTCGCGGCTATGAAGCTGGCTGCTCATATCACTGTTCTACCTGTCAACGGGATATAGCGTATCGCTGCAACCGTCATGATACCTGGTATCAACTAGCATGTCCAGACCTCGTCAAGAACTGGCTTGGGGTAGGTAGGGTAATGCGTATCGGGTAGGATGATCCGCGGCAATAGCAATGGCTGAGAGGGATGGGCGTGCGGCGGTACGATTTCAGGTGTGATGAGTGCGGGCAGGCATTTGATGTCGAGCGTCCGGTGCATGAGGCCGGTGAGCCTGCCGGTTGCCCGTTCTGTGGCATACCGGCGCGGCGCATCTACACCGCGCCGAAGCTGCTGTTCAAGGCTGACCCGAACGATGTTCGTCCAATCTGGCACAACCATGGAGGGTTCGGTCACGCGCATCCGCCACGACGCGGGTTTCACCCGCCGGGGGTAGAAGAGCATTAGTCCGTCGGAGGCAGTCTTGTACGCACGGCTGAACGTGATCGGGTTCAAGCCAGAGGCAATTCCGGTTGCGCTTGAGCGCTACCGCTCGACGACGCTGCAGATGATTCAGAGTTGGCCTGGCTATCTGGCGACCTTCGCGATGGCGCAGCGAGCAACCGGCAAGGTGCTGATGATGTCGCTTTGGGAGAGCGCTGAACACCGCGACGCGAGTGGGTTGCGGGTCGATTACGTTCAGGATCTGGCCAGCTATGGGGACATGATGGCTGGCTCGATGGCGCGCGAGTCGCACGAGGTGCGTGTCTCAACGTTGCGCGACGCGACGCCCGCCGATGCAACCGGCAGGTTCTGGGCGCGAGTGACCACTGGCGAGGTGCCGCCCACGCATTGGGACGACGCGCTTGGGATGTTGTCGCCGATAGTCGCGGATAGTGGAGACAACCGTTCGCACCAGGGTTCAATGATGCTTGTCAATCCCATGCTCTCGAAGATCGTGATCATCGGCGTCTGGGATTCTCGGCGCGCGATCACGATGACCGATGACGAGGTGCATGCCCAGGCGTACCTCGTACGCCGCAGCGGCTTCCTGGCCAGCTCGCCGACTCATGAGGTCTTCGAGATCGTGAGTTGGGGATAGCTTTCAGCTTTTCAACGTTCAGCCAGCCAGTAACGAGCGATCGCGTCAGCGAGTGCTGATGGCTTTACCCTGTCCGATGGTACAGGTATGATGCTGTTCTCATGACATGCGAGGTTCTGGCGAAGATATCGATGGCGGGCGTGGCGCTGTAGCGTAGATTTCGGGTTATGCGAATGACAGGTACTGGCGGAGAGGAGCGGGCGCGATGACGAGTACGTCTGATGTGCGAGCCGGTGCATTGCCGGTGAATCCGCCGCCGACCGGGTTTGTGACGTTTCTGTTTACCGATATTCAGGGGAGTACGAAGCTCTGGGAGCGCTTTCCGGACACGATGGTCGGCAATCTTGCACGACATGACGCCATCATGCGGGAGGCGATTGGCGCGCACCGTGGGTATGTGTTCAAGACGATCGGCGATGCGTTCTGCGCGGCCTTTCCGACGCCAACCGATGGGCTGAACGCAGCGCTCGACGCGCAGCGGGCGCTGGGGGCCGCCGAGTGGGGCGACACGGGACTGATCCGGGTGCGGATGGCGCTAAATAGCGGGGAGCCGGAGTTTCGCGACAACGACTACTTCGGGCCACCGGTCAATCGCGTTGCGCGATTGCTGGCGACCGGACACGGCGGGCAGGTGTTGCTCTCGAACGCGGCTGAAAGCGGGCTGGAGCCTGAGCGGCTGCCGGAGAACATCTCGCTGCGGATGCTGGGCGAAGTGCGGCTGAAGGATCTGTCACAGCGTGAGCCGGTCTATCAGATGATCGCGCCCGACCTGCCGCAGGTGTTCCCGAAGCTGAAGATGCCGCCGCGTCCCTATACCGGCGTGCTCGCATCGGTCGTGACCGGGATCGCCGGGTTGTTCCTGTATCAGTTCGTCTCGTCCGGATTCTCGACCAACGTCTTCACCAACCCGCAACTGCTGGACAGCCTGAAGGGGACGATCCTCGAACTGTCGGCGGTGAATGAGCTGTCGCTGCTGGGGCTGGCAGGGCTGGTCGTGGCGGTTGCGATCCGGAGGAGCGCGACCGAGTACCGGCCCGGGCGGCCAGCACCGGCGGCGGTGCAGTTCACCGGTCAGTTCGTCAGCATCCGCTCGATCGGCTTTCTGGCGGGATCGCTGCTGCTGGTGCTGGCGGCGTTCGCGTATCAGCAGTATCTCTGGCGGGTGGAGTTGCCGATTCCGGATGACGCGGTCGGGATCGCGTTGACGCGCGAGGCGGCGGCAGCCTCGATCTCCGAAGAGCTTGAAGAGGCACTGTTCGTTCAGGGTGACAGCGAGCGGATTGTCATTCGCGAGCTGCCGGTCAAGTTCGACGCGGGCGACATTGGCAAGGCACGCGAGATGGGCGACCGGATCGGCGCGCGGGCGGTCGTGATCTACCGCAGCGAGGAGCAGGACGACCGGCAGCAATACACTGCCTACGTCGTCTTCACCGACCCGTCGGTTGGCGTGACGGTCGGGACAACGCCGGTCAGCCCGGACGAAAACGAGACGGTGTTCCAGCCGGGCGGGATCATCATCCAGCAGTCGGTGCCGGTGCCGGTGCTGCGGACGGCATCGCTGGCGCAACTGGTTGACGCGACGGCTGGGATCATCGCCCACGACGAGGGGCGCTATGGTGAGGCGATCCAGCTTCTGGAAGACGCACGAGCGGCTGACAGCGCTGGCCGGGATATCGGGCTGATCGACTACTACCTGGGCAGCTCCTACTGGTACACCTCGCGCAACGACGAGGCTGTCGAGGCGTACGGGCGCGCGATCGCGGAGCTTGATGAGCGGTTGGAGGCTGGACGGATCCCGGCCCAGGACACGTTGGTTCTGGCGCGCGCGTATCTTGACCTGGGCAGGATCAGGCTGACGCAGGACGACGATGCCTGGGCTGACGAGGCGCAGGGGCTGTTTGAGTCGGCGCTGGATCTGCGCGAAGATCTGCTTGCGCGCCAGCAGCAGCTTGAACGACCGAGCGACATCCATGTCACCTACGCACAGGTGTACGCGATGATGGCGGACCTCTACCGCCTGCGCGGCGCGACGGATGAACAGGAGCATTGGGAATCGCGCGCACGTGAAGAGGCGGCGGCAATCGGCACGAGTGGCGATCCCGACGACGGGCAACTCGCGGTGCAGGAGGCGGCGGCGCGCGGGCTGGCCGGTGACTGCTTCGGAGCGCTGGCGGCGACTGAGCGGGCACTGGACGCCGATCCGGACGACCTGGATGCGTTGATTCTCGTCGCGACAATCCAGTTGATCCAGGGGCGGCCAGACCTCGCCGAAGCGGCAATCGGCCAGGCCATCGCCGTCCGTCCGGACGCGATTACCTTCCGCGAGATGGCTGGATTGACGAGGCTGTGGCGTGGCATTGGCAACCGGGCGTACTTCGAGCCTGCCTACATCGTCGACGCTGAGGAACGCTATCGGGACTTACTGGCGGTCGATTCAACGAATGTGAACGCGCACCGCAGATCGGCGATCTGGCGAAGATGCGCAGCGATGCCTACCTGATCGACAGCACGGCGCTTGTCACCAATGATGAGATCAACACGACCAGGAGCAACACCCTCTGGAAACTCGACCCTGCCCATCACCGTTCCGCTGTTGACGCGCTTGGTGAGGCAATTGAGGAGTACCGGATCGTCGCCTACGAGCTGGATCCTGACAACCTCGACGCGCGAATGGCACTGGCGGGACTCTATGTGGAACGAATGGAGCTGATGTACTTCCATCTGCCGGTGCTCCAGGAGCAGGGCGACACGGCGACGTTCGAGCGTTACCTGGCCCAGATCGGTGAAGACATGACGCGCGTCCGCGAGGCGACTGAAGCACTGCGCGCAGACGATACGACAGCGCCGCGCGTGCGCATTCTTGAAGCGTGGAGCCATTTCATCCAGGCGATGGAGTATGAGACGACGCGGATCGTGATCTACGAGACTGACGTGAGCGACGCGGACACGACCGACGATGAGCGGGCCGAGGCGATCCTGGCCGAATGGACCGAGGAGATCGACCGGGCGCTGGCCGTCGTCGAAGCCGCGCCGCTGGATGGTCCGGATGAGAAAGACGCGGCCTCGTTCGTCTATATCAAGAAGGCGCTGATTCACCTCTTCAACAGTGAGAACGAGGCTGCGGAGGCACCGCAAGCGATGTTCTTCAGTCTGCAGACCGAGGTGGCGAACTACTACCGGGAGCGTTCGGATCACAATCAGACGCTGTGTGCCGACATGCGCGAGGTCGAGCGTGGCGACGAGTTGGGCGCGAGCGACAGCTTTGGCGCTGCGGCTGGCGCGTACCGGGCGGCGCTGGAACTCAACCCGGAGAATGCTCACGCGATGCATGGACTGGCCTATGCGCTGTTCCGCGAGGGTGACACGGCGGGAGCGATCGACGCCGCTCGTCAGGTGACCGAGGTGTATCCCGAACATGCGTTGGCGTGGGCGCGGCTTGGACTGTTGGAACTGACGGCTGGCGACACCCCGGCGCGAGACGAGGCGTATGGGCGGTTTCTGGAGATCATCACCGAACGGCCAGCACAGGAGCGAATGGCGCTGCTGAAGGAGGCGATCACCGGATTGCAGGAGCTGATGACGAATCAGCCTGGGCTCTCCCCGGCAGTGCTGGATGTGCTGCCGGACATGCGCGCCTTCCTTGACGGAATCTCGGACGCAGGCGATGCATATCAGTACCCGCAGCTGTATAGCGAGCTGGGTGAACTCGCGCTGCTGGCGGAGGACGCATCGGTCGCCGAGGAGCTGCTGCGGATTGGGCTGGAGATGGACACCCATCAGCCGTTGGCGAAGGTGTGGCTTGCGTTGGCTGTGTTGATCCAGGGCAATGGGGCCGACGAGGAGATTCGCGCCGTTACGGACGAGTTGAGTGTCCCGCTCTGGGAAGAGGCGGTCAGCATCGAGGCGTTCGGACGCGACGACCTGGTGGAACTGGTCCGGGCGGAGATCGCCGGTTACCTCACCCTTCATCCAGGCGATGCCGGTGCCGTCGATCCACTGGTGCAGGAACTGGATTCGCAAACGTGATGACACAACACTGGTCGCTCTGAGGAAGCCATGATACAATCTAGACTGTCTAGATAGGAGGCATCATGGCGTGGCAAGTCCAAGAGGCAAAGCAAAAATTCAGCGAGTTGGTCGAGCGTGCAATCTCGGATGGGCCGCAGACGGTGACTCGTCGCGGAGTCGATGTGGTTGTCGTCATGTCGGTCGACGAGTATCGGCGAATCGTAGCTCCGCGCAAAGACTTCAAGGAGTTCCTGATGTCTGGCCCTGATATGAGCATACTCGACCTGGAACGAGACCAGAGTCTCTTTCGCGATGTCGAGCTGTGAACTTCCTGCTTGACACGAATGTGGTTTCCGAGGGACGCAAGCTACGCGCGGATCCCCATGTCAAGGAGTGGATGGATTCTGTCCCGAGCAGCAGCCTGTTTGTCAGTGCCCTGGTCATTGGTGAGCTTCGCTATGGAGTCGAGCCTCTCCACAGACGGGAACGACGGCAAGGGGTCGCCCTGGAAGGATGGCTTCAGGAGTTCATTCGCGAGTTCATCGACAGGATCCTGCCCGTTACCGTTGAGATCGCCGCAGAATGGGGGCGCATGAACGTTCCCGACCGGCTTCCCGCCGTTGCTGGGCTATTGGCGGCTACCGCGAAAATCCACCGGATGACACTGGTTACTCGTGACACTGGCCGCCTCGATCGGTACGGCGTTGCTATCATCAATCCATTCGAGCCAATTCGCTGAATCCAGCACTTGACTCGCGCGGTGATTGCGGCGAAGATGCCAGCCTGTCACCGCGCGTTCCGTTGCCGATCCTGTCGCCAGCAATCGCTATCGGATCGGGGCGCAGACACGGGGACACCAGGTGGCCAATCAGGGGAGTATTGGGAGGACCATGACAGCTACGATTGAGCAGACGATCATCGGCCAGCCGATGAAGCGGATCGAGGGAGACCAGAAAGTCACGGGCGCGACGCGCTATGTTGATGACTTGCAGATGACGGGGATGTTGCACGGGCGGCTGGTGACGAGCATCTACGGGCATGCCGAGATCAACGGGATTGATGCCAGCGCGGCGCTGGCGGTACCGGGTGTGGTTGCTGTCTATACGGGTAAGGATGTGCTGCCGACTGGCAATGAGCCGGCTGACCGCAACCACCACCTGCTGGCGCGCGATAAGGCGCTGTATTACGGGCAGCCGGTCGCGGTCGTCGTCGCGACGAGCGAGTCGATTGCTGCTGAGGCGGCCACGCTGGTCGAGGTCGATTACACGCCACTCGACGCGGTTGTCGATCCACTCAAGGCGATGGAGCGTAGCGCGCCGGTTGTGCGCAAGAAGGTGACGGACGGCTCGGAGTGGGCCGACGGGCAGATGCACGCGACTGTGACTGGTGGCGATGATCTGGACATCTCGAAGCTGCCGGACAATATCACGAACGCCGCGCGCTTCTCGCGTGGCGATGTCGCGGTCGGCTTCGCGGCGGCTGACCAGATCGTTGAGCGACGCTACATCACGCACTGGGTGCACCAGTCGTACATCGAGCCGCACGGTTCGGTAGCGGTGCCGGATCCGCTGGGTAATCTGACCATCTACACGACGACGCAGGGGCAGTTCTACACGCGCAACGCGACGGCGGAGATTCTGGGGCTGCCGCAGAACCAGGTCAAGGTGATCGGGATGGAGGTCGGCGGCGGCTTCGGTGGCAAGGCCGTCATGCTTGAGCCGCTGGCTGGCTGGATCGCGCTGCGGCATAAGCTGCCGGTCAAGATCAACATGACGCGCTCGGAAGAGATGTCGGGCGGCAATCCCGCACCGGGCTCGGTCATCGATGTCAAGATCGGTGGCAAGCAGGACGGGACGATCACGGCGATCGAGTCGCGGCTGGTGTTCGACTCGGGTTGCTATCCCGGCACGCCGGTGACGGTCGCGGCGCTGATGTCGGGCGGCTACTACCAGACGGATAATCTGGAGGTGGTCGGTTACGAGGTATTGACCAACAAGCCGGGCAACGGCGCCTACCGCGCGCCAGGAGCGCCGCAGGCGACCTTCGCGATCGAGCAGGCGGTCGATGAGCTGGCCGGTAAGCTGGGGTGGGACGCCGTTGAGTTCCGGCTGCACAACTGTTCGGTCGAGGGTGACCCGCAGCCGAATGGCGTGCCGTGGCCACGGATCGGGCTGAAGGAAGTGCTGGAGGCTGTCCGCGACCATCCTGCTTACAAGGACCGCACGTCTGGGACAAACAAGGGCGTCGGGGTCGCCATCGGCGGCTGGCCGGGTGGGGTCGAGCCATGTGCGGCCAACATCCGCGTCAACACCGACGGCTCGCTGGTCGTTCAGCTTGGCTCAACCGACATCACTGGCACGAACACGGTAATGGCGCAGTTGGCGGCTGAGGCGTTCGGGACGACGACCGACAACGTCAGCATCCAGTCGTCCGACACCGACTCGGCTCCGTACGCAGGCATGAGCGGTGGCTCGAAGGTGACGTATACCGTGGGTCCGGCTGTCATCCGCGCAGCGGCGGCAGCGCGCGAGCAGGTGCTGGCGATTGCGGCGGCGGAAATGGAAGTCTCGCCGGACGACCTGGAGCTGGCGCGAGGCATGGTGCGCGTCAAGGGCGCGCCCGACAAGGAGATGACGATCGCGTCGATCGCGCAGAAGAGCATGTCGTTCGGCGGCAAGTACGAGCCGGTCTATGGGATCGGCAAGTCGGCCCAAACCGACCGCGCGCCAGGCTTCTCGGGCCAGATCGCGCAGGTAACGGTCGATCCGGACACTGGCGCGGTGACGATCGATCGTTACGTGACGGTCCAGGACGTGGGCAAGGCGCTCAACCCGGCCCAGGTCGAGGGGCAGATCATCGGCGGGACGGTCCAGTCGATCGGCTTCGCGATGTACGAGGGGATCGAGTACGGCGAGGACGGCCAGTTGCTGTCGTCGACGTTGATGGACTATGTGATCCCGACATCGGTCCAGGTGCCGCCGATCGAGGTGGTGATCGTTGAGGTGCCGGCGCGTTCCGGCCCGCACGGGGCGAAGGGCATCGGCGAGCCGCCGATCATCCCCGGTCCGGCGGCGCTGGCCAACGCTATCGCCGCAGCGATTGGCACACGGGTGCTTGAGACGCCACTGACGCCGGAGCGGGTGAGCAAGGCGATGAACAACGGGGCGTAAGTAGCCGTCGAATACAACGAGATGTGAGCAGGGCGGGCCGAAGGGTTCGCCCTGTTTCTTTGACCCTGGTTGCAGGCTATACTGTCGTTGTACAGGAAAAACGGCGAAAGCCGATAGGTTGCGGCTACAGACAAACCTGTCCCATAACTTCCTGGGATCGACTATCCAGCGGAGCATCCTTCAGTGCTGACCGAAGCCGACACATGCCGCAAGTACGTTCTGCCGAAGCTGCTGGACGCAGGCTGGGAGCGAGCGCCGCATTCGCTGGCGGAGCAGCGCTCGCTGACGGACGGTCGGATCGTTGTTGTCGGAAATCATGTCAGCCGTCGCACGCCGAAGCGCGCTGATTACCTGCTGCGCTATACGCGCGATTTCCCGCTCGCTGTCGTTGAGGC
>Ga0136611_10001540_pt1 | contig 16063 bp, 13 predicted proteins | sample AntDrymUQ2232306_2_FD_106645 | JGI IMG/M metagenome (GOLD analysis project Ga0136611, IMG submission 106645) | Polar desert sand microbial communities from Dry Valleys, Antarctica - metaG UQ223 (23.06) | ecosystem: Environmental > Terrestrial > Soil > Desert | place: Antarctica: Dry Valley...
CGCCGGGGCCGTCGCAACCCTGCTCGTCACGGTCCTCGTCCAACTCGTTCTGCTTCCGCTCGTGAAGAAATGAAGCTCACCTCCTTGCCCCCCTTCGCCGTGATCGCCCCCGAAGTCGGCCACACGCTCGCCAAGGTGCTCCGCTCGCGCCTGCACGAATCTCAACCGTCGTGGAACGATGTCCGCGCGCTCATCGAGAATCGGCTCGTCCTCGTGGACGACATCCTCTGCACCGATTCGGCGCGCCGATTGAAGGAAGACGAAGTCGTCGCCCTCCTCACGAAAGCCGTCCACCGCCCGAAGGCCGCGACGCCCGATGGCCTCGTCGTGCGTCACCTCGACGATCACGTCGTCGTCGTCGAAAAGCCGGCGGGCCTGAGCAGCGTGCGCCACCCGGCCGAACTCGAATGGTCCGAGACTCGCCGCGAACTCGTGCCGACGCTTCAAGATGTCGCGCAAGCCGCCATCGCTCGGCAGCTCAACCGCAAGCCCGCGTCGCTGCCTCCGCTGCGCATCGTCCACCGGCTCGACAAGGAGACCAGCGGCCTGCTCGCCTTCGCCCGCTCCCCGCTCGGCGAACGGATGCTCGGCCTGCAGTTCCGCAAGCACACGGTCGTGCGCCGCTACCTCACGCTCGTCCCCGGCGCGTTCGTGCCGCGCACGATCACATCGACGCTCGTGCGCGATCGGGGCGACGGCCGGCGCGGCAGCACGACCTTCGCGAACACCGGCAAGAAGGCGACGACGCACATCGCCGTCGAAGAGAAATTGAACGGCTACACTCTGCTGTCGTGCCGGTTGGAAACGGGCCGCACGCACCAAATCCGCATCCACCTGAGCGAAGCGGGGCACCCCGTCTGCGGGGATAAGGTCTACCACAGGAAACCGAACGGCCAGGAAATGCCCGACCAGAGCGGGGCGCCGAGGCTGATGCTCCATGCGACGGAATTCGGGTTCGAGCACCCCGCGAGCGGGGAGCATCTCCACTGGGCGATGCCGATACCCGCCGACATGCTGAAGCTCGTCGAGAAGTTCAGAAATTAGGACGTTCGCCTGTCCATCATCGAGCCTCCGCAAGCCCCCACTCACGTCTTGAACATCGGCACCGGAACGAGGAATGCGTGCTGCTCGTAGAGGCTCCAAACGCCGTTCCAACTCGTGAACTGCGTGAAGAAGACGACGATTACGTACGCGGTCGCGGCCGGCCAGAAGACCATCCGCCCCGTCCAGCGGAAGAAGACGTGCCGCGGGAGTTCCCGACGGTTCGCCCGCGCCAGCGCCCAGCCGGTGAGCACCTTCGAGGGGAAGATGAACGCCACGAACAGCAGACTCGGCAGCCACGCCGCTTCGCTCGGCACGGCTTCGATCTTGAGTAAGTACAGAGGTACGGCGAACAGCAGCGAGACGAAGAACGCGAAGGCGTGGAGCCACGGCGATTTCCGAAATGTCCTCCGGACTTCGAGCCAGTTGAACCCTTCGGCGAAGCGGTTCTTCTCCGCCATCCGCATCTGCAAAAACGGGACATACGGCAGAATCACGATGAGGGTGCCGCCGCCGATGAAGCCGATGATCTTGGCGATGGGATATTCGAGTCGCCCGAGCGCGATCATCGACACCGGCAGGATGATCCAGATGGAGCCGACCGCGAAGCCGCGGAGGCCGAGCCAAAAGTAGTACGGCAGCCGAAGGCTCACGGCGGTGTCCCACACGGCATCCCGCGCCTTCGCGTAGTAGCCGCCGCGGATGATCCGCAGCAGAAGCCAGAGAACATTGAAGGGCGAGGCGAAGTGCCGGAGCTTGCCGCCGAGGGCGATGCCCATGCCGAGGTGCAGCCCGGTCGCGACGATGAGCGCGAAGAGGCCGAAGCGCCAAAGCTGCGTCTGCGGGCCGGCGGGATCGATGATCGCAGCCGTGTAGGCATAGTCGGCGAGCAGGCGGATGGGCAGCAAAAAGAGCCAGCAGGCGAGGCCGATGCCGCCGAGCCGCGCGGCGAGCCGGATGCCGATGAACGCTTCCCCGAATTTGCCGGTGCGGGCCAGCCGCCCGCCCGATTCGAGCAAGTAGCCGAGCGTGAGGAATTGCAGCACGGGGATCGCCGCGAGCACGGCCAAGCCGACGAGCAGCGCCGCGAACCCGAAGCACCATTCGACGAATGTGGCGAAGCTCCGGGCGAGGCCGACGAACTGCTGAATGGGGTCATCGCCGAGGGCGACTTGCGGGCGGCGTCGGAGCGGACGCGGCTCGACGGTCGGAATTCGGTCGGCCGGTCGAACTGTGGGGATCGCTCGGGCGACGGGTATGATGGGTTCGTCCGGCGGGAATTCCAATTCGGGCGGGCGGGCAAGGGGCAGCGGGGTCGGAGCGGTGCGATGGCTCATGGGAGAAGATACCCCCGCGCGGCCGCGCGGTTTCGGTTCCGCGAACGATTGATTGAAACAGCCGACGCCCCGGAGCGGTAATTCCAGCACGCTCTTTCACCGAGTCCTCTCCATGCTCTGGGCCAAGAATCTCCTCTTCGGCGGCGTCGTGCTCGGCGGGGTCATCGGCCTCGGCGCGAATCTGCTGCCGCCACCTCCGCCGAAGGGCGCGGCGCTGCACGATGCGGGCCTGTATCGCGATGCCAATTTCCGCAAGACCGTCGATGGCGTCGATGCCGCATTTCAAGCGCAGTGGGACGAAGGCGGGGCGAAAGTCGCCGAGCCGGCCTCCGATCTGCAAATCGCACGTCGCCTGAGCTTGGGCCTCATGGGGACGGTGCCGTCCCTCGAAGAGATCCGCCAGTTCGAGAGCCTCCCCGCCGACGAGCGCCTCCCCTGGTGGATCGAACACATCCTCCACGATGCCCGCACGAGCGACTACTTCGCCGAGCGTTTGGCCCGCTCCTACGTCGGCACCGAAGACGGTCCGTTTTTGCTCTACCGCCGCCGGCGCTTCACCACGTGGCTCGCGGACGAAATCCGCCACAACCGCCCCTACGACGGCACCGTCCGCGAGCTCATCGCGGGTCGCGGCCTCTGGACCGACAACCCGGCCACGAATTTCGTCAGCGTCACCTCCCGACCCGAGATGGGCAACCAGCCCGACGCCGTGCGCTTGGCCGGTCGCGTCACCCGCGCCTTTCTCGGTCTCCGCATCGACTGCGCCCAGTGTCACAACCACCCGTTCGCGGCCTGGAAACAGGACGACTTCGAATCGCTCTCCGCGTTTTTCGGTCAGACTCATGTCGGTTTCGCCGGCATCCAAGATGGCCCCGGCGAGTACCAAGTCGATGACAAGAAGCGCGAAGTGATGCGCACCGTCCAACCGAAGTTTCCCTTCTCGCCCGAACTTCTGCCGACGGACGGCACGCGCCGCCAGCAGTTGGCCGCGTGGGTGACGCATCCGAAGAACCCGTACTTCGCCCGCGCCACGGTCAACCGCATTTGGGCCTTCCTCTGCGGGCAACCGCTGCAGTCGCCCGTCGATAATCTCGAACCGGAAGGGGCCACCGGCACCGGCGGCAGCGCCCTCCACCCTGCCATCGCGATCCTCGCCGACGACTTCGTCGCCAACGGCTACGACCTCCACCGGCTCATCCGGATCATCGCTTCGACGAAGGTCTATCGGCACGACAGCGCCAGCGAGCACGAGGTCACCGAAGCCGAAGAGAAAGCGTGGGCCATCTTCCCGCTGACGCGGCTCCGCCCGGAACAGGTCGCGGGCGGGCTGCTCCAAGCTTCCTCGATCCGCACCATCGACGCCGATACGCACATCGCTTGGCGCTTGCTCCGCGCGACCCAGCAGAACGATTTCGTGAAGCGTTACGGCGACAGCGGCGAAGACGAGTTCGACGGCCGCGGCGGCACGATCCCGCAACGGCTGCTCCTCATGAACGGCGAGCTGATCCGCGAGAAGATCAAGGACTCTCCGTTCAACGCTTCGACGCGGCTCCGCATCCAAGCCCCGACCGAACACGCCTCGGTCGAAGCCGCCTACCTAGGTGTGCTGACGCGTCGGCCGACCCCGGCCGAACGAGCGCACTTCGAGCGTTTCCTCGCCGACCCCGCGCTCCCGAAGTCGCAGCGCTTCGAAGACCTCTTCTGGACACTGCTCAACTCGACGGAGTTCTCATGGAACCACTGACGCGCCGGACCTTCGTGCGGACGGCCACGCTCGCGGGGGCCACTTGGCTCACGCCGGTCGGGCACATGCTCGCGCGCGCCGCGGAGGCCAAGCCGAAGCTCGGCGCCACGGCGAAATCGGTCATCGTGCTCTGGATGCAGGGCGGGCCGAGCCAACTGGAGACCTTCGACCCGCACCCCGGAAAGAATATCTCGGGCGGCTCGAAGGCCATCGACACGAAGCTCAAGGGCGTGAAACTCGGCGAAGGCTTCGGCCGCCTCGCCGACCAGATGGAGCACATCAGCCTCGTGCGTTCCGTGATGAGTAAAGAGGGCGACCACGAACGCGGAACGACGACGATCAAGTCGGGCTACCGGCCCGACCCGACCGTCGTCTATCCGAGTCTCGGGGCCATCGCCTGCCACGAACTCCCGGCCGCCGGGTGCGACATCCCCCGCCACGTCAGCATCCTCTCGTCGCAGTGGCCCGCCCGCGGCGGCTTCCTCGGCGACGGCTTCGACGCCTTCCGCACCGACGACCCCGCCGGGCCGGTGCCCGACACGCAATCGTTCTTGGTGCCGACGCGCGACACCGACCGCCTGAAGCATTTGGATGTAGTAGAGTCTGCTTTCGCGAAAGGGCGCACACGCCGCGTCGGAGCGACGCTGCACAAAGAGACGGTCGCCGATGCCCGCAAGATGATGAGTTCCGAGCAGCTCAAAGCGTTCGACGTGTCGAAGGAGCCGCTGGCCCTGCGGAAGCAGTACGGCGACACCCCCTTCGGCCGGGGTTGTTTGGCCGCGCGCCGGCTCATCGAAGTCGGCGTCCGCTGCGTCGAAGTGAACCTCGCCGGCTGGGACACGCACGCGAACAACCACGCCTTCCACGCGACCCAGTTGAAGGTTCTCGATCCCGCGTTCGCGGCGCTCATCGCCGACCTGCGCGAGCGGAAGTTGCTCGATAGCACCATCGTGCTCTGCGCCGGCGAGTTCGGCCGGACGCCGCGGATGAACCCGCTCGGCGGGCGCGATCACTGGCCGGGCGGCTTCAGCATCGCCATCGCGGGCGGAGGCATCCGCGGCGGGCAAGTGATCGGCGAGACCGACCCCGAAGGCAAAGCGGAGGTGAAGGATCCCGTCGAAGTCGGCGACCTCCACGCGACGATCCTGAAGAGCCTGGGCATCGACTACGAGAAGGTGAGCCAAACCCCCATCGGGAGGACGGTGAAGTTCGCCGAAGGGGAACCGATCGCGAAGCTGCTGAAGGGGTGATGCGAATGGGGCTACACTCGATGAATACGATTCGGATGGCAGTTTCCAGATGGCCTAGGCGAGTCACAAATTCTGTCACCCGATACCGCCAGGCCCCACCTGAATTCTGAAAAGATTTCGCAGGGGGTAAGGGGGATGGCATAGATTCTTGGAGTCTTCCCGCTACCTCTCAGGTATCGAATTCGAGCGATGAGAATGGCACCGGTCGGTTTGCAGTTCAGCTTTCGGAGCTTTCGGAGCTTTCGGAGCTTTCGGCGGGGGGGGTGTGGATATCGTCCGAAAGCTGAAAGCTCACTCAAATTCGCACGGCATAACAAGCCCGAGGGATTCCCGCCCAAATCATTTTGGATTACTCTCTCACCATGGAACTCCACCGACTCGGCGAAGCGGCGTGGCTCGCGTACCTTCCGGATGAACCGTCGGCGGTGCGGCTGGCGGCGCGGATTCGGGAATCGGCTCCGCCGTGGTTGGAGGATGTGGTTCCGGCGTATGCGTCGGTCGGGGTCTACTTCGATGCGGATCGGGCCTCCGCGGATGCGGTCTCGGACTGGCTGCGGGCCGTGGGTCACGCTCGGCGAGACGTGCCCGTCTCGCAGAGCGCGGCCTACCAACCACTCAGCATCCCCGTCTGTTACGAGCGCGGTGCCGATCTCGCCACCGTCGCCGGGCGACTCGGACTCTCGGCCGATGCGGTCATCGCCCTCCACACTGAAATCGTCTACTCCGTCCACGCCATCGGGTTCGTGCCGGGGTTTCCATACATGGGATACTTGCCCGATGCACTCTGCGGGGTGCCGCGGCTCGATTCGCCGCGCGTGCGCATTGAACCGGGGAGCGTCGGCCTCACCGGCCGACAGACGGGGATCTATCCCCTGCCGCGCCCCGGCGGCTGGCCGCTGATCGGGCAGACGCCGCTGACCCTCGTCGATGTCGCCGAGGGATTCTTCCCGCTCCGCGTCGGCGATCGCATTTCGTTCCGCCGGATCGACGCCGTCGAATACGATCAACTGGACGGCGAGCGATTGCGTCGGCCCGAGCTTGGGGAATTGGCATGAGTGCGTTTGCGGATCGCATGGCGGACGCCGTGCGGCGGGATGGCCCCCTCTGCGTGGGCCTCGACCCACGCTTCGACATGCTGCCGGCGTACTATCGGAAGTTCGCCCGCGGCTTCGCCGTCGAATCGTTCTGTTTGAAGGTGCTCGAACTCGTGCGTCCATTTTGTTCGGTCGTGAAGCCGCAGGCGGCGTTCTTCGAACTCCTCGGCCCCGAAGGCTTCTCGGCGATGCAATCGGTGCTGTGGCGGGCGCGCGAACTCGGGTTCGTGACGATTCTCGATGCGAAGCGCGGCGACATCGCGAGCACGGCCGCCGCATATGCCGAAGCCGCGTTCTCGGAGAGCGTCTGGAATGCGGACGCGCTGACGGTGAACCCTTACTTGGGACAGGACGCCGTCGAGCCGTTCCTGAAAGCCGCGCGATCCGCCACTCCCGCGCGGGGGCTGTTCGTCCTCGTGCGCACGAGCAACCGCGGCGGAGGGCTGTTCCAGAATCGGCTCTGCGATGGCGTTCCGCTTTACCGCCGCGTGGCCGATGAGGTGAACGATTGGAACGCCGGAGGACTCGGCGAATGCGGTCTCGGGGATGTCGGAGCCGTCGTCGGTGCGACGCACCCGAAGGAACTCGCCGAACTCCGGGCCGCGATGCCGGGCGTCTGGTTTCTGGTGCCGGGCTACGGCGCTCAAGGCGGCACGGCCGCGGATGTGCGGGCCGGTTTTCTGCCGGGTGGAACGGGGGCGGTGGTCAACAGCTCGCGCGGCGTCGTCTTCCCCTTTGAACCCGACGATCCCGACTGGGAAAAGAAGATCGTCGGAGCTGCGCGGAAGGCCCAAGCGGAACTGCGCGGCGCGGGCGCGGGTTGAATCGTACAATCCCGTGGACGATCCCGCCTGCGGAGCACGACCGAATGCCCGATCCGCTTCCCCTCCCGAAAGCCGCCGATGCGTCCGAGCCGTCCGTCGATCTGACGGGGCGCACGCTCGGCGATTACACGGTGCTCCGGAAGATCGGTCAGGGCGGCATGGGTCAAGTCTATCTCGCCCGGCAGCAATCGCTGAAGCGGGAAGTGGCGCTCAAAATCCTCCGGAAGGAACTCGCCGCCAACGCCGTCGCGCTCAAGCGCTTCCAGGCGGAAGCCGAGGCCGTGGCGCGCATCAGCCACCCGAATATCGTCCAGGTCTACGCCGTCGGAGTGGAAGATGGCCTCAACTACATGGCCCTCGAATACGTCGAAGGCCGGAACCTGCGCGAGTACCTCGAACGCAGAGGAGCGCCGGAACTGCCGGTCGCGCTCGCGATCCTGAAGCAGGTCGCGGCGGCCCTCCAGCGGGCCGGGGAACTCGGCCTCGTCCACCGCGACATCAAACCCGAGAACGTGCTTCTGAATCGCAAGGTCGAAGTGAAGGTCACCGACTTCGGCCTCTCCTGCTATTTCGCCGGAGAGGGCAAACCCCTGAGCCTCACGCAGAGCGGGATGACGCTCGGAACTCCGCTTTACATGTCGCCCGAGCAGGTGCAGGGCCGACCCGTCGATCACCGCAGCGACCTCTATTCGTTCGGCGTCACCGCGTACCACATCCTCGCCGGTCATCCGCCCTACAGCGGGTTGAACGCGTTCGACGTGGCCGTGCAGCACGTCCAAGCGACGCCGGAACCGCTGGACGCGATCCGCCCCGATCTGCCCCCCGACCTGATCGCGCTGGTCGCGAAGCTGATGGCGAAGCGGGCCGAGGATCGCTACCAATCCGCGCGCGATGTTTTGCGCGACTTGGGCCGCATTCAAAAGGGAGTTGGGCCAAGCGTTCCTGCGGGAACTGCTCCGCAGCAACCGAATGGCGCACCGCTCCGCTCGAGCGTCGGCCTCACCGGAACCAGCATCGAGGGCGTGCGGATCTCGGAATCGTTCCCGCTGCTCGCGGTTCGGCGTCCGAGGATGCGCTGGTCGATTCGGCTGCTCGGAGTCTGCGCACTGGCGGCGTGTGCATACGGGGGCTGGTGGGCCTTCGGGCGCGCCCAGCCCACCGGAGGACCGGTCGTAATTGCTACCTCGGTCGGACTGCCCGAAAGCCGCACGCCGGTGCCCATCGCTTCGACCCGCGAACTCGACCTCCGGGACAAGTTCAAACAGCGGCCGATGGTTCCGACGGTTATGAAGGCGGGGATGGAACTCGGACTGCAGTGCGTTCAGGAGCGGCGATTCGATGACGCCGAGGCGGTGTTCGCGGAATTCGAGGGGATCAAGCCGACGGGGACCGGCGGGCCGAACCTGATGCTCGCCGTGGGCAAATTCGGGAAAGGGATCGTCCTCGCCCACCGCGATCTGCCGGCCGATTCGAACCGCGTCTTCGAAGAGGCCGTGGCGGCGGTGAAGCTCAAGGACAACCGCCACGTCATCGAACGGTTCTTCTTCGATCACGGGGATTTCGGCCTGGCCATCTCGGAAGCGCTGAACCGCAACGCCGAAAACCTCGCCGCGATGAAAGAGAAGATGCCGCCGAGTCTGGATTGGATGCGCTCCCCCTCCGGATTACTCCGCATCAGAGGGCCGAAGTGATCCGGCTCATCGGTTCGATTTCGGCAGATCCTTGATTCGGCAGCCGACTCCGGTGCCGAACGGAGAGTCTTGGATCGCGGCGTCGCCGGGGCGGACGCTCGACGGATCGACGATTCCCGCCGGAGCTTTCGCGAAGGACACTTTTCCGAAGCTCGCGGGCTTCTCCTTCGCGAACTGCATCCAACTCTCGAGGTCGAGCCGCTTGCCTTTCCCATCCGGCTCTTCGGACGCGACCTCCAGCATCGTCGCGGCATCGGGGAAGTTGCCGTAGGCATTGCCGCTCGCGAGGCCCCATGTGACGTAGCGATCCCACACGGTCGCATCGCCCGCGGCCACCGTGGCCAACGGGGAAGCCCCGGCTCCGAGGGGAGCGTAGAGGGAATTTTCGGAGCGGATCTCGACGGGCACGAACGGGCCGGGTTTGTCGTCGGTACCCTTGCCGCAGCGGATATCGACGAGGCCACCCGCGAGCCACGCCGTCACATGCGAAAGTTGGAGCGCGACGACCGCCCCGCTCGGTGCGGGCTTGGCGGGCGCTTCGAGTTCCATGAACGGAGCTGCCAGAGCCACCAGCACGTTGCTCGCGGTCAAGTCGAAGGGGAACGCGGACGGTGCCCAAACCGCGCGGCCGCGACCCCGGACGATGCAGTCCTCCATGCGGATGACCGGCCGGCGAACCGGCTCCGTTTTCCGCATCTTCTCGGAGACGTCGACGAGAGCGACGGCCGCGAGCACCTCTTCCTTCTGCTGATCCATCGTGAAGGTGCAGCCGTGGAACTCGCAACTTCGACCACCGGCGACCGTGACGACCGCTTGCGATCTCAGATCGCCCGAACCGGCGACTTTCGGCTTGAGGAGGAAGTCGATCCGCTCGAAGCGGAGGTCGCCCTCGTCGAGTTGGAACATCGTCTGATCGAGTCGCTTGGACTCGCCCGGGATCAGCGTGAGAGTCCCCTTCTCGTCCTCGGGGCGAATCGTGATTCGGAAATCGGGCTTCGTGAACGCGGCGAGCGCCGGAACTTCGATGATACCCGTGCCGCGGATCCAGAGCGTGTCGTTCGGCTTCAGGACCGCGATGGCTTGGGCGAGGTTATCGTAGACGCTCTCGGGCAGAGAATCTTTCTCGGCGGCCGGCGGATTCGGGTACCAGACCTTCACGCCGGGGGGCAGAGTGCCCGCTTGCGTTCCGCCGGGCGGCCACGCTTCGTAGATTTTGGTGCCGTCCAGCGGCAACTGCTTCACGCCGAGAATTTGCACTTCGCGCGGTGAGCGCACCCGGAGCGGTGTCAGTCGCGGGTTCAACTCGAACGCCTTCCAGGGTTCCGGCGAATCGAGCTTCGCAGAGGGAGACGCGTTCGCCCACGGGTGCTGCTTGAGGTCGAGCGGCGATGCCCACCCGCTCGGGATATCGACGCGGTAAAACGCGCTGGGCTGGTCGGCCACCGCCGTGGCCGTCGCGGATGCACCCGCGGCCGTGCGGATCGCCGCCGGGCGGCGCTCGTTCGGCTCCGGCATCATCATCGTGAGCGGCTCCGTACTGCCGGAGGCGAAGACCGAGAATCCGATTCGGATTTGCGAGGAGGCGGCCTCGGTCACTTCGATGGCCGCGCCGCGATTTTCGATCAGGAACGTGCAGCATCGCAGCGCGAGCGAGGGCGATGCGCCCGGCGCCGTGAGCCGGATGGCGGCGCGGGACGTGGCGAAGCCGCATTCCGCGAAATCGGCTTTCACCGATCCGGACAATTCGAACCCGGCCCAGCGGCGCATGGCGACCGTCGCGTTCCGCACGATCAATTCGGCGGTGCCTCCGCGGGCGGCGCCGATCACGCAGACTCCGATACCGTCGGACGCGGGTGCGCCCGCGTCGAGTTCGAACTGGCACTGCGCAAACTCGATCTTGGCGGCGCGGTCGATCAGAAGACCGACCGGACTGTCGAGCGATTCGTCGCCGCCGGGTTTCTGCGAGATCGCGAACCGGATGCTCTGGAACCGGACACCCGTTGAGCCGGAGATCGTCAGCCCGCCGGCCCGAACCGCCGTGGGACTATCTTTGTCGATGGTGCTGGCCGCGAGTTTCAGCGTGGCCGGCTGCGCCGGATTTTGCGATTCGAGGACGAGATCCTTCCCGCCGAAGGTGACACCGGTCGTCGTGCTCAGATCGTAAAGCTGACCCGGTGCCAGTTGGATGGTCACATCCGACTCGCCGAGCGCCGCGATCAGTTCCACTGCCGTGGCGGGTCGCAGGACTTGCCGCGCCGGTGCGGGCGGTCGCGGGTGATCCGGGATCGGTAGGTCGATTGGCCCACCGGATCGCGTCGGCGCGGAATCGTCCGGGAACGATGCGACCGACTTGTGACCCGACTTCCCGGCGAGCGCGAGAACCAGCACTACGACCGAAGCGAGCGCCACGCCGAACCCGATCAGTGCGGCCGGCGGCACGCGCGGGCGATCTCGGGCCGTCAACGCCCGCATCGTCCCAGTTCCCGTGCGTGTGCCTTGGGAAGCGAGGCTCTGGACATCGACCGTGAGAGCCAGCGATTCGGCCAGCGCGACGAGATCGCGGATCAGGGCATCCGGTGAGGAATAGCGCCGGTCGGGGATCTTCACCATCATGCCCGAGAGGATGACGGCCAAGCCGTCGGGCACGAGCGGATTGAGCTGGCGCGGATCGGTCGGCGGCTCGTGCTGGTGGGCGTGCAGCTTCTTCGCGGCCGTGCCTTCGGGCACCGGTGGCCGACCGGTGAGGGCGTGGTAGAACGCGCACCCCAAACTGTAGATGTCGCTCCGGACATCGACGCTGCGCGGGTCGAGCGCCTGCTCCGGCGAGATGTAATCGAATGTGCCGAGGGTCATGCCCGATTGCGTCACGCCGCCGTTGACGGAGTGCAGCCCCTGCTGGCGGGCCAAGCCCATGTCGATGAGCTTCGCCTTCCCCTCCGGCGTGATGACGATGTTGCTCGGCTTCACATCGCGGTGGATCACCCCGCGATCCGAGGCGTGCTGCAACCCCGCCGCGAGACCGATCAGATAGCGGATGCAGTCGTCCGGCGGGAGCGTACCGCGGTGGTCGATAAGTTGCTTGAGTGTCTCCCCTTCGACGTACTCGAACGCGATGAAGTGCAAGCCCTTCTCTTCGCCGCAGAAGAACACCCGCGCCACGTTGTCGTGATCGAGCTTCGCGGCGGCGCGGGCTTCCTGCTTGAACCGAGTCACCGAATCGGCATCGCGGGCCGACTCCGGCGGGAGGATTTTCAGCGCCACGATCCGCCCGAGTTCCGTATCCCGTGCCCGCAGCACCGTCGCCATGCCGCCGGAGCCGAGTGCGCCGATCACCTCGTAGTGGCCGAGGCGGAAGCCGGGGGCGAGGGCCAGCGCTTCGTACGGCGACCTCCGATTCGCACCGATGACCGTCGGGACATCGTCGCCGATCGGCGGCGGGGCCAGCGTCGCATGGGTGGCCGCGACGTCGAGCCGCACGAGCGACGAACCGGGGCGCGGGCCGGCACCGGTTTCGGCATCCGGTTCTTCCGGTTTCGGTTGCGGCAAAGCTGCGCTGATACTGCGGACTCTCGGGTGAAGTTGTCAGATAGTCTACCTCAGTAACGGGCTTGGTGTCAAATTGTGCGCGGCCCGCCGCCGATCCCGACCGATACCGACCCCCCCTCCATCGGAATCACGCCCGATTCGTCGGAAGCTCGGTACGTGCTTAGCGCCGCAACGACTTGCGGCAGATTTCTGCGGGGAAGCTGCGAATCGCGGGCGACGGGAGTACCGTTTCTCCTCCGGGTGGGGTAAGCTCTCCACCTCATGGGATCGTCCAGATTCCGCATTCCTTCTCGAAAGTCGAACGATGCCCCTCTCCTGGAACGAAATCCGCTCGAATGCCATCGCCTTCGCTCGCGACTGGGCGAGCGAAACCCGCGAGCGCGCCGAAGCGGGAACCTTCTGGAACGAGTTCTTCGGCGTCTTCGGCATCAAGCGCCGCACCGTGGCGGCCTACGAACACCCCGTCAAGAAGCTTTCGGGGCAGTACGGCTACATCGACCTCTTCTGGAAAGGGATGTTCCTCGCCGAGCACAAGAGCGCCGGCGAATCGCTCGACAAAGCCCATACGCAGGCGATGGACTACATCCAATCGCTGGCGCGCGAGGGCCGGCACAAGGAAATCCCCGGCTACGTCGCCGTCTCCGACTTTGCTAACTGGTCTTCCCTATAGACACCTACGGCGACACCGCATAAAAAGATGACTATGAGTGACAACCTCTTGGATCGTTCTGGTGTGCAACCGACGCTTCTCCGCTTTTCCGAGGATGATGACATCATCCTCGGCAGTGGTGAAAGCGGCTTGCCGGTGTGCGGCACGATCATTACCGGCGATGCTCGTAAGGAGTTGCTGCCCTACGCGAGCGACACGTTTCAAACAGTCGTAACCAGTCCCCCGTATTGGGGACTGCGAGATTACGGGATCGAAGGGCAGATCGGTGCCGAGTCGAAGATCGATGATTACATTTCGGATTTGGTAACGTTGTTTCGGGAGGTGCGACGCACACTCAAAGCGGATGGCACGCTTTGGCTCAACATCGGGGACAGCTATACGAGTGGAGGACGCACTTGGAGGCAGGCGGACAGAAAGAATCCGGCGCGGGGCATGGATTACCGGGCCCCCACTCCCGACGGCTTGAAACCGAAGGACTTGATCGGCGTACCGTGGCGGCTCGCGTTCGCCCTGCAGGCCGACGGTTGGTTTCTACGATCCGACATCGTATGGAACAAACCGAATGGCCAGCCCGAATCCGTGAAAGACCGGCCATCCCGCGTCCACGAATACGTCTTCCTCTTCTCGAAGAACGAACAATATCATTACGATTATGAAGCGGTGAAGGAACGGGCCGTCAACGGTTCGACGCGGGCGTGCCGTTCCGTTTGGAATGTCAACACGGAACCTTGCAAAGAAGCCCACTCTGCCACGTTCCCGACCGCACTCGTCGCCAAATGTTTGCTCGCCGGGGGAAAAAAGGGCGGCTTGGTTCTGGATCCCTTCTTCGGTTCGGGCACCGTCGGCCTTGTGTGTCAGGAACTTGGCTTGGACTTCGTCGGCATCGAACTGAAGCCGGAGTACGTCACGATTGCTCGTCAGCGACTGGGATGGGAGGCCGGCCGGTAGCGGTGAATATCCACGTCGCATGAATCTTGCATAAGTCGATCCGCAGGTCTTTGATTTGCAGTTTCCGTTCGCCCCCACCGTCAAAGTAGAGTCTGAACTTCACGCCTACGTCGCCTGTCACGGTGCAATAGCCGCATCGCACCGCCGTTCGGCTTCGTTCGGCCCATCTGAGTTCGCCACTCGCGGCTTCCAGCAACAAGGCTTTCGGAATTTCCACTAACTCGTATCGGTGGGTGGAGGCGTCCGTACCGGATGGCCGGATGGGAAAGTACCTGAGTTGAAAAACGCGATCGTACCCTTGCAGGTGGCCGAGAAACTGCTGCCGCAGGCCTGATAGGTCGTTCAGATCCGTGTCCCCCCAGGGGCCGCTTCCGAGTTCCATGAACTTGGAGATGAACAGGGAATCCGCCTTGATGGACTTTTCGCCGTGTGTCTTCAATGACCAACGCTCGCCATCGACAGTGATGTCGTGACCTCGGTTCGTGCCGCTCAGGGCCGTCGCGGCGGCTCGCCCCGTCGCACTCAAGATGCGTTCCAATGCGACCCCGAACCGCGTCTTGTCCAAGTACGATTTGGAAAGGCAATGATGGAGTTTTAAGAAGTCCCCGAACGCGACGAAAAAGTCACCGCTGACCACCTCGGAGTCTTCATTTCGCGTACCCGCCGTCGGCAGGTCGAAGGCGTCGATCACGAGCCGCATGAGCCCGAGTTGGCCGTCACTCAGCGATTGAATGCGCTGAACGAGGTCATTCCGATCGAGCGAATTCATGGCTTAGCTTTGCCCCCGCGGTGCCGTTCGACATCGGAGAAGAGTTCGCTGAGTTGTGCTTCCAGGCCGGTCGCGATTTTTTCGAGCGCGAGCAGTGACGGATTGCGGTTTCCGCGCTCCACATCGGCCACATAAGTGCGGTGCAGGCGGCAACGGTGGGCAAGTTCTTCTTGGGACAGCCCGAGCAAGTGACGGTGGACGCGGATGACGCTTCCCAACGCTACGGTAATCGCGGACTCTTTCTTGACGGCCATACGGCGAAGTGTCGGAAGCGGCAGGCGATCCGTCTACAGCCAATCAGTAACAGGACGCACAGGCTCAACCGTAATGCAGGAGATCAACAACTTCCCCTGGCCGACGGAGGAGACGGACGCGCAGAAGGTCAACGTCGAGGCGAAGGCGCAGGGGGTGCTCGACGCCCGCGCCCGATACCCCGAGGCGAGCCTCGCCGATCTGTACGACCCGAACACGATGCCGCCGGCGCTGACGAAGGCGCACGCGGAACTCGACCGGGCCGTCGAGAAGTGCTACCGCAAGGAGCCGTTCGCCAGCGATCGCGCCCGCGTCGAATTCCTCTTCGCCCTCTACGAGAAACTGGCGAACCCGCTCACGGCCGATGAGCCGAAGAAGCGCGGCCGGAAGCCTGCCGACGAATAGCGGATTGCCGGAGCCGGGCGGAGCGCTGGAGTTCAACCTTCAGGTTGCGGGTCGGGCGGAGTCCGCGACGCCCGACCGTTTTGCGACACGTCGAAGTCCCCAATGTGGAGTCTCCGTTTCCCAGGAGGTCGGGCGTCGCGGACTCCGCCCGACCCGCAACCTGAAGGTTGAACTCCAACAAAGGTCGGGCCTCGCGGACTCGGCCCGACCTGCCATACTCCCGCGTTTGAAGCCCTCCCCGCGCCGGGCGGTTACCGCCTCGCTCCCCTTCTCCCCCGCTTCCTATAATGTCCGATCAATCACGAGCCGCTTGTCCGGGGTGACGCTATGCAGGATCGGATCGCCTACCGGGGTATCACCTTCGACGACGTCCTGCTCGAACCGGCCAGCAGCGATGTCGTGCCGCGCGACGTCGATGTCCGGACGCTGCTCACCCGCAACATCCGCCTAAACATCCCGATCATCTCGTCGCCGATGGACACCGTCACCGAG
>Ga0136611_10001541_pt1 | contig 16062 bp, 14 predicted proteins | sample AntDrymUQ2232306_2_FD_106645 | JGI IMG/M metagenome (GOLD analysis project Ga0136611, IMG submission 106645) | Polar desert sand microbial communities from Dry Valleys, Antarctica - metaG UQ223 (23.06) | ecosystem: Environmental > Terrestrial > Soil > Desert | place: Antarctica: Dry Valley...
ACACCGGCTGCTCGAACGTCTCGGTGTCCATAAACGTGTAGTTGTCGCCGTCGTCGTACAGGAACTGCACGACGCGCCGCTCCAGCCGCGCCTGCTCAAACTTGGAGCTGGACTGAAAGGTGCGCTCCGTCGTGGAGCCGGTGCGCAGGTTACGCATCTGAACTCGGACGAACGCGGAGCCACGACCCATCTTCACGTGCTGAAAGTCGAGCACCTTTACCAGCTCGCCATCGACGACCACCGTGTTGCCCTTGCGCAGGTCTCCGCTTGAGATCATGGGTGTGCGTTTCCTTCGCTACTGTGCAGGTGAGGCAACCCGCCCTGCTCGATGTTCCGTGGCCCCTGGCTCAGAGCACCGGCCCCTTCGCCGCGTGGTTCAACGACTCAAACCCGTCTGCCGTGACGACAACGGTATCCTCGATACGCACGCCGCCCCAACCGCTGAGGTACAGGCCCGGCTCGATGCTCACCACCATCCCCGCCTCGAGCGTGTCCTCGCTCTCTTTATGCAGACTGGGCGCCTCGTGGACATCCATCCCGACCCCGTGGCCGAGGCTATGGCTGAACTCCTGCTCGTACCCGGCCTCCTTGAGCAGATCCCGCGCGACAGCGTCCGTGTCCTTGCACGACACCCCAGCCCGCACAAACTCCTTGGACGCGTCGTGCGCCCGCAGCACAAGACCGTATATCTCCCGGTAGCGTTCGTCGGCTCGGCCGAGGCAGAACGAGCGGGTCATATCGGAGCAGTATCCCTCATACCGCGCGCCCATGTCGATTACGACCGGGTCACCGGTGTTGATCGGCGTGTTTCCCGGTTCGTGATGCGGCCGAGCGGCATTGGCGCCTGCGGCGACGATCGTTGGGAACGACGCACCCTCTGCGCCAAGCTCCTCCATGGCCTCTTCCAGCGCCCGCGCGACCTGGCGTTCCGTCATGCCGGGGCGCAGCGCGGCAGTCACACGGCCATAAGCATCGTCCGCTATCTTTCCGGCACGGCGCATGGTCTCTAGCTCCGTCTCACTTTTGCGGATGCGCATCTCCTCGACGATACCCTTGACGGGCGCCAACTCACCGCCGTCCTCGATGTTCTTTTTAAGATCCTCGTAGAAGCTGTACAGGGTGAAGTCGCGCTCGAAACCTAGGCGCCGCACGCCCCACTGGATGAGCTTCTCCGGCAGGAGTTTTTTCGATCGGCCACGAAGCTCGACCACTTCGATGTCAGCGTCCGAGTGCGCCGCCTCCGCCGTCGCCAGGTCGGTATACAGCGGGTTGACGATCAGCGCTGCACGATCGCTTGTCACGAGCACCATGCCAGCGCTCTCGCCGATCGCGCCGTCTGCCGCGGTATAACCGGAGACGTAGCGCCGGTTGGCAGGGCCTAAAATGAGCAGGCCGTCCAGGTCGCGCTCGGCGACAACCTCGCGCACTTTCTGGACGCGGCGTGCGTAATCCGTTGTTGTGTCTTGGATCATAGGGGTACTCCTCCGGGCAGTCCGGTGCGAGCGGCATTATAGCACAGTTATTTGCGCCGGAACCGGCGGAGCACGGTCCCCAGGATGGTGAGCCCGGCGGACGCTCCCGCGAGCAGGCGGATCGCCCCACCGAGCCCCAGACCCTGACGCCAGATGCGGAGCCGCAAGATGATGATCTCCCGCATCGCCTGGAGCACGACCGACGGTTTCGCGCCGGTCGAGGTGCCGGCCTGCCGCGGATAGTGCGTGACCCCCACCTCGATCAGGGAGGCGCGCCGCATCCGCGCGAGCGACTGCATCTCCAGGTTGATGAGCGCCCCCGGTGAGCGCAACTCGAGCCCGTGCACGAAGTCCGCGCGGAAGATCTTGAACCCACAGTCAAGGTCGCGCAGATGGATATTGAAGAGCACGCGCGCGGCCAAGTGAAAAATCGCCGCGTTGAGCTTTCGGTGTGGCGGGTCCTGGCGGTCAAGCCGGTACCCGGCCACGATGTCGTAGTGGTTGATGTAGGGGATCAGCAGGGAGATGTCGCCCAGGTCGAACTGCCCATCGGAGTCCATGCACATGATCCACTCCCCCCGCGCCTCGGCAAAGCCGCTACGCCACGCGGAGCCGTAGCCCCGATTGTGCGGGTGATGCACGACGCGGATGTGGCTGTCTCGGCCCGCAAGGTCGTCTGCAATCTGCGGAGTGGCGTCGACGCTCCCGTCGTCCACAATCACCATCTCCCAGTCGGGAATGTTCTCGTTGAGCACCGCGATGCTGCGGCCCACCACGCGCTCGAGGTTGCCTTCCTCGTTGCGCGCGGGCAGGATCATCGAGAGTTTCCCTGTTATCGTCGGCACAGCTGACACTCCTTTCGGACAAGCATCACTTGTGGCCACTGAACAGGTAGACCACCGCCCCGAAGAGCACGAGACTCCAATACGTGATCGTGCGATCGAGCAGCGCGACCGAGCCGGCAAGACCGGCATCGTTGATAACCGGCAGCAGCACGGTGACGATCGCCGCCTCGACGACGCCGAGGCCGGCTGGGGTAAACGGGACGGTCGTCAGCAGCGAGGCCGCGAGCGCGATGAAGATCACGAGCGGCAGATCGCCGGGCAGCGCGAATCCAACACCCAGCGCGGCGCACACGAACCAGAGTCGCGTGCTCTCCAGAATCCATATCAGCGCCGTGAGGAGGAGGATCCACGCGGGACGCCGCCGGTATGCGAGCAGCACGCCCTGCTCCATGCGCTCGTAGTATGGCCGGACTCGCACGGGCAGCACGCGCGCGACCCAGGATCCAATGTAGCGTAGCACGAAAAGCCCGCTGATGCTCAGAATCGCAAGCCCGGCCCCGAACGCGATCAGCGTCCCAAAGTTGGGCGGCAATTTTTCACGAAACGCGAGCAGCCCGGACACGAGCAGGAGCGAAAAGAGGGCACCGACATCGGCAATTCGTTCCGCGAGTATAGTGCCCATCGTCTTGGAAAACGAGACGTTCGCGTTGCGCTTCAACAGGAAACCGCGATAGCCGTCCCCGAGCTTGGCGGGCAGTACGGAGTTTGCGAACCACGACAGAAATATGATCCGCAGCAGAGTCGGCGTTGGTGGTGTTTCCCGCTCATAGCCAACGTTGCTCAACACCTGCTTCCAGCGGAGTGTGCGGACAATAAACGTCGAGTAGTACGCGAGGAGGCCCAGCAAGTACAGCAGCGGGTTTGCCTGGCGCATGTTCGCCCACACCTGCGTGAATGGAATGTCCTGCTGAGCGAAGATATACGCGATGATCGCAAACGATATCGCGAACGAGATCAGTGTCCGCGGCCGAAGCAGTTGCTTGCCCAGAGAAAGACCGGAGCCCTCATCAGTGGAAGTGGGCGCCACCATGACCGGCGCCGATTCGCCGTGCTGTGGCAATGATGGAGTATCAGCCATTGGCACGTTCTACAGCGCGGCGCACGGCAAGGAGTGAGCGCCCTGCCCGCCCGCGCGGCAACCACTGAATTGTCTGTGCCAACCGGAAGCCTCCCCCGCGTTCGGCCCGCAACCTGCGTGTCGACGCGGGGCCGCGAAATTATAGCACGCACCATGGCAACAGCAAAGGCGCGTGCACGGCTCGGAGTAGACTTGCGCCAAATAGCTGCGTCCTCTACTGCCCGCGCGTACGCGAAGAAAAGGGGAGGTATTGGGCATCTTGCACAGTCCATGCCGACTTTGTTGTGGAGTCTATCCTAGGGACCGGTGTCAGTAGTGACCTACCATACACGGGTAGTCTCGGATTGACCCATATCTCAGATAAAGGAGTGTTCTATGCCCGAAACGTTGACCAGTGCGTGGGATTCCGCGCAGCAGCTCCCAGTAAGTGTTCCCGGCACACTGTGGGTATTGCTTGGCGCCTTTCTCGTCTTCCTGATGATCCCGTCTATCGGCATGCTCGAAGCGGGGCTTACCCGCCGCAAGAACTCGTTGCACGGTCTGATGAAGAGCCTCTCGGCGGCAGCGGTTATGATCGTGATCTTCACCGTCGTCGGTTTTGGCCTCGCCTTCAGTGACGTTTCCATTGGCGGCATCATCGGTGATCCGACGAAGTACCTCTTCGGCGGCGACCCGAACACGGCCTGGCCAAATGTCTTCGGTGCGGACGGTCCCACCTCCGGCGTGCCAACGCTCACGTATGTTCTGTACCAGATGATGTTCGCGGCTGTGACCCTGGCGCTGATCGGCGCGGGAGTTCCGGAGCGGATGAAGTTCTCTGCCTGGCTGCTCTTTTCCGTGTTCTTCGCGCTGGTCCTGTATCCACTGATCGCGCACATGGTTTGGAGCTTCAACGGTCTCTTCGGCAACATCGGTAGCGCTGGCAACATCGGCGACGCGTTTGGCGCCCGCGATTTTGCCGGTGGCATCGTAGTACACGCTCAGGCTGGATTCGCGGGGCTCGCGGTCACCCTCGCGCTCGGCGCAAGCCTGCGCAAGCGCGCCGGATCTGAAGGACGCCGACGTCTTGTTGTGCCCGAGGGCTACGCCGAGAAGGCGGAGGCTGAGCGTGGACAGCAGTACGGCGCAAGCCTGCCGCTCGCGATCATCGGCACCGCGCTCCTGTGGTTCGGGTGGTTCGGATTCAATGGCGGCAGCAGCCTGGAGATGAACACGCAGGGCGTCTCGGCGGCGTTTGTCACAGCTGTTGCCGCCGCCACCGCAGGGTTTGTCGCGATGCTCGTGAGCAAGTTCGTGGACAACAACTTCGACGGCATCATGGCGATTAGCGGTGTGCTCGGCGGACTCGTGATGATTACCCCGAACGCGGGCTTTGTCACGGTCCAATCCGCCATTATCCTCGGCCTGCTCGCGGGGGTGATTACCTACGCCGCGACGAAACTGATGGAGAAGTACCTCTACGAAGTCGATGATCCCGTCGGCGGCTTCCCGGTCCACGGCGTCAACGGTCTGATCGGCTCAATCCTGGTACCCGTCTTCGCGAGTCAGGAACTGACGGCGTTCCCAGTGCAGGGTCTCATCTATGATCCCGCGAATGCCAACGGCTGGATCTGGTTTGGGTACCAGGCGCTGACCGCAGTCGTTGTCGGCGTGGTCGTCTTCACGGTATCGTTTGGCTTCGTGAAGCTGCTGAGCGTGTTCATGCAGGTACGCGCGACGTACGAGGAGGAGGTCGTCGGGCTCGACGCGGTGGACCACGGCTCCAATCCGGACGGGGTACCGCTCCCGACCCCCGCCGGCAGGGACGCCGTTCCAGGCGTCGCCAGCCCGATGACGTCTATCTTCTAGCCCGGTTAGCGGCACAGAGCACGGGGCCCCGATGAATCGCTCTGTTTCATCGGGGCCGTTTCGCGTGGCGGGAGTGCGTGGGAGTCGAACCCACCGGGAACCAGCTTGACTGGCCCCCCAACGGTTTTGAAGACCGCGGAACCCACCGGGACCCCTCCACCCCCACCGCAATACTAGGCTCGACGCTACGGTCCGTCAAGAACGGGCAACCCGCCACTGGTGCGCGGACCGTCCCGCCACCCGTATAATCCTCCTGTGATACCTTTCCTCCGCCCGATCGATACTCCTCCCGTGCTCGCGCCTATGTGGGCGTTATTTGCCGATGTCCACGGCAACCTGCGAGCGCTGGAGCGCGCCCTCACATACGCCCGCCGGGAGGGCGCGCGACGCGTTGCGTTCCTCGGCGATGCGCTCGGCGGGTTGGAGACCGACGAGGCGTGCTGCCGTGTGCTGATGCGCGAGAGTGAACGGGCGGTGTTTGGGAACCGTGAGGTGCGGACGCGCCTCGCGTTCCCCGAGGATGTGCAACGTTGGATCCGCGCCCTCCCTGCGACGTCCCGGCTCGAAGACGCGCTGCTGTGCCACTCCTCGCCCGCGAGTCGATACCCGTGTGATATTACCGCTGACGATGCCCTGGAGTTCCGTCGTGGGCAGCGCTACTTCGACCTCTTTCCGTACGTCTCCAGCAAGGCCGCCGCACTCGCAGCTTCTGCCGCTCTCCCAGACCCAGCTCTCCGCGCCGTGGTCCACGGGCACACTCACCGTCAAACGGTATGGCGCGTGGCGGGTGGAGTCTCGAACCCAGTTCGTGGGGCACCGCTTGTTTGTGGAGAGCGTCGTGACTGGGACGTGCCGCTGGGCGCCGACACGACCGTCGTGGGTTTGGGCTCTGTGGAGGAAGGGACGGATGGGCGCGTCGAGTGCGGGCTTTACCACCCAGCCGAGCGACGCATTCGGCTCGTGAGCCTGCCCGGTGAGTGAGCGCGTCTTCGTCGCGGTCGAGCTGCCGCCGGAGCTGCGGCAAGCGCTCGGCCACGTTCGCTCAGAGCAGCCCGAGCTAACGCGCGCATTGCGCTGGGCGCGGCCAGAGGGGCTGCATATCACGCTGCGGTTCCTCGGCGCTGCGAAGCCGGAGCAGTTGGAGGGGCTGGTACATGAGCTATCGCGCCTGCCGGCCGGTCCCTCCTGCTCGCTCACCTGTCGAGGACTCGGCATCTTTAGCAGCTCCGCTCGCCCGCGCGTGCTCTGGGCGGGTGTTGAGGGCGACACGGCCGCGTTGGCCGCTGTGCAGGACAGCGTGGAGCGTGTTTGCGTTGGCCTCGGCTGGCCTGCCGACGAGCAGCAATACACCCCGCATACTACGCTCGCGCGCGCACGGGGCAAGCTCGCCGACCGGGATGCGCTGGCGGCACTGCTCGACCGGCGTGCGGGGTACGTCTACTCCCGATTTGAGGTGAACGGAATAACGCTCTACGCAAGCCGGTCAGCCCCCGGTGGCGCGATCTATTTACCGCTGTTCCGGCGCGCGCTCGGCGAGGGCGGTCCGCCGCTTTGATATAATAGGCCGCTATGTTTGAGAGATTACAAGCCCACCTGGAGCGCTTCGAAGAGATCGAGCGCGCGATGTCTGATCCGGAGGTCTTCTCCGATCAGGAGCGCATCACCGCGCTCGCGCGTGAACGCTCGGACCTGGAACCGGCGGTGACGGCGTATCGGGCGTATCAGGAGACGCTAGGGGCCGTGTCGGAGGCCGAGGGACTGCTGTCCGATCCCGACCCGGATATGCGCGCGATGGCGGAGGATGAGCTGCACGGCGCGCGGGTGCGCCAGGAGGAGATCGAGCAACACCTGCGCGTGCTGATGACGCCGCGCGACCCGAACGATGAGAAGGACGTGATCATCGAGATCCGCGGCGGAGCTGGTGGCGAGGAAGCCGCGCTCTTCGCTGCCGATCTCTACCGCGCGTACACACGCTACGCGGAGCGCAACCGCTGGAAGACCGAGGTGCTCAACACGAGCGAGAGCGACAACGGCGGCTTCAAGGAGATCATCTTCGAGGTGCATGGCCGGGGCGCATACTCGCATCTCAAATACGAGAGCGGCGTCCACCGGGTGCAGCGCGTGCCCTCAACGGAATCGCAGGGCAGGATACACACATCGACGGCCACCGTCGCGGTTATGCCGGAGGTCGAGGAGGTCGAGGTAGGGATCGACCCCGCCGATCTGCGGATCGACGTGTACCGGTCCAGCGGCCACGGCGGCCAGAGCGTGAACACCACGGACAGCGCGGTCCGGCTGACCCACATACCCAGTGGACTCGTCGTTACGTGTCAGGACGAGAAAAGTCAGCTCAAGAACAAGATCAAGGCGATGGCCGTGTTGCGCGCGCGCCTCTACGACATGGAACGGCGTAAACGCGAAGAAGAGCAGGGAGATGCGCGCCGCTCGCAGGTCGGCACCGGGGACCGTAGCGAGAAGATCCGCACGTATAACTTTCCCCAGGACCGGATCACGGACCACCGCATCAAGGCGTCGTTCAGCAATATTCCCGGCGTCCTCGATGGTGACCTGGGGCGGATCGTCGAGGCGCTCCAGACCTCAGACCAGTCGGAACTTCTCGAAGGGGCCACCGCCTGATACCCAATCCAGTCGAAGAATAATTCCAGTCATCTCGAACCTTCGCGGCGCTCTACGGTACTCTCTGTTCTGTGATGAATCCTTAACCTCAGCAACGGATTCTTCGTTCGCTCGGAGTGATACGCAATCCGCTTGAACGATGGTGCGTGTCATCCCGAACGGAGTGAGGGATCCGTAACCTGGGCCACGGATTCCTCGCAGGCTTGGAATGACAGATGCCCTACCAGTCAGCCAGAGTTAGTATGACACCTCGACTACGATCGGGTGATTGGCGGTGGGCGCTTCGGGTCCCGCCTCCGGTGCCGCAGTGTTACCGCAGTGCAGGTGTGCGAAGCTTGGTGCGTGTGGACACGTAGAGACCCCGGCGAGGTTGCCGGGGCCGTTGGGGGATGTGCTAATGCGGAAAGGAAGGTCTATGTGGCGGCTGCGCGCTTGGCGAGGGTTCTCAGGCAGCGGGTGCATATGTGCATACGCATGCTCACACCGTTCTTGAACACGAGTTGCTTGTGCACGTTCGGCTTGAACACGCGGTTCGTCTTATGCGCCCGGCGAAACCACTTGCCCCCGTACCGGTGCTGGATGCTGCGCCCGAACTGCGTGCCCTTCCCGCACTCCTCACACCTTGCCACGGTACAACCTCCAGTTGTTTACAGAGTCGTTATTCCAGTATCATTGCCCGAGCATGCGGGTACATTGAGCGCTACGCTCCACATGGTCCGTCTCCTGCGGGAATGTACCTCGTGAGCCAGCAACCTTTTTCGCGCGCGGTTCGAGCGTGTAAGTTTATCACAGCCGTGGAAGGCCGGGCAAATCGCTTGGTCGTTCCCACTGGGAAGAGGTAACAGATGCAGACCGACGTGTCGTTTCTTAAGGCGGACCTGGCCGCCAACCCGGCCGTTTTTCTGGAGGTGGTCCGTGCCGCGGCGTCGTGGCTGGAGCGCAATCGCGAGCGCATCAACGCGCTGAACGTTTTCCCCGTGCCCGATGGCGACACTGGCGATAACATGATGCTCACGCTGCGCGGCAGTCTCAAGGCGCTTGAGGACGCGGAGCCCACCACACTCGCAGATGCGTGCGACGCACTCGCGGAGGGCGCATTGCAGGGCTCGCGTGGGAACTCCGGCGTAATCCTCTCGCAGATGCTCGGTGGCTTTGCGGAGGTGCTGCGAGACGCGGACCAGGTGTCTGCCCAGGTGCTTGCTGCTGCGTTTCTCCGCGCGGCGGAAGAAGGTTTCAAGGCGCACTCCGAACCCGTTGAGGGCACGATGATGACCGTGATGCGCGACCTTGCCGAGAAGGCGGGCGAGCTTGCTACACAGCCGCTCGCGCTCGCGGAGTTCTTGCAGGCAGTGCTTGATGAGGCACAACAAAGCGTGGAGCGCACACAGTCCCTTCTGCCCCGCCTGCAACAGGCGGGCGTCGTGGACGCGGGTGGCGAGGGCATCGCCGTCTTGCTGGAGGGCGTGGTGCGCTTCCTTCGCGGCGATTTGACGGACGGGAAAGTTGCGCCGACGGCGAGCGCGGACCTCGATGCCCTGGACCTTATGGAAGATGATGTGTTCGGGTACTGCACTAACTTCCTGCTGAGTGGTGAGGGTCTCGACGTGGAGGCGTTCCGTACCGACGTGCTCGCACTCGGAAAGTCGGCGCTCATTGTGGGCAATCCCCGGTCCATCAAGGTCCACGTGCACACCGAACGCCCCGGCGAGATCCTCAGCCGGGCGCTCGCCCTGGGCACCTTGCACCAGCTCAAGATCGACAACATGGACGAACAGTATGAGGACGTGCTACGGCAGCGGCCAGCGCAGACGCCTTCGGAACCAGTAGTCACCGCGCTCGTGGCGGTTGTGGCTGGCGACGGCTTCCGGCTGCTGTTCGAGAACGACGTGCGGGCGACGGTCGTGGAGGGCGGGCAGAGCATGAACCCCAGCACGGGCGATCTGCTGCGGGCGATCGAGCGCGCGCCAAGCGAGGATGTGCTGCTGCTACCGAACAATCCCAACGTTATAATGAGCGCGAAGAAGGCCGCCGAGGGTGCGAAGAAGCGCGTGACGGTACTGCCCACCCGCAGCGCGCCACAGGGCATGGTCGCCGCGCTCGCGTACGTGCCGGACGCTCCACTGAAGGAAAACGAGGAGGCCATGCAGGCCGCGATTCAGGATGTGCCATACCTGGAGGTGACGCGGGCGATCCGGGACGCGGAGGTGGACGGTGTCCACGTTACGCAGGGGGAGTACATCGCCCTGGTGAACGACCGACTTGTCAATTCTTGCCCTGGCCTCGCTGAGACTCTGTTGGCCGGGCTGGAGCACGCGGACGTGGCGTCGCGCGAGCTCCTGACGTTGTACCGAGGCGCGGATGCGAGCGGGGAGGAGACGGAGCGCGTGGCGGAACAGGTACGCGAGCGCTGGCCGGAGATCGAGGTCCAGGTCCAGTTCGGGGGGCAGCCGCACTATATCTTCGTCGGCTCACTAGAGTAGGTTGTCACAAAGGTCGAGGAGGGCGGTTCTCGTCCGCCCCACACAGGAAAACGGAGCGTGACGTGTGACGCAGGTAAGAATCGTAACGGACAGCACGTCGGACCTCACGCCCGAAATGGTGCGCGAGTACGGGATAACCGTCGTACCCCTCAGCGTCCATTTCGGCGACGAGCAATTCCTCGATAAGGTTGAGATCACGAGCGAGCAGTTCTTTCAGCGCCTTGCAGCCAGCCCTCAGTTGCCGAAGACCAGCGCGCCATCCGTGCAGGCGTTTCGGCAGACTTACGAGTCGCTGGCTGCAGGCGCTGCGGGAATCGTCTGCATCACCGTCGGCAGCAAACTGAGCGGCACATACAATGCCGCAAGCCTGGCCGCGCGCGACTTCGAGCATGTGCCGGTCCGGGTCGTGGACTCTCGCACCGCGTCGATTGCGCTCGGTCTGATAGTGATTGCCGCCGCCGAGGTTGCCCGTGACGGCGCGTCGCTGGAGGAGGTCGAGGTCGTGGCGCGCGATGCGGCGGATCGCACGAACATCGTGTTCTACGCCGATACGTTGGAGTACCTGCAGAAGGGCGGCAGAATCGGCCGGGCGCGGGCGATGCTTGGTTCGATTCTGGAGGTGAAGCCCGTGCTGACCGTGACGGAGGGCGAGGCGGCGCAGTATGCGCGCACCCGCACACGCGGCAAGGCGATCCAGGCGCTTGTGGACTGGGCTGGCAAACGAGTCAATCCCGAGCGTGTCTCCGTTATCTGGCAGCAGAACGAGACCGATTTGAACCGATTGCTCGATGCGCTGGGGCAGCACTATCCCCGCGAGAAGATCAAGGTAACGCAGTACGGACCGGTGATCGGCGTGCATGTTGGGCCGGGCGCGATGGGAGTCGCGGTGACCGATGGCGTCCGTGGAGCTTGAGCGAGCGCTTGCCAGCCTCGGGAATATCCTGAAGCTCGAGGAGCGGCGGGGATACAACAACAAGGCGGTGATGGGCGGGCTGGAGCGGTTCCTCTCCCAGACCCTCCTGCCGTCGTTGGAAAGCAGCGGTACGAGCCAGCAGGCCGTGGTGATCCGGCGGGTCGCGGGCGAGCTGGGCGGGTATACGACGCTACCTCCCGATCAACGTGCCGCCCGCATTCGCGCCGCGCTTCAGGTTCTACGCAACGGGGAAACAAAGCCCGCCCCGACCGCCGCACGCATTCATCTCAAGCAGGCGCCCTCGCAGGCTGTGCCGGCACTGGACGAAGCGATTGTCACCGTCCCCTACGTTGGGCCGAAGCGCCAAGAGCTTTTCGAGAAGCTGGGCATCCATACCGTGCGGGACGCGTTGGAGTACTTCCCAAAGGACTACCACGATCGATCGACGCTGCGCACGATCGCGGAGTTGAACTACGGCAACAAGGAGACGTTCGTTGCCGAGGTGCGGACGGTTTCTCTGCGGCGGCTCCGCACTTCCACGAACCTGCTGACCGCCGTGCTCGCCGACCACACAGGAACGGTCGAGGCGACGTGGTTCACCCGAGGGTACTACCGTCCGAACATTGAGCAGGGCCAGGAGATGATCTTCACCGGAAAGATCGGGCAATATCACGGAAAGCTGAAGGTCGAGGGCGCGGAGTTTGAGGACATTGAGCGCGGGTTGCTGCACTCCGGACGCATCGTGCCCATATACCGCTCAACGGAGGGCCTGCCGCCGAAACTGCTCCGGCGGGTGCTGCACGACGTTGTCTCGTACCACGCCCCGCGAGTGGCGGAGTACCTGCCGGCGTACCTGCTCGAGCGTGGTGGGCTGATTGGTCTGCCCGATGCCCTTGGAGAGATCCACTTCCCCACCTCGTGGGAAGGACTGGAGACGGCTCGGCGCCGTCTCGGGTTCGGCGAGCTCTTCGAGATGCAGCTCGGCGCGCTCATCAAACAGGCGGCACGGCGGAAACTGGCCGGCGGGGTGCGCCTCTTGGGCACCCATGCGGACCTGGCCCTTTTCCTCGGCAGACTCCCGTTCCGCCTGACCGGGGCGCAGCAGAAGGTCATCAATGATGTGCTTGGCGATATCGGCAGCGAGGCGCCGATGCTGCGGATGCTCCAGGGAGACGTGGGCTCCGGCAAGACGGTTGTTGCCGCCGCAGCGCTTGTGGCCGCCGTCGCAGGGGGATACCAGGGAGCACTGATGGCTCCGACGGAGATCCTCGCCGAGCAGCACTACCGCAGCATCACGAGCCTCCTGGAGCCGATGGGCGAGCGAGCCCCTCGCGTCGCGCTGCTCACCGGCAGCCTCAAGGGCCGCGCGCGAACCGAGGTGTACGAGCGGATAGCCAGCGGCGCGGTGCAGGTTGTCATTGGCACGCACGCCATCATACAGCAGGCCGTGGAGTTCCACCGGCTGGTGCTCGCCATCGTAGACGAGCAGCACCGCTTCGGCGTGGAGCAGCGCGCCGCACTCGTTGCAAAGGCACACGCCAACCCGCACATGCTCGTGATGACCGCGACCCCGATCCCTCGCAGCCTCGCGCTCACCGCGTATGGCGATCTCGATCTGTCAATTATCGACGAGATGCCTCCCGGCAGGCAGGAGATCCAGACGCAAGCGTTCGGTCCCGCCGAGCGGTCTCAGGCGTATGCCCGGCTCCACGAGGAGGCGCAGGCGGGGCGGCAAGCGTTCGTCATCTGTCCGCTGGTTGAGGAGTCGGAGAAGGTGGAGGCGAAAGCGGCGGTTGCGGAGTACGAGCGGCTGCAAGGCGATGTGTTTCCTGACTTGCGCCTCGGCCTGCTGCACGGCAGGATGAAGGCTGCGGAGAAGGAACGGGTGATGGAGCAGTTCCGCGATCGCGAGATTGATGTGCTCGTCTCAACCTCCGTCGTGGAGGTCGGCATCGACATTCCGAACGCGACGGTGATGCTCGTCGAGGGCGCGGACCGGTTTGGGCTTGCGCAGCTCCATCAGTTCCGAGGCAGAGTTGGCCGTGGTTCGCAGCGTTCGTACTGTCTGCTGTTAGCCGATTCGCCCGGCGAGGACGGGCGGAAGCGGCTGGAGATCGTCGAGCAGAACACCGACGGCTTTTTTCTGGCCGAACAGGACCTGCTGATGCGCGGCCCCGGTGACTTCTACGGCCTTCGCCAGTCCGGTGTGCTGAATCTAAAGGTCGCCAGCCTCGCGGATGTTGGTCTTCTGGAGGAGACGCGCAACCTGGCCGCCGGTCTGCTCGAAGACGACCCGCGCCTCGACGCCTATCCCGAGCTTGCCCGCCGGGTCGAGGCGCGCCTGAACTCTCTCGCCGAGGCAAACTGAATGCCGAGGGCCGGCGGGTGCCAAAACGAGGAGCGAGGCTGTTCCAGGCAGTGTGGTCCAGGATCGCATTTCCAGTTCAGGACAGGGCGCGGCCTCGGTGGTGGGCGGTTCCCGTGAGAGTCACTGGCGGGGAGCAGGGTGGGCTGCGGCTGAAATCACCGACGGGCACGCAGACGCGACCGATGTCCGACCGGCTCAAGCTGGCGTTGTTCAGCATGCTCATTGCCGATGATCAGCCCCGAGGGCGGGTGCTTGATCTGTTTGCAGGCACCGGCGCGCTCGGCATCGAGGCGCTCTCCCGAGGGGGGGAGCACGCGGTGTTCGTCGAGCAGCACGCCGGGATGGCCGGCATCATTCGCGACAACCTCGCGCACACGAAGCTCAACGGCAGGGCAACTGTCCACAAGCAACCGGTCTCCACCTTTCTGGCACACGCCCCCGAGTCGGGCTTCGACCTCATCCTCATGGACCCGCCGTATGCCGACCCCGAGATCGCGGCGACAGTGTGCGCCGTGGGTGAGCGTGGCCTGCTATCGGGCGCTGGCCTGTTGGTGCTCGGGCACACCTCCCGACGGGTGTTCGAGGAGCGGATAGGGCCATTGCAGCTCGATCGCAAGCGCTGCCACGGCGACTCCTGTGTTAGCTTCTACCGGCTCGCCGCCAGCGAGGTATGGAACCTCAATCCTGCACCGTAGGCCAACGTGACAACGCATCGGACCAGCATCGCAGTGCGTTTGGCGTTGTCGCGGTTTTGCGTGCTCGCATATTTGCGGCGCGGTGTGAACCCCGACGACTGAGTGTGCCCGACCCCTCCCGGAGTTATCCACATACGGTACAATGCCCGAAGTTGATCGTCCGGGCCCCTGGGCATTGGAGTGGGGAGATACGTGCCAGTGGATATTTATGCGTTGCTCGGCCAGCTCGAGCACCTGAGCGGAGACTCGAGCAAGCGAAAACTACGCTTCGGCAGCAAGATCATTATTGATGAGGATGAGTTGCTCGACATCGTCGACCAGCTCAAACACGCCATTCCCGACGAAGTACAGCAGTCCAAGCGGATGCTCACGGAGCGGGAGCGGATCCTCGCAAGTGCCCAGTCGGAGGCTGACCGCGTCGTTCAACAGGCGGAGGCGGACGCGGGGCGCATCGTGGACGAGGAGAAGCTGCTCGCCGAGGCCCGTCAGCAGGCGGACCAGATTCGCGCCGAGGCACTGGATGCCGCCGCCGCTGTGCGTAAGGGGGCGGATGACTACGCAACCGAAGTGCTGTATGGCCTAGACCAGATGCTCACCGGCTTTCTGGGACACATCAAGGGCGGTTTGGCGGAACTGGAGTCCGACCGCCACGCGAAGGTATGAGCCCGGACTCCTCCCTGTCGACGCTGGCGGCGGAAGCGCCGCGCGCCTGGGCATTCAATGCTACGGACCCCGAGGATGCCCACCGCTGGCAGGCCGCCTTCCGCCCGCAGCTCCGGGTGATGCTCGGCCTCGACACCATGGAGCGCCGGGGCACCCCACCGATGATCGCTGAGCGGCTGTCCACACAACGCCTCGCCGATCACATGCGTGAGGAGTGGATCCTTGAGACGGAGATCGGCTATTATGTCCCCTTCTTCTTGTTGCTGCCGCTCAACACGACGGACCGCCTGCCGCTTGTGCTCACGCCGCACGGCCACGGCGGGCAGGCGCGCCGGGAGTACTGCGGCCTGTATGCTTCGGAGGAAGACCGCGAGCGCATAGAGGCGGAGGAGCTCGACGTTGCGCTCCAGGCCGTGCGCGAGGGGTACGCCGTGATCGCGCCGGACATGCGTGGCTTCGCGGATCTGCGCCTGCGGGAGGACATCGAGGCGGGCGAAGATAATTCCTGCTGGCCGCTCTCGATGCGCGCGTTGCTGGTGGGCCGCACCCTGCTGGGCGAGCGTATTTGGGACGTGCAGCGGCTGCTCGACTGGGCGTTGCAGCGCGAGGACATCGACGCCCGCCGCGTAGTTCTCACCGGCAACTCAGGAGGCGGGACCATCACCCTCTTTGCCGCTGCTGTCGACGAGCGCGTGCGCGTCTGTGTTCCTGCGTGTTACTTCTGTTCGTTCGAGCATTCAATCGGCTCGATCAAGCATTGCGCCTGCAATTATATCCCCGGCATGCTCCAGGCAGCGGAAATGGCCGATGTCGCCGCGCTGATCGCGCCCCGCCCGTTCCTCGCCGTCAACGGCGCGCACGACCCAATCTTCCCGATCGCCGCCACACGCGCCAGTTATGCGCGCCTTCAGGAGGCATACACGCTCTTCGGCGCCGAGGACACCTGCCGCCTGTCGGTGGGCGACGACGGCCACCGCTACTACCAGGCGCTCGTCTGGCCAGTGGTCCGGGAGTTTCTGGCGCGCAGCTAACCGCTTGCCCGGTTCACTGACGCCTGTCCATA
>Ga0136611_10001542_pt1 | contig 16060 bp, 9 predicted proteins | sample AntDrymUQ2232306_2_FD_106645 | JGI IMG/M metagenome (GOLD analysis project Ga0136611, IMG submission 106645) | Polar desert sand microbial communities from Dry Valleys, Antarctica - metaG UQ223 (23.06) | ecosystem: Environmental > Terrestrial > Soil > Desert | place: Antarctica: Dry Valley...
ACTTGCCGTCGCGCAGCCTCAAATACGGGCCGCTTTTCTCGTTGCGCCCGTTCCAGCCGCCAAGGCCGATCATTTCATTGTAGGCCTTCCATTCCGGGAAAGAGTTATTGGCCGCGTGAACGCTGGCGAATCCGCCACCGCCGCTGACGTATTTCTCAAAGGCTTCCTGCGTGGCAGGTGACCACAGCGCGCCGTTGTAGTTCGAGACGACGACGGCATAATCGGCGAAGTTCGGACTGAAGCTGCTGAGATCCTGCCCGCCGGGCGCCGTCGCGCGGTCTACTTTGAAGAGTTTCGTCTCCTCCAGGATCGCCTGCAGAATGGGCGAGGTGGTTTTCCAATCGTGATTATTCTGGCCGTCAATGAGCAGCACCTTAAGCGGCTCCGCGGCTCGTGCGCTGAGGGTAAGGACGAGCAGGACGGCGAGGCAAAGGAGGCGTTTCATCGGGCGAGCGTGCATCGGCTGGCGGCGCTTGGCGAGCGCCCTCTGCTCATTTCGCGGCTGTCCATGAAGGTCAATCGCAGTAATCTCGGGGCAGAATGAGCCAGTTTTCCCTCCTGTGCCTGGCCGCTGCGCTTGTCGGGACGCCCTGGCTCGCCAGCGCCGTGACCCTGACGCCGTTGCAGAACTTGAGCGAAGATGCGGACGGTTCAATTCACCCGCGCGTCGCGCAGGACCCGGCCGGGAACATTCACGTCGTCTGGGTGAGCGACAATCCGTCGAAGACGGTGCACTACAAAAAGGGGACGTGGACGGGCAGCGGCTACACGTTCGGCGCGCGCGCAACGCTCGCGGATGTCGGCGGCTTCGGCTATGCCTCGCCGAATATCACCGTGGCGCCGGACGGCACGGTCGCAGCGGTTTGGAGCGAGAACAGTGTCATCCGCATTCAGACGTGGCCCGGCACCGCGCCGCAGCCCTCCGGCTCACCCGCGGCGCTCGGAACGGGTGGCGGCATTTTCCCCGTCGCGACGAGCGACGCGCAGAATCGCTTTCATGTGGTCTGGGACGGCGACTTCAGCATTCAATACGCGGTCTGGAATGCGGGCGCGCTCGAGCGACGGGAAACCTTTTCGCCGAACTCCTCGACGCGTCCGGACATCGCTGTGGACAATGCGGGCGGCGTGCACCTGGTGTGGCTCGGGGGCGGAATCAAGTATTGCTACCGCCCCGCCGCGGGCGCGTGGGGTGCGGTCCAGCAACTGGACGCCGGCGGCAACGTCCCGCAAATCGCCGCCGATGCTGCCGGCAACGTGCACATCGCGTGGAGCCGCGACTTCGACATCCAATACGTGCGCCGCGCCGCGGGCAGCGGGAACCTGGAGACGTCGACCGTCAGCTCGGGCAGCGATCTGGATCCGGCAATCGCTGCGACCCCGAGTGGCAAAGTGCTGCTCATTTACCGCGATACGGATGCGCAGCTCATCAAATACGCGCTCAAAGAGGAGGGCGCCTGGACCCGCGCGCGGGATATTGCGCCAGGCGTGCACCTCGATCTGAGCGCACGGCTTTACCTCGACCGCGCAGCTGCGGTGATGAGCCTCGACTACGAGATCCAGACCAGGACGATCAGCATCGAGCAACCGCCGAACACGCTGGTGGGACTCGGGGCGACGTGGCGCTATCTCGATACCGGCGCGAACCCCGCGGGCTGGCAACAGCCGAACTTCAACGACGGTTCGTGGGCGGTCGCGCCGGCTGAGCTCGGCTTCGGCGAAGGCACCGAAGGCACGCCGATCAATGCGACGCCTTCGCGCGTGACGACCTATTTTCGACGCGCCTTTACCGTGGCTGATCCAGCGCAGTTTGCGCATCTCCAGTTCCGGCTGCTCCGCGACGATGGCGCAGTGGTCTATCTGAATGGCATCGAGCTTTTCCGCACGAACCTCCCTGCGGGCGCGATCGCTTCCAGCACGTCCGCGCTCATCGGGATCGATGGCCCCGAGGAGACCCAATACGAGCAGGCGGTGTTCGTGCGGCCGCCGCTCGTCGCGGGGCGAAATGTGCTCGCGGTCGAGGTGCATCAAGCCGGCACGACGAGCAACGACTTGAGCTTCGATCTGGAAGTTCGCGGCACGGGCTTCGTGCCCGGGCAACCGATCGCGCCCGGCGCCGCCTGGCGTTATCTCGATGATGGCAGCGATCCCGGGACTGCGTGGCGATCGAGAAATTTCATCCCGCCCCCTGGCTGGAAAATCGGCGTCGCGCAGTTTGGCTACGGCGAAGGCGACGAGGCCACACGCGTCGAAGACAACCCGACGCCCGGCTACAACGCTGCGGACACCGACCGCTACATCACGACGTTTTTCCGCCGCACCTTTATCATCCCCCATGCGGGCGAGATCGGCGGCGCTGCCGTGCGTTTCGTCCGCGATGATGGGCTCGTCGTTTACCTGAATGGGGAGGAGCTTTTTCGTGACAACATGGGTCCGGGTCCGATCACGCCAGGCACCCCGGCATTGGTCGGCATCGGTGGGGTCGATGAGAGCGCGTGGAATGTGCGCCGGTTCGATCCCAAGAAGCTCCATGACGGCGAAAACACCCTCGCCGTGGAAGTCCATCAGCGAGATGCCGCGAGCAGCGACCTCAGCTTCGATCTCGAATTGCTCGCGTATCCGCATGACAGCATCCCGCAGCCGAGCTTCGTCCTCAGCGGGGAAAACGTCACACTCACGTGGGCGGCATGGGCGGGCGCGTGGAAGCTGGAGACTTCGGCCGATGCCGTGAGTTGGACGGCGGTCGCCGCGACTCCGGCGCAGAACGGTCAGGGTAACTGGCAGGTGACGGTTCCCCGCACTGAACCACAGCAATTCTTCCGGTTGACGGCGCCCGCCGAGATCGTGCCGACCGCTGGGGCGTTCGCCCCGCAGTCGCTACAGCCTGTGCAAACCAGGCAGAGAAAACCCGTAAACCGCTTGAGACGATGATCACGAACCTCAAGACGCACCTTCTGCTGGTCGGCGTCGTATTCAGTGCTGCGCAGGCAGGGGTCGGCGATCCGCAGATTCGCACCGACCATCCGTGGTATCCCGGCGAGCTGGCGTCCTCGACATTTGAGCGGCTCTTCGCGGCGCAAGCGGAGCAATACCAGCGCATGACTGGTGCAGCGCCGAAAACCGAAGAAGAGAAGGCGCTGGCGGCGTGGGCGTGGCGCAATACGCATTATGCTCACGCGGAGGAAGGTGCGGAAGACCTCTGGGGGACCGGCTTCACGAAAGGCGACCTGCGCACGCGGGAATATTGGACCGGCCTCTACGCGCACGGCTTCGGGCTGTGCGGAACCACGCACTCGCAATGGACCGCGGAAATGCAGCATCTGTTTGGGCACGGACGAGGGCGCGGCGTCGGCGTCGATGGCCACAATTCGTTCGAGGTCTTCCTCACCGGCGGCGCTTATGGCGCGGGAAAATGGGCGTTGCTTGACCACGACATCTCGACGGTGATCTTCGATCCGGCAGGGAAGTCGCTCCTCTCGATCCCGGAGGTGAAGGGGAACGTGAAGCAGCTTACCGACCGGAAGTTCTCACCGGAGAAACAGCGCGGCTGGCTAGTCTGCGGGCTCCATCCGGGCGACGGTGGCGTTTACCAGCAATACACCACTGCCGAGTATTTGGCTGGATACGCGGGCCCGCCGCCGATCGTGCATCTCCGCCGCGGCGAGACTCTCCGGCGCTATCTTCAGCCGGGCTTGGAAGACGGAAAGACGTTCGTTTTCTGGGGCCGCAACTACAAGACTGGTGGCATCCCCGGCCCCGAGCGCCAGCACACCCGGGTGAATCAACCCGAGGCGATGCACGGCTCGAAAGAAGGCGCGGGGCACAAGCCGGGTCAGGTGCGCTTCGCCAACGCGGTTTACAGTTACACCCCAAACTTCAAAACTGCCGACTATCGAGAGGGCGTCGTGAGCGAGAACGCTGATGGCGTCGTGTTCGAGTTTATGACGCCCTACATCGTTGGCGCCACGCCGCCGAACGACAAAGATTGGGGCATCTACGACACCGGCGGGCGCAATGGCCTCGTCCTGCGCGGCAAGGCGAGCTGCCCCGTCGCGATCTCCGTGGATCGGGGACGCACCTGGCAGGATTGCGGCGCCTTCTCGGACGGGCTGGATCTCACCGATCGGGTGAAAGGACGCCGCCAATACTTCATCCGCTTCGGCGTCGATGCGAAAACGCTCGCCGCAGCCAGTTTGAACATGACCACCGTCTGCCAGGTAAACGTTGCGGTCTTACCGCGGCTGAATGACGGGGCCACGCGGGTCGAGTATGCCGCGTCCAACCGCGCCGTCGTCTCCGCAGGCCCCAATCTCGAGCAGGCGAAAACGCACATCGTGGCAGGCGGCTTCGATACGCCCGCAGTCACTCTCGAAGTCGCGTCGCCTCGCGGGGAATCGATCCTCGAGATTTACGCGGCGGGCCACGTCGCATCGAGCAACCCGCCGTCGCCTGAGGTGAAATACGCGATCGAGTTCTCCACGGACCTCGGCAAGAGTTGGCAGCCGATCGTGAAGGATTGGACCATTCCGCGTCGCGGTGACGAGCCGCGCGATTTCTGGTCGCAAAGCTTCTGCTACGGCTCGGCGAAACTTCCAGAACCCGTGCCGCGGTCGATTCAGGTGCGTTTCCGCAACGATGGCGGAAAGAAATACCTGCGCGCCGAAGCGCACGCCGTCTATCGCACGGCCGCGAAGGATGGCACGAAGGTCACGTTTGACTGGAAGGACGCCGCCGGCCCACACCGCGAGACGCATATCTTCACCTCAGCGAACGGCGCTCCATGGGAGTTGAAGACCGTCAAAGGAGTGCAAACCCGCTGGGTCGAATTCGAGCCCGCGCCCGCGAACTGAGCACCACGCTCCGCCGACCCGCGCTACGTGAGATGCGGTAAGCCGCCGTGCTGTCGCCGAACTTCGGCGTGTCGATCTCCATCCGGCGGAGCATCTCGACATAAAGGTTCGCAAGCGGAGTGTGTTGCAGTCGATAGGTGGGCTCGGGAAACCGTCTCCTCGAAAGAGGTGACACCCATGAAAATGCCGGGGGTCTGTTACCTCCCATTGCAGCGCGGGGATGCCGCTGTTAGAAGCCTCGCGCTTTTCCAGCGGCTGCGCATCACGCAGTTGGTGATGCGGCCATGCCTCGCGATAACTCCATCCACAAAATCCTCCTCATCGGCTCGGGCCCTATCGTCATCGGGCAAGGGTGCGAGTTCGATTACTCGGGCGTGCAGGCTTGCAAGGCGCTGAAGGAGGAGGGCTACGAGGTCATCCTCGTGAACTCTAATCCGGCGACGATCATGACGGACCCGGAGTTCGCCCACCGGACCTACATCGAGCCGATCACGCCGGAGGTGGTGGAGACGATCATCGAGCGGGAGAAGCCGGACGCGCTGCTGCCGACGCTCGGCGGGCAGACGGCGCTGAATTGCTCGATGAAACTGCACGAGATGGGCGTGCTCGCGAAGCATGGCGTGAGGATGATCGGCGCGGACCCGGCGGCGATTCACAAGGGCGAGGATCGGCAGGCGTTCAAGGATGCGATGATCAAGATCGGGCTCGATATGCCGCGCTCCGGCACGGCGCACACGATGGAGGAAGGGCGCAAAGTCTTAGCGGAACTCGGGACGCTGCCGGTGATCATCCGGCCGGCGTTTACGCTCGGCGGGAGCGGGGGCGGGATCGCTTACAACCGCGAGGAGTTCGAGACGATCGTGGCGCGCGGGCTCGATCTATCGCCGGTGAGCGAGGTGCTGATCGAGGAGTCGCTGCTCGGCTGGAAGGAGTTCGAGATGGAGGTGATGCGCGACCGCGCGGACAACTGCGTGATCATTTGCTCGATCGAAAACGTGGACCCGATGGGCGTCCACACGGGCGATTCGATCACCGTGGCGCCGATCCAGACGCTGACGGATCGCGAGTTTCAGGTGATGCGCGATGCGTCGTTCGCGATCATCCGCGAGATCGGCGTCGAGACGGGCGGGTCGAACATCCAGTTCGCCGTGAACCCGGACAACGGGCGGATGATCGTCATCGAGATGAACCCGCGCGTGTCGCGCTCCTCGGCGTTGGCGAGCAAGGCCACCGGCTTCCCCATCGCCAAGATCGCGGCGAAACTGGCCGTGGGCTACACGCTCGACGAGGTGCGCAACGACATCACCCGCGAGACGCCCGCGAGCTTCGAGCCGACGATCGATTATGTGGTCGTGAAGGTGCCGCGGTTCACCTTTGAAAAGTTCCCGCAAGCCGACCCGACCCTCACCACGCAGATGAAGAGCGTGGGCGAGGCGATGGCGATCGGGCGGACCTTCAAGGAGGCGCTGCAAAAGGCGCTGCGGAGTCTGGAGATCAAGCGGTTTGGGTTGATCGGCGACGGCACGGATGTGCAGGTCGATGACGAGACGCTGCGGCGGAAGCTGACGGTGCCGAACGCGGAGCGGATCTTCTTCGTGGCGCAAGCGTTCCAGCGCGGGATGGGAATCGAGGAGTTGTTCGAGCTGACGAAGATCGACCGGTGGTTTTTGGAGAACATCCGCGAGATCGTTGAAGAGATCGGGCCTTTGGGAAGGCTTCTGAAAAACGCACTGAAGACGGAGCTCGGCGGTGCGGATGAACTTCGCACATTTGCTGCGGCGAAGGCGGACGACGAAAAGTGGGGACCGCGGCTCAAATGGGCAACAGACTCGACCATTGCCCGCCGCCACGACAGCCTGCCCAAGCTCTTCCAACGCCTGAAGAAGCTCGGTTTTTCCGACCAGCAAATCGTCGCGCAAACCGGCCGCTCGTTCGCCGAAGTCCGAAGTGCGCGCAAAGCGCTGGGCATCATTCCCACCTACCGCCTCGTGGACACCTGCGCGGCAGAGTTCGAAGCCTACACGCCGTATTACTACTCCACCTACGGCGACGAGAATGAGCGGCGCGAGAGCGGGAAGAAGAAAGTCATCATCCTCGGCGGCGGGCCGAACCGCATCGGGCAGGGGATCGAGTTCGACTACTGCTGCGTGCATGCGGCCTTTGCGCTGCGCGAGCTCGGGTTCGAGACCATCATGGTCAATTCCAACCCCGAGACCGTCTCCACCGACTACGACACCTCGGACAAACTCTACTTCGAGCCGCTCACGCTCGAAGACGTGCTGAACATTTGCGAGCAGGAGAGCAAAAACCTCTTCGGCGTTATCGTGCAATTCGGCGGCCAGACGCCGCTGAACCTCGCCAACGGGCTCGCCGCAGCTGGTGTGCCGATCATCGGCACCAGCCCAAAGAGCATCGAGATCGCTGAGGACCGCAAACTCTTCGCCGCGATGCTGGACAAGCTCGGTATCCGCCAGACGCCCGGCGGCACCGCGCTCACGGAAAGCGACGCCGTGGAAGTGGCCAATCGCATCGGCTATCCGGTGCTCGTGCGGCCATCGTTCGTCCTCGGCGGACGCGGGATGCAGCTGGTGCACAATGAAACCGACCTGCGGCGTTATGTGCGGGATGCAGTCGAGGGTAGCGCGGGCGACTCGCCCGCCGTTTCCGGCGACTCGCCGGAAACATCGAGCACCGCCGCCGCAGGCGCACTTCTCCCCTCTGAGGATGGCGGCTTCGCCGGGCAGGCTTCAACTCCTCGGCGGGTCGCCGAGGAGCACGGGCGGGTCGCCCGTGCTACCCATCCGATCCTCGTGGACCGCTTCCTCGAAGACGCGGCCGAGGTCGATGTGGACTGCATCTCTGACGGCGAGACGGTCGTGATCGGCGCGATCATGGAGCACATCGAAGAGGCGGGCATTCACTCCGGCGACTCGGCGTGCGTGATCCCGTCGTTTTCGTTGAAGCCCGAAGTAAAGGCAGAGATCGCGCGCGCGACCAAGGAGATGGCGCGCGAGCTGAACGTGCGCGGGCTGATGAACGTGCAGTTCGCCGTGAAGGACGATGTCGTTTACGTGATCGAAGTGAACCCGCGCGCGTCGCGGACAGCGCCGTTCGTTTCCAAGGCGATCGGCGTCCCCTTGCCGAAACTCGCGGCGAAAATCATGGCGGGCATGACGCTCCAGGAACTCGGCTTCACCGAAGAGATCATCCCGCAGCATTTCTCGGTGAAGGAAGCGGTTTTCCCGTTCACCCGCTTCCCAGGCATCGACGTGATGCTCGGCCCCGAGATGAAATCGACCGGCGAAGTGATGGGCATCGGCCAAAGTCTCGGCCTCGCTTACGCCAAAGCCCAGATGGCCGCGCAGCCCCCGCTGCCGGACACCGGCAACATCTTCATCACCGTCTCCGATCGTGTAAAACCGCGCGCCGCCGAGATCGCCCGCGATTTCGCTGCGCTTGGCTTCACCCTCTACGCGACGAGTGGCACGGCGGCCGCGCTGACCGCCGCGGGCGTGCCAGTGAAAAAGCTCTTCAAGCTGGGGGAAGGCCGCCCGAACGCGCTCGACATGATCAAGAACGGCGAGCTCGCGATGGTCATCAACACGCCTTCCGGGAAGGTCGCGCGCGAGGACGAGATCAAGATCCGTTCAACCGCGAGCAGCGCCCGGATTCCGTTAATCACCACGCTGCGGGCGGCGAGCGCTTCGGTGGAAGGGATCAAAGCCCTCCGCGAGCACGGGCTCAGCGTGAAATCGATCCAGGAGTATCACTCGGGGATCTGACGTGCTCGACGCACGAAGGCTGCGGGCGTGGCAGCCAACCTGCTTTAGCTGGAGGTATGCTTCAGCAAACGTTCATGCAGAAGGTCATGATCACGTTCATCGCCGGCTTCGCCGCAGCCTGTCTGCTGTGGGTTTTCCGGCATGTGGTCGAGCAGGCGTTCTACGAGTCCAACGAAGGTTGGAAAGACATGTATAACCGCTCGACCCCAGCTTCAACGCGCCGATAAGTTCCGCGGGCTTTCGCCTGCTCATGAGAATCGGCCTAGCCCAGATCAATACCACGGTCGGCGATTTGGCCGGCAATCACCGCCGCATCCTCGAAAGCTATGAGAAGCTCGTGGCGGATGGTGCCGAACTGGTGCTCACCCCGGAGCTCTCGATCCCTGGCTACCCGCCGCAGGATCTGCTCCTCAAGGCGCGCTTCGTCCCGCTGAATTTTGCAGTCGTGGAAGCGCTCGCGGGTGTCGTTGGCGACGTCCCGCTGCTCGTGGGCTATGTCGATTCCAACCCGGAAGCCGGGCAGCCATTTCTGAATGCGGCGGCGCTGCTCCAGCGCGGGCAGCCGATCCGGAAGTTTTTCAAGACGCTGCTGCCGACCTACGAGGTTTTCGACGAAGACCGCTACTTCGAGCCGGCGCGAGGGAGCGCACCCGTCGAGATCGCCGGAACGAAATTCGGGATCACCATTTGCGAAGACATCTGGACGGAGAAGTATCTGCCTCGCCGCTCGTATGGCGCCGCGCCGCTCGACGCGCTCGTGGCTCAAGGCGCTGAGGTGATCCTCAATCTGGGCGCATCGCCTTTCACCCTCGGGAAAGCGCAGCGCCGCTTCGAGATGCTGAGCGCGATCGCCGCGGGACATCGCGTGCCGATCATCTATTGCAACGCGGTTGGCGGAAACGACGAGCTGATCCTCGATGGGAACTCGCTCGCGGTGGCAGAGGATGGCTCGCTGATGGCTCACCTCGCGTCGTTCCGCGAGGAGCTCGCGGTGATCGACATTGATCGTTCGTGGGCGCGGGATCTCCGCCCGTTTCAATCGGAGCCGGAAGAGCTGCACGCCGCGCTCTGTCTCGGCCTGCGCGATTACCTGCACAAATGCGGCTTCAAGTCCGCGGTGCTCGGCCTGAGTGGCGGGATCGACAGCGCAGTCGTGGCGGCACTCGCCGCGGATGCGCTTGGGCCGGAGAACGTCCTCGGGGTGACGATGCCGACGCAATATTCGTCCGCGGGGAGTATTGAAGATTCGCGCCTGCTGGCGGAGCGGCTCAGCATGCAGTTTCTGAACATCCCGATCCAGGCGAGCTTTGACGCGGTGCGCGCGCAGTTCGGGGACGTCTTTGCCGGGCTTCCGGAAGACATCACGGAGGAGAATATGCAGTCGCGTCTCCGCGGACTGACGCTCATGGCGCTTTCAAACAAGCTCGGTCATCTGCTTCTCAGCACCGGGAATAAGAGTGAGCTCGCCGTCGGCTACTGCACCCTTTACGGCGACATGTGTGGCGGGCTGGCGGTGATCAGCGATGTGCCGAAAACGATGGTCTATCGCCTCGCAGAGTTCATCAATCGCGACCGCGAAATCATCCCGCGTGCCACGATGGCGAAGCCGCCGAGCGCCGAGCTGAAACCGGATCAACGCGATCAGGACTCGCTCCCGCCTTACGAAGTGCTCGACCCACTCCTGCAGCTTTACGTCGAGAATCAGGTCAGCGTTGCAGAAATCCTGACGCACGGGTTCGACGAGGCCACGATCCGCTGGGTGCAGCGCCGCGTCGACCTCAACGAATACAAGCGCGCTCAAGCCGGTCCCGGCCTGAAGGTCACGAGCCGCGCCTTCGGTCTCGGCCGCCGAATGCCGGTCGCGCAGCGGTTCGTAGAGTAGCGCGCCGTAGCGGGAACGATGCCGTCGTCAGCGACCCGACGGCAGACGCGATCACTCGTTGGGACGCGCCGTCGAACCGACCGTTTCCCTGCCAAGCTCCGGCCGTTCGACGAACGCGTAGCAAAGCATGTGAAGCACATTCATCTGAATGTCCTCGACGCGGCCGTAATGAGTGTCGCCGACGACCAAAAGTTGGTCGGCGAGGTCTGCACAGCGGCCACGTTTCGCGCCGACCAGCGCGATCGTGCGGAGGCCTTGCTCTTTCGCCCAGGTAAGCGCTTTCACAATGTTCGGCGAGTCGCCGCTGACGCTCACGACGATGAGCACGTCCCCGGCGCGGGCGTAGTTCATGAGCTGGCGCGAGAACGTCTCCTCGTAGGAGTAATCGTTGCCGAGCGCGGTCAGCCAGCTCACGTTGTCATTCAGCGAAAACACTCGGAAGCGGCGCTCCATTTTGTCCGACGACGACTTGCCGAGATCTGTTGCGAAGTGTGAGGCGTTCGCGGCACTCCCGCCGTTTCCGCAAATGAAGACCTGTTGATCCGCGTGCAGCGCGCCCCGCAGCGTCTCAATCATCGCAGCGACGACCTCCGCAGGGATTGTTTCCAGGGCGCGGTGTTGGGCGGCGATGTAATCGGAGATCCAGGCGTTCATCGAGGGCGTGTTACCGGAGCGCGGTGCCTTGGGGAACTGTGGAATGCGAAGCCGCCACTTTCTCGGCAGCGAGGCTGAGGGCACCAACGGGCACGGCGTCTTCGGCGAGTCCGGCGACGACGACGCGCGGCCCCGGCAGGAATGTCTCCATGAGAAAGCGCGGCAACGCTGCGACGAGACGGGAGATCAGCGGCTCGCCAAGGAGCGAAAGGCCGCCGCCGACGACAATGATCTCGGGGTGCAGGAGGTGCACGACATGGGAAAGGCCGAACGCGAGCCAGTCGACGGTCTCGGTGAGTATTCGATCCGCCAGCTCGTCACCTTGCGCGAGCGCCGCGCCCAGGTGCCGCGCTTCGCCACCCGGCGCATCGTCGCGAACGATTCGCGCGAGTCGTGAATCCGGGTTTACGGCAACTTCCTCGCGGATGCGCCGATCGACGCTCCAGCCCGCACATCGGGCTTCGACGATCGTCCCATCGCGATCGAGCCGCACATGACCGATCTCGACCTCACCCGGCGGCGCACCGTGGTAAATGCGGTCGTTTACGACGAGGCCGCCGCCGACTCCACTGCCGAGCGTCACATAGAAAACCGGATTTTCCCCGCGTCCTGCGCCATGCCGCGACTCGCCGAGCGCGGCGGTGTTCGCGTCGTTCTCGATGAAAGCGGGCAACCCAGTGCGTTCCGTGAGCCACGCTGCGAGGGGAAAGCCGCTCCAGCCTTCCAAGTGATACGAGCGCGCAATCACGCCAGTCTGCGCATCCACGGGGCCGCCGAATCCGACACCGATGGCGCGCGGTTCCCATTTTGCAATCAGCTCCGGAAGCGCGCTTTCAATTTGTTTACGAATGCCCGCGCCACCCGCCGCGCGATCGATCACAACGCGCCGCCGCTCGAGGATCGCGCCATCGCTCGTGCCGGCAAAAAGCTGCAATTTCGAGCCGCCGATTTCGATCGCGAGGAGGTTCATCGGGCAAGGTTCCCGCTACGTCATCCTGAGCGAAGCGACGGCGGGCAAAGGTGGGCGGAGCGCAGTCGAAGGACCCGGCGGTTTTTGCACCGCGGGTGCTTCCCGAAAGCGGCGCCCCGCAAAACCGGGCGTCGATGTGGAGCGCGAGCGGGAGCTATTTGCCGGGTGGGTTAGCGGTGCCCCGCTCCGGGGAAGGTTGCGCGGCCTGTCTGTCGCCGGGTCCTTCGACTTCGTTACACTTCGCTCAGGATGACGGCGCGGGGGCATCAGAGCAGCAACGCCGCTTCTTCCGGGGACGGCAGGCCCCACGCTTTCCACTTCGCGAGATACTCGCTCTTCGGCAGCAGCGCGTAATGCGGTCGGTGTTCCGCGCGCAGCCATTTGATCAGCGAGACGAGGTCATCTTGAGCCATGGTCGTGCAGCCTGCACTCGGGCGCTGGGGGCCGCGGCGGATATGAAAGAAGATCGCGCTGCCCGCCCCGGCGACGGGCGGATCCGAGTTGTGCCGGATCTCGACGAGCCAGCGATACGCGAAATCGCCGTGCCGCATCTTCTGTTTCTCGAACCACGGCGGGGGGTTCGCGGGATCGATGACGACATGCTGGTTGTATTGCGGGTGCTTCGGATCGTCGATCCACGCATCACCCCGGCCGATCGTCCGCATCGGAAAATCGGCGCCGGCGGGCAGTGCCGGGTCTTCGGTGTAAATCTTGCCGATCCGGAAAACGCCGGCGGGTGCCCGTCCATCGCGTTCCGCTTTATGCGGGCCTGGCTCGTCGGTGCCGAGCACGCCACGACCCCACACCAGACCACTCCTTCCGTAGAGCACCGGAACCGCCGGACCCGCAGCCTTCCAAGCGCGCCCCGAGCGTTCGAATCGCTGGAGCTTGCCGCCCGTTGAGTTCCAGCCGGGGGCAACCGAAACGATCAACTGCTGCGCACCATCCAATTCAGCCCCGCTGGCGGGTTCCCGAAGAGCCGCGCCGAACAATACGAGCAGACCCGCGACTTTGACGGCGCGTTGCGTCGTGCTCACAATCGCCGGCTTGAAGAATCTCCACCGCGTCGGGGCCGTATTGCTGATCATTGCGGCGACGCTTCTCGTGTATTGGCCCGCGCAGTTCAACGGGTTTGTCTGGGACGACACCGCGCTCGTTTTGCGCGATCCGCTGATCCGCTCGTGGCGGCTGCTTCCCGAGAGCTTTCGACACTTTCTGTTCCTTGATGCGACCGCGTCGGATTTCTACCGGCCGCTGCAACGGCTGACCTTCACCGTGGATTACGCGCTCTGGGAGTTATTCCCGAGAGGGTATCACCTGACCAACATCTACCTGCACATCGGCGCAGCGGTGACGCTCTTCTTCCTCGCCGAACGCTGGCTCGGGAGAACGCGCCGCGGATGGGCGCTCGTGGTCGCGCTGGTCTGGGCAGTGCACCCGCTCCACACCTCTGCGGTCACGTATGTCTCCGGGCGCGCCGATCCCCTCGCTGCGCTGTTTGGTTTTTCGGCGCTCTTCCTGGGCTTACTCAGCCTCGAGCAGGGCCGCCGGGCAGCGCTGGCGGGTGGCGCTGCAGGCGTTTGCTTCCTCGCCGCGCTGCTGTCGAAGGAGAGCGGCATCTTTGCCTTGCTCGTCTGGGTCCCGGTGCTGTTCGCGGAACGGCCCCCGCGCGCGGTGTGGGTCCGGTGGGGCGTGATCACGTTGCTCGTGCTCGGCACGTATGGCGCGCTGCGCTTTTCGGCAGCCAGGATCGCGCCGCCGAGTGGCCGGCAGAAGACGCTCGCGGTCCGGCCGGAGCTTGTCGCGCGCGCGGCGGCGGAATACGCGGAGCTACTCCTCGCGCCTCGCACCTTGCGGATGGAGCGCGATATCACGCCGGGTCGGCAGGACCTGACGCGCGCGAGCGGCAGTCGCGCGTTCTTTATCCGTGCACAGACCTGGGTGGGCGCGGCCGTGCTCGCGGGAATCATTGGGTGGTGGTGGTGGGCACGACGGCGTGCGCCGGTCGGCGCGCTGGCGCTCGTCGCGGCGGCGATTGCTTACGTCCCGATCAGCAATGTTTTCTCCCTGAACGCAACTGCCGCGGAGCACTGGCTCTATGTGCCGAGCGCGTTCCTTTTCCTCGCCGCCGCGGCGGCCTTCTCTGGTCTGGGTGGAGCACGCGACTCGCGTGCCGCGTTCGGCGACTCGCCGAATGCATCCGAGGACGCGCTGCCTGTTCAAGCGCGTGCGGATGAAAGTGGACCATCGCACCTTCCCGATCCTGCGCGGCGGGTCGCCGCGCAGCACAGGCGAGTCGCCTGTGCTACCCTGGTGCTCGCGATCTGGGCGGTTTGGCTTGGCGGGCTCACGTGGCAGCGTCAGGCGGCGTGGAAGGATCAGCCGACCTTCTTGCAGGAGACGATCGCTGCCGGTGGCAATACTGCGCGGATGCACGTGAATCTGGGAACCTTTGAGGCCGGGCGCGGCAACGACGAGGCGGCGCGGGATGAATTTCGCGAAGCGCTGCGTCTCGATCCGGAACAACCAATCGCGATGCTCGGTCTGGCCGCGCAAAGCATTCGGCTCGGCGATTACCCGACCGCGCGAGACGCCCTCGACCGCGCGCAAAAGTTCCGGCACGTCGCCGCAGAGGTTGCGCAGTTGCGCGGCGCTATGGCCTATCGCGAGCACGGAACCGATGCCACGCCCGCGATGAAAGCCGCCGCGGAGGCGATGCCGCTAAACTGGCTCTTTCGCAAACGCTACCTCACCGCACTGACCCAGACCGGGAAGAGCGACATCGCGATGCGCGAGCTGAGCGCGTTTCTTGCCGAGCAGCCGTTCCGCGGCGATTCATGGAAAATGCTCGGCGATCTCCTCAGTAAGGCGCGCCAGCATTCCGCGGCGACGCGAGCCTTCACGCAAGCGGCGCGTCTTGATGTCCACGATGTCGAAGCCCGCGAGCGGGCGCGCATCGCCGCGCAACTCGCCGAATTAGCGCCAATGACCCCCGCGCCATGAGCTGGATCGCTCGCCGTTTCCACGTGCGACCTTCCATCCTGCACGCCGCGGTGTTGATCTGCGGCATCGTCGGGGCCGGCACTCCGCAGGCGGAAGCCATCGTCGGGGAGGATCTGCTGCCCAGAGCGGAATGGATCTCGCACTCCGCGGCGAACGCCGGTCCGCAAACGGCCTTCTTTCGGAAAAGCTTCACCGCGCCGGCGGGGCTGGTGAAAGCGGTGCTGCTCGGCGCGTGCGATGAGCGGATGAGCGTGTGGATCAATGGCGAGCCAGCGGCGGAGATCGCGGGTTTCGCGCAGGGGAGCAGCGTCGACGTCACCCGACGCATTCGCGCGGGGCAGAACGTCATCGCGATTCGCGCAGAAAATGGCAGGGGCTCCGCCGCGGTGCGCGTTGCGCTCGAGCTCGCGACGGACCGTGGGAGGCAGTCGTGGCTGGCCTCGGATGCGACGTGGAGCGCGGCGCTCGCGGAGGAGGCGGGCTGGGAGCGCGAGAACTTTTCTGCGGAGAAATGGACGGCCGCTTTCGCGCATGGCGAGGAGGGGCTGAAGACGTGGGGCAATGCCTTCAACGCCACGAAGTCGGTGGATGCCTACAATTCGTGGATGCTCGCGCGCGGCACGATCGCCGCCACCGATCCCTCGACGATCAGCGCACCGCCAGGGTTCAAAGTTGAGCTGCTCCGCTCAGCCCAGCCGGGCGAAGATTCGTGGATCGCGCTGGCGTTCGATCCGCAGGGGCGGCTGACCGTTTCGCGCGAAAAGCGCGGACTGCTCCGCTTCACTCTCGGCTCGGACCGCGTGGAGACAGTCGAGGTGATCGAGGACACGCTCCTCGAATGTCGCGGGCTGCTGTATGCGCACGGCGCGCTCTATGTGAATGCGAACAACAGCAAAGGCTTCTACCGGTTGCGCGATGCGGA
>Ga0136611_10001543_pt1 | contig 16057 bp, 12 predicted proteins | sample AntDrymUQ2232306_2_FD_106645 | JGI IMG/M metagenome (GOLD analysis project Ga0136611, IMG submission 106645) | Polar desert sand microbial communities from Dry Valleys, Antarctica - metaG UQ223 (23.06) | ecosystem: Environmental > Terrestrial > Soil > Desert | place: Antarctica: Dry Valley...
CAAAGTCACCCATCGTGAACAACACCATGATCCCAAAAAACACAAACCCCACCGATACCACGATGCGCATCATCGGCGTGGAGTACCGCACGTGCATAAAGAACAACAACACCAGCGTCGCCTTCACCACAGCTATGCCCACCGCCACCACCTCGTTGAACACCCCCCCCAGATCAACGGTCGCCGCAATGATCGTCGCCGCTGTCAGCACCACCAGCGCCCCGAACACCACCAGATACGACCGCACCGGCACAATGTGATGCTCATCATTATCCCCCTCGTGCGTCTCCGAGCCAGTGCCCGAGCGAGAACCCCCTATGTCGCTGCGTAGCCGCGCCTCCGTGTCGGTGACGAACAGATGCGGGGGAGGCTTGCTGCCCCAGTTGCTCTGGTTGATCTGATCGCGGTTCACGTTGAGCGTGACTCGCTCACGCGTCGATTCCCTGACCGCCGAGAGCGGGATATACAGGTCGGAACTGTCGAGGCCGGTGTTGACCTTCACGTAGCCGCTGGCGACGCGCTCGTCCCCGGTCGGAAGGGAGACATGTGGGTCCGCCGTCTCGCCCATCTGCTTATAGTCGGTGCCGACATCACTGGTGGCGACGTTCGCCAGGCGCTCGTTCTCACCCTCGTGGGGCTTCACTCCCAGTGACTCCTGTGCGGGTTGGGTAGCGGCCAGCGGTTCGAGCGTGCCGGTAATGTCGAGGTCGATCAGCTCGCCGTGCACGGGAATGGCGTTCCCCGGCGGACGAGCGGGCAGCGTGGACTCATCACCAAACACTCTCGGCAAATGAAGATCACCCGCCTTACCGATTCTCGAACCGTCCGAGGTGTACACCTTCGCGCCGTTGTGCACTTGCATCGTCACGTTCATCGCCTCCTTGGGCCGAGACTTCGAGCACCCGCCCGCCGCGCCGTCCGTCGGGATCCCCCGTCACCCTGTTCGTTCCCCGTAATCATACTTCAACGCGGCGTCGGGCGGGAGATGGCCAGCCACGGTGCGGTTGCGGGCAATGCTCACGCTTTAAGGCGACAAGTCAGCGCGAAAGAACGCAGACATTTGACATGTCCGTCCATATTTACTATGCTGCCTTATCCACCATACCGCTGTGTCGCACAGGAGCAGCATGTAAGCCGTTTCGCACGGCACAACCAGGGAGGTACTCTTGAAGAGCTTGTACTACTCCGTTCTCGTCCTCACCTTAGCCCTTTCCGCGGGCGCACCGGCCCGCGCGAAACAGTTCGCGGCAGCCGCCGAGCCAGCCGGCTTCCGCGCCCAGAGTGGGGCCGAGGCGCGCGCCTTTCACGTGCCAGCAGATGTTCGTGTGGCATGGACTGCGACGGACGCGCGTTCCGGCATCACGCAAACACGCTATCAGCAGGTCGTTGGCGGGGCGGATGTGTATGGCGGCCAGATCACGACGCTAACCGACCGCACGGGCCGCATTCTCGCGGTGATCGGCGCGCATTATCCCGGCCTCAGGGCCACGGGGACCGTCAAGCTTACCGGCAAGGCGGCACGCGAGGTGGTCGCTCGCCAGGTGGGAACTCAGGGTAAATGGGATGTTACCCTCTCGATTAGCCCACAGACCGGCAACCGTTTCTACGTCGTAGACGCGAAGCGGTTCACGGCCCGCTGGATCTTCCACATTGACGCTGGCACGGGCAAGACTCTCAAGAAATACAATGCCATCCAGCACACCGGCGAGACCGCTAGTGACCCTGGTACAGGTGTCAAGGGTGACCCGAAGCAGATCGATACGACCCTCATCAACGGCACGCACGCGATGCAGTCGGGCGACAATCGGCAGAAGACGTACGACGCAAAGCAGGCAAACACTAGTCGGAAGCTTCCGGGCACGCTCTTTACGGATCTAGACGGCGGCTGGTACAACGAAAGCACCTCCTCGCCCGGACAGCGGGCGGGCGTGGACGCGCACTACTACTCGAACGTCACGGACGATTTCTACAGGACCACGTTCGAGCGCAACAGCCTGGACAACAGCGGCCTGACGATGGTCTCCAGCGTCCACTACGGCAACAGTTACGACAACGCCTTCTGGAACGGCTCGCAGATGGTGTACGGCGACGGCAGTCAGACCGCCGGCGGCTTCCGGGAGCTCTCCGGCGGCCTCGACGTGGTGGCGCATGAGCTTACCCACGGCGTGACGGACTACACCTCCAACCTGGTGTACCAGGACGAGTCCGGCGCCCTGAACGAGGCGTTCTCCGACATGATGGGCAACTCCGTGGAGTTCTACGCGCAGGCGAATGGTCTCGACTCCAGCGTGCAGGCCGACTGGCAGATCGGTGAGGACGTATACATCAGCCCGGCGAGCAACTCCGTGGCTGGCTTCCGCAACATGGCCGATCCGAAGGAAGATGGTGATCCCGACCACTACTCCGAGCGCTACACGGGCACGGACGACAACGGCGGCGTACACTCCAACAGCGGCATCCCGAACCACGCGTACTTCCTGCTGGTGAACGGTGGGCAGAATGCTGGCTGCGACCCGAGCGTCGGTGGGCACCCGCACACGGACGACTGCGGCGAGAACGTCGCGGGCCTTGGCATGGAAAAGGCACAGCAGATCTTCTACCAGGCGTTCACGAGTCTCAACTCCACCGCGACCATGGGCAACGCCCGTGCTGCGACCGAGGTTGCGGCGCAGACGTTGTTCCCGAGCGACGCAACCGCGCTTTCTAGCACCAGCGCGGCGTGGCAGGCGGTCGGGGTTGCCGAGGGCGCCGCTCCATCACCGACGTGTGATGTGGCAAGCGCGACGCTCCCGTTCGGGTCGGCGCATCCGTACGCGAACAACACGACCTGCACCTGGACGTACAATGCGGGCGCCGGGGGCTTCCGGTTCCACTTCAGCCTGCTTGACGTGGAGCGCAACTATGACTATGTGGATATCCTTGACGCGAACGGCGTGGTGCTGGAAACCATCACCGGCCCGAAGCGAGGCGGATACACCAGCGTGGTCGTGCCCACCAGCGTCGGAAAGGTGCGGCTGCACACCGATGGGTCCATTACGAAGCAGGGTTTCACAGTGGACTCTATCGTCAAATAGGCGAGGTTGGACGCTTGCAATCAAGTAAGGTCCGGGAGTGTTAACTTCGGGGTCTTGGGGCACAAAGAGAAGCGGAAGAGGTGGCGTGCTGCCGCCTCTTTCTTGATTGTAATCACTCAATGAATCATGGCCCGCTTCAACTCGATGATGGAGCGGTCGGCCTCGTCGCCAACCCAAGTCTTCGCTGGGCCGTGACCCGAAGGTATTTTGAGGCTAACGCCCATGTGTTATACGAACTCCGGCTGAATAGTAGCGTTTCTGTCATTCCGAGCGTGCGAGGAATCCGTGGTCCCGGTTACGGATCCCTCACGGAGTTCGCGATGACATGCAGTAGTGTTCAAGCGGATTTCGTATAACCGCCGCAGTATCTCACGTCTCCCTTGGGATCTAAACCCCGCAAGCCTGCCTCGTCTCGACAGTTAGATGATCTGGTAGTGGATCCACCGGATCGTTAACCACCCAAAACCGCATCTATACCTTCAGACTCATCGACACCAACCACTAATAGGCACTCGGTGTTACAATCAGACCGCGACTGCGGACCCGGCAGGCCGCACCCCCTTCGGCATCGCGTCGCCGTGCGCGTCCAGGAGCTCTTCCGTCATCTCCCGCATCTCGTCGAGCGACAGGACGGTCGGCGCCAGTCGATCCAGCGCTACGGCGTGGTGCACGTGATCCCGTCGCCCCTCCAATGCCGCGCGCACTACAAGCTCTTGCACGGACACGTGCGGCAAACAGGTTGCGGCAAGCTGCGGGGGCAAGGCGCCCATGTGACAGGGGCGCAGGCCGCTCTGGTCGACCACCACGGGCACCTCGACGCAGCAATTCTCCGGGAGGTTTGTGATCAGGCCCGTGTTGCGCACGTTTCCCCAGATCACCCGCTGATCGCCCGTGACCTGCGAGTGGATGATCAGTGAGCCGTACTCGACGCTGCGCTTCATCGGGAACGACTCCCCAGCGAGCAGCCTCCGCCGCGTATCCGCATACTTCACCAGATTGTCCTCGCTGCGGCGAATGTACTCGTCCACCGGCACATCGTACCGATCGATCAAGTCATCGCGCCGCAGGAAGTACGGCGTGTACTCCGCGTTGTGCTCGCTCGACTCAGTCACGAAGTACCCAAGCGTGCTCATCAATTCGAAGCGCACCTTGTCTTTGGCATAAATCTCCGAGTTCTCCATCGCCTCGAACAACCGAGGATACACGTCCTGGCCATCGACCTCCAAACGGGTCATCCACGCGATGTGGTTGATCCCGAAGCACTCGTACACCATGTCTTCAAGCGGCACACCGATATAGCCCGCGATCTCGCGCGCGGTCAACTGCACGCTATGGCAGAGGCCAATGCTTCGGAGTTCGGGATGCGACTCGTACGTCGCCCACATCAGCATGCTCATCGGGTTCGTGTAGTTCAGCAGCAGCGCGTCGGGACACACGTCGCGCATGTTACTCGCGAGATCGCGCATAAACGGGATCGTCCGCAATCCGCGAAAAATGCCGCCGACGCTCAGGCTATCTGCAATCGTCTGCTTTAGCCCGTACTTCCGCGGGATCTCGAAGTCGAGCAGCGTCGCCTCGTGCATCCCGATCTGCACGGCGTTGATGACGAAGTCAGCGCCCGCTAGCGCCGCCCGCCGGTCATGGTGCTCCTCGACTTGCGCGCCGGCGTTGAGCTGTTCCGATGTCCACCGGGCCATCATCCCCGCCGTCTCCAGCCTCTCCGCACCGATGTCGTGCAGCGCGATCGTTGCGCCGTGCAGTTCGGGAAACGAAAGGATGTCCGTCAACAGGTTCTTCGTGAATACAACGCTGCCGGCGCCAACAAACGCGATCCTGGTCACTCCGCACGCTCCTTCGTGATGCCTGTTTGCTGAGACGATTCCGCGACGCGGGAGCTTATCATAGAAGCGCCAAGCGCGCACCATACGTGCCATCATCAGCACAGCCACGCGTAGGGGCGTTCCACTGAACGCCCGCCCGCCTCCACCGCGGCGGACCATCGGGGTCTTGACGCCAGGATCACCACCGCGCTATAGTCCGGCCTGCGTCAAGTCCACGCTAGACCAGGGAGATGCCAGTGAGTTCGTACGGAGACTTTAGCAGCAGTTTGCGCGACCTTCCCCGCCTTCCTGCCAGCATAAGGCGGCGGGCTTCGAGTTGGGATCAGACCGGCGGGAACGACGACCGGCTTACCATCGCCCCAGGCGAGATCGTTACCCTGGCAAACATCAGCGGCGCTGGCAGCATCAACCACATCTGGATAACGATCGCGCCCGAGGGTACCGCCGAGCCAGACTACCTGCGTCGGCTCGTCCTTCGCATGTACTGGGACGACGAGGCGGAGCCGAACGTGCTCGTGCCCATCGGTGATTTCTTTGGCATTGGGCACGGACGCACCGCAAACTTCGTCTCCGCCCCGCTCCAGATGAGTCCGCAGAACGGCAAAGGGTTCAACTGCTTCTTCCATATGCCGTTCGCATCGGGCGCGCGCATGGAGGTCGCGAGCGAGCTTGAAAGCGAATCCGTCTACTTCTACTACTACCTGGACTACGAGCAGTTCGACACGCTGGAAGACGGGCTCGGAAACTTCCACGCGCAGTGGCGTCGGGAGAACCCAACCGATGGCGAATCGGAGCGCGGGCAAAGCAACCATGAGTTCCAGGGATGCGGAGAGAACATCGGCGGGGAGGGAAACTACACCATCCTCGAAGCCGAGGGCCGCGGCCACTACGTCGGCTGCGTGCTGAACATCCACAACCTGCGCGACACCAGCGAGTGGAACTGGTACGGTGAGGGCGACGACATGATCTTCATCGACGGCGAAACCTGGCCGCCGTCGCTGCACGGCACTGGGACCGAGGACTACTTCAACACAGCGTGGGCGCCGACCCAGGACTACCACGCGCCGTACCACGGCGTCACACTGCCGGGTGGCGAAAACTGGGCAGAGCCAGCCTCCCTGTACCGTTTTCACATAGAGGATCCGGTTACGTTTGAGCGCTCTGTACGCGTGACGATTGAGCACGGCCACGCGAACAAGCGCAGCGACGACATATCATCAACGGCGTACTGGTATCAGACGGAGCCCCACCGGCCCTTCGATCTACTCTCCGCGCCCGAGCGAGTCCCTCAACGAACGTAGACCTCTGAGGCGCCTACGGCTTCGTGCCGTTCTTCTTACTGCGTGGCGTGTCTACGCCGGGCTTCGCGGGCTTCGCTTTCTTGGGCGGCACTGGCACGTACGAATACACCTTTTGCAGGTCATACCCCTTGTCCGTGTAGTAGGCAAGCGTCTTGTACGTCGTGCCGTCCCAGGGATCGTAGATGCGATACCCGCTCGGGGTCTGGCCATCACCGCCGACGACCAGTACCCAGTGCGTGAGCGTCGCGGATTCGATGGTAAAGGCGTCGGCCAGCCACACCAGCGCGGGCCAACCCCTGTGCAGGGACAGATCTAGGGCGTACCAGTCGAAGCGCCATTGCTGGTGCGAAACGTCGAGCTTGTAGTCGCTCACATACTCGGCGTAGCCCCACTCAAAGTTCGCGGCGAACTTGTCCATTTGCTTGTTCAAGCGCTTCGGATCCGTCGGCAAGCCGTGGGCGTTGAACGACATGCTCACGGAGGTCAGCACACATCCATAGCTGCCCAGCGAGTTCGGTTGCGGCTTCATGATATCGTAGCGCCAGCGCGGGTCGTTCTGTGACTGAATGGGGATCTCGTGCTTTGTCTTCACCACCGGGATCGTCGCCTCGGGCGAGTCGATCTCCGTCTGCGTTGAGGTGAGCCCCCCGGTCTGTCCGTTCACGGTCCACACCGTATCGGTCTGGTAGTCCTTGTACCGTACGTCGCCATACCTGGTCCACGTTAACGGCTTGCGGACCGTCCCGTAGAACAGCCCGGCGTGTAATGACGGGTGCGCGAGCAGCTTGCGGTTGTTCGTGCCATCCGCGTTGATGACCCACAGCTCCAGCCCCGGCTTCTGTCCCGGAGACGCCGAGCGAACGTACGCGATGCGCTCGCTGTCCGGCGACCACACCGGCGCAGCAACCCATAGCTCCCATGGCAGGTCCAGCAGGAGCCGCTGGTTCGAGCCGTCCACGTCAAGGAGGTACAGCTTCATCCGGTCCGTGCGCGACTGCACCGCCTTGGCATACGTAACGGTCCGATTATCCGGCGAGAGGGTCACGTACTTTTCGAACATCCCCGGAACCCAGCGCGCATCCTCGGACGCTACCACGTGCCGCTCGCCATCAGCCTTGGCGTAGATATACGTGACCAGACCCTCGATGTCCAATTGCAGGTGATACTTCCGCCCCGGCTCGGGGATCGACAACGCCTCGCGGGGAGGGGCCTGTGGCTTCACCTGCTTCGGGGGAACTGGTGGCTTCGTCCGGGGGCTGCTGACCGCTGGAGCGGGCCTCGCCGCAGGGCGCACTGGCTTCTCCTCGGCGGGCACCACCACCGGCTTCTGTGCGTCGTCCTGGCGCACCTCTGCGACTGGTGCTGGCTGCTCCCGGTCACTGGGTGCTGGCTCCAGCTTATTCTCATCCCCTGCTGGCACTGTTACCGAAGCGCTCGCGGTGGGAACGGCCGCCGCACCCTCGCCGGCTGTGGTGGCAGAAGTCGGCACCGGGCGAGAAGACTGAGGCGTGCTCCTGGAGATGCTCCCAGTGGCCGAACCACACGCGGAGATCAACAGCGCGAGAACTATCAGTAGGTGTAGAGAGGTATTGTTCACGCGCGACGATGTCTTCAGGTCCATGGTCTCCCTGCTGGCCCGCCATCGTGACAGGCAGTTACAGTCTGCCGATTCGCGGCACACAGCAACGAGTATACCACCTGGCACCACAGCCACCCAAACGAATGATCGGGCCGTCAGCCCGTCCGCAAGGGCGGCGTTGATGAAATTGTGTGCAGCACGTGAGCGTTATGTACGTTGAAACTGCTTGATACTTTGTGTTGTACTCCCAATATCACTAGCTTCTCTCCTGAGAATAAGTCGAAGTCCATACATTCCTGGGCTTGTTGGTGCTCACGATACTCGCCCTCAGACGCAGACCCGCTCCTTACACGATGCCGACTGATTCCGCCCCCGCCCTCACACAGTCCTATGCCCACCCAAAAACTGATCAACGCAGCAGGACCAATGTCCTTGAAGAATCTCAACCGCTGTGAGCCGAGACGGCACCGTCATCGTCCGGCGCACACCCTCGTTTGCGTAGTCGGGTTCGTGGCGCAGCAACCATCGCTCAGGGTTACGGATACTTCGCGGCGGCTGAGAATGACATGGCGACGATAGTTCCCGTACTGCAACGCGCAGCACAGGCGATTTCGACGCTGGCGCGTTGAGCCGAGGGCTTGAGGACGGTCGGTACGTCGGTACGCGTCCAGGACGCTTCACCGAGGGATTTTATCCGATGCCGAGCGAGATGAAGATCCTGTTCTCCCGCGTCGGCATCATCACCCAGCGCACGGTTGCCAGCGAGGGCATAGCGGCCACGCACGATGAATCCACCCTCGACGTCTGGAGCGACGGTGCGGCGTTCGAGGAGCTGTTGAGCATCTGCGTGCAAACCGCAGAGGAACCGACGCTTGAGGGTGCGACAACGCACATGCTTCTCATCGTCAGAAAGGGGCTACCCGCACGGTAGTCGCCGTCCTTGCTCGGATGTGGATGCGGCGGTACCGTTCGTGGGTTTATAATGGAACCGGGCCGAAGGAAACAGGACCGGTCGAACGGGCCGGTAAGGAGAGTGAACGTGCAATCGAATGATCAGACTCAACCCGCGCAGCCGCGCCGCCGCAACCGCGGCTGCATCTGGGCCGCCGTTATCGGCGCTGTGTTCGGCGTGCTCGCACTCGTGGCTCTCGTGGTGTTCGTCGCGGCGATTGCGGGCACCGCATCAGGATCTGCGGGCAGTGTCCAGTGGGACGAGCAGCACATCGATGGTTCCGGCTCAAACAAAGTCGCAGTCCTGCCCGTCTCTGGCGTCATCGGCGCATCGGGCGGTGGGCTGCTCGGCGCCGAGGGGGCCACTCCAGAAAACCTCAACAGTCAACTCATGCAAGCCGCGAACGATGATGCGGTAAAGGCGATCATCCTGGAGGTGAACTCACCAGGCGGCGGCGTCGTGGCAAGCGACGAGATGTACCGCGACATCCTTGACTTCAAAGAAACGAGCGGCAAGCCGGTCGTGGTCTCCATGGGCGACACGGCTGCATCCGGCGGCTACTACATCTCTATGGCGGCGGACCATGTCGTCGCAAACCCCGCGACCCTCACTGGCTCGCTCGGCGTCATCCTGAGCTTTCTGAATTACGAGGAGGCGGCAAACAAGCTGGGCCTTGAGCAGGTCGTCATCAAGAGTGGGGAGTTCAAGGATATCGGCTCCCCAACGCGCGACCTAACGGCAGAGGAGCGGCAGATCCTTCAGGAACTCATTGACGAGACATACGGTCAGTTCGTGGGCGTGATCGTCGCTGGCCGCAAGCTCCCCGAGGCACGCGTGCGGGAACTCGCGGATGGCCGGATCTACTCTGGGAGAAAGGCGCAGGAACTGAGGCTCGTGGATTCGCTGGGCGATCTCGACGATGCCGCAACGCAGGCGCAGCGGCTGGCGAAGATCGACGGGGCGACCATTGTGCGCTACGAACAAAGCCCCGGCCTGCTCGACCTGCTATCCGCACGGATGGAACCGAGGAAGCCGGAGGCGCTCGCCATCCTTGAGGCTGCAGGGCTCGACCCCACGCCCCGGCTGCAATACCTGTACCGCCCATAGGCAGCGACATGCAGGCGGGCAGTGCCCTGTCGCTCGGGCCGACCCGGCGGGCGCGAGAGGCATTCAGATGAGAGCACAACCGAACGAGCGGCTCGATCCCCGCGCGAAGCGGCTCTGGCGGCTGCAAGGTATGATGACGTCCGTCTTTCTGCTCTTGCCCGCCGCCGGGTCGTTCTTGCTGCTCGACCGTGTGGTGGACGCCCCGACCCTCGTGAGCGCCGTGCCGTGGCTCGTGTGGGCGATGTTTGCCGTCATGATCGGTCTCGTCCTGCCCGATATCCGCTGGCGCAGGTGGAGGTACGAGATCACCGAGCGTGAGGTGGATTTGCAGCGTGGATTATTGATTGTGACGAGAACACTGGTGCCGCTCACACGCGTCCAGCACGTCGACACCCAGCAAGGACCGCTCGAACGCTGGCAGGGACTCTCGACCGTGATCTTCTACACTGCGGCGGGGCCGAACAGGATCCCCGCGCTCGCCACCCCGCGAGCCGACGAGGTGCGAGACCGCATAGCGGCACTGACGGGGACGCAGGATGAGCTCTAGCCCGCAGCGTCTGCACCCGGCCGTCCTCGTCCTCGAAGTACTCACGAGTTTCAGGCGCTGGTTCGGGATCACGTCCGTGCCGTGGCTCTTCGTGCTGTTTCGCGATGGCCTCAGTTCATCGCGGGTGCTGTTACTCCTGGCGGTGGTTTTTATCAGCATTGCCGCCTCTGGGGTGTGGGCACTGCTTTCCTGGCGCGCGACTGTGTACTTCGTGCAGGGCAACGCGTTCCACTTCAAGCGGGGTGTGATCGGAAAGAACGAACGGACCGTACCGCTCGACCATATACAGTCCGTGGACACCGTTCAGGGGCCGGTGCAGCGGCTCTTCGGCATCGTCGAGGTGCGAGTTGAGACGGCAGGTGGAGGCGGCAAGGCCGCCGACGTGTCGCTCGCCGCAGTCGCACGGCCGGCGGCGCGGGAACTTCAACGCGAGCTCGCACCACGGCGTCCATCAGCCGCAGCGGACTCCTCCGAGGTGATAGCGCCAATACCGGCACCCGTGCGACGGCTCAGCACGGGTCGGCTACTGCTCGCGGGCGCTACCTCCGGGCAGATCGGCGTGGCGCTGCCGATCATCTTCACCTTGTCCCAACTGTTCGACGACATCCTGACTCCCGATTTCCTGATGTCGTTCGCACACGACTTGCTGCCAGGCTCCGTCGCAGCCATAGTCGTCATCGCGGGTGGGGTGCTGCTGCTAGCATGGCTCGTGGCAGTGGCCGGAACGGTGCTCGCGTATGCCGGCTTCAGCCTGTCGCGTGATGAAGACAGCCTGCGGATCACGCGCGGGCTACTGGAAAGGCGTGAGGTCACGATTCCGATCAACCGCATCCAGGCGGTACAGGTCGCGGAGAACGTGCTGCGCCGGCCGCTTGGCCTGGTGCTCGTGAAGATGGAGAGTGCGGGGTATGGAGCTGATGCGGGCGTATCCACGACCCTCTTCCCGCTGCTCCGCCGGAGTGAGGTCGAGGCGTTTCTGCAAGCCACGGCCCCGGAGTTCGCGGTCTCGCCCGTTCTGCAGCGGCTTCCCGCGCGCGCTCGCCGCCGCTACATGTTCCGCTCGGCACTGCCCCTTCTCGGCCTCGCGCTGCCGGCATCCGCGGTTCTGATATGGCAGAGCCGTCCGGAGTGGGCGCCGCTGCCGCTCGTCCTGGTAGGGGTGGGGGCAGTGTACGGTCTGGTACGCTTTCGCGGCGTCGGCTGGGCACTGAGCACCGGACGGCTCATTATCTCTCATCGCACCCTATCACATGTCACCGTAATCGCCCCTCGAAGACGCCTCCAGTCCCGCAGCGTCTCGCAGAGTCCGTTACAGCGGCGGGCACAGCTTGCAACACTGGTAGTTCGGGTCGGGCGCGGGTCCGCCTTTGAGGTCGTCGATCTCGATGCCGACACCGCCGAAGAGACCATCCATCAACTTGGTCCGGCTGGCGCACGGGCGACGCCCTAGGCGGCTGGACGAAGCTTGTATAGTGGTGATGAGGTTCGAGCAGGATTCGGGATTGATCATTAAATGAGCAACAGAGGAGGTGCATCCTGAGTTACGCCGACGAGAACATGGGCGAAACGGCCCGCGAAATCAAGCAGTACATATACGACTCAACTATCTTCGAGACCGATCCCCAGCCGCTCAAGGGCGACGCCGCCTGGTGGGCTGGTCAACTCGGCATGGAAGCTGAGGAGATACGGGACGGGCTCGAAGAACTCGTCGTGACGAACACCCTGGTCAAAGACGGCGATGGCGACGAGGCCAAGTATATCTATGTGGCGATGACGGTCGTCAGCCCCGAGCTTCACGGCAACCGCGAGCCGCAAGGGTAGAGCGTGTTACGGACTTCGATGACCACCAGATCGGTATCGGGATCGAGCAAGATAACTTCGTTACTGCCATGATGTCCGGGGGCGCGCGAAGCGAGTGACACTGGCGGAGCTTGCCGCCGAGGTCGAGCGGATATCAGTTGGCGCAGGATTTCGCGAGGAGGCAAGGGAGATGACACAACCACGGATGCTGGTGGCGGCGACGGTGCTCGGAGCTCCCGACCCGCGGGCGCTTGGCGCCTTTTACGCGCGGCTGCTCGGGTGGACGGTGGTGGAGAACGAGCCCAACTGGGTGATGGTGCGGCCGCCGTCGGGCGGGACCGGACTGTCCTTCCAGATGGAGTCGGGCTACATCGCACCGATCTGGCCCACCGCCCCCGGTAAGCAGCAAATGATGATGCACCTCGATATCGCCGTCGAGGATCTCGACAACGCGGTCGCATGGGCGGTTGATGCCGGGGCTACGCTCGCAGAGTCTCAGCCACAGGACGAAGTTCGCGTTATGCTCGACCCGGCCGGGCACCCGTTCTGTCTCTTCCCTGGAACCGTTTGACGCAAGCAGACTGTTGACATTCCGGCCACGCGCTCCCTATAATCCCGGTGTTAGGGGCGTAGCATAACGGCAATGCAACCGTCTCCAAAGCGGTCGATTGGGGGTTCGAATCCCTCCGCCCCTGCCCATCCCGTTCCTTGATCTCCGGCGTACGAGATAAAACGTAGGGGCGTTCAACTGAACGCCCGCCCACTCTCATTCCACGTACGTAGTGAACAAATCACTTCCGTCCATCATGGCTGTATGGGTGGCGATGGCTGGTACCCCGCGAGGGACAGCCCGGTCGGCTGCTACACGAGGACGCCGCCCGCGACGACGCGCTGTGCATGCCACGTGCCGTCGTGTTGCAGCAGTTGCCAGACGTGGCCAGTGCCGATCCGTGCGCCGCGACTGTCGGGCCGTGACAACGCAACCCGTCCGGCCGTCATAGCTAGCATGAACTCCTCCAGTGGCGCTGCGTGGGAGACCAGCGCGAGAGCAGGCACGGTACCGTGCGTGAGCGTCGCGCGCATCAGGCGCAATGCCATCTCCGCGGGTTTCTCGCCAGGCTGCACTTCTCCGAGATCGTCGTCCAGTGTTGGATCGAGGTTGAGTCGCCGACAGATATGGTCGGCTGTCATCACGCAGCGGCGCATCGGCGAGCTGATCACGCCCTGGATACCGCAATGTTCCAGCACGTCCGCCGATTCCGCTGCCTGTACCACTCCGTCCTCGGCCAGCGGTGGTCCGGGCAGGACGTTATACGGTATCTGTGTGTCGTAACGAACCACCGCGTGGCGAACCAGGTAGATTATCATTCGGCCCCTTTATGCGCGTCTCTGCCTTATGCCTGACGACCGTCACCTCGACGCCCGAGGTTCGGGGCCAGGCCGCGCAGGAGTCCAATCATAATTTCAGCGTATCAGCGCGCAGTGCGCCGGGCATCAGCCAGACGATGAGCCTTGTCCCCATCCGTTCGACGAGGATGGAACGGCGAACCATTTCAACGATGTGCGTCCTGAGCGCATCGTGCCATCGGCCAAAGCGCCAGCAAGGAACCCCAGACGAGAGCGGTTGTCGGAAAGGATTGGATCGCATTGTAGAGTCGTAGAGGAGGTTGCACGGGCGTTCAGTTGAACGCCCCTACACTTCGCGCCGCGTTATAGCATGCGCAGAAGATTAATACCTCTGACCGCCACCAAGGCACAGCTTACCGTGCTGGAACCCAGGGCAGAGCACCGGTATAAGGTCGGAATAACGGGTAGGTTTCCAACCGGCCGATGTCCCGCACTCCGCTGTGCAATTGCAAAGCTGTTAGCTGACGACTGAAATGCTACCCCCTCCGACCTTACGCCCTGCTGGTCTCCGTCGGCTGATCTACGGCCTCGTCCTCGCCGATCGCTTCCGTGCCTTCGGTCTCGCCCGTCTCCGCCCCAACGGTCTCGGGGCGCTTCTCCCATTGCGTATGGAAGACGCCCTCGCGGTCGGTGCGATGATAGGTGTGCGCGCCAAAGAGGTCGCGCAAGCCCTGCACAAGGTTCGCCGGGAGCTGCTCGGAGCGGTAGGAGTCGAAATAGTCCAGGCTCGCGCTCATCGCCGGTGCCGGCACGCCGATTTCCCGCGCCACGCGGACCACATACCGCCAGTCGTCCTGCGACGCATTGATCGCATCCGCGAACTGCGGGTCCAGCAGAAGGTTCAGCGGCCGGTCCGAAGCATCGCGCTTGAATGCCTGCTGGATCGTGTCCAGCAGCTTGGCCCGGATGATACAACCGCCCTTCCAGATGCGGGCCAGCTCGTCCAGCTTGAGCTCGAAACCGTACGTATCGGATGCCACCCGCAACAGCGCCATCCCCTGCGCATACGAACTTACTTTTGAGGCGTACAGCGCGTTTTCCAGCGCACTGAGGAGCCGGTCCTTGTCGTATGACCCCGCAGAACCGTTTACGCTTCCGTCACGGGTCGGTCCGTGGAGCACCTTCGAGGCCACGATGCGCTCCTGCTTCAATGCCGAGATACCTCGCGACCACACCGCGGCGTCGATCGTCGGGATCGGGATACCGAGCTCAATGGCGTTCTGGGAGGTCCAGCGTCCGGTCCCTTTCTGCTCCGCCTCGTCCAAGATAAGGTCCACGAGCGACTGACCGGTCTCGCTATCCTCATAGCCGAGCACCGTGGCGGTGATCTCGATCAAAAAGGAGTCGAGCTTGCCGGTGTTCCATCGAGCGAATATCTCGCTCATCTCCGGCGCAGAGAGGCCAAGCGCCTGCTTCATGATGTTATACGTCTCGGCGATGAGCTGGATATCACCATACTCAATGCCGTTGTGTACCATCTTCACGTAGTGCCCAGCGCCACCGGGGCCGATGTAAGTAACGCACGGGCCGTCGTTGACTTGGGCCGCGACCTTCGTCATCGCTGGCTCTATCAGCTCGTATGCCTCGCGCGGACCGCCGGGCATCAGGCTGGGCCCGATCCGCGCGCCCTCCTCGCCGCCGCTGACGCCCATGCCGATGAAGTGTAGCCCGCTGCCCTCAAACTCGCGATCGCGCCGGATGGTGTCTTGAAAGAAGGAATTGCCACCGTCGATGATAACGTCACCGTCCTGCAGGAACGGGCGCATCTCCGCGATCACCGCATCAACGGCGGGACCGGCTTTGACAAGGATGATGATCCGCCGAGGCCGCTGAATACTCGCCACAAACTCTTGCATCGTATCCGCACCGGTGATGGGCTTGTCCTTTGCCTCCCCGGCCAGGAACTCGTGCGTTACCGCAGTTGTGCGGTTGTATACCGCGATGGGAAACCCGTGGTCCGCTATGTTCAGGGCAAGGTTCGCGCCCATCACAGCGAGTCCCGCAAGCCCATAGTTCGTCTCTGCCACGGGTTACCTCCTTCTGATTCCAACATCTATCGACAGCGACTCGTCCGCTTTCCCTGCAGCGCACGGAAACGTAACTGACCGTCTACGGCAACTGACCGCATCTTCTGTGCCCTGCCATTGATCCCAGATGCCCCTCGCGGAAGTGGTATCGTTAGCCCTCCAAGCAGAGCGGCTTCCATTCCGGAGGTGAGCGTTGAAACAGAGTGTTCGGATCGGCGTGCTTGGCTGTGGCAGCGGGTTCCTACCTGCCGTATGTCCAGCAGTTGCAGGGGCAAGGCACGCAGATCGAGATAACGCCAGCGTGCGATGTCGAGGAAGCTCGGCGAGAACCGATGCGACAGCGATTCGGGATCGAAACCTTCAGCACCCAGTACGAGGACGTTATCAATTCGCCGGAGGTCGATGTCGTTTTGGTGCTCACC
>Ga0136611_10001544_pt1 | contig 16055 bp, 16 predicted proteins | sample AntDrymUQ2232306_2_FD_106645 | JGI IMG/M metagenome (GOLD analysis project Ga0136611, IMG submission 106645) | Polar desert sand microbial communities from Dry Valleys, Antarctica - metaG UQ223 (23.06) | ecosystem: Environmental > Terrestrial > Soil > Desert | place: Antarctica: Dry Valley...
GGGACTGGATCGACGTTGTGGTGGATTTCCTTGGTTGCCTTCCACACCAGAAACAGTCCGCCGGCGATCAGGATCAGATCGCGCCACGAGAACAGAGTTTCGAAGCTGGGTTCGCCGTTCGCGCCGGGCGCACCCGCGAGACCAAGATCGAAGACGGGCGCGGTCAGTCCGACCAGCCATGCGATCGTGGACAGCAAAGCCAGCCGCATTCCGAGCGCCATGGCAATGCCGAGACGACGGGCTTTTTGTCGTTGCGCCTCGGGCAGCTTATTCGACAGGATCGAGATGAAAATCAGATTGTCGATGCCGAGGACGATTTCCATCACCAGCAGGGTTGCCAATGCGGCCCACGCCGCGGGCTCGCTCATCAGTGCGCCGATTTGATCCATCGATACTTCCCCAAGTTTTAGCGCAATCGACGCGCGACCGGATCGCGGGAACGCGCATCATTTTATGTCCCGCCGCCAATCGGGTCGGCGGCGGTACGAGTTCAGTCGAACAGTTCGGACAGAAAGGACTTTTTCGGCTTACGGTGTCCGTCGTGGCGATAGCCACGTTCGTCGCGCATTCCCGACGCTGGACGGGACGGCGGGCGCGGCGGCTCGCTGTCCGCCGCGCTGCGTTCAAGAATCTTGTCGAGTTCGCCGCGATCAAGCCATACACCGCGGCATGTGGGGCAATAGTCGATCTCTATTCCCTGTCGCTCGGACATTACCAAAGCTGTCCGGTCGAGCGGGCAGAGCATCCCCGCCATCGTCTGATTGCTGGCCACTCAATGATCCTTTCAATGCTGGCGAACATCGCCAGTCTTCGTTGCACGAAATCCAACGTTTTCTTCCCGGCCCAAGCGAGCAGCCGGGATCGGCTGGTCAGGATGAAAGCTTCGTCCTCGTGCCGACCGTCCTCGACCGGAACCGCCGGTAGAGACGATCCTTGACCGCCAGCCGCAACTTCTTGAGCCGCAATACCTTGATGTGATTCGGGTACCGACGCTTCAGTTCGCCGTGAATCTCGTCTTCGAGCTTCCGGTGCACCAGCGTCAGTTTGTAGATAAATTCTTTCACAGCCGCTCTCCCTTCGATGTGGATCGATCGGGGCGCCAGGATGCAGCAGTATGAGCCGTCAAGAACCTGCATCGAGAGCCATCCCGATGCGGTCCGACATCGCGATCGTTCCAATGAACGACCGCCAGAGGGGCCCGGTCCGCACTGCTTGAGGTAAAGCAGCGATCGGCCTTGTCAAGGCGATGAGGCAGTGGGGGTATGCAGCGCCCGCATCGGTGCAATCACCTGCTCGGCGAAGCGGTCCATTTCCTCGGCTTGGGGACTCATCTGGAGGAGCAGGAGGTCGAGGCCGGCGGCTTCATATTCCTCGATCCGTTCGCGCAATTGCTCGGGCGTGCCGACCAGATTGGGGCGCAGCCCGCGGTTGGAGACGCTATATTCCTGGAGCTTCAATTCGCGTTCGAGCTTGGTCCCCGACAACCACTGGTCGAAATTGTCGAAGCCCTTGGGCGGAGTCGGCGGAAGCACGGTGATACGGTCGAGTTCGCGCTTTGCCTCGGCCTCACTGTCCCGGACGATCGCATAAGCTGCCATCCCGAACTGCATGTCAGGGCCGCCCACCGCAGTACGGCGGGCTTTCATGTCAGAAATCTTCGGCGCGATCGCCTCGACCGGGTCGCCGTGCATCACATAAGCGTCGCACTGGGTGGCGATCAGCGTCTTGGCGCTTTCGCTTTCGCCGCCCGCGTAGATCGTCGGGCGGGGCTTGGCGACTGGCTTGGGCTCGCAGATCGCGTCCTTCAATTGGTAGCGTTCGCCATCGAAGCTGAAGCGCTTTTGCGTCCACAAACCGTCGACGACCTTGAGCCATTCGCTGGTGCGGGCGTAGCGGTCATCGTGTTGGTCGAAGGCGAGCCCATATTGGGTGGCTTCGTCGGCCCACCACGACGAAACGACGTTGAGCGACAGCCGCCCGCCGGCGATATTGTCGATGTTCGCGGCGGCCTTGGCGAACAAAGCGGGCTGATGAAAATTGGGGCGGACCGCGACCATCAGCTCGAGGCTCTTTGTCACCGCGGCGAGCGCGGCGGCGGTTGACCAGGCATCGAGCGCGGGGGCATCGACCCCCTTGATGTCGTTGAGGTTGAGCTCGGCGATCAGGCTCAGATCCCATCCGGTCGCTTCGCTGCGCTGGGCAAGGCGGCGGACATAGTCCCAGCTCGCCTCCATTCCCTCATCCTCGACATTGCGCAGCCAGCCGCCGAACACCGGCATCCAATAACCGAACCTCATGCCACTTCCTTTTGGGTGAGCGCCGCCTCGAGATAATCGACCAACCGCTCATGCGGGTCCCAGCCGATCACGTCGAGCGGATTGGCGACGAAGTTCGAAAGCGCGTTGATGTCGTAGAAGCGGGCCACGCCGTCGCGGTCGTCGATCACGACTTCGACCCCGCCGATGTCGAGGCCCGCGGCCTTCGCGATTTGCTCGGCGGCGGCGATGATTTCCGCTGGAGGATTTACCGCTTTCATTGCGATGGCGGCGCGACCGGGCTGGATCAGGCAGGCGTCGGCCGGGCACAGATCGAAGCTGTCGCCGCCGCTGTCGATCTCGAGCGCGTAGAGGTAGCGGGCGCCGAGCGTTTCGATGCGCAGGATGGTGCCTCCTCGCGGCGGGACATAATTCTGGACGAGGAGCACTTGATCGACCGAGCGCGGGACGGTGCCGTCGGCGATCGAGCACTCGAGCTCGGCGCGCGTGGCGTAGCGCGTGATGCCCGCGCCCGAGCCGCCGATATTGGCCTTGACCAGCAGCGGCCAGGCCATCCTTTGGGTGGCGGCCAGCAAGTCGCGCGTGCGGTGAACGACGCGGGTGGCGGGGACGGCGTGGCCGAGCGCGGTGATCAGCGACAGCTGGCGCGCCTTTGAGCTGTCGATGGCGAGCGCGTCGGGGCCGTTGAGAATGCGCGCCCCGCGGCGGCGCCAATGGTCGAGCAGCGCCGAGGCGTAGAAGATGCCATGCTCGGGATCGCGCAAGAATGCCGACATCGCGACCCGGCTGAGGATCAGCGGGGCGGGCGGATCGCTCGCCGCTGGATCGAAGAAATGATCGGTGAGCAGGACTTTTTCAAACGCCAGCCCGCGCCGGTCGAGCGCTGCAAACAGCGGCTCGAACCACAAGGGGTGTTCGTAAAGGATGGCAAGCTGGGGGATCATATCGGCCGATGCGAGGACAGGGTCCTATGTGCGTCTCCTGCCCGGAAAGACAATGGATTCGCGCGGGCGAGTTGCACTGCGGCGCGTGACGGCGCAAAATGTGTGCAATCAATGGGGGAGAGCGAGATGGACGAGCAGGTACAGACGAGCACATCGGTTCCGGGCTGGTTCTGGGCCGCGGCGGGCCTTGCGCTACTGTTCGAGGCATTTGGCTGCTTCATGTATCTGACCCAAGTGACGACCGATCCGGCGAGCCTGCCGATCGATCAGCGCGCGATGTCGAACGCGACACCGCCGTGGATCGTCGCCGCTTATGCGGTTGCGGTGTGGACCGGGCTGATCGGCGCACTGCTGTTGCTGATGAGGCGCAGGCTTGCGGTGCCGGTGCTGCTGGTTTCGCTGATCGCGGTGCTGGTCCAGTTCGGCGGGGTGATGCTGGTCCCGGCGCTGCGCCAGGTTACTCCGGACGATGCCTTTACGCTGCCGATCGTGATCATCGTCGTCTGTTACGGCATCTTCATGATGTCGCGGCTGGCGAGCCGGCGGGGCTGGTTGCGCTAGGCGTCGCCCGCTAGAAGGCGGCGATGTCCACTTTCACGATCGACAGCGGCACCAGCCGCGCAACCCCCAGCCCGGTGCCGGGCAAGCGGACGACGGTTCCTGTCATCCGTGCGCGAAAGAAGGACGGCGTCACCCAGCAGCCGATCGTCGTGCTTACCGCCTACACGATGCGGATGGCGCAATTGCTCGACCCGCATTGCGAAATGCTGCTGGTCGGCGACAGCGTCGGCCAGGTGATCTACGGGCTGCCCTCGACGGTGCCGGTCACCCTCGAGATGATGTGCGCGCATGGCGCCGCGGTGGTGCGCGGCAGCTGGCACAGCCTGGTCGCGGTCGACATGCCGTTCGGAAGCTATGAGGTGTCGCCCGAACAGGCGTTCGCGAGCGCGGGGCGGGTGATGAAGGAAACCGGCTGCGCCGCAGTCAAGCTCGAGGGCGGCACGGCGATGGCGCCGACAATCGCCTTCCTCGCCGCACGCGGAATTCCGGTGATCGGCCATGTCGGCCTTACTCCCCAGGCGGTCAACACGCTTGGCGGCTATGGCGCGCGCGGCAAGAGCGAGGCCGAGGCCGCCAAGATATTGGCCGACGCCAAGGCGGTCGCCGATGCCGGGGCGTTCGCGATCGTGGTCGAGGGCGTGATGGAAGCGATCGCCGACCAGGTCACCGCCGCGGTCGCGGTGCCGGTGATCGGGATCGGCGCCTCGCCGCGCTGCGACGGCCAGGTGCTGGTCACCGAAGACATGCTCGGACTGTTCGAGCGGACCCCGCGCTTCGTCAAGCGCTACGACGATCTGGCGACGCGGATCGCCGCCGCGGTCGAGGCCTATGCCGGCGAAGTACGCGAACGGTCATTCCCGACCGCTGACCAGACTTACCGCCCCAAGAGCGGCTGAACCCGCGCGCCGGTTCAGTGGGCTCCGAAGGTCGCGGTGAGCGGCGCTCGGAACGCCATGCTGAAGCCGTCGTAGATCGCGCGTGCGGCCTGCGCGATGGTGCGCGGGCGGTCGGTGCCGCCGCGCGCAAAGAAGGCGACCGCGATCCGGCGCCCGTCGGGCAAGGTGATGAAGCCGACGTCGGTCGACAGCCCCGAAAGGGTCCCGGTCTTGTGCTCGACCTGCGTCCCAAACGGCAGCAGTCCGCGAATCCGGTTCTTGCCGGTCCGGCAGCGGCGCATCAGGTCGAACAGATAGGAACGGCTCGCCGGCTTGAGCAATTGGCCGCTGTCGAGGCGCTTGAGCAGGTCGACCATCGCGCGCGGTGTCGAGCTATCGCGCGCGTCGCGCAGGTTGCGGGGGTCGCTCAACAAGCGAGCAATCGTTCGATCGACCCGCACTCCGAGCATGTTGTTTAGGGTCAGCCAGGCCTGAATCGTCTTGGGTCCGCCGAGATCCCTGAGGAACAGATCGGTGGCGTGATTATCGCTATCGATCAGCATCGCTTCCATTTGCCGGGCGGCCGACTTGCCGCCGATGCGGTCGTCGAGCGAGCGCCGCCCGTTCTCGACCTGCGCAAGGTAATTGGCTGCGATCGCGACCTTGACGGTGCTCGCCATCGGAAAGGGTTCGTCACCGTTGATGCTGACCATCTCGCCGGTCTTGAGGTCGAGCGCCGCGACACCGACGTCGGCTGGAGACGTCGCGACAAGGGAGGCAAGCTGCTGTTCGAGCGAGCGCATTCCCGGCGACGAGGCGGCCCAGGACGGCTGGGCAAGCGCCGCGAGCAGGCACGACAGAATAGCAATAAAGCGCATGATTCGACCCTCAACCCCGCAAGGAGGTTTGAGCGCCGGGGCCGAACATTCGTTCCAAGCGATTCTGGACATGTCTCATTGTGGGCATTGCGATCTTAACAATAGGTGACGTCAACGCGGCTCGGACCGCTTGGCCATGATTTCGGTAACTTCGCGCATGCGGCGGAGATAAAGGTCACGGGTGCAGGATTCGGACCCGCAGCCGTCGCGGCGGGCGATAAAGCGTTCGCGGGTCTTGAGCAACTCGGCGCGCTTCGAAGCGTCGGCCAAACCCCACGACTGGCCGTAGAGCACTGCCAATTGCCGATCGACCGTCGCCAGATTGCGGTCCCTGCACACCGCGGTCTCGCCGCGCCCGCGGGCGAATTTGCAATTGAAGCTGGCGTTGATCGAAGCCTCCGCGGGCTTGGGTTCGACCCGGGGTTGCAGGCGGGGCGGCGCAATCGCTGCCGGGCGCAGCTGGCGCGGAGCTGGAGCAACCACCGGCGGGGGTCGGACCGTAGGGGCGACGGAAACGACGACCGGAGGCAGCCGTGGCGGCAGGGGAAGCGCGACCTCGTCCGCAGGCGCCACTTCGGGGTCGGCCGGGCGCGGCAGGCGCGCCAGCGTCGCAAGTTGCCGCGCCAGCGGGTCGGCGTCGGCGAGCGCAACCTCGCCGCGCTCCCCCTGTCCCGCGGGTTTGAGCGAATAGTCGATTTCCGCGGTCAGGCTTGAGCGTCCGCCGCCAAGCTGGGTCCCGGGCGGAGCGAGGACCACCACCAGCGCCTTGCAATTCACCGTTCCGGTCGCTTCCTCAACGGACGCGGCTAGCGTCGAATCGATGCGGACGAACGAGTCCGCCACGAGTTGACCGAACAGTGCCCGATCACCGCGATGCAACTGGCCGGCGCGGCGCACCAATTCTTGCTTGACCAGATCGTGCGCGGATCGCGAGACGCAGGTTTCTGCCGGATTGATCGAGCGAACGGCCGTCCGGCGATTCTGATCGGCTCGGGCCAGGCTTGGCGGCTCCTGGACGGTCAGCGGATAGCGAATGAGGTAGAGCGGCAACAGCAACAGCATCAGCACCGCCGCGAGCATCGCAATTCGCTCGAGCGGAAGCTTGCTCAGCCGCCCGCGCGGCTCGGCGTCCTCGACTTCCGGGGCGTCGTAGACATCGTAACCGTGTCGCCGCCGGCGATCGTAATCCACGCGCCGGTCCGGGTCCCCGAGCACCGCATAGGCGTGCGTGATCGCCTTGGCGCGCTCGATCGCCGCCGGCGAGGAATTGGCATCGGGATGGTAGCGCCGCATCAAGGCGACGTAAGCGGCTCGGATCACGACGTCCTCGCTCGTGGGCGCTACTCCCAGGATGGAATAGTAATCCGCGGTCACTTGGCCTCCGTCCTATCCCGCTTTATCAAAAAAAAGCTTGCTGAACAGCGTTTGTCGCGGGGGTTGGGCGACGCTCGGCGGGCCGTGGAAGTTCGGGCCTGTCCCTAGACCGTGTCCATTTGCCGACGCGCCGACCGCCGATCGGGCCTCGCCTGCGGCGCGAAATCCGCTTGAGCCTTTGCCTTTGGCGCCGGGGGCGCTAGACGAGGCGGCGCCAGCTTTTGTTCATCCGGGGTGGGGGAGGAAAAGCGGCGAGTTCACCATCCCGATCGATCGCAAGAGGACCGACTTGGCGCTTCCCCCTGAAACTGCCGAAAGCTTCGCTCGCGAAGTTGACGAGAATCTCCGCCGCGATCGCGCGCGTGACGCGGCCAAGCGCTACGGCGGGCTGATCGCGGGCGCGGTATTGCTGTTTCTCGCCACGGTCGGCGGCTATCTGTACTGGCAGAGCCAGCAGGCAAAGCAGGCCGAGCAGGCCACTGAGGAACTGACCGCGGCGCTCGATGAGGTCGGCACCGGCAAGCCGGAAACGGTCGCGCCGCGGTTCGATTCGCTGCGCCGCTCGGATGCCGAAGGCGTTCGCGCCACCGCGGGTTTCTCGCGCGCCGCGCTTGCGCTCCAGCAGGGCGACCGCAAACTCGCCGCGACAATTTTCACCGAGCTCGCGGCCGACAAGAAGCTGGCCAAACCGTATCGCGATCTCGCGCTCCTGCGCGGTACCACGCTCGAATTCGATGCGATCGATCCCGACGCAGTGATCGCGCGCCTCCAGCCGCTCGCCGAACCCGGGCAGCCGTTTTTTGGGAGCGCGGGCGAACTCGTCGGGATGGCGCTGATCGCCAAGGGCCAGCGCGCCCCCGCCGCGCAATTGTTCGCCAAGATCGCCGCCGACCCGACGGTTCCCGAAACGCTGCGCAGCCGCGCGGTGCAAGTTGCCGGCACGCTTGGCGTCGATGCCAGCGCTTCGCTTCCGATCAGCAACATTGCCGCCGAACAATAGGACGACCATTCATGATTCGAAATGCTTCCTCCGTCCTCGCCCTTGCGGCCGTCGCCGCTCTGCTGTCGGGCTGCGGCATCATCAACAAGAAGCCCAAATCGACCCCGACCGTCGGCGACCGCGTATCGGTGCTGGTCAACGAGCTGGACATCGCGGTCGATGCCGAGACCGCGGCTTCGGCAATGGTTCTTCCCCCTGTCACGGCCAATTTAGAATGGAGCCAGTCGGGTGGTAATTCGGCCAAGCTGGTCCAGCACGTCGCGCTCGGTGCAAGCATCGGGCAGGCCTGGAGCGTATCGATCGGGGAGGGCAGCAGCAGCAGCCGCCGGCTCGGCGGCGCGCCGGTCGTGGCGGGCGGCAAGGTCTATACGGTCGACACGCTGGGCAGTGTCCGCGCGTTCGACGCGACCAGCGGCGCGGCGCTGTGGTCGGCGCGGTTTGGCGAGGACAAGGGCAATAGCGCGCTGCTCTATGGCGGCGGGGTCGCGGTCGATGGCGGGCGGGTCTATGCCACCAATGGGCTGGGCTATGTCGCGGCGTTCGACGCGGCGACCGGCGCCGCGGTGTGGACGGTGCGCCCCGGCGGCCCGCTTCGCGGCGCGCCGACGGTTGCCGATGGCGCGATCTACGTCATCAGCCAGGACAATCAGCTTTATTCACTCAAGAGCGCCGACGGCACGACCAGCTGGTCGAGCGCCGCCGCGCTCGAAATCGCCGGGGTGTTCGGCAACGGATCGCCCGCGGTTGCACGCGGCACGGTCGTCGCCGGCTTCTCCTCGGGCGAACTCAATGCCTATCGTTACGAGAACGGGCGGCTGGTGTGGCAGGATGCGCTGTCGCGCACGTCGATCTCCACCGCGGTTGCCGCGCTGAGCGATATCGACGCCGATCCGGTGATTGCCGAAGGGGTTGCCTATGCGCTCGGCCAGGGCGGGCGGATGGTCGCGCTCGACATCTTGACGGGGCAGCGCATCTGGGAACTCAACATGGCGGGCATTTCGACGCCGTGGGTCGCGGGCGACTGGCTGTTCGCGGTCAACGATCGCGCCCAGCTAATCGCCGTCCAGCGAATGACCGGCAAGATCCGCTGGATCAACCAGCTGGCGCGCTGGCGCAACGAGAAGAAGAAAACCGGACCGATCAGCTACAAGGGCCCGGTGCTTGCCGGCGGTCGCCTAATCGTCGCAGGGACCAGCGGTGCGCTGATCAACGTCGATCCACTCGACGGCCGCACTCAGTCGCAGGCCGAGGTTGGAGGATCGGTCCGCTTCCAGCCGGTGGTCGCGGGCGGGACGATGTACTTGCTGACCGACGCCGGGCGGCTGCTCGCCTACCGCTAAGGCCTGATCGTTTGAGGTCGAAGCGTCTTGCGCTTCTACCGATGACGCGAATCAGGCTCGGATCATAAGGTTGACGCTCGCGCGGGAGGCGGGCAGGTGGCGGCCATGCCCCAGCCCACCGTCGCGATCGTCGGCCGTCCCAACGTCGGCAAATCGACGCTGTTCAACCGCCTGGTCGGCAAGCGCGTTGCGCTGGTCGACGACCGCCCCGGAGTGACTCGCGACCGGCGCGAGGGCGAAGGGCGGCTGCTCGACCTTGAATTCCGGGTGATCGACACCGCGGGCTACGAGGACGAAGACCCCGAATCGCTGCCCGGACGGATGCGTCAGCAGACCGAGGCGGCAGTGCGCGAGGCCGACGTCGCCTTGTTCATGATCGATGCGCGCGAGGGGCTGACCCCGCTCGACGAGGAAATCGCGCGCTGGCTGCGGAGCGAGGACACGCCGGTCATCGTCGCCGCCAACAAGTCCGAAGGGCGCGGCGCAGAGGCGGGGCGGATGGAGGCCTTTGCGCTCGGCTTCGGCGAACCGTTCGCCTTGTCGGCCGAGCATGGCGACGGATTGGTCGACCTGTTCGAGGCGCTGCGGCCGTTTATCGATCGCGCGGACGGCGAGCCACATGAAGCAGAGGAGCCGGCTGAGGACGGGCCGCTCAAGCTGGCGATCGTCGGACGGCCCAATGCGGGCAAGTCGACGCTCGTCAACAAGATGCTGGGCGAGGAGCGAATGATCACCGGGCCCGAAGCCGGGATCACTCGCGATTCGATCAGCATCGAATGGGTGTGGCAAGCCCCAGGTGCCGAACAAGCGCGCGCGGTCAGGCTGATCGACACCGCCGGCTTGCGCAAGCGTCCCAAGGTGCAGGACAAGCTCGAGAAATTGTCCGCCGCCGACACGCGCCGCGCGATCGATTTCGCCGAAGTGGTGGTGCTGCTGCTCGACGCAACCCGTGGACTCGAGGCGCAGGATTTGCGGATCGCCGATCAGGTCCTCGAGGAAGGCCGCGCGCTGGTGATCGCGCTTAATAAATGGGACGTCGCCGAACATGGCTCGTCGCTGTTCAACGGGGTCAAGGCGGCGCTGCTTGAAGGGTTGAGCCAGCTCAAGGATGTGCCGCTGCTGACGGTTTCGGCGAAGACCGGCAAGGGCATCGACCAATTGCTCGGCGCGGCGTTCGAGGTGCGCGAGAATTGGTCGCGGCGGGTCGGCACGGGCGAGCTCAACCGCTGGTTCGGCAAGGCGATCGAGACCAATCCGCCCCCTGCGCCCGGGGGCAAAAGAATCAAGCTGCGCTATATCACCCAGGTCAAGACCCGCCCGCCGAGCTTCGTCGTCTTTGGCAGCCGGGTCGACCAATTGCCGACCAGCTACCACCGCTATCTGCTCAATTCGATGCGCCGCGACCTCGGGCTCGGGCCGGTACCGCTGCGCCTGACGATGCGCGCGACCAAAAATCCCTACGACGACAAGGGCCAATAACCCGCTCTTTACACTTTGGCGCCTATGCACCGGTTGGACCCCGGCGTTGCGGGGCAGGGAGTGTCGCGTGGACGAGGGTGTCGATATTGTCGATTGGGTGCATTTCGAGAAGAGCCGCGCCGAACTGGGGCCGGGGTTCATCCGCATCCTCGGCTATTTCCGCGAGGACGGCGCCAAGAGCGTCGCGCGGATCGAAGCCGCGATGCACGAGCAGAACACGATAGACCTCGTCATTCCGGCGCACACGCTCAAGGGCGAGGCGCGCCAGTTCGGTGCCGAGCCGATCGCCGATCGCGCCGAATTGATCGAACAGACCGCGCGATCGTGCATCGAGACGCATCGTTTTCCCGACGAATTGATCCCCGACGTGGTCGAGTTGCGGCGCTTGTGGAACGAGACCATCGACCTGTTCGACAAGGCGACCAATCCGCGACTGACCCGCGCCCCGCTCCAGACCGCGTTCGGTCGCAAGGCCGCCAACCAGAGCTTCGGCAGGATCTAGGCGAGCGGCGAAGCGGGCGACAGCTTGCGCAGCGGTTGCAGCCGGCCACGCGCGAGGCTTCGCCACAGCCATTCGAACGGGCCGTAGTGGAAGCGGTCGAGCCACGGCTTCGACCAGGCGAGCATCAGCAACCATGTCGGCGGAACCAGCAGCCACGCCTGAGCGCGCGACACGTCGCCGTACAGCCCGCCAGCAAAACCGTAGAACACCAACAGGCCGATCAGCGTGCAGCCGAGATAGTTGGAAAAAGCGGTCCGCCCGACCGCGGCGAGCCGCTCTACCAGCCATCCCCCGGGCCGCGCGAGAAGGATGATCAGCGCGGCATAGCCGCTCGCCATGACCGGGCGGAAAATTGGCGAATACCCACCATAAGCCGCGTTATGCTCGGGTGGTCGAAAACCGCTTCGCCAAGTATAAGCGGCGAGCAAGGCATAAGCGACCAAGCCGACCCCGAGCCCGGTGACCGCAACCCGGCGATAGCCGCGGACATTCCATTGACCCGTAAGAAACCCCGACTTGTACCCGGCCATGCCGAGCAGCATCAGCGATAGCGTCTCGATCCACAGCGGGCCAAGTTCGAACGGTTCGATCAGTCCATCGGGAACGACCGCTCGAAAGCGGGTCGCGATGGTCTCATGCTCGGCGCGATCCCGGGTCAGTCGCTCGGCGTCGGGAAATAGTGCCTGGCGGCGCTTGTCTGCTTGCTCGCGCTGATGCGCGGTCGCGTCTGGCGTCATCGACGCCTCGAAGTTCGCGCGTTCCTTGCCGGTAAAATAAAAGCTCGGGGCTGCGTAGAACAGGAAGCCGACAACCGCCGTGATCAGCAGCGTCCGCGCACGGTATTTCCAGGCGTGGAAGACGACCATCCCGGCGGCGGCATAATGGGTCAATATGTCGCCCCACCACAACAGGCTGAAATGAAGCAGGCCAAATGCCATCAGCACGATCATCCGCGCATAATGGGTCTTGGCGGGCGACCTTCCGGCAGCAATCGCGCGCTCGATCACCAGCACCATCGAGGCGCCGAACAGCATCGAGAAAAGGCTGCGGAACTTGCCATCGACCAGGATGAAATTGATCGTCCACATGAGCTTGTCGGCGAACCCGTCGAAGCCGAACGCGGGCGGATAGAAATAGGCGATCTCGATCATCGCCATGCCGACGACGTTGACCGAGAAAATGCCCATCACCGCAATCCCGCGAACGATGTCGAGCGCTGCGATGCGCTCACGGGCTGTCGGGGCGGGAGGTTCGATCACTGCGCCCGTCCTAGCAGCTACACTCGGGAGCTAGGCTTCGGTGGGCTTCGACTGGAGATGGACGTAGTTTTCGAGCCCCATTCGCTCGATCATATCGAACTGCTTTTCGAGCGTGTCGACATGCTCTTCCTCATTGGCGAGGATGCGCGCGAACAGGTCGCGGCTGACGTAATCGCGCACCGTCTCGGCGTGGGCGACCGCATCGCGCAGCATCGCCACCGCCTCGATCTCGAGGTCGAGGTCGGACTGAAGGATTTCGGTGACCGTCTCGCCGACGCGCAGCTGACCCAGAGCCTGGAAGTTGGGCAGGCCGTCGAGAAACAGGATCCGCTCGGCGAGCTGGTCGGCGTGCTTCATCTCGTCGATCGATTCGTGGCGCTCGAACTCGGCGAGGCGCGCAATGCCCCAATGATCGAGCAGGCGGTAATGCAGCCAGTATTGGTTGACCGCGGTCAGCTCATTCCTGAGCGCCTCGTTCAAATGCTCGATTACCCGCACGTCGCCTGTCATCGTCGCCTCCTGAGATCGTCACGATCATAGCCAAGGAATGACCGCGACGGAAGCTCAAAAGTGGCGAAAAACCGGGGAATCTTTGTGAATGAGAGTCAGTCTCACTCGCGTTTCAGGCGGCCTGAGCATCGACGTTGAGCAATATGGCACGCTCGGTCGCGATCAGTTCCTCGGCATGATCGCGGCACGACCCGCATTCGAACTGGCAGCCCAGCGCGCGATAGGCGCTGTCGGGGCAAGGGCAACCGCGGCGGGCGGCGTCCTTCAGATCCTGTTCGCGAATCGCGTTGCAGCTACAGATGATCATTACGCTTCGATAGCGATAATGCGACCCACTCGCAATAGCCGTTCGATATGACGCAATCACAGCCAAGTCGAAATTTGGTCGAGTGGTTTCTTTCGCGTGGCGTGGACTGGGACGCTGGCGTCGGCGGCAGGCAGGCCGGCAACGATGATCATCACCGGTTTCTCGGCGGCCGGCCGGCGGCACAGCGTGCGCAGGAAACCCATCGGCGAGGGCGTGTGGGTGAGCGTCGCCAAGCCCGCCTTGTGCAGCGCGGCGAGGAGGAATCCGCAGGCGATGCCGACGCTTTCGACGACATAATAATTCTGCTTGTCGTCGCCGGGATCGATCCCGCCGCGGCGCTGTCCGAACACGACGATGTGCCACGGCGCGACGTCGAGATAGGATTTGTCCGCGTCGGTGCCGAGCGGGGCGAGCGCCTCGAGCCATTCCTGCCCCGCCTTGCCGGCATAGAATTCGGCTTCCTCTTTCTCGGCGGCGAGGCGGATGCGGTGGCGCAGGTCGGGCGAGGAGACGACCGCGAAATGCCACGGTTGATGATTGGCCCCCGACGGCGCGGTCCCGGCGGCGAGAATCGCCTCCTCGATCACCGCGCGAGGAACCGGCGCGTCCGAGAACATGCGGCAGGTACGGCGCTCGGCGATGTCCTCGCGAAACGCGCGCGCGGCGGCGATGCGTTCGTCGTCGGTGAGCGCGGGGAGGGCGATGTAGGGGAGGTGGGGGACCTCTTTCACGTTACGCCAGCGCGGCGTCGGCGCCCATCAGCGCGGGGAAGAAGCCCTCGTGCGCGGCGCGGAGGTCGGCGAGGGGGACCCCCTGAACAGTGTCGCCGCCGACCATCCCGACCGGCATCAACGCGACCGGGGATTCCATAATTCCGCTGAAGGCGCCTGGACGGCAGGTCACGACGAAGCGCGCCTGATCCTCGCCGAACGCCTCGGCTGTAGTGAGCGCATCGAGAGGGCGTTCGCCGCCCGAGTCATTGAGATCGGGGTCGTTGAAGGCGCCGCCCCAAATGGTGCTTGGCTGGCTGACATAAATCGACAAGTCCGCCCCGATGTTGCCGGCGAGCGCCATTTCGGCGACCGCGACCAGCAGGCCGCCATCGGAAATGTCATGCACCGCAGTCAGGCTCCCCTCGGCAAGCAGGGTTCGAACGAACTCCCCGGCGCGGCGCTCTACGACAAGATCGACCGCTGGGGGCGGGCCTTCGTGACGTCCCGCCATTTCGCGCAGCCACAACGACTGGCCAAGGTGAGTGCCGCGCCCGCCGACGAGCCAGATTTCGTCACCCGCCGTCTTCAACCCGATCGTTGCTGAACTTTTCCAATCTTCCAGCAGGCCGACCGCCCCGATCGCCGGGGTGGGGAGGATGGCGCTTCCGCCGCCCGTCGCCTTGCTTTCGTTGTAGAGGCTGACGTTGCCGCTCACGATCGGCATGTCGAGCGCGATGCAGGCTTCGCTCATTCCTTCGAGGCAGCCAACGATCTGGGCCATGATCTCGGGGCGCTGGGGGTTGCCGAAGTTGAGGCAGTTGGTGATCGCCAGCGGACGGGCGCCGACCGCGCACAGGTTGCGATAGGCCTCGGCGACGGCCTGCTTGCCGCCCTCGACCGGGTCGGCGAAGCAATAACGCGGGGTGCAGTCGGTGGTCATCGCCAGCGCCTTGGCGGTGCCGTGGATGCGGACGACAGCGGCGTCGCCCCCGGTCTGGACGGTGTCGGCGCCGACCTGGCTATCATACTGTTCCCAGATCCAGCGGCGGCTGGCGATGGCGGGGCTGGCCATCAGCTTGAGCAAATCGGCGGCGATGTCGGTTGATTCGGGAACGTTGCCAAGCGGCGCGACCTTGGCCCACGCCTTATATTCGTCCTGGCTCAAATATGGGCGGTCGTAGAGCGGGGCGTCGTCGGCGAGCGGGCCCAAGGGGATGTCGCACACCGTTACCCCGTCATGGACGAGCACCATATTGCCGGTGTCAGTGACTTTCCCGATCACCGCGAAGTCGAGTTCCCACTTGCGGAAAATCGCCTGGGCCTCGGGCTCGCGACCGGGCTTGACGACCATCAGCATGCGTTCCTGCGATTCGGACAGCATCATTTCGTACGGGGTCATGCCCTCCTCGCGGCAGGGGACCGCGTTCATGTCGAGGCGGATGCCGACCCCGCCCTTGCTCGCCATTTCGACGCTCGACGAGGTCAGGCCCGCGGCGCCCATGTCCTGGATCGCGACGATCGCGTCCGAAGCCATCAGTTCGAGGCAGGCTTCGATGAGGAGCTTCTCGGTGAACGGGTCGCCGACCTGGACGGTTGGACGTTTTTCCTCCGAATCCTCGGAAAAGTCGGCGCTGGCCATGGTCGCGCCATGGATTCCGTCGCGCCCGGTCTTCGAGCCGACATAGACGATCGAATTGCCGACACCCGACGCCGCCGAATAGAAAATCTTGTCCTGGTCGGCGATCCCGACGGTCATCGCGTTGACGAGGATGTTGCCGTCGTAAGCGCTATCGAAATTGACCTCGCCACCGACGGTTGGGACGCCGACGCAATTGCCGTAGCCGCCGATTCCCGCGACTACCCCGGCGATGAGGTGGCGGGTCCTGGGATGATCGGGCCGCCCGAAGCGCAGCGCGTTAAGGTTGGCGATCGGGCGCGCGCCCATGGTGAACACGTCGCGCAGGATTCCGCCGACCCCGGTCGCGGCGCCCTGATAGGGCTCGATGTAGCTCGGGTGGTTGTGGCTCTCCATCTTGA
>Ga0136611_10001545_pt1 | contig 16050 bp, 11 predicted proteins | sample AntDrymUQ2232306_2_FD_106645 | JGI IMG/M metagenome (GOLD analysis project Ga0136611, IMG submission 106645) | Polar desert sand microbial communities from Dry Valleys, Antarctica - metaG UQ223 (23.06) | ecosystem: Environmental > Terrestrial > Soil > Desert | place: Antarctica: Dry Valley...
CAGATGATTAAACCGTTCAAAATGCAACTCTTTTATTTGTTCTTCGGTAAATTCTACTTTTATCATTATTGCATCTTATCAAACCTATTCATTTACCAAAACTGATGCCTTGTTTAGTATAGAATGTCTCGTTTTACTTTGGAAAAAGGAGAATTGCTGCATATTGAAATTTCTGATACTGAAGATTTTAATTCTCGCTTACCGGAGATTTTTGACGCTCTTGTCGAATGTAGTGCTTTTGTGAACAGGCGGTATATTGATGACGGAAAACCGCCTGTACTTTCATTGTTATTTCTTTGATTCAAACTTGAACTTGTATCTCTTTTCTTTTAATCTCGCAGAATCAAAAATTTAATTGGAGTCTGAAAAATTTATGCGTCGTGATACGACATCCTGGTTCAGTCATAATCTCGGAATGGATATGCCGATGGTGGCTTACGGCGACCGCGGGTTTCCGCTTTTAATGTTCCCGACCGCCGCCGCCGATTATCTTGAGTATGAAAGATTTCTGCTGATAGACGCGATAAGACCGTTTATCGAATCGGGACAACTTCGCGCTTATTCGATAAATTCGGTCAATCGTTACAGTCTTTTAAATGAACAGGCTTCGCCGCAGTGGAAAGCCGAACTGCTGACGCGCTACGACCGCTACATTATGGAAGAAGTGCTGCCGCTGATTCGTGCCGAATGCGGGCAGGACGCGAAACCGCTGACCACCGGCGCGAGTTTGGGCGCGTTTCTGGCGGCGAATTGTTATTTCAAACACTCAGACCAATTTCGCGGCACGATTGCGATGAGCGGCAGCTACGATATTCGCTCTTATTTGAAAAATTATTACGACGACAACGTATATTTCAATAATCCGATTCAGTATGTCGGCAATTTGAACGACGACTATCATTTACCGACGCTGCAAAAGGCGGATTCAATCGTAATCGTCACGGGACAGGGCGCGTTTGAAGCCCCGGAGAGAACACAACAATTTTGCGATGTCTTAACGCAGAAAGGCATCCCGCATCTCTGCGAACTTTGGGGACACGACGTGAAACACGATTGGGATTGGTGGCGGAAAATGCTGCCGTATTATCTCGGCAGGTTTTTTGGATAAGGAATAAAAATCAATAGATAAGATAAGATAAGTATAGGATGGACCAAAGTAAAACTAGATTTTTTCCCGATTAAGAGAACTTCAGCCGGAGGTTGTTCGTTCAGGTGCTTGGGTAACGACAAAATTGCTTCACAAAAGACAATCTAATTATCATAAATTCGATCAAAACGAGTTTTCAAAGATTTAAAGATTTAAGGAGCATTTTTATGAAATCACCAAAATCCAAGCGAAAAGCCGAAAACTTCGCCTTATCGCTTGAGACCGAAACACCGTCTCTGCCAATAGTTCAAAATGACAGTGCTTTTCCGGATGGTGCTGCCGAGCGCAGACGGCTTGAAAAACGTCTCCATCTGCTTGAAAGCGTTGTTTTAAGCATCAATGACGTGGTTTTAATCACAGAAGCCGAGCCGCTCGATTTGCCGGGACCGCGCATCGTATATGTCAATGAAGCTTTTAAACGGATGACCGGTTATAGTATCGAAGAAGTTACCGGTAAGACTCCGCGAATGTTGCAGGGTCCGAAAACCGACCGCGCTAAACTCAATAAAATTCGCCGCGCTCTCGAAAAGTGGAAGCCGGTGCGCGTCGAGGTAATAAATTATCGCAAAGACAAGAGCGAGTTTACCGTCGAACTCAGTATCAGCCCGATTGCCAACGAGCAGGGCTGTTATACACACTGGGTTTCGGTGCAGCGCGAGACGACCGAACGCAAGAAAGCGGAAGAAACCCTGCGCCGCGCGAAGCGGCGGTTACAGATTGCCAACGAGCGGCTCGAAGCCCGCGTCAATCGCCGCACCGCCGAACTTTCCGAATACAATGAGGGATTACAAAGCCAAATCGCCGAGCGTCTGCTTGTCGAAAAACAATTGATTCATGATGCCTTCTACGACGCGCTGCCCGATTGCCCAATCGGGCGTTATTTATTGACCGCCTGAAAATTGCCTTCAACAGATTCGCGCGTTACAACAAACGGCAATTCGCCGTTTTGTTTATTGATCTTGACCGCTTCAAATTAATAAACGACAGCCTGGGACATTTAAACGGAGATAATTTGCTGATTAAAGTCGCTCGGCGGCTCGAAGCGGTTTTGCGGTCATGCGATATGGTGGCGCGGCTTGGCGGCGACGAGTTTGTCGTTTTGGTTGAAGAAATGACCGACCCGAACGACGCTTTTCTTTTGGCTCAACGTATTCAAAGCAGTTTGGAACAGCCGTTTGAGATTGGCGGACACGAACTGTTTGTCTCCGCCAGTATCGGAATCGCCTTGAGCGGCACGGGTTATACGCTTCCCGAAATGATGATGCGCGATGCAGATGTTGCAATGTATCGCGCGAAAGCCGGCGGAAAAGCGCGCACTGAAGTTTTTGACAAAAAGATGCACACGCAGGGAGCCCGGCGTTTGCGGCTTGAGACGGAGTTACGGCGGGCAATCGAACGCGACGAATTTGCGATTCATTACCAACCGATTATGACGCTCGACACTTTGCAAATCGCCGGATTTGAAGCTCTCGTGCGATGGCAACATCCGAAGCGCGGTTTGCTCGCGTCTACTGAATTTACCGCCATCGCCGAAGAAACCGGAATGATTGTCCCGATTGGGCGTTGGGTTTTGCGCGAGAGCTGCCGTCAACAGCAAATCTGGGAAACCAAGCGGCAGTTGCTTAATCCAACCGCCGCGCCGCTGACGATAAGCGTCAACTTGTCGTGCAAACAGTTTCTTCAGCCCGATTTGGTCGAGCAAGTTGAGACCGCTTTGACCGAGACGGGACTTCCGGCGAGCTGTCTCAAACTGGAAATTACCGAAAGCTGCGTGATGGAAAATACCGATTCGGCAATTGAAATGATGAACCGCCTTTGCGCGCTGGGCGTTGAATTCAGTCTTGATGACTTCGGCACCGGTTATTCGTCGCTCGATCATTTGCACCGTCTGCCGGTTTCGTATCTGAAAATTGACCGCTCTTTCGTCAACCGGATGAATGACAACAATGAGCATTGCGAAATTGTTAAAACGGTGATTGTACTGGCGCATAACTTCAAGATGCAGGTAATCTCCGAGGGGATTGAAACCTACTGGCAACTGGCGCAGCTAAGAGGAATGGGCAGCAAGTTCGGGCAAGGCTACTTGTTTGCCCAGCCGGAAACAGTCGAGCAGGCGGAAAGTTGGCTGACGCCCGAAAAAGAAAATTTTTTGGCAATGTTCAAACAAAAATCCGGGGATTCGGAACTTAGCAACTAAAATTCAATTCGTTTCAAAGCGGTTCTATTGATAAAACGTATACAGATCGTTTTGATGATTGGTCATTTGTAATCCGACCGTTTATCTCCAATAAATACTTTGGCGAACGGCTTCTGCCGTCTATCGAATAAGTTTAATAAAAAAGGACGGGTAAAAAATAATTTTTTACCCGTCCTTTTTTATTTATCTCATCCCCCTAATTCTCGCCGTCACCCTTTTTACCTTTCCTTTTCGCGCCTTCGACATTCGGTTTTTCCGTCGGCGGTTCCGGTTGGCGCGTCGGCGTAATTGTGGTGACCGGTTTCGGCGGGTCGTCACTAACTGGCGGTTTTACCGTTTCAGCCGGTTTAACTGTTTCAGTCGTATCAGTTGGAGTTAAAGTCGTCGGGCTTTCGCCTCCGGTCAACAAGCTGTCGGCGGTTTTACTGCGCGAGCGCGTGCCGGTATTGAAACTCACGCCGAGCGTTCTGCCCGCTTCGTCGGCTTTTTCAAGTTTTTCCTGTTCCTCGCGCTTGCGCTGTTCGATGAGTGATTTGATGTCGGAAGGAATCGGCGGCGTTTCGTAAAATTTCTCCTTTTCCTTGTCTTTCATAAACGGAATCATAAACGCGTTGAAATACGGCAGCGCGCCTTGTCCGCCAGTCATTCCTTTACCTAGAGATTCTTTTCTCAGTGGATTTCCCATCCACACGCCGGTCACATAAGTCGGCGTATAACCGATAAACCAAACGTCAGTCTGGTCATTAACCGTTCCGGTTTTTCCTGCGACCAGATGTCCGCTGGCGTTTGCGCCCGGAGCCGTTCCGCCGCCGCTCGTTACGGCGCGCATCATTTCGACCATTGTGCCGGCGACGTATTCGCTGGTCACTCTGGAAGTCGTTCCTTTCGATTCTTCCAAAAGACTTCCGTCGCGGCTGTAAACTTTGCGAATCAAATGCGGCTCGACGCGCACGCCTTTGTTTGGAAATGCCGAATAAGCCGAAACCATTTCCTCTAGAGAAGCTTCGCTCGCGCCCAAAGCCGACGGCAGACTCGGAGCCATCGGATTGGTGATGCCGAACCGACGCACCATTTGCGCGCCGGTCTGTACGCCAACCTGGTCAAGCAGGTGAACCGCCGCTAAGTTCAAGGACTTAGCCAACGCGGTTTTCATCGGCACGTTGCCGTGGCTCAGCGAACCGTCGTAATTGTGCGGCATCCAGCCGCCGCGTTTAATCGGCGCGCCGCTGACGGTCGTCTCCGGTGTCATTCCCCATTCAACCGCCGCCGTATAAATAAAAGGTTTGTAAGCTGAACCGGTCTGCCGTAATCCCTGCGTCGCGTTGTTAAATTTACTCGTCGAATAATCATAGCCGCCGACCATCGCTACAATTTCGCCCGTGTGAGCGTTGAGCGAGACGATTGAGGCTTGTACCTCCGGCACTTGCGTCAGCGTTACCTGCAAAGTTTGCGTTTCTTCGTTAACTTCTTTGACTTCAAACTCGGGCAGAAAACCGATTTTCAGTTCGTCCTTCGGTTTCTTGCCGCTTCTGCCCATTTCCTTGGCGGTAACTGTCCCCGTATATCTGCCGAAACGCACCGTCACTTCGTCTTTTGCCGGATTGATATTTGTGACTAAACCTTTAATAAATTCGCCTTTCTCGTATTCGTCGCCATACCAATCGGCTTGTTTAAATGCTGTCAGTTTGCGCTCAACTTCTTTTCCGTCGGTTATCGGCTGCCCGCTTTCGTCCAGCAAAATATTTTGATAATTCGAACGCCAGCCGCGCCCGCGGTCGTAATTTCGCAAACCTTCGCGGATAGCTTTGGTCGCCAGCTTTTGTGCTTCGACGTTAATTGTCGTGTAAACTTTCAGCCCGCCCTGTGCCACGCGCGTCGTATATTTTTCTTCCAAATACTTGCGGACTTCTTCAACCGGATAATCCCACGCGGTTGATTTCGGCAGCGATTGATAATAAGCCGTGTCCGCCAATTTGATTTCCTTGGCTTTGGCGGCGTTTATTTCTGCTTGCGAATACGTGTCGGAATAATACTTTCTCATCTGGTCAAGGACGATATTGCGCCGCTCCTCCGCTTTTTTCCGGTTGCGCGTCGGCGAATATTCGGGCGATTTCGGAATCGCCGCCAGCAGCGCGGCTTCTTCTAAGCTCAAATCTTTCAGCGATTTTCCGAAATACGTTCTCGCGCCCGCTTCAAAACCATACGAACCCGCGCCGAGAAAAACGTAGTTCATATACATTTCCAGAATTTGCCGTTTTGTATAAAGCCGCTCGATTTGCAGCGCGACCGCCCATTCATTGACTTTGCGCGTATAAGTTTGGTCTCTGTAAAGAAAAAGATTTTTGGCGAGCTGCTGCGTGATAGTCGAGCCGCCTTCGGTGCTTCCGGTTGTAATATTTTTATAGACGACACCGGCGATGCGATAAGGATCAATGCCGATGTGTTTGTAAAAACGATAATCTTCGACGGCGATAAGAGCGTTCTCGACGTTTTTCGGAATGTCCTGTTCTTTGATCGGGATGCGTTTTTCAATCGCAAACTCCGCCAAAATCGTTTCGCCGTCGTCGGCGTAAATCGTCGTCACCTGCGGCGGACGATAAGTGGCGAGGGCGGAAACTTCCATTGTGTGACGCGAGTTATTCAAATAATAAGAACCGAGAACACCGGTCAACGCGCCCGCCGAAAGTGCCAGCAGCAACGCAAATGGTAACCAGACGAAACCCCAAAACCGACTTTTCTTCGCCGCGATTGATTCGACTTCAGTTGTTCTAATTCTTTTCATAGCTCTCACCTTTTCGTATATTACCTAATTAACAAACCTCCGCATCTTGACGCTAATGACAAATCCGATGGCAATAAATGTCGTAAGCACCGCCGAAAGCCCCGCGCTCATCAGCGGCAGCGGAACGCCGATGACGGGCAAAAAGCCCAGAGCCATTCCGACATTAATAAAAATTTGGAACGTCAGAGACCCGACAATCGCCATTATAACGAGCATTCCGGCGCGGTCGGGAGCCTGCCTCGCGCCCGCAATTAGCCGTGATAAAAGCATCGCGTAAGCCAATAACAATGAGATGCAGCCGATGAAGCCGGTGTTTTCCGCCGTCACCGCGAAAATAAAATCGGTGTGCGGTTCGGGCAGAAATTTGAGCTTCGCCTGCGACGTTTCCGTGTCGCCTTTGATGCCGGACACGCCGCCTTTGCCGACCGTAATCATTGACTGAACGGTATGATAACCGTAACCGCGCGGGTCGGCGTTTTCCGGGTCAAGAATAACGTTGATGCGTTCCTGCTGATAGCCTTTGATTTTTCCCGTTTGAACGCCGACGTAATAAGCGAGCGGCATTAAAATCAAGCCCGCCGCAATCGTCAACACAATGTAGCGGACTTTGATTGCCGACAGAAAAAGAATCGTGGCGAGAATCGGGAAATAAGTCATCGCCTGTCCCGCGTCCGGTTCGAGCATAATCAAACCGACGGGCGCGGCTAAAATCAATCCGCCGATAAGTATTTCCTTAAATTGCAAATTGCCCAACTTTCGTGAGCCGAAATACTTAGCTAACATCAAAATCGTCGGGATTTTAACAAACTCCGACGGCTGAAATTGCCCGATGATGGGAAGTTTTAACCACGCCTGTTGACCGTTGACTTTCACACCGAGTCCGGGAACTAAAACCAATGCCAGCAAAACCAAACCCAATCCGTAAAAAACCGGGGCGGCGTCAATTACGCGCCGATAATCAATCGCCGCAATAATTACGAGCGCGACGAGAGCGATAAATAAACCGGTGATTTGTTTCGACCAGTAAGTTTCTGTCGGCTGCGCGTTGTAGATTTGCCACACGCCGAAACCAACAATAGCGACAGCGAGAATAGCCGTCAGCCAATCGAAATCTCTCAAATTACGTTTTTCAAGAACTGCAACCATTTTAGTCGGAGCGCGGACGGCTCGTCCGCATTGAGCGCCATAGCGCGAATAAAACTTTCGATTAAATTCAAACTTGAATTCCGCTGTAATGTTTTTAAAGGCGAAGCGCGTTTATGGCGGACAAGCCATCCGCGCTCCCAGCGTAAATTATTTCTTCGCCATTTGTTGTCCGTCGAGCAGATTTGCGTGATGCTTTAAAAGATACGTTTCATAAACGGCTTTGACGGCGGGCGCGGCGTGTCTGCCGCCGAAGCCGGAATTTTCGATTAAAGCAATCACGGCGATCTCCGGTTTGTAAGCGGGCGCGAAACTGACAAACCACGAGTGGTCTTGCGCTCCGCCTGAACCGAGCGAAGAGTTTTGCGCCGTGCCGGTTTTGCCCGCAATATCAAAACCGTTGATTTTGATGCCCGCGCCCGTTCCGCCGCCGTTAACCACACTCCACATTCCGTCCAGGACAATCTTATTTTGTTCGGCAGTCATCTCGATAAGTTTCGGTTCGGGACGATTAAAACCAAAACTCGATTTTGCCGGAACGTAACTGGGATTGCCTTCTTCGTTCACCGCGCCGATTGCCTTAAATTCTTTTAAAAGATGCGGTACGAACATTTTGCCTTGCACGCCGACGACCGACACAGCGCGAAGCATCGAAATTGGCGTGACGACGACCGTATCTTGTCCGATTGACGCATACACGGTACGAATGTCGCTCCATTTGCCTTCTCTTTTGACGACGCTCGGCATCCACGATTTCGGCGTTTGGCTGATTTTTTCATTCGGCAAATCAATGCCCGAACGCTTATCGAACTCGAACTCTTCAATCATTTCGATTAAGCCTGCAATCTCCATCTTTAACGCCAGACGGTAATAATATCCGTCACACGATTTGGTAATCGCGTAGCTCAAAGGCGGTGAGCCGTGGCTGCCCATACAGCGCGTGAATTTATTGCCGATGGTGATTCCGCCGCCGCAAGCGACATTGGAATTGGCAACGGTGATCGCGCCCTGCTGCAACGCGCCGATTGATTCGGGAATTTTCCACGTCGAACCGGGATGATAACGTCCCTGAATCGCGCGATTCAAAAGCGGTCGCTCTTCGTTCGTGTAATAATTGGCGATTTCCCTGCGTCCTTCAGGCGTGGCGATGCGCGTGACAAACGCGTTCGGGTCGAACGACGGCGCGGAAGCCATCACCAAAACTTCGCCGTTGTTCGGATCAATCGCCATAATCGTTCCGCGCTTGGTCGCCGAATTCGCCAATTGTTGTTCCGCAGCGAGTTGTAAATCTAAATCAATTGTCGAAACCAAATCCTGACCGGCTTGCGGCTGGACTGTTTCGATTTCACTCTGGACGCGCCCGCGGCTGTCAACGATAACTTTTCTGTAACCGGGCTTGCCGCGCAAAAATTCGTCGTAAGACTGTTCGAGTCCGCCTTTGCCGATAATATCACCGGGACGAAAACCCTTTTCAATCACTTCCAGCTTTTCAAGTTGCTTCGGACTGATTTCGCCGACGTAGCCGAGAACGTGCGCCAGAGTTGTGCCGAGCGGGTAAAAACGCTGCGGCTGGAGTTCGATGCGGAGTTCGGGATATTCTTCAGTGCGCGCTTTAACCCAGGAGATGTCTTGAATCGTGGCGTTTTCCTTCAGCACCATCGTCTCAAAACCCGGCTGTTTTCTAATCAAATTAATGCGCTCAACCAGATATTGACGGTCAACATTGAGACCGAGCGCGTAATCTTCGAGACGCTCGGTGACATCAATCTGTTTGATCGGCTCGTTTGATAAAGTGACGTTGTAAGTCAGGCGCGAATCAACCAGCAATTTTCCGTTGCGGTCGAAAATCGCTCCGCGCGGCGCGGGAATCGGAATCAGACGAATGCGCTGATTTTCGGCTTTGTCGCTGTAATACTCGCCTTTGACAAGCTGCAGATAATAAAGCCGAACTCCGAGAATCGCCAGAAAAACAAACGCGATAACCTGAATCGCGCCGACCCTGATACCTAAATTCTGCGCCTGGTCATTTAACTTCATAAACTTCAAATCTCAAATCTTAGATTTCAAATTGTTTTCGAATGTAATTACTGCCGGAAAGAAATGTAAATTAAATCATTGCTCGAACTTGGATTTAACTTTTTACTTTGATTTACCTTCTGCTTCCTAAACGAATCGGATTCCGCCGACGGGTTTGACGACGCTGGGTAAAAACCTCGCGCTTTCCCTTCCTTACATTTTCCGCGAAAAAGCTATCTAAAAGCAAGTAAATTATTGTCCCGGCGATGGTCGTTGCGATCAGCGTGTAAGCGAGCGTCGTCACGAATTCTCCGGTCGGTTCCTGACCCATTAAACGGTGCATCCCGTAATAGACCAAATCATCCAATAAACACGCGCCCGCTATGACGGGAATTCTGAGAAGAAGGTTGTCCACATAGACCCGCCGAACGATCTCGGAAACGATGAAAGCGATTAAGGTTTTTGAGAAGCCGTTCGCGCCGAGCAATCCGCCGCTCAAAGCATCAACCGCAATGCCCGCCAGCGTCCCGTAGAACAAGGCTCTGATGGAACTTCCCTGCAGCGCGGCGTAAACGACGATAATCAGAGGAAAATCAATGAACGCGAAAGGCTCGAAAACATTGCGAAGCGTCCACTGAAGCAAAACAGCGACGATTAAAGCGATTGTGATTTTTACCTGTTCCATTCTTTTAAGTTCAAAGTTCAAGGGTCAAAGTTCAAAGTCAGTTTTTTCGATTTCAATTTTGAACCTTAAACTTGAAACTTTGAACTTATTTCTTTTTCGCCGCATTGGGCAAAGATTTATCAAATTCGGGACGCGGCGGCGGTTCATAGAGCAGGACGGCGACTTCCTGCATCGAAGAGAGTTTCGCGCTCGGCTGAATAAAAATCTTCAATGCTTCAGATGCCGAACCGACGCGAACTTCCGCGACTTCGCCTAACTTCAACCCCGCCGGATAAATTCCGTCTTGTCCGGTAGTATAAACGCTTTCGCCGACTTTGACTTCGATGCTGCCCGGCACATATCCCATTTCCAGAATTTCTTTTTTTCCGCTCCCGCTTACCACACCGAGCGCGTTTGACGCGCCGAGCGCGCCGATGACCGCGCCCAAACCGGATTTGTCTTTGGTTATCAAAGAAATTTGCGCCGTGAGCGGACTAACCGCCGTGACTCGCCCGACCAGACCGCCGTTGGTCACAATCGGCATATTTAACTTTACGCCGTCGAGACTGCCGCGATTGATAATCGAAGTATCGAACCACGCGGAAGTATCGCGCCCGATGATTTGCGCGGGCAGAAATTTATAGGGAATTTCCTCTTTTAGTTGAAGAAGAGATTTCAGACGTTCGTTCTCAAACGTCGAACTTTTATTGTTTTGAACTTCGACTTCTAGTTCCTGGATGCGCTGTTTGAGAGCATCGTTTTCGCTCTGCGCGGTTCGCATCGAGGAGATTGAGGAAAAATAATTGGTCACGGCGGAACTGACGAAAGTAACCGGCGATTGGACGAAGTCGGCTGATGTTTGCGTCCAAACGCGAATAACGCGCTGCTGCGAATTCGCCTCGCGTGCGTCGAACGCCATCAACGCAAAATTGCCCAAAAGCAAAAGAAGCATTACCCACGGCGTTATTTTCCAAACCTCTTTTTGACTTCGTTCAGCCACAGTCTTATAAGGGATCAGGATGAGGGATGAAGGATGAACAAAGCAAAAAACCTGACTTATTTATCCTTCATCCCTCATCCTGATCCTTCAAATCATCCTCCCATCATCATCGTATTGTCCCATTTGACGCGCTTGAGCAGCTCAAAATCAGAAAGCATTTTGCCCGTTCCCAGCACAACCGAGGACAGCGGATCGTCGGCGACAACGACCGGCAAACCGGTTTCAATCATCAAACGCTTGTCTAAGTTTTTCATTAACGCGCCGCCGCCGGTCAAGACGATTCCTCGCTCGACAATATCGGCGGAAAGCTCCGGCGGAGTGCGTTCGAGCGCGACGCGCACGGCGTTAATAATCGTCGCCACTGAATCCGATAGAGCTTCGCGGATTTCTTCGTCGGAAATCGTAATCGTTTTCGGAATTCCTTCGATCAGATTGCGCCCGCGAACTTCCATTGAAAGCGGTTCTTCCAAAGGAAATGCCGAACCTAAAGCGATTTTAATGGCTTCCGCCGTTCGTTCGCCGATGAGCAAATTGTATTTGCGTTTGATGAACTGCGTAATTGCTTCGTCCATCTCGTTTCCGGCGACGCGCACGGCGCGTGAATAAACGATGCCCGATAAGGAAATAACCGCGATGTCGGTTGTTCCGCCGCCGATGTCCACGACCATATTTCCGTGCGGTTCGGTGATCGGAAGCCCCGCGCCGATTGCCGCCGCCATCGCTTCTTCAACCAGATAAACTTCGCTCGCTTTGGCGCGATACGCCGAATCTTCGACAGCGCGGCGTTCGACCTGCGTAATCTCCGACGGAATGCCGATGACGACGCGCGGGCGCACCCAGGATTTTCCGTTGTGCGCTTTGCGAATAAAATGCTGGAGCATTTTTTCCGTCACTTCAAAATTCGCAATCACGCTGTCTTTCATCGGGCGAATAGCGACGATATTGCCCGGCGTTCTGCCGAGCATTTCTTTCGCGTCGCGCCCGACGGCTTCGACCTGGTTGGTTACTTTGTTGATGGCGACAATGGAAGGTTCGGAAACGACAATGCCGCGCCCTTTCGCGTAAACAAGCGTGTTCGCCGTGCCGAGGTCAATCGCCAAATCGCTCGAAAACAGGCTGAATAAAGATTTAAATGCCATTTTTTAAAAGTTCTTATCTTAAAATTAGATTTACAAAATTCGGCGAGTCGGGAAAACTGCTCCCAAAAATTTCTCAGTTCGGGGAAATCTACAGTAGCGGTTTAGGAGTAGAGAATTCACGACGCGCACCAAACTATTTAGAATATACCGAAATTCAGCGAATTTGCTACTGAAAAAACGAGTTTTTCCAAAAAAAATATCCAACAGCCAGAAAAACCAAAAAACAGCGGAAAATATGATTTTCAAAACATTTTCCGCTATCGGTTGACGGTCTTTAGTTTTCTTTGGCAATAAGCGGTTCGTTTGTGCCTGTCTCGGCGCGACTTACGCTATGAGTTGCGCCGTTGTAGTTTTCAATCGGCAATGGTTGCGTAATTTCCGATTCCAAAGCCGCGTTCAAAACGTCCGAAACACGTTTTGCCGGAATAATTTCGAGTTCCTTCCGCACGTCTTCAGGAATATCTTCCGTGTCGGCTTCGTTGCGTCCGGGCAAAATAATCCGCCTAATTCCGGCACGATGCGCGGCAAGAACTTTTTCTTTGATGCCGCCGACCGGAAATACCAGACCGGACAGAGTGATTTCGCCGGTCATTGCCGTGTCAGACCGCACTCGTCTGCCCGTGTAAAGCGACGCGAGAGCCGAAGCCATCGTCACGCCCGCGCTCGGACCGTCCTTGGGAATCGCGCCCGCCGGAACGTGAAGATGAACGCCGTTGCCTTTTATTGCGTCCGCGTTAATGCCGAATTCCGACGCGTGCGACCAAAGATAGCTGCGAGCCGCCTGTGCGGATTCTTTCATTACGTCGCCGAGCTGTCCGGTCAAAGTCAGACCGCCGCCGCCCGGAAGCGCGGTCGCTTCGATAAAAAGAACCTCGCCGCCCATCTCCGTCCAAGCCATTCCCGTCGCCACGCCCGCCGGAAGTTCTTGTCTGGCTTCTTCAGGATAAAAACGCGCCGCGCCGAGATAACTTTTCACATCTTTCGCCGTAATCGTTACTTTCTCGGTCAAGCCCTGCGCGACTTTCAGCGCGACTTTTCTGGCTAAGTTTCCGATAGTTCTCTCGACCTGCCGAACGCCCGCTTCGCGCGTGTATCGCGCCGTTAAAAGATTTATCGCGTCATCAGTTATTTCCAGTTGGTCTTCAGTCAAACCATTTTCTTTAATTTGACGCGGAATCAAATACTGTTTGGCGATATTCAACTTTTCCGCGTCCGAATATCCGGCAAGTTGAATGATTTCCATTCTGTCGCGCAGCGGAGGCGGAATCGGTCCGAGCTGGTTTGCCGTCGCGATAAAGAAAACTTTCGACAAATCGAACGGCAAGTCGAGGTAATGATCGCGGAAAGTATTGTTCTGCTGCGGGTCGAGAATTTCGAGCAGAGCCGAAGCCGGATCGCCGCGATAATCGTTGCCGAGCTTGTCAATCTCGTCGAGCATCATCACCGGATTATTGACCGCGGCGCGTCTCAAGCTCTGAATAATTCTGCCCGGCATCGCTCCGACATAAGTCCGCCGGTGTCCGCGCAGTTCGGCTTCGTCGCGCATTCCGCCCAAACTCATCCGTTCAAATTCGCGCCCAAGAGCGCGGGCGATTGAACGACCAAGCGAAGTTTTACCGACACCCGGCGGTCCGACGAAAAGCATAATCGGGCTTTTTGAATCGGGACGCAGTTTGACAACTGCGAGCGATTCTAAAATTCTCTCTTTAATATCTTCCAACCCGTAATGGTCTTCATCGAGAATTTTTTCCGCTTCGTTTAAATCCAACTTTTCTTCGCTTGATTTTTTCCAGGGCAAATCGAGAACGTATTCGAGATATGTGCGAATCACATGATAATCCGGCGCGGCTTGCGGCAGTTGCTCCATTCGGCGCAACTCACGTTCGGCTTCCTTGCGAACATCTTCCGGCAAATCCGCTTGATCTAACCTTTCGCGCAGTTGCGCGGCTTCGGCTTTTTCGCCCGTTTCGTCTTCGCCGAGTTCTTTCTGAATCGCCTTCATTTGCTGACGAAGAACGTAATCGCGCTGCGCTTTATCCATTTCGCCCTGCGCTTCGGTCGCAATCTTCGACCTGATTTGCATAATCTCGACTTCTTTGGCGAGAGCCGCGTGCGTCAGCATCAGCAATTCGTCGGTCGTCGCCGCTTCGAGCATCTTCTGTTCGGTTTCCACGCCCAAATCAAGAACCGATGCGAGAAAATAAGAAAGCTGAACCGGATTGGTCTGAGAGATAACCGCCATCCGAATTTCCGGCGGAACTTGCGGCAGCATCGCCAACGCTTCCTGAACCAAACCTTGAATATTCCTTTTCAACGCCTCGACTTCTTCATTGTCAGAGATCGTCAAATCGGGCAAAACCTCAACCTTTGCTTTGACGAACGGCTGCTCCTGCGCCCAATTTAAAACTTTCACGCGGTCAACGCCCTGCACAATCAACTGCATCGAGCCGTCAGCCCGCATCATTCGTTTGATATTGACAATCGTTCCGACTTCGTAAAAGTCAGTCGGTTTCGCTTCCTGTCCCGTGACATCCGGCGTTTTCAGCGTGATGCAGCAGATGAGCTTTTCTTCGGTCGAAAGCGCGAACTCGACTGCCTTAACCGAACGCTCGCGCCCGACCGAAAGCGGCACCACCGTTTCCGGGAACAGCGTCGTATTTTGCAAAGGCAAGACCGCGATTTCAGATTGTCGCGGCGCATCCGTCTGTGTATTTTGTATAATTTTTTCAGCCATAAGATTTAGGTGTTACTGAGATGTTTTTTCGGCGATTATGGTTTTGTTTTATCTTCTTTCCAAAGGCGAATAATTAGCAAGCCGTTGTCGAAATTGTGTTCGATGCTCGCGCCGTCAATCACATCAGGGAATTCCAAAGACTTTTCAAAACGGCTGTATGTAATCTCCATCTGATGGTATGAACCGCCAACCGCACACGTTTTATCGCGCCGACAGCCCGCGATGTAAAGCTGACTGCCTTGAATATCAATTTCGATTTCTTCCGCCGAAACGCCCGCCAGTTCGACTTTCACGAGCCAGCCGTCCGGCGTTTGATAAACGTCCGCCGACGGATACCAAAGACGGCTCGAAAGTCGCACTTCTTTCGACGAGGCGAGAAATTGAAAGTAACGATTGATTGATTTAGCCATAAATTAAAACGCTGAACTACTAATCATGAATTAGAAAATCTATTCATTATTTATCGTTCATACTTCATCATTTTCTCCAAAATGCGCTGCCACTTGAAATTTCCTCCAGGGTCTCCGCAATTTCGCGCTCGTCTTCCATTTCGAGCGCGATGTCAGCCATCGAGACGATACCCTGCAAAACTCCCGCGTCGTCAACAATCGGAACGCGGCGCACTTGCCGCTCGCCCATCGTGCGAATCGCTTCAAAGGCGAAATCGTCCGGCTTTGCCGTGAAAAGCTCGGTCGTCATCGCTTCGGCGACGGTTGCGTCCGCGCCTTTGCCGACGGCGACGGCGCGAACGACAATATCGCGGTCGGTTACGATGCCGACGAGTTTATTCGTTTCTTTTTCGACGACCGGCAAAACGCCGATGTCGCCGTCTTTCATCATTCGCGCCGCGTCGCACAAAGACATCTCGCCCGTTGTCGTCAGCACATTGCCCGTCATTATTTCCCGACACCTGAGCCGCGATTTTGCCGAAGCCGATTCTTCATTCATTACAAAAACTCCAAGTTAATACATAGTTTTCTATTATTTTGTTTGACGACAGACAATAAAGCAAGCGGGCGAGATTTGCGATTTGCGATTTGCGATTTGCGATTTGTTTGAGCAACATTAAATTTAAAATCTGAAGTTTGTGATTTGAAATTTATTTATGGGAAAACTCTACGAAAACAAGCGCAAGCCGACGCGCGAAAACAGAAAAGTGACGGTCGGGCGAGCTTCCGACGTGCCAGCAGGACGCGGCGCGACCGTGAAATTAAAAAACGGCAAGGAA
>Ga0136611_10001546_pt1 | contig 16050 bp, 14 predicted proteins | sample AntDrymUQ2232306_2_FD_106645 | JGI IMG/M metagenome (GOLD analysis project Ga0136611, IMG submission 106645) | Polar desert sand microbial communities from Dry Valleys, Antarctica - metaG UQ223 (23.06) | ecosystem: Environmental > Terrestrial > Soil > Desert | place: Antarctica: Dry Valley...
ACACGGTGGAGTTGCGCTACGAGTCGACCTCCCTGCGCCTCGGCATCGCCATCACGCTGCTTTCATACTGCCTGGCCGTGGCAGGATGCCTGATAGCGGTATACCGACGTGCCGTCTCGTCCCGTCGTTCACCATCGCGTTGACGTGTAAGGGCGAAGCAGGTTGACAAAGATTCGCCCTATGGGATTCCGTTCAGGGAGGAGGACAACGCCACCCCGGAGTCACGGGGTGCTTAGCGAGCTACGAGCCCTCCTTCTGGTTCCGCATAAGCGATGCGTCTGGCGCGGCGAGCAGTCGCCAGTCCCGCAAAAGCTCGAACCGCAAAGAAGGAGGCGACTGCGTACAGGACGCCGGCAATCACGTCGATCACGTAATGCTCCCCCATATACACGATGCTGAACCAGAGGCCGAGACAGTACAGCACCATAATCGGCGTGAGTCGTCGGCAGTGGGCCAAAGTGAACAGAAAGACAAGGGTGGGATAGGCGGCGTGCAGCGACGGCATCGCAGCGATACGGTTTGGATTGCCCTTGTTAAAGATCCAGGTTGAGAACGAACCGCCAAAGTCCATTTGCCCGGCGACCTCGGTCTTGAGAAGATGTACCGTGACTGGCCGACCCCCCTCCGTAATGACGCCGTTCTGCGCCGCCAACCAGGGAGGCACCGCGGGAAACAACACATACGTGATGAATGCCGCGAACGAGAGAGTCAATAACGCTGCAACGAAACGCCAGTATATCGTCCGGTTCTGAATCCAGAGCAGGTAGGCGAACGTCAAAGGCAGAACGAAGTGCATCGCCCACAAGAGGACTGCGAGCATGTCGTACCAGTGAACGGTGCCCGGCGTGTAGAGCGCGCGCTGAAGCACGACTGTGGGTAAGTTCCCGCCGAAGAGGGCGCGTTCCGTCGCGACCAGATCTGCCTCGTGGACGTGAATCCCGGCGCCGAGCGCGGTGTTATCGGTATATCCGCGCAGTAATTGCCACCCGAACAACACAACAGCGAACGGGATCCAGTCGCGCAGGAAGCTGCGTGTATGTCCCATGACAATCGCCGCGAGAAGCAAAAAGACCATGAAGGTGTCTGGCCAGATGAGAAAGCCGGAACGCAGAAACTGAATCAGACTCAGCACAAGAAGATACGCGAAGATGCCCGCAGCGTAGATGCTGCTCGACCTCCCGCTCACTCCAAGTCTGCGCAAGTGCCGCCTCCTTCAATTCGAGCATATTACTCCTGCCTTCGGCGGAAAAACGCCGAATGAGCAGACACACGTTTATCAACCCACACAAGTGCCGCCAACGAAGGCATCAGGAAGCTCGCCGCGCTTACCAACAACTGCTACCGAAAGAATGAGGAACTGACAGTCGGCGGTTCACACTCGCGGGTACGCGAGTGTGAACGCAGCACTTCCGCTCTGATTCCCGTTACGAAAAGTCGATGGGGTATCTTTCAGCATACCAGATAGGAGGACAGGGCAGCAGACAACTGCGCTACCCTCCCAACGGTGATCGTGAGAAATCCGCCAAAGTATTTGCAACTTCATCCGGGTGCGAGAGCATAGGGAAGTGGCCGGCGTCACGGACGTAATGTAGCTGGGCGCGTGGCAGGTCACGGTACAAGCGTTCGGGAACCGAAGCAGGAAAGTACGGGTCGCCTTCGCCCCACAGGATGAGAACGGGTAGTGCCAGACGAGGCATGGTGCTTCGCCAGCGCAGTACCCGAACTGGGCTCAGCCCACGCAGCGAGCGCAGCACAGCGAGCCAGGACGACGAATTCCCATACGGCTCGGTGAGGGCGCGGATGGTATCCTGTGCGGTCGCGCCCGGATAAATACTGGCGAGTCCGCGCTGGCGCAGTTCGCGGTATCGTGCACGACCCGCGAGCCACGCATTGGCCTCACCGAATATCGGCGCGAGCAGCGGCACCAGCCCCAGGACGACGAGCGGGTCGGCGTAGATCGTGGTGTTCAGCAGCACGACCGCACGCACGCGGTGGGGGTGGGCTATGGCGTAGGTCAAGGCATACAGGCCACCAAGATCGTGCCCAACGAGTATTGGTGCGTGCATGTGCTCAGATGTCAGCATGGCCGAAATGAAGCGATGATACACCACGATGTTTGGGTTGCGAGGAGATGCGGCGTTGCCGTACCCCGGAAGATCGGGAGCAATGGCGCGCACCCCGTCGAGCCGCTCCAGCACCGGCCGCCAAAGCGCCCCGTGGGTAGGGATGCCGTGCAACAGCAGCATCTCCGGCCGATTGGTTCCATCGCTCACCGCGGCAGACTATTCGAGTTTTGTGTCACGCGCCGGAACGTCGGGAATGCCATCATCGAAGGTCGTAATTGCGCCAGGGCAGTTCGCCGAAGAGCGCGAACCCACCCTCGATGTTACTTTCCGCACCGGAGTTCTCGCTAACCCGCCATCCGTCGATCCCATCGAAGACCATGCCGCGCACGGTGTCGTATACGGGCACTGCCGCGCTATTGCGGCCGTGGAACCAGGCTCGGGCGTCGTGAGCGAGTGTCTGGTACTGGAGCACTCCGGTCGCGACATGGACGGCATCCAGGTTCCACACCGCACTGCTCACCTCGTACGCCAGAGTCCGTGGCTGGTCGAAAGCGTCGCGGACCATCGGCATGATGCTCGCTTGAACGCTCCGCACCGCGACCGGCGTCCACGCATCGACGCCGATCAGGGCGGCTACCAGACAGAGCGCGGCTGGCTGAACGTAGCCCCACAAATGAGGGTTCTCCTCGTCTAAATGGTTCAGAAGTACGCCGTTGTGCTGGCACATGCACACCCGCTCGGCAAGCTGCCGAGCGAGCAGCAGTAGCTTCGGGTCTGGCGAGGCGCGATGCATTTCCACCACAGAGATAAGTCCCTGCCCGAGGATATCAGCATACTCGCTGTCCGCAAGGTGGTCCAGCGCCGCGTAGTAGCGCTCGCGGTAGCGCTCGTCACCCGTAACACGGAACCCGACGGAGAGCGCCCAGAGCGCGCGCGCGAGCCAGGGGGAGCCTCCCGCCGCACTTGTGGGACCGGTCAGGTTGGGCGTGCCGTTCCAATCGAGCACAAAGTTCACGAAGTTGCCATCGGGCTGCTGGAGATGCAGCACAAATGCCAAACTCTCACGCGCCCACTCCAGCGCCCAGGGGAGGTCGTAGGCAGCGTGCGCCCGCAGGAGCAACACCGCAAGGCGCGCCGCATCGTCCACGCAGGCGACGCCCTCGTACCCCGTTTCGCGGGCCTCCTCTACTTCCCAGGTTCGTCCGTGCTTCTCCATATAGATCGACGGCGCGCGCATCTGCACGTCGCCCAGCTCAAGGACGCGGGAGAGGCGCCAAAGCTGTCTCAGCATCGGAACTTCGAACACCCGTGTGGGGCACGGTAACGGAGTCCGTCGGTGTGGACCGGTGCGCGAGACATGCACGCACAATGTTGCCTTATGAGTGACCGTCCTGCACAATATGAGTAATCAAACATGAGCGGCATCCGTCATTCCCAGCGAAAGACCCAGGTACGGACTCAATCTTACACGCGAACCGGTCAACTTCCAAGCGGTCCGGCCGTTGCGGTTTGACGAAGATATTTCAGACGTTCGCACAGACAAGCAGACAGAGGAGCACGCGTGGCGGTCGGCATCCAGCACGAAGACGAGATCCTCGGCAAGGCGTATGACAGCCAGCTCATGCGCCGCTTCGTCCAGTACCTGAAACCCTACAAGCGGCAGCTTGCCCTTGCGCTGCTGTTCCTGCTGGGCACGTCGGTCGCGGATCTCGCGGGGCCGTTCATCGTCGCCATGGCGATCGATCGTTATATCGAGACACGCCAGGCGGATGGACTGCTCACGGCGTGCCTGCTCTACATCTTCATTCTATTTCTGTCGTTTCTGTTCCGCTATGGGCAGACCTACGTGACCGGCGCGCTCGGGCAGTACGTAATGTACGATATCCGGACCCAGATGTTCCGGCATGTCCAGCGGCTCTCACTCTCGTTCTTTGATAAGAATCCGGTCGGGCGGCTGGTGACGCGGCTGACGAACGACGTGGACGCACTGAACGAGCTGCTGACTTCAGGGGTCGTTGCCATCATCGGCGACAGCATCACCTTGATCGGCATTGCGGGGTTGCTGCTCTACTTCAACTGGCAACTCGCGCTGCTCACGTTCGTGGTTCTGCCGATGCTCGTTTTCGCCAGCCTCAAAATTCAAGTCCGTATGCGCTCGGCGTTCCGGGCGACCCGCATCCGCCTCGCCCGCATCAACTCCTTCATCGCCGAGAACGTTAGCGGTATGCATGTCGTGCAGTTGTTTAATCGCGAACGTCGCAACTTCGGCAGCTTCCAGGGCCTGAACGCCAACTATCGCGAGGCATCGATGCAGTCGGTGTTTTACTTCGCGCTTTTCTTCCCAATCGTGGGCCTCATAAGCGCTCTCTCAACCGGACTCATCATCTGGTACGGCGGTGGACAGGTGCTGGCAGGCACGCTCTCCTTGGGCGGTCTCGTAGCGTTTCTCCAGTACGTCGAGCGTTTCTTCCTGCCGATCCGCGATCTCTCGGAGAAGTACAACGTGCTTCAGTCGGCGATGGCATCGAGCGAGCGGATCTTCCGTCTGCTCGACGAAGAGGAGGAGTTGCGCGACAGCCCGGAGCCAGTGCGGCTGGGGACGTTGCGCGGCGAGGTGGAGTTCGACCGTGTCTCATTCCGCTACAACGAGGACGAGTGGGTGTTGCGTGATGTTTCGTTCAAGGTGGAAGCAGGACAGAGCATCGCATTCGTCGGCGCGACGGGCGCGGGGAAGACGAGCCTTATCAGTTTGATGTCGCGATTCTACGATGTGCAGAAGGGGAGAGTGCTCGTTGATGGCGTAGACGTCCGTGACATCGCACAATACGAACTCCGCAGGCACATCGGCGTGGTCTTGCAGGACCCCTTCCTGTTTAGCGGGACGATCAAGAGCAACATCCGGCTGCATAACGAGGACATCACGGACGAGAGGGTGCGTCAGGCAGCAGCGTATGTGAACGCGGACACCTTCATACAACGTCTGCCGCAAGGATACGACGAGCCGGTACGCGAGCGGGGCGCGGGACTCAGCGTCGGCCAGAAGCAGTTGCTGTCGTTCGCACGGGCGATCGCGTTCAACCCCGAGATCATGCTCGTACTTGACGAGGCGACCTCCTCGGTGGACACCGAGACCGAGGGACTGATTCAGGACGCGCTCGCGAAGCTGATGCAGGGCCGAACAAGCTTCATAATCGCGCATCGGCTTTCAACAGTGCAGAACGTGGACCGGATCATCGTCTTGCACAAAGGGCGAATCGTGGAGGAGGGCAACCATCAGGAGCTTCTCGCTGGTCGCGGCTACTACTACCGGCTCTACGAACTCCAATACCGCAATCAGGCAGTGGCAAGCTGACACGTGGTATCGGCTACCGGTTCTGGCTGATCGCAACGTAGGTATCATACGAACTCCAATTGAATATTCGCGCATTTGTCATTCCGAGCCTGCGAGGAATCCGTGGTCGGGGTTACGGATCCCTCACGGAGTTCGGGATGACATGCAAGAGGGTTCAGGCGGATTGCGTATAAGTGAACACGGGAAAGTGAGGGTGCTGTGACAAACGCTGTGTCGAGTCGGACACTGGAGGAGATGGTCTCGTACTACGGCGCGCGAGCACACGAGTACGACGACTGGTGGTATCGGCGGGGGCGATACGACCGCAATGCTGAGGACACCGCCCGTTGGCACACCGAGGTTAAGGAGTTGTACGCCGTGTTCGACTCCCTGTCGTTGGGTGGTGACGTCCTGGAGTTCGCGCCCGGCACCGGCACCTGGACGCAGCGGCTCGTACGCACTGCTCGCTCCGTCACGGCGGTGGACGCTTCACCGGCGATGATAGAGTTGAACCGGGCGAACGTTCGCGATGAACGAGTGACGTATGTGATCGCCGACCTGTTCGCGTGGGAGCCAGAGCGTGCCTATGATGCCGTCTGCTTCGGCTTCTGGCTCTCGCATGTGCCGGTCGAGCGGCTCGATGACTTTCTCGAAACCATCGCGAAAGCGTTGCGGCCCGGTGGCGACTTGTTCTTCGCGGACAGCTTGACCGAGTCCACGGCTCTGCACGACAACCGACGGGTGCCGGGCGCGGGGTCGCAAGTGATGGCGCGCACACTGGCCGACGGACGGGAGTATCAGATAGTGAAGAACTACCACGACTCCAGTGCTTTGTCCGCGCGGTTCGCTCGTGCTGGGCTGGATGTTCCCGTTCGTCAGACCGCGACGTACTTCCAGTACGGTACGGGAGTACATACTCGTCACGTCAAGTAGAGGGAAGGTTCAGGCAGGGTCGGCACAAGGCGGGAGAGGAGTCCGTCGTTGATCATGACGCCCGCAGCCTCCAGTGCGAGAAACAGCGCGCCCACCGCTGGCTCGAATCGGCAATTCACCGGATGTACGTCTGGGGCGCCGGACCGAACGAAGGACACGATGGCATCGGTGAGTTCACGCGCCGGATGCCGTAGTACGCCACCGGCAAGCACGAGATGGAACGGCTCACGCTCGATCCCGACGCGCCGGGCCGCGACCAGTGCGTACTCCCCCAATGCAACGCCGTGCGCGTAGACGATCCGCTCTGCCGTCTCATCGCCCTGAGTCGCGGCGTCCAGGAGAACCCGTGCCAGCCCGCCAACCAACGGCGCATCGCCCCTCCGGTCCCGCTCGCGCGCCGTCAGCATGTGGAGCAGTCGCTCAACCGAGGCGCAGCGCGTATGCCGGAGCACGAGGCCGCTGAGCACGGTGGGCGGGGCAAGGCCAAGCTCAGCATGGTACACCGCCCGGAGCGTCTTTTCGCCGAGGGAGACTGCGCCGCCCCCCTCCTGCCAGAAGCTCGTGTGCCAGGTATCGCCCCGAGCCGAGCAGGCGCCGGTGCCAACGCCCGTGCCACACACGACGGAAACGCCGGTGCCGTCCAGAGAGCCGGCGCGCAACGCGCCCATTGCATCGTTGACTACGGTGATCGTGGCGCCGAATTCACGCGCCGTAAATGCGTCGCCCAGAAACGAGATGTCCTCGGGCCAATCGGCGCCCGCCATGCTGAACGCCCCGGCGAGCAGGTCTTCGCGTCGTAATCCGGCGACCACCAGGGCGGCTTCGACTGCGGCCTCGACGTTCGACAGAGCCAGCTCGGCGCCGCGGTAGTACATGTCGCCACAGCCGCTGCGGCCACGCCCAACGATCTCGCCATCGATGGTGGCGATCAGAGCTATGGTCTTTGTGTTACCACCGTCAACCCCGAGCACGTGGCTCATTGGCTCTCCTTGTGCGAAGCGGGACAAAGCCGCAGCCCTTCGCACCTTTCAGCATCCGGCGAAGATCCGGCGTGAACGTGAACCGTACCAGACCTGTCATTTCGATTGTGCGAGGAATCGTGGTACTGGCTACGAGCCTCTCTCGGACCTGACCCTCGGGCGGAGCGAACGGTCCGGCTGGACAGTCGCCGCTACTCAGCCGGAGTCAACATCACTCCTCATTCGGCCAGGCAGCACGGTCGGCGAGTATCGTCACCCCATCGACCCCTTGCAGGTAGGAGGCGGGGACATCGGGCGTTGGCTGCTCCTCGACGACCCGGCGAAGGATCGCGTGCTTGTGCGGACCGGAGACCAGCAGAATGATTCGCTTCGCGGCGAGGAGCAGGTCCATCCCGGCAGTGAGCGCCTGCTGCGGCACCTGTTCCTCGCTGCCCCAGTAGAAGGCGCCGCTCTGGATGCTCTCGACCGTAAGGTCCACGACGCGCGTCGGAGAGAGGGGATCCGACGGAGGCTCGTTGTAGCCGAGGTGCCCGTTCGGTCCCAGACCCAGCACCGCGAGGTCGTATCCACCCGCCGCGAGCACGGTTTCCGCGTATGCCTGGCAAGCTGCATGGGGATCGTCGGCGTCGCCGGGGAGGGTCGTCAGGCGTGCGTCTGGCAGGTTGAGGGGACCGAGGAACGCGCGACACATCCAGCCGAGCAGGGACCGACGATCGTCCGGGCCAATGCCGAGGTACTCGTCAAGCTGGAAGACGCGGAGGTGAGAAAGGTCCAACTCTCCTCGTTCTCTGCGTGCAGAAAGCTCCCGATACATGCCGACGGGCGTTTCCCCGGTTGCGAGCACCACCGCAGCATCGGGCTTCGCGGCAATTGTTTCCGCAACGATGTCCGCAGCCGCAAGGCTCATCGCGCTGTAGTCGTCGGTCAGGAGTAAATCCAAGTGTTACCTCAACAATCGCTCGGGCAGATGCTGGCGGTGTGCGGCGGCCATCTCGTCGTAGAGCCGCTCGGCCGTGGGCAGGCTGTAGCACAGCGGGTTGCTCGCAAGTGCCCGCACCGCCTCGCGCCGACCGCCAGTCCACGCCGCCTCCGCAGTGAGCGCCTGGTATTCCGCGAGCATTTCCACGAGCCCGCTCACGTGACGGGGCAGCGGCGGCTGTGGCAGCGGTTCGATGCCGTTGGCGTTGACCCGACCCGGCACTTCCACAACCAGGTCGTCCGGGAAACCGGGGAGGGCGCTGCGGTTGGGCACGTTCACCGGCCACACCTCGTTGCGGTCGTTGTACAGGGCGTCCATCACGTCGAACGCGAGTTCCAGCTCGTGAATGCCGCCGCGGGAGCGTGCCGGGTTGAGCACGGGTGCCTCGCTTCGCGCCTGTTCCTCGTAGTGCGCCCAATAGTCGGGCGCGGCGACCATGATGTCTTGGGCGCGCGTAGTTGGCTTGGCCCGAAGCTCCGCGAGCACCTCGTCGCGGTAGTAGTAGTACTGCCAGTACGAGGCCGGAAGAGCGCCCATCGCGTCCGCGAGGCGCAACATCCGAAGGTCACGAGCGTCCGCGCCGTGCTCCCGCGACTGCTGTGCGTACGACTCGCGAACGAGCGGCATCATGTCCTGCCCGTTGTACCTGGGGTGGACGCTCCAGCCGTTGTGGTTCAGCCCGACCATCGGCGCGTCCACTTTCTCGGGATCAAGGCCGGCCTGTTGCGCGAGCCCACGGGGGAAGATAATCGGCCCCTCGCAGAGACTTACCGTCGGGATGGCGCAGTGGTGCGTCACGGCCTCCGCGACGATGTTCACGGGGTTGGTGTAGTTGAACAGACGAGCGTTCGGACACACCGCTTCCATATCGGCGATGATGCCCTGCATCACGTGGATAGAGCGCAGCGCCATGAAGAAGCCGCCCGGCCCCTGCGTCTCCTGGCCGATGACGCCGTGCTTGAGGGGGATGCTCTCGTCGAGGTGTCGCGCCGGGAAGCCGCCGGGCCGGTAGCTGGAGAGCACGGCGTCGCAGTCGGCGAGCCCGGCTCGGCGGTCGGTCGTGGCGTGTACGCAGACATCCAGGCCCCTCGCACGAGCCATCTTCGTCGCGATAGTACGGACCAGGTCGAGACGCTCCGGGTCGAGGTCGATCAGCACGACTTCGGAGCCGTTGAAGTTCTCGCCCTGGTGGATGAAGGAGGCCATCGTGCCGGGCGCGCGGGTGCTGCCCCCGCCGATGTACGCCAGCTTTATGCGCGCCACGTCCTTCACCCCTTCCTGTGCGACCATCCGGCCTGGATTATACACGAGGCGGAGTAGGGGAGACGACAGCCAGGCAGGTCAAGTGGCGCGCCGCCCGGATGCGGCGCGCCACGATAGTGGGGCAGGGGCTACGGCGAAGTCAGGGTCACGCTCATGCTGCCGACGTTCAACCCCTCGGGGTCAACCAAGATCGTATAGATCCCGGCCACCGGAAGCGTCGCGCTGAACTGGTTACTGTTGTAATGCGACGCGATCTTTCCCCCATCCGGCTGGACGACGGAGGTCCAGTTGAGACCCGGCATCGAAGTGCTCGGTCGGACGGTCACCTGCTGTCCGGCGCTCCCCTGGAAGGTGAGCCTGCCGTTCTGGCCGACGCCAGTCGTCGTGACGGTGACGGCTGGACCGCCGATGGCAATGCTGCCAGTGGTGTCCGGTGGCACATCGAAGAGCGTGAGCGTGATACTGCCAGTCCCCATACCGTCGGGGTCAAGGAGTACGGTGTACGTCCCAGTTACCGGCAAGGTCTTCGTGTCGTGGAAGTTGTTGCTGTACGTGGAACTCAGCGTTCCACCATCGGGCTTGAGGATCTTGTGTCAGACCGTGCTCGTCGCGGCGATACCGCTGGGCATCATCGCTACGCGCTGACCCTGTACCCCGTCGAAGGAGAGCCTGGCGCTCTGACCCACGTTCGGTATGGCGACCGTGATGGGATCGCCGCCCGGCATGATCGGGCCTGTCACATCCGGGGGCACGTCGTACAGCTTGAGAATGATGTCCCCTGTGCCCAGTGCCTCGGGGTCGACGAGGATCGTGTAGGTCCCCGTCAGTGGCAGAGCCTTCGTGTAGTGGATGTTATCATTGTAGGTGGAGCTCAACGTCCCGCCGTCGGGCTTGAGGATCTTGTGCCAGGCTCTGCTCGACATGGTGATGGCGCTGGGTTGCAAGAGGACGCGCTGCCCGGCGGTACCCTGGAACGTCAGCCTGGCGTTCTGGCCCACGCTGGGGATACTCACGCTCACGGGTCCCCCGCCTGGGGTGATAGTACCCGTGACATCGGGCGGCACATCGTATAGCTTCACGGGCATCGCGCCCACGTTCATCCCATCCGGATCGAGGACAATTGTGTAGGTGCCGGCGACGGCGAGCGTCACGGTGTCTATGAAGTTGCTGTTGTAGCTCGACGACATTTGGGAGCCATCGGGCCTGAGCAATCGCGTGTAGTTATAGCCTGGCATAGTCGAGCTCGGCTTCAGCGCCACCCTCTGTCCCGCCGTGCCAGAGAAGGTGAGCCTTGCGTTCTGCCCAACGCCGGTCGTCGTCGCCGTGACCGGATCGCCACCGGGCGTGATGGTGCCCGTGATGTCGGGTGGCACGTCATAGAGCTTCACGGTCATGGTGCCGACGTTGCTTCCGTCCGGATCAAGCAGGACGGTGTACGTGCCGGTCTCGGTCAGAGTCACCGTGTCCTGGTAGTAGTTGGTGTCGTGCGCTTAGGGGGAATGTCTGGCGGATCGGAGAGTCTACGGTTGCGCGCGGACGGCAGAGTTAGCTATTGCAGTAGGGCTGACGACAGGAAGACGTTCCGGGTCGCCCACTCGAGGGTGAGCGAGATCCGTGCTATTCTGCGAAGCGATGGGTGCCAGCGAGTCGGCCGCTTGTATCGCGGATCGCCGGGACCTGAGGGCGGTAGCATCACGATCACGGGGGGCGGACGGACCGTTGTCCTGGCAGATTTGCCCACCTCATAACCCGATACTATAAACAATGTGGGGCGGCAGATAAACACGCTCTTCTTCATTGCTGAATGCTCGGACGCCAGCAAGCCCGGGGTGCTCATCCAGCCCACGCCCGGCCCGTTCAGCGGTTGTCGGTGAGTGCCCCAGCGCTCGAGACGACATTGCCTCGGCTCTCGACCTACCGCGAGGCAGTCGTGCCTCCCGTCCCGGTCATCACAGCAGCGAACCGGACGTCGAGAAGTCGGACGGGCCGTGTGGTACCCTTAAGGATGTCTCACTCCAACCAGCCCGCACCGCCCGCCATCCAGGTGCTCGACCTCGAAAAGGTCTACACCGTCCACGAGAAGGAGCCGGGTCTGCGCGGCTCGCTCGCCTCGTTCGTCCGCCGCAAGAAAACGCTCGTCCACGCCGTGGATCGCGTGAGCTTCGAGATAGACGCAGGACAGATGGTCGGGTTCCTCGGGCCAAACGGCGCGGGCAAGACGACCGCCCTGAAGATGCTCGCGGGTCTTTTGCACCCAACGGATGGGTTTGTGCGGGTGAGCGGCCATACGCCGAAGGAGCGCCGGACGGTGTTCCTGAAGAACATCACGCTGGTGATGGGGCAGAAGCAGCAGCTCCTGTGGGACTTGCCGGCCCTGGACAGCTTCCTGGTGAACCAGGCGATCTACGAGATCCCGAACGACGAGTACCGGGCAACGATGCGCGAGTTCAGCGAGATCCTGGAGCTGGAGGGGATTCTCAAGAAGCAGGTCCGCAAGCTCAGCCTCGGCGAACGGATGAAGTGCGAGCTGGCTGCCGCGTTGCTCCACCGCCCACGCGTGCTCTTCCTCGACGAGCCAACGATCGGGCTCGACGTGAATATGCAGGTGCGCATCCGCGAGTTCGTCGCGGAGTACAACCGCCGCTTCAACGCGACCGTTATCCTGACGAGCCACTACATGGCGGACGTAACGGCCCTCTGCAAGCGCATTATCGTAATCGACAAAGGGCGCATCGTGTTCGATGGCGATCTGTCCGCGCTCGTGGAGGAGGCCGCGCCGGGCAAGACCGTGCGGCTGGAACTCTCGGAAAACGTGTCCGACGAGCGGCTCGCTCAGTACGGCGCCCTGACCTCGCGCGAGGGCCTCTTCGCGAACGTGCTCGTGCCCCGCCATGCGACGAGTCGGCTAGCGGCGCGGATGCTTGCCGAGCTGCCGGTCGCGGACGTGACGATCGAGGATCCGCCAATCGAGGGCGTGATTGGCACGCTCTTCGCGGGCGCCAACCGGACGGCCCCTGCCGCCGCTAGCGTCGAGGTGGAGTCGGCCACGCGATGAGGGCGCGGCTGAACAAAGCGTGGGTGCTGTTCAGCGTGTGGTTCGCGCACATGTCGGCCTACCGAGCCGAGATCATTATCTGGATGCTGTCCGGCGCGATCCCGCTGATCATGATGGCGGTGTGGATCGGCAAGGCACGCGCGGCGGGCGGCGAGACCGGCGGGTTCAACGAGCAACAGTTCGCGGCGTACTTTCTCGCGGCATGGATCACGCAGCAGCTCATCGTCGCCTGGGTGGCCTGGGAGCTTGACTATCAGATACGCCAGGGACACCTGAGTCCGAAGCTGCTGCGCCCAATGGACCCTATGTGGGAGCACTTCGCAGGGCATTACTCCGAGCGACTCGTGCGGCTGCCGTTCATGTTGCTGATCATCGCTGCCGGCCTGTTCATCGTGCCGGGGACGCGCCTCACGCCGGATATCGGACACGTCATGCTGTACGCCGTATCTGTATCACTCGCGTTCTGCACCCGCTTCCTGATCGCGTACTGTATCGGGATCCTCGCCTTCTGGTTCGACCAGGCCACGGCGATTGACGACTTCTACTTTGTCGCCGCCGCCTTCCTGACCGGGGCATTCGCGCCGCTTGAGTTCTACCCGCCTGCGCTGCGCGGGTTCATCGAGTGGACGCCGTTTCCGTATCTGGTGTACTACCCGGTCCGCGTGCTCACCGGAGCGGCGCAGGGACCGGAGATCGTCCGCGTGCTCGGCGTTCAGGTTTTGTGGGCCGCAGCGTTTTATGTCCTGCGGCTGGCACTCTGGCGTCGTGGGCTCGCGCGATACGGGGCGGTCGGGGCGTGAGTGCCAGGCGCTACTTCCGCGTGCTCGGCATCTTCGTGCGCGCGAGCATCAGCGCACAGTTGGAGTACCGGGTGAACTTCGCCGTGAACCTGTTCGGATCCGTGCTCCTCGCGGGCGGCACGCTGCTCGGCATCACGATCCTGTACAGCGATGGCGTCGCGCTCGGCGGCTGGAGCTACCGGGAAAGCATCGTTGTGGTGGGACTGTTCACGCTGGTGCAGGGCTATATCGGCGCGTTTCTGTATCCGAACCTCAACAAGATCGGCGAGGAGGTACGGCAGGGAACGATGGACTTCAACCTGCTCAAACCGGTAGACGCGCAGTTCCTGATCTCCTCACGCAACATCAACGTCTTCCGGCTCACCGACGCGCTCGTGGGTGTGGGACTCGTGGTCTGGGCGGCAAGCGGGCTGGAAGGCGCCTCGGGAACGGGCGCGCTGTTGGGCGTGTGCCTGATCGCCACCGCGTTGATGATCGTGTACGCGGTGTGGTTCATGCTCTCGACGACCGCGTTCTGGTTCGTGAAGGTGGGCAACGTGACGGAGTTGTTCAACGGGCTATTCCGCGCCGGGCAGTTTCCGGTCGCCGCGCTACCCGGCTGGGTGCGCCTGATGTTTACGTTCCTCATTCCCGTCGCGTTCGTGACAACGGTGCCCGCAGAGGCGATCATCGGGCGATGGAACGTGGAGAGCGTGCTCGGCGCAGGGGTCGTCGCGCTCCTGCTCCTCGGGGTTTCGCGGTGGTTCTGGACGTACGCGATCTCAAAGTACACCAGCGCCAGCTCGTAGTACCGCCCATAAGCGGAGGGAGGTAGGCGGTTGGACCTTATAAGTGCGATGCCAGTGACCATGCAGGACGTACTTGTGGCTCGGTCCCGCCTGCGCGGCTGGGTACGACACACGCCGCTGGAGCACTCGTTCGAGTTGAGTCGGCACGCGGACGCCGACGTGTGGATGAAGCTGGAAAACACGCAAGTGACCGGCAGCTTCAAAGTGCGCGGCCCGTTTAACCGACTCCAACTGCTCTCGTCAGAGGAGCGAAACAACGGGGTCGTCACCTCGACGGCCGGGAACCACGGCATCGGTTTGGCTTACGCGGCGAAGCAACTTGGGATCGCCGCGCACATCTTTTTGCCGGAGAGTGCCGACCCCTCAAAGGTGAGCGTGCTGGAGTCGTACGATGCCCGGCTCAACCGCTTCCCGGACATCGAGGCCGCGCGACAGGCGGGGATGCAGGCGGCCGAGGAGCAAGGGTTGGTCTACGTCTCCGCGTACAGTGACCCTGCGGTGATCGCGGGCAACGGCACGATTGGTATGGAGATCCTCGACGACATGCCGGATGTCGAGGTGGCGGTGGTGTGCGTCGGGGGCGGCGGACTGGTATCCGGGATCGGCACGATGCTGAAGACAGTGAGCGCGAACATCGAGGTATGGGGCGTCGAGGCGGCGAACAGCCCGACGTTTAGCACGTGGCGCCGCGAAGGAGAGCCGGTCTGGGTAGAGATGCGGCCCTCCATCGCCGAGGGGTTAAGCGGGTACATCGAGCCCGAGACGCTCACGTGGGCAGTGGTTCAGCGAGTGGTGGACCGGATGCTCAGCGTAAGCGACGACGAGATGATCGAGGCGATGCGGTGGGCAATGGAGTATCACCGCTACATTGTTGAGCCGTCGGGTGCTGCGGCGCTCGCGTTGCTGCTGCGTGCTCCGGCGGAGTTGCGCGGGCGCAGGGTGGCGCTCACCCTCTCGGGGCGCAACGTCTCGTTGCAGCGGCTGATGTCGCTTACTGGGTACGAGCGGCGAGCGGACTAAGGCGGGACGCGGGATGCGACTATCCCAGGTCCTTCTGCATCGACCAGAAAACCCGGCTGATCCAGGCGTCAGCAGCCTTTGCGTAGAACGCGACAGGGCCGGTCCAGCACACCTCGCACTTCGAGTAGCCGAGCGCGCGCATGTCCTGCATGCACCGGTTGAAGAGGACGGTACCGATCCCCTTGCCGCGCAGGCGCTCGTCTGTGCCGGTGGGACCGAAGCCGCCGGCAAAGGCGGTGCAGTCGTACGAGGCGAACGCGTGATAAGTCTCGCCTCGTGTTGCGACCCACGTGGAGACAGGATCGTTCTTCAAGGACTCCAGCGCCTCGTACGCCCATGTCGGGTTCCACGCCTCGCGCATCCAGGCGACGAACCCTTCCCGGTCCTCGGCTTGTAATCGTCGGACCTCGTATCCATCCGTCGCCAGCCGCGCCTCCACCTCAGTGGCATCCCAGTCGCGGATCGACAAATCCACGTCCATGTTTATCGCTTCACCAGTTCGCTCGTAGGCGTTCGCTTCCAGGAAGCAAATCGCGGGAGTGTAGCGCACGTCAACGCCGGGCCAAAAGTAGACGGGCGCCTGCTGTGCAACCGTCAATCGACGATGACCGTCGCGCCGCACCCGGCTCTCGATCTCGCGCAACAGACCGGTGGCGACGCCTTTTCTGCGCACGGACGGCTCAACGGCAAACAGGCGGATCGCGACTGACGGCTCCTGCGCGCCATCCCGAACACCCGCCAGCATCGCACCAACCAGTTGGTCGCCGTTCCACGCGGCGAGTTGCAAGGAGGGCTGATGCTCCGGCTCCTCCATTATGCGGGAGTGCAACAGGGG
>Ga0136611_10001547_pt1 | contig 16049 bp, 19 predicted proteins | sample AntDrymUQ2232306_2_FD_106645 | JGI IMG/M metagenome (GOLD analysis project Ga0136611, IMG submission 106645) | Polar desert sand microbial communities from Dry Valleys, Antarctica - metaG UQ223 (23.06) | ecosystem: Environmental > Terrestrial > Soil > Desert | place: Antarctica: Dry Valley...
GCCCGACGACGTCGTCGGGCTCTAGACCGCGCGCCGTGAAGGCGAACCTCAATCCGGGCGACAAGCCGGCCGACAACGGGGACACCGTGCACCCAGTCCTGAACGACGCGACGGTTTCACATCTGCGGGGCCTCCTCGAGATGCTGCGCCTGCTCCGCTCCGAGCGGGAGCCGTCCGTGCTCCTCGGCCGGATCGCCGAGATCCTCGGTGAGACGCTCGACTTCGGGGCGGTCGTCGTCAATCTCTACCGCCCCGCGTGGGACGACTTCGAAGTGGCGGCCGCGCATGGCAGCGCTGCAGTCCGGGAGCTGCTCATGGGCACCACGACCTCCACCGACTTCTGGAGCTCGATGCTCGACGCACGCTTCCAGCGCGGCGGCGTCTACTTCATCCCGCACGGTGAGCTCGACTGGGCAGGCTTCGACGTCGTCTACACCCCCGAGCTACCGATCGACGACAGCCCCGGCTCCTGGCACCCGGACGACGCGCTGATCGCTCCGATGCACGGAACCGACGGCTCCCTGCTCGGCATCCTCTCCGTCGACGAGCCGCTCTCCGGAGCCGTGCCGGACGAGGAGGATCTCCAGCTTCTGGCGGCAGTCGCAGACCACCTCGCGCTCGCGCTCGACGCTGCCCAGGCGAGCGCCGCCGCCGCTCGCGACCGCGCCTCGCTCGCGAGCCTGCTCGAAGTCTCGTCGCGCTTGACGAACCTGGAGACCGTCGACTCGCTGCTCGATGCGATCAGCCAGGGGATCGTGCGCTCGCTCGGGTTCGAGAAGGTCGTCGTCGCGATCGCGAGCGGAGCGGGAAACTTCGTGCCGCGCGGGTCGGCGGGCTGGGCACCCGGCGACCCCGGCCTGAACTTCGAGATCACGGTCTCCGACCTCGAGGCTGTCCTCGAGCCCTCCTTCGAACGCAACGGTTGCTACCTCCTCTCCCATTCGGAGGCGCACGAGCGCATCCGGGGGGTGAGCTCGAGCTACACATCGCAACGCAATGGGCGCGGCCCGCACGCGTGGAACCGCCATTGGCTGCTGATCCCGCTCCACGGCCGCACGGGCGAGGTCGTCGGCTTCATCTGGGCAGACGATCCCGAGGACTCGCTCCTCCCCTCCGACGAGCGGCTCCAGGCGCTCCGCACCTTTGCCAACCAGGCGAGCGCAGCGCTGGGCAGCGCCGAGGACTTCGAGACCGTGAACCGCCGCAACGGCGAGCTCGCGGCGCTGCATCGGACGACCCTCGGTCTGCTCGACCGGCTCGACGTCGACAACGTCCTCGAGACGATCGTCGACAATGCGCGCTCGCTCCTCGGGACGGCGCACGGCTACCTCTACCTCGTCGACGACGACACGGAGCAGCTGCGGATGCGCGTTCGCTTCGGCTTCTTCGAGAGGGCCACCGGTGTCGCGATGAAGCGCGGGGAGGGCCTCGCGGGCCGCGTCTGGGAGACGGGCCACTCGCTTGCGGTCGACGACTACATGGTCTGGGAAGGACACCTCGCGGAGTACGCCGAGCAGCAACCCCGTGCCGTCCTCGGCGTGCCGCTGCGGCTCGGAACCGAGGTCAGTGGCGTGCTCGGGCTCGCGTTCGAGGAGCCGGGGCGCACCTTCGGCCGGTCGGAGATCGCCCTGCTCGAGCGCTTCGCCCAGCTGGCCTCGCTCGCGCTCCAGAACGCGCGACTCTACGAGGAGGTGCAGCGAAGCGAGGAGATGTACCGCAGGGTGCTCGAGAACTCGAACGACTTGATCTCGCTGGTCGACCTGGACGGTCGCATCACCTACGCGAACGCCGCTCACGAGCGCGTCCTCGGGTACCGCGTCGACGAGCTGGTCGGGATGGAGGCGAGTGCGCTCGCCGATCCGGACGAGCCTGCCCTCGCCCTTGAAGGGACGCCGCCGCCGAATCCGACGCGGCGCCTCCGCCGCAGGGACGGAACCTGGGCGATCTTCGAAGGCAGCACCGTGCTTCTGCGCAACTCGGCCGGGGGCCCTGAGCTCACGCTCGTCTTCGCCCGCGACGTCAGCGAGCGCGAACGGGTCTCCGAGCAGCTCCGGCAGGCCCAGAAGATGGAATCTGTCGGACGTCTCGCAGGGGGGATCGCACACGACTTCAACAACCTCCTGACCGCGATCGGAGGCTACGCGGAGCTGAGTGTCCTCGATCTCGAGGCAGGCGAGACGACGGCGGTGCTCGAGAGCATCGAGCAGATCCGGCGCGCCTCAGGACGCGCCGCCGAGCTGACCTCGCAGCTGCTCGCGTTCAGCCGCAAGCAGGTGCTGCACCCACGGCCGCTCGACCTGAACGAGGTCGTCTCGGACATGGCGACGATGGTGGCCCGGATGCTCGGGGAGGACATCGTCCTCACCTCGGAGTTCGACCCCGGTCTCTGGACCGTGCTCGCAGACCCCACCCAGATCGAGCAGGTCGTGCTCAACCTTTCGATCAACGCACGCGACGCCATGCCGACAGGAGGAAGCCTGTCGATCCGCACCGCGAACCTCGAGCTCGACGCCGAGCAGACGCCGCCGCACCCCGAGCTCGCACCCGGCGCGTACGTCGCGCTGACAGTGCGCGACACCGGCACCGGGATGGAGCACGAGCTCGCCGAGCGCATCTTCGAGCCCTTCTTCACCACGAAGAACGTCGGCGAGGGGACCGGTCTCGGCCTCGCGACCGTCCATGGAATCGTCAGCCAGAGCGGCGGCACGGTCTGGGTCGAGTCCCGGCCCGGTCACGGCACGGCTTTCACGATCTGCCTCCCGCGCGCCGACGAGAGGGGATTGGCGGAACGCTGCTCGTCCGGGTCGGCGTGATGGGTGCGGCGAGGCAAGGACGCAGGGAGCGGCGATAGCCGAACCTATCGCCGCGACTGAGGACGCCGCATCGATGTGCCAGCGCGCCGAGACGGGCACAGCCGGTGTTTCGCCAATCCCTCCTAGCTGCGGTAGAGCGAGAGCCCGGCACCAACGGCGAGCAGGACGACGCCGACCGCTCGCGGCCACGAGAGCGCCACCCGCTCGAGCCCGAAGAGGCCGAAGCGATCGATCACGACGCCCATCGCCAGCTGGCCGGCGATCAGGATCCCGATCGTCGCGGTCGCGCCGATCCTGGGGGCGCAGACCGTGATCGCGAAGACGACGAGGACGCCCATCACCCCACCGGCCCAGAACCACCAGGGGGAGCGGGCCGCTTCGACGAAGCCCCCGAGGCTCTGCCGAAGCGCGAGCAGGAGCGTGGTCGCGATCAGCGTCGAGAAGGCGAGCGAGAACGCGAGCGCCTCGATCGAGCCGACGCGCTCGCCGAAGCGCCCCATCACCGCGACCTGGATCGAGCCCGCAAGACCTGCGACCAGCGCGAGCGTCGCCGCAGCAGCCGTTCCTCCCGACACAGGCGCAAGCTATACGCTCCCGCCGTCCCGAGCCGAAAGGAGCAGTCCCATGGTGCGTGCGGTGATCCAGTACGAGCGCGAGCCCGACCCGGAGCGCTACCAGCGCCACCTGGACGAGTTCGTAGCCCCGATCGAGTGCAAGGCCTTCCGCCACGGCAAGGCATTCGGAGCCGCTGTCGGCGAGCCCGCGTTCGCGTACGTCGCCGAGTTCGAGTGGGACGACAAGGACGCGTTCAAGGCGGCCGTCCGCTCCGAGGAGTTCGCCGCGAGCGGCAAGGACGCGATGGAGATGGGGATCCCCTTCACGGTCACCTTCGTGGAGCTCTCGTAGTGGCGGAGCCGAAGCAGCCGCTCCCGCTCTCACCCGAGGAGCTCGGCTTCGAGACGATCGTCTACGAGAAGGCCTATCCGCGGGCGACGGTGACGCTCAACCGGCCCGACGTCCTGAACGCCTTCGACTTCCAGATGCTGCGCGAGCTCGCGCGCGCGTTCGAGGACGCCTCCTGGGACGACGAGATCCGCGTCGTCGTCGTCACCGGTGCGGGCCGCGCGTTCTGCGTCGGCGCCAATCTCCGCACCTGGGACGAGGACCTGCTCGGGAACTCGAAGGCGTACTGGAAGTGGTTCGGGGCTTTCAAGGACATGCACGACCGCCTGCGCGAGATCGGCAAGCCGACGATCGCGCGGGTGCAAGGGATCGCGGTCGGGGGCGGCAACGAGCTCCAGATGGGTTGCGACCTGACCGTGATGGTGGAAGACGCGTTCATCCGCCACGTCGGCCTCGAGCACGGCTCCGTCCCCGCCGGCGGAGCGACCCAGTGGCTGCCGATCATGGTCGGCGATCGCCGCGCGCGCGAGATCATCCTGCTCTGCGAGGAGATTCCGGCGCCGAAGGCCGCGGAGTGGGGGCTGATCAACCGCGCCGTCCCGGCGGCCGAGCTCGACGCGGTCGTCGACGCCTGGGTCGAGAGCCTCGCGCGCAAGCTTCCCGAGACCACCCGCTACGCCAAGCAGCAGCTGAACTGGTGGCGCGACGTCTCCTGGCACGAGACGGTCGGACACGCGCGGGACTGGCTCGCGCTGTCGATGCTCGGCGACGAGGCCCAGGGCGCTGTCCGCGCCTTCCTCGACCGGACGAAGGATTAGGCTCGCGTCGTGCCCGAGGTGCTGACAACGCGGGAAGGCGCCGTCCTCACGATCACGCTGAACCGGCCGGAGGTGTTCAACGCCTTCAACGCCGCCTTACACGCCGCGCTCGCCGACGCGCTCGCCGAGGCGGCCGCACCCGACGTGCGAGCCGTCGTTTTGACGGGGGCGGGGAAGGGGTTCTGCGCGGGACAGGATCTGAAGGAGTTTCAGGAGATCACCGGCTCGATCCGCGAGCGGCTCGAGTCGACCTACCACCCGAACATCCGCGCGATTCGCGCGCTCGAGAAGCCGGTGATCGCCGCCGTCAACGGGCCGTGCGCCGGTGCGGGGCTCTCGCTCGCGTGTGCGTGCGACATCAGGATCGCCGCCGACGTCGCCACGTTCGTCCCCGGCTTCATCGGGATCGGCCTCGTCCCGGACTCCGGCGGCTCGTGGTTCATCCACCGTCTCCTCGGTTTCGCCCGTGCCTTCGAGTGGATGAGCTCGAATCGCCGGCTGACCGCTGCCGAGGCGCATGCGTGGGGGCTCGTCTCCGAGGTGAGCGAGGACGTCGCCGTTCGCGCGGCGGAGTTGGCCGCGACCTACGCGACGCTGCCGACGCGCGGAGTTGGGATGACGAAGCGCCTCTTCGAGCATGCGGCCACCGCCTCACTCGACGAGCAACTCGAGCTCGAGGCCGAGCTGCAGGGCGCCGCCACGCAGACCGCCGACTTCGCCGAGGGCGTCGCCGCCTTCCTCGAGAAGCGCCCGCCCAGCTTCAGCGGCGCGTAGTCAGCGAGCCCGCTGGGCTCCGGATCCGGAGCGAAGCGACCTTTCAAGGGGACGTCCTAATGAAGTTGGCCCCGGCGGTGGCGAGACCGCCAGGGCCGCCGCGCAGTTTACGGCGTGCGGAGCGCTGCGAGGATCTCGTCGGCCTCAGGGAAGCGGCCGCTCTCCTGCTTCGAGAAGACGACCTCCCCCTCCGAGAGCACGTCGAACTGGCTGTTCGCGCCCTCGGCGATCGAGGCGTCGAACCCGTTCTCGTTCAACTCGGCCGCGAGACTCGCGGCCCGGACGTCATAGCTGCTTCAGGTCGGGCAGTAATGGATCTCGACGGCCATGAGCCAATTCTACCGGGGCGCACCCGGCTTGCCGCACGAGTCCAGTCCCAGCTCGTTCGCCGCCCGGCGGGCCTGAGCGGCGGCCCGTGCTCCCGCTGTGGCCGCTGCCTGCGCGGCCGTCTGGTCGCCGCGCCCCGCGGCACTGGTCAGGTCGGCCAGCGAGCGAACGATCGCGCCAGAGGCGTTGACGAGCAACTCGTGCGACTTCTCGAGCTCGGAGGGTGGCTCGAGCTCGCTCAGCGCGACCGCTTCGCGCGACCGAACCTCGCCCACGGCCTCGCTGTAGGCGGCGACGGACTCGGCGGAGTCTGCGGGCGGCGTCACCGCTGCGGCGTCGCGGGTCGCGGTCGCGCAGATGTCGTTCGCCTCGTCGCGATAGCCCTCGATCGAAGGGCCACCGTCCCCGCCGCAGCCGGCGAACGCGACCAGCAGGAGCAGCAGAAGGGTGGCGCGCATCGAGGCCAACGCTACCCGGCTCAGATCGTCTTGAACGGATCAACCCGGTCGATCCAGCCGCGCTCAAACGCTCTCAGGCCTTTGGAGTCAGCTGAGGTCGCGCTGTATCGACTCGGGTGGGTGCAAATTCGGTCAGTGCGCGCGCTGAGCCGCGGCTTCGAGCGCGAACGGATCCATCGCTCTAGTGTGCGCGAGCGACCATGAAGATCATCGCCGTAACGTCCCTTGTTTTCGCGATCCTTCTCACAGCGCTCACCATCAATGAGTCTTCGAGCGGATCAGCTGATGCGGTCCTCGTCCTGGTTGGGCCCCTGCTCGTTCTATGGCTCGTTTTCATTGTGACGGCAGCACTTGCGGTGCTTGGCGCGGCTCGGCGACGCTCGCGCCGCGGTGCGCGGCGCCCTAGATCGTCTTGAACTGCTCGAACGGCTGCCGGCAGGCGTCGCAGTAGCGCACGGAACGGCACGGGGTCGGCCCGAAGATGTTCTCGAGCCGCGTCTCCGTCGAGCTGCAGTAGGGGCAGCGGAACGCCTTCGACTGGAGCTGAACGAGGGTCGTCGGCCCGGCGGCTCGCGGAGTGGGCGGAGCGAAGCCGGCTTCACGGAGCTTCTCGCGGCCGGCGGGGGTGATCCGGTCGGTCGACCAGGAGTCGTCCATGACGACGTCGACCTCGGGGCGGCCGCCGATCGCCTCGACCGCGCGCTCGAGCTCGCGCTTCATCACCTCGAGCGCCGGGCAGCCCATGAACGTGGGCGTGAACGCGATCCGGACGCGGTCACCGTCGACAGACACGTCCTTGACGACGCCGAGGTCGACGAGCGAGATCACCGGAATCTCCGGATCGGGAATGTCCGCGAGCGCCTCCCACACCGCCTCTGCGGTCACCACGCTCTTCATCACCATTGGGTCATCACCATTGGGCACCGACCGGAGCCGAGCGGCGCACCATCGTCATCTCGTCCCACAGCTCGGCGAACTCCGCGCCCGGCGCGGTGCGCTCCACCGCCTCGACCTCCGGCCGGCCGATCCGCTCGGCAAGCCGTGGGCGAAGCGGCGGGTCGAGCACCCCGAGCGCGTACGGCCAGAGCTCGTCGACCGCGCCGCGAACGCGCTCCTCCGCGCCCAGCCGCTCGAGCCACATCTCCGCGTGGAGGCGGTGGTAGACCTCTTCGCGCTCGATCTTGCCCGCGAGCCCCGCGAGCTCGACGTCGTCGCTTTCCTTCAGGTGGGCGATCCGGATCGCGTCCGCGGTTTCGTAGAGGACGTGCCGGGCGATCGTCCGCGCCCAGTCCGGGACGAGGCGTAGCTGGACGAGCGGCGAGCAGCGGTACTCCTCGGGGGCGCGGTCGAAGGCGAGCGCGTCGGCGTCCGTGCCCAGATCGCGTGCCGCGAGCTCGTAGAGCGCGCGGGCGTGCCCGATCTCGTTCTGCGCGATCGACGAGAAGGCGACATCCTCCTCGAGGAACGGCGCGATCCCCGTCCACTCCGAGTCGCGCCAGCCGAGGATCAGCTCGTCGTCGGCCAGCTCGAGGAGGAGCTCAGCTCTCGAGTGTTCCGGCACGCTGTTCCTCCCGCTCCGAGGCCGGCAAGGCCGGCATCTCCGCTCTTGCGCGCTCCGTCGAGCCTACGCGCTCCCGAGCCTCCTTCAGCCGTGCCTTGATCGAGTAGCCGTCGACGCGGCGGTACTTGAGGTCGAACTCGTCCGGGAACTCCTCGATCGTCATGATCTCGGCGCGCGGGACGACCCAGAGCGCGATCGACTCCTGCCGCCGGGCGTAGAACTCGCGCGCATAGGCGTCCGCAAAGGCCTTGTCTGGCGCGTGGAAGGAGCCGCCGTGCACGAACGGCTGACCCTTCCGCTCCTGCCGAAAGACCTCCCAGATCACTCAGGCCGCCTCGGGCAGCATCGCCTTCGAGACCCAGTCGACCTCGGCCCGCGAGAGCGCGCGGAAGGCGAGCCGCTCCTGCGAGGCCGGGCCGTGGCCCGTGACGACAGCCGTCAGCTTCTCCCAGTCCGGCTCCGTGTACTCCCACACCCCGTCCTCGTTCTTGCGCAGGTTCGGATCCGGGATCTCGAGCCCGAGCTCGAGGATCTGCGGGACGTAGCCGTCGAGGAACTGTTGCCGCGCGTCCTCGTTGCCCTGGCTCTTGATCCGCCAGTGCACCATCGGATCCTCCGCAGCAGGGATCGGCGTCCCGTGGAAGTGCATCAGCGGCTCCCACCAGCGGGTCAGCGCCTCCTGGACGAGCTCGAACTGCTCCGGGGTGCCCGTGACCATGGCGAGGATCGTGTCGCGGCCGTGGAGGATGTGGAACGACTCCTCCCAGCAGACCTTCTTCATCACCCGCGCGTAGGGCGCGTACGAGCACTTGAGGAGCGCCTTCTGGCTGATGATCGCGGCGGCGTCGACGAGCCAGGCGATCACGCCCACGTCGCCCCAGCTCTTCGTCGGGTAATGGAAGACGTTGTGGAACTTCGACTTGCCCGAGATCAGGTCGTCGAGGCACTGCGCGCGCGGCTTGCCGAGGTCTTCGACGACCCGGTAGATCAGCTGGCAGTGACCGACCTCGTCCTGGATCTTCGCGGTCAGCGCGAGCTTCCGCTGCAGCGTCGGCGCGCGGAGAATCCAGTCGCGCTCGGGGAGGACGCCCATCAGCTCCGAGTTGCCGTGCATCTCGATGAACTTGATCAGTCGTTTCCGGTACTCGTCGGGCATCCAGTCGTCGGTCTCGACCTGCCCTCCGGCCTGGACGAACTCGAGGAACTCGGCGGTGCGCGCGTCGGACATCGGGCCTCCCTACCTAACGGTCGTTAGCATCAGTGTATCCCCACCCGTCGACACGAGCTAACCAGGCAGGCAGCACGCCTTTTCGCCCAGAAGGGCTACCACGGCACGTCCATGGGCGACCTCGCCGAGGCGATGGGAGTACAGAAGGGCTCGCTCTACTCGCTGACCGAGTCCAAGCACGAGCTCCTCTATTCGACGATGCGCGAGGGAGCGACCGCCTTTCACGCCGGCCTGGACGGGATCCCCGAGCGCGCGCCTGCCGGCGAGAAGATCCGGCTCGCCCTGCGCGCGCATCTGCGCGTCGTCGCCGAGCAGCTCGACGTCGCCACCGTCTTCATCCGCGAGTGGCGGTACCTCGAGGGCGAGCGGCGTGCCGAGATCGTGGCCGAGCGGCGGCGCTACGAGGAGCGGCTGCGCGCGTTCTTCCGCGAGGGCCGGGACCGGGGTGAGCTTCGCAGCGACCTTGACGACGCCGCAGCCGCGCTGCTGGCCCTCTCGGCAGCGAACTGGGCCTACACCTGGCTTCGTCCCGGCGCCGACACGGACGAGCTCGCCGACCGATTCACGGATCTGCTCGTGGACGGGATTCGGGGATACTCGACCCGATGACCCAGGCGATCCTCCTCCTGCTCCGCCGGGTTCTCGTTGCCACCCTCGTCGGGCTCGCGGTCGCGGTGGTGATCGGGTACGCCGTCGACCAGGAGCTCGCAGGCGCCTTCCAGATCGCGGTCTGGTCGATCGGCTGTCTCTACGTCCTCCTCGGTGCGACCGGCAACTCGCCGTCGATGGATCGCGCGATCGGCCAAGAGGCCAGGATGATCGTCGGTCCGTTGATGGGACGGCCGGACGAGTCCTACACCGGGCCGAAGGTCTCGACCTCTGCCGTGTTCGTCTTCGCCGGGCTCCTCCTCTTCGCGCTCGGCATCGCGCTGGAGCTCTGATGCGCATCGCAGCGTGTCTCGGGGCCCTCACGTGGGGATGGGCGGCGCTCGTCGCACTCCTCGACCGCTGGGCGCGACTCGACGTCCGCGACGTGGAGCCCGAGCCGAACGGCCCGCTCGTCAGCGTGATCGTCCCGGCGCGCGACGAGGAGCGGGGGATCGAGCGGGCGGTCGCCTCACTCGTCGCTCAGGACTACGGGCCGACCGAGGTGATCGTCGTCGACGACGAGTCGTCCGACCGGACGGCCGAGCGGGCGGCGGCGGCCGGAGCGCGGGTGCTCGCCGGCGAGCCGTTGCCGCCGGGCTGGGTCGGCAAGTCCTGGGCCTGCCATCAGGGATTCCGCGCCGCGCAGGGCGAGTGGCTCCTCTTCACGGACGCGGACGTCTTCCATGCGCCCGAGGCGCTCGGCCGCGCGCTCGCCCTCGCGCGTCGGGAGGGTCGCGGCGGCTTGACCGTCCTCTGTCGGCTCGATTCTGGGTCCCTGACCGAGCGGATCGTCCAGCCTGCCGCCGTCGTCCTGATCCGCTCGTTCGTCGCCCCGGGCTTCCTGATTCGCTCGCCGCGCACCAAGGTCGCGCTCGCCGCGGGCGGGTTCATCCTGATCGAGCGAGCGCTCTACGAGCGGATCGGAGGGCACGAGGCGATCCGCGACCGGCTGATCGACGACCAGGCGCTCGCGCAGGCGGTCAAGGCGGGCGGTGGCCTGCTCGTGCCCGCGTTCGCGGGTGAGCTCGTCCACGTGCGGATGTACGAAGGGGCGGGTGAGCTCTGGCGGGGCTGGCGCAAGAACACCTCGGTCGGTTTGGCGCGAGGCTCGGCCGGGCTCGCCGCGGCGGGAGCCGTGGGTGGTGCGGTCGCGTCGGTCGCCCCGCTCGTGGCGCTGGCGCGGGGGCCGCGTCTCCTCGGCCTGGCCGGCGTCGTTGCGCAACTGCTCGCCCGAGCGGACGTCGATCCGATCGCGCCCTCGCCCCGACGCTACTGGGCGACGCTCCCGCTCGGCGCGCTCTTCCTCTCGCTTCTCTCGCTCCGCTCCTCACTCGATCGTCTCCGCGGCGGCGTCGAGTGGCGCGGGCGCCGTTACGCCTGACACGATCCCGGCGTGGCGACCACGCTCATCGTCAACCCGTTCGCGACGCGAGTCACCGACGAGCTCGTGGACGTGGTCGCGCACCTGCTCGGGGCAGCGCAGGTTCTGCGGACGGAGCGGGCCGGCCACGCCACAGAACTCGCCCGGGAGGCGGACACGGACGCGATCGTCGTCTTCTCCGGGGACGGCGGCTTCAACGAGGTTCTGAACGGAGCCCGCGCCGGGGTCGCGCTCGGCTTCGTCCCCGGGGGTGGTACGAGCGTGCTCCCGCGCGCGCTCGGGCTTCCACGGGAGGCGCTCGCCGCGGCGCGCGCGATCGCAGCGGGTCGGACGCGACGGATCTCGCTCGGCCAGGCCAACGGGCGTCGCTTCGGGTTCAGCGCCGGGATCGGACTCGACGCCGAGCTCGTCCGGCGGATGGACGAACGCGGGCGCGATGCGGAGGGTCGTCGGCCGGGGGATCTCGTCTTCGCCTGGACGGCGCTGCGCACGCTTGCGGCGCATCGGCTTCGGTTCGACGACCAGCTCGAGATCGAAGGTGAGGGCCGCGCCGCCTTCGCCCTGATCGCGAACTCCGATCCCTACAGTTACGCCGGCCCCCTGCCACTCCGGCTGCCCCGAGGCGCCCACTTCGAGGGCGGCCTCGACCTGCTCGCCCCGAGAACCCTCCGCGCCCGACATCTCCCGGGGGCCGGCCGCTATCTCCTCACGGGGCGCACGCGGATCCCGCTCCTGACGCTTCACGACCGGGACCGAATCGTGATCCGGGCGGACGTCCCCCTGCCCCTTCAGGTCGACGGTGAGGATCTCGGTGACGTGACGGAGGTCGTGCTCGAGGCCGAGCGCGATGCCGTCGACGTCCTCGTCTGACCAACGCGCGGCGACCACGTCTCAGCGGGTGTGCGGCGCTCCCTGATCCTGCCTCTTTGCCTCCTCTCGGGCTGCGGCGGTGGCTCCGACGGCCCGGCGAAGGTCGAGCCGCTCGACGAGGAGACCGTCGCAATCTTCAGCTTCGATCGCGAGGCCGCGCTCGCCGCGACCGAGGGCGAGACGGCGACCGGCAAGGGGGTCGTGCTCAAGGGAATCTCGTACGCCAGCCCCGGTGGCGGGCGGGTGTCCGGGATCGTCGCGCGACCGGAGACGCCCGTGGCCAAGCCCGCCGGCGTGCTCTTCATGCACGGCTCGGGTGGGAGCCGCGCCGACTTCCTCGACGAGGCGACCGACGTCGCCGCGCGCGGGGCGGTCGCGGTCACGATCGACTCCGCTTTCACCCGCTCGACGAGAGCGGACGTTCGTGCCGGGACCGAGAGCTTCGAGACGACGCGGAAGTTGATGGTGCAGACCGTGCAGGACCTCGAGCGCGGGCTCGACCTGCTGGTGCGCCGCTACGGAGCCGATCCCGAGCGTCTCGCGATCGTCGGTTACAGCATGGGCGTCCAGTCCGCCGCGCTCACGGCCGCGCTCGACGCTCGGGTGCGGGCACTCGTCGTGATGGCCGGACGGGCCTACCCTTCCGGCCGCTCGGGGGATCCGGAAGTCGAGCGCGTCTTCGGCCCGCTCGACACGGTCCGCTACATCGACAACGTCGCCCCGGCGGCGATCTTCTTCCAGGGCGGCAGCCGCGACACGGTGATCCCGCGCGCGGAGATGGAAGCGCTCTTCGCCGCGGCGAGCGAGCCGAAGGAGATCCGCTGGTACCCGACCGGCCACGAGCTCCTGAACACGAAGCCCGACCCGCTGGCCTGGCTCAGGCGTCAGCTCGCGCTGAAATAGACTTCCGCCGCGATGGCGAGCACTCTTCCTGTTGAGCACGAGCTCCGGCGTGTGATCGGCGACGGCGCTGCCGTCCCGGACGGAGAGGTGGACGGCCTCGGCGAGGACGACTACCTCGCGCTCTACCGCTCACTCGTCCTCCTCCGTACCTACGACGAGCGCTCCGTGATCTATCACCGTCAGGGCCGGATCGGCACGTACGCGATCTACTGGGGACACGAGGCGATGCAGGTCGGCTCGTTCCACGCGCTCGGGGACGAAGACTGGATCTTCCCCAGCTACCGCGAGTCGGCGATCGGGCTCCTGCGCGGGATGCCGCCGGAGACGATCCTCTCCTGGTGGCGCGGGCACCCGGCGGGCTGGTGGAACCCGGCCGACTACAACCTCGCGTCGATCTGCGTCCCGATCGCGACGCACGTGCCTCATGCCGTCGGGCTCGCCTGGGGCAAGCGGCTGAAGGGCGAGGATGCCTGCGCGATCGCGTACTTCGGCGACGGAGCCACCTCCGAGGGCGCGTTCCACGAGGGCGCGAACTTCGCGGCGGTGATGCGCGCCCCGGTGATCCTCTTCTGCAACAACAACGGCTGGGCGATCTCGACGCCGGTGTCTGCGCAGACGCGCGCGCAGGCGCTCGCGGACAAGGCGGTCGGCTACGGGATCCCGAGTGCGCGGGTGGACGGCGGCGACGTGCTCGCCGTCTTCGAGGCCACGCGCGAGGCCGTCGCGCGCGGCCGCGCCGGCGAGGGACCGACGTTCATCGAGGCGGTCACCTACCGCGCGGCACCACACGCGACCGCCGACGATCCGAGCGCCTATATCGACGCCGAGTTGGTTGCCGAGGCGCGCGCGAACGAGTGTCTCGGCCGCTACGAGGGCTTCCTCCGCCGCCAGGGGCTGCTCGACGACACGCTCGAGCAGGAGATCAAGGGCTCTGCGGCCGACCTGATGCGGGCCGGGATCGCGGCCGCCGAGGCGCAGCCCGCGCCCGATCCGGGCCTGCTCTTCGAGCACGCGCTCGTCGATCCGCCCGCGTCCTTCCAGACCGATCTCTCCGAGCTGCGCAGGATCATCGGTGGCTGAGCGGTTCCTCGTCGAGGCGGTCAACGACGCCCTCCACGTCGAGATGGAGCGCGACGACGCGGTGCTCGTCCTCGGCGAGGACGTAGGGCGGGCCGGCGGTGTTTTCCGCGCGACCGCGGGCCTCCTCGATCGGTTCGGTCCCGACCGCTGCGTGGACACGCCTCTCGCGGAGGCCGGGATCCTCGGCTCCGCGGTCGGCCTCTGCATGGCCGGCTTCCGCCCGGTCTGCGAGATGCAGTACGACGCGTTCTCCTACCCCTGCCTCGACCAGCTGATCACCCACGTCGGGCGCTACCGCTGGCGGACGGGCGGGAAGATGACCTTCCCGCTGACGATCCGGATGCCCTACGGCGGCGGCGTGCGCGCGCCCGAGCTGCACGACGACTCGCCCGAGACCTACTACGTGCACACGCCCGGGATCAAGGTTGCGATCCCAGCGACCGCGGCCGACGCGAAGGGCTTGCTCGCCGCGGCGATCCGCGATCCCGATCCCGTCGTGATCCTCGAGCCGAAGCTCGTCTACCGGACGGAGCGGAGCGAGGTTCCGGAGGGCGAGCACGTCGTCCCCCTGGGCAAGGCGAGGCTCGTGCGTGAAGGCGCCGACCTCACCCTCGTCGGGTATGGTGCGATGGTCTCGGTGTGCGAGCGTGCCGCCGACGAGCTCGACGCCTCGGTGGAGGTGCTCGACCTGCGCAGCCTGAAGCCGCTCGACGAGGAGGCGCTGCTCGCCTCTGTCCGCAAGACCGGCCGGGTCGTCCTCGTTCAGGAGGCGCCGCGGACGTGTGGCTATGCCGCCGAGCTGGCGGCGATCCTGGCGGAGAAGGCGCTGCTCGACCTGCAAGGGCCCGTGCTCCGCGTCACCGGGTACGACGTTCCCTACCCGTACTGGTCGATCGAGGACGCGTACATGCCGTCGGTCGCCCGCGTGGTCGATGCGGCGCGGCGCCTGCTCGAGTTCTGAGATGCGCGCCGAGCCGCCGTACGCGATCCGGACCCAGCGGTTGCTCATCCGTTGTTGGGAGCCCACCGACGTCGAGGGGATCCGGGACGCGATCGGCTCGAGCCTCGAGCACTTGCGCCCCTGGATGCCCTGGGCCGCGGAGGAGCCGAGGTCGGTCGAAGACCAGGTTGCCCTGCTGCGCACGTTCCGGGGGCACTTCGACCTCGGCCAGGACTACGTCTACGGCATCTTCACGCCTGACGGCTCGAAGGTCGTCGGTGGAACGGGGCTGCACACGCGCGTCGGCGACGGCGCCCTGGAGATCGGCTACTGGATCCGCGCCAGCCGGATCGGCGAAGGGTTTGCGACCGAGGTCTCCGCCGCCTTGACGAGGATCGCGCTCGAGCACTGCGGCGTCGACCGCGTCGAGATTCGCATCGATCCCGAGAACGAGCGCAGCGCCGCGATTCCCCGCAAGCTCGGGTATGTCGAGGAGGCTCGATTGCGACGGCGCCTGCCGCCGCGCACCGACGGGGTGCCGCGCGACGCGGTCGTCTTCACGCTGTTCGGCGACACGTTCGCGGGATCGCCGTCGGCGACCGCGGCGATCGAGGCGTTCGATGCGGTGGGTAACCGGGTGCTGTGAGCGAGCGGCTCCGGCTCTGGCTCGAGCGCGGCGAACGCGGGTTCAGGCTCCGCGACGCGGCGAGCGGTGAGCCGGTGCCCTGGGAGGACGAGCGAATCCGCGTCGTCGCGGTCGCCGGCGTCTCCTACCGGGCGCGCTCGACGACCTCTCCTTCGACCCCGGCCGCAGGCTCGCGCTCGTGTCCGAGCCGGAGAACGAGCACGACCCGAACGCCGTCGCGATCTGGAACGCCGACCGGACGCTCCAGCTCGGCTACGTACCGGCGGCGATCGCCCCGGAGCTCGGCGGCGACGAGCAGGCGGTCTCGCTCTGGCGCGTCGAGAGCGGGCTGCAGGTGCTGCTCGCTCCCGCGGACGCGTGGCTCGGCCTGCCCCGAGAGCCCTTGAGCTAGGGTCTGCCGCCGTGGCCTACGAGTTCAAGCTGCCGGATCTGGGCGAGGGCCTGACCGAGGGCGAGATCGCCCGCTGGCTCGTGACCGAGGGCCAGGAGATCGCCGAGGACGACCCGCTCGTCGAGATCCAGACCGACAAGACGACCGTCGAGATCCCCTCGCCGGCCGCGGGCACGGTCGCGCAGATCCTCGTCGCCGAAGGCGCGGTCGTCCCGGTCGGCACCGTCCTCGTCGTGATCGGGAGCGACGGCGACCCCGCCCTGGCTGCCCCGGCCGCCGTCGCCGTCGCTCCCGATCACGACGAGGAC
>Ga0136611_10001548_pt1 | contig 16047 bp, 14 predicted proteins | sample AntDrymUQ2232306_2_FD_106645 | JGI IMG/M metagenome (GOLD analysis project Ga0136611, IMG submission 106645) | Polar desert sand microbial communities from Dry Valleys, Antarctica - metaG UQ223 (23.06) | ecosystem: Environmental > Terrestrial > Soil > Desert | place: Antarctica: Dry Valley...
ACACTGGAAGAGCGTCGGGAGCGGATAGGACAGCAGATCGCCATCTTCTGGATCATGGCGTCTGTCACTGCCAAGTACCGCCTGCGCGGCTGGGACGTGAGCGTGCACTCAATGCTAGATGCGTTACACGGCCAGGTTGCCACCGTACGCCGCTTGATCGATGGCACGCCGCCGCGCTTTCGACGCTACGCTCCCGATATCCCCCTCGCCACCACATCCGGCACCCAGGCCGCGGCCATTCGCGCCGTCTGCGCTCAAATGGAGTCGCTCGCCCCCGGCGTCGCCCGCCTCGGCGTCATCGTCCCAGACAACCCACGCACCCTGGTCGAGCAGTGGTTGGGCAAGCCAATCGCTCCGGCGGCTGCTGGGTCACCTCATCACGTCGTCGCACGATAGTGCCCCCTATGGCAGACGTCGCGCGGAGTCGGCTACACGTTGGTGGCGGGCGGGTGCCAGCCTGCGTCGATCCAGAAAGATCGCGCTTCCATCAGTTCCGCGCGATTGAGCTGCAACGCCGCCTCGGTGGCTCGAACAGTCGCCGTCAGACCCACGATGCGCCGCCCACCATCCACCCAGGCAAAGTGCTCGGCCCACCGCTCACGCCGCGGGTTGAACAGTGGCACCATAGTGCCGCTGATCGGGTCGCGCGCCGCCACCCGCGCCTGCTTAAACCCGTTGCACGGTTGGTAGCTCGGCCAAAGGTTCTCTTCATCCTCGATCCCGCCGCGGACGCGGGGCATCAGATGGTCCAGAATGAGCCGCACGCCCATCAGGCGCTGACTGCTTTGGCAATAGCCACAGCGATGGCCGGCCTGCACGAGCAGGCGCTCGTAGCGACCTACTGGTCCCTCCGGGCGCTTCAACCGCCGGCAACGAGCCGGCTGACATCCTCGCCGCGCTGCCGCAACACAGCCAGCGCCTTGGCCCGAAGGAGCACTGCCCGGTCGTGCTGGCCGATCAGCGCCTGCGCCGCGGCCTCCTCAGCCGCCGACAGGCCATCGCGTTGCCGCTTCTCGTTCAACGCAGTCAGCACGAGCACCTCCTCGGTCTCTGCTCCGCGCTTGATGAGCTGCCATAGGGTGAGCGTTTCGAGCGTCTCCAAGGCGGCCAGCACCACCTGCCGCGCGGCGGCTGTGCTTGTCTCGGTCGTGAGCGCCTCCTGCATCGCCTGCAAGACGGCTTCCTCCACACTCCGTTGGGCGCGTTCGGCCTGCCGGCGAAATGGGTCATAGGTTTCAGACGGCACCCTGACCGTCATCGTGCGCGGGGTGGACATGCTCACGGTGAAGACACTTCCTACCTATTCTAGTATCGTTCCATCACTTCCCTGTGACCGTATTGCGCAGCGTCCCCAGGCCGTCAATCTCCACCTCCACCACGTCACCTTCCTTGAGGAAGCGGCCCGATGCGCTGCCCACGCCCGCCGGTGTACCGGTGGCTATCACGTCACCCGGCTCCAGCGTCATCAACGAGCTGCACCAGGCTATCGTCCGCACAATCGAGTGAATCATCTCGCCGGTAGACGTGCGCTGGCGCTCTTCGCCGTTCACTCGCGTCACCAGCGTCAGCGCCATCGGGTCCGGTACCTCGTCCGCCGTCACCAGCCACGGCCCAATTGGATTGAACGTGTCACACCACTTGCCAATCAACCAGTCAAAGAACTTTGCCCGCGCCGCCAACTCCGGCGGACGCTCAAAGCCAGGGTCCAGCTTGCGACCCGAGACATCATTCAGGCACAGGTACCCCGCCACGTAGGAGAGCGCATCCGCCTCCGGCACGCGGGAGCATGTGCGCCCAATCACCACGCCCAGCTCCCCTTCATAGTCCACCGCCACAATCGGCGGCCCCGGCAGCCGGATCGCCTCATCCGGGCCAATCACCGAGGTCACCGGCTTGCAGAACACCTCCGGCAGCGGTGAATCGGCCAACACCGACCCTCCCTCGTTGCGGTGCGCCCGATAGTTGCCCGCCAGCGCCAGCACTTTCCCCGGACGCAAGATAGGCGCGCGCAGCCGCACATCTGCCAGCGCCAGCACGCGGTCGCCTCGCCCGGCCGCCGCCTCTGCCTCGCGCAGGCCACGCTCGCCCGCAGTCAGAAGCGCCACCATATCCGGCGCCACGTCGATCACGCGATCGCCCGAGAGCACACCCACACGCGGCTCCTCGCCGCCCCCTTTACCCGCCTGATATGTCACCAGCTTCATTGCGCTTGCCCCTTTTTTAAGTATGGATTGAGTGTGTCGTCTGAACGGTGGCCCCAGCGGTCGCTCGAGTGGAAGACGCCACTGCCGGAAACCGCCGCCGCAGATTGCTCTCGCCCGCCTCTTCTACATGATCCCGCGCCTCAGCCGCCGCTCCCGCGACATCCTTTGAAAACAGCAGCTCAAGCAACCGCCGGTGGCGCGCAACCCAGTCTGTTACCTCAGGCACTGAAAGCCGCGGCGGTTCTTCCACCCAGGTTGACTGCAGCAGCCACTCCGCGGGCGCAAGCATCGCCCATGACCGCTCCAACAGCGCGTTGCCGGCCAATCGCATCATCATGTCGTGAAAGCTCGCGTTGCACCGCCACACCATCCGTGTGTCACCCGCCAGCCCAGCCCGCTCTCCCTCTTCAATAAGCCGCGACATCTCCCGCCGCGCGTCCTGCATCTGCTGAATCTCCTGCGCCCTCCCGCCCTGGTCACCCTGGTGTCCCTGCGTCGGATCTCCGTTTGACCAACGCAGCGCCACCCGGTACGCCGCAAAGCTCTCCAGCATGGCGCGGAAGGTGAAGACCTCCTGTGTTTCGGCCGCGCCAAACGTACGTACATAGAAGCCGCGCCGCGGCCGGTGCTCAAGCCAGCCCTGATCTGCCAGCCGGAATAACGATTCCCGCACCGGCGAAAGGCTCACATCCAGCGCTCGCGCCAGCAACGTCTCGTGGACCCGGTCTCCCTGACCCAGCTTGCCCGAGCGCACCGCTTCCAGCACATGATCCGTCACCGAGTGGCGGAGCGCCCGGTCATGGACCGGAGCGGTCTCCGCAATGAAGTCCCGTGACGTCATTACTCCGTCACTTCATCAGCTTGACGTCTTCGTCCAGCAGTACCTGCGCCTCACGCTGGATCTTGGACAGGCCGTCCTTGATGCCAATCTCGTTCTTCATGATCGCTGCCACGCCATCATTGGCCGCCTTCGTGATGGCGGCGTAGGACGGCAGCGGCGGCCAGCGGTACCCGTTGGGCGCCAGATCAATGAAGCCCTTCAACTCGGGATCGGTCTTGAGGTAGTCCTGCAACTCCTTGGACTCCAACGCCGCCTTGCTCACCGGCAAAGACGTGGCCTTGATGCACATGATGGCCTGCGCGTGTACCGCGTTCATCCACTTGGCCGTCAACGCGGCAGCATGCCGCCTCTCCGTTGACACTTCCTTGAATACGGCGATGTTGTGCCCGCCGTTCGGCGCGTGGATCTCTTTCTTGGTCGGATGGACCGGCGCATGCACCACGCCAAACGCCGGCGCCGTGCGCTGGCGCAGCGTCGGGATGCGATACGGGCCTTGGTTCTCATACGCCACGTCGTTCTTAGCTTCCTGGTAGAAGTTGTTCCGGCCGTCCGCCGGCATGATGTTGTTCTTGATTAGCCCCTGGAAGAACTCCATCACTTGCTGCATCTCAGGCGTATCAAGCTGCATCTTGCGGTTGTCCTTGCTCATAGGACGCGATCCCGCCGTGCCAAGGTACACATTCCAGGCAGTCCACGCGATGTTCGCCCCCCAGCGGTCGGGTGGCCGGGTCATCTTGGCGGCGGAGGTCTTGAAGTCGTCCCACGTCCAGCCCTTCTGCGGTACCGCCACGTTGTTCTGGGAGAGGATGCCCAAGTTGTAAATCATCCCCTGGTTGTTGGTGTAGCCCGGCAGGCCCACCAGCTTGCCGGCCCACTGGCTGCTCTCCAGCATGGCCGGGAACATGTCCGCCCGCTGCTTGCCCCAGTCCTTCTCGCTCTTGAGCTCGTCGTCCACGTCAATCGTCGCGCCGGAGATGTAAAGCCCAGGCGTATCGTAGTATGCGAAGTACGCCAGGTCCGGCGGCGTGCCGCCTGCCGCCAGCGCCTTGATCTTGTCCAATGTGATGGACGCCACCGCCTCGGTCAGATTGACCGTGATCTGGTTTGGGTTGGTGCTGGTGAACTCCTTGAGCAAGGACAGCCGCGCCTCTCCTTCTGGATGCGTCTCCGGCAGGTTCGACATGTACGTCACCGTCACCGGCCCCGTGGTCTTGGCCGGTGCACTGGCCGGTGCCCCACCGCACGCGCTCGCCAGCAACGCCGCCGCCGATCCACCACCGGTGGTCGCCATGAAGCGCCTGCGGCTCACTATTCCTGTGTACCTGGTCATGCTCTGTAGCTCCTTCTGTTGGCTTGAAGCCCCCACTACGGTGCCGGCTTGACTGTGCCCTACATAGTCTCCCACGTCATCAGCACTCCTATCCCTGACGATTCCTCTAGCGTGTGGCGACCGTCTGCGTCTGGCCCGTGCCAGCGGCACGCACCGCGGCCTCCACCACATCCAGCGTGTGAACCAGGTCTTCAATCGGACACGGCGCCGGCCGGTGCTCACGGCCAGCCAGCAAAAAGTCACGCACGAATTCCCCGCCGTGCTGACCGGCGTAGCCCTCCCAGGATGGCAGCTCAAACCGGCGCTCCTCGGGCGCCGCCGTGGCGTGCCCCGCCGCCGTGCTGAACAGCGTGTAGCTCGATCCTGCGGATGCCGGCCAGGTCACCCACCCCTCATACCCGCGGAACGCCAGCGCGTTGTCATACGCCCCGCCAACGTACCCCGCTTTGCTCCCTGGCGTCAGCGGCAGCAAGTACCCCGCGTGCAGCGTTCCCAGCGTGCCATCCGCGTACTCCAGCGCCACGCACGCCGTGTCCTCCACCTCAATCCGCTCCGGATTGCGGTTGCCAACTAGCGCCGTCACGCGCGCCACCCGCTGGCCTAATAAGAAGGAAAGCATGTCTAGCCAGTGAATGGCCAGCCAGGAAAGGATGCCACTCACGCCCGCCGTCTCCTGCTTGAACAGCCAGTGCTGCGGATCGCGATACCGCACCTGGGTGGTCACCATGCGCGCCTCCACCGCCAGCACCTTCCCTATCGCCCCTTCCCTCAGCAACCGGAACAGATCACGTCCCACCGGGTGATAGCGCCACGGCAAGACCGTGCCCAGCGTGACGCCCCTATCCCTTGCCAGGTCCGCCACGGCGCGCAGTTCGGCCGCGGATGTTGTTCCCGGCTTCTCAAAAAGCACCGGCTTTCCAGCCGCCACCGCCTGACGCAGCACCTCAGGGCACTGGTCGTTTGGTACCGCCACCAACAGCGCGTCCACTTCCGGCCGGCGCAGTACCTCCTCCAGCGATCCCACCGTCTGTGCCTTTGCGCCCAACGTCGAGGCCAGCGGCGCCGGGTCCGCCCCATCCGGCAAGCACAGATGCACGCCCTCTACCTCGTCCAGCAAACGCAGCGTCTGTACATGCTGCGCCGTATGCGGATGCTCCGCCGCCACCAACGCCACTTGGAAACCCTGACCCGTCATAGCCATCGCCTCCCGGCGTCCACGTCTACCACGTATCCACTCCCAACTCCTTATCCTCCAGCGGGAAGTCCACCCGGCAGCCGCCACGCCGGTGCGATGCGTGCAGCGCCAGGCACAGCTCCATCGCCCGTGCGGCGTGGCGCTCGCTGCACAGCGGCTCGCGCCCAGCCTCCATGCTCTCAACCAGATCCTCAAGCACCATCAGCACTGAGCTGCGGTCGTGCGGTGGCAGCGCCAGTTCCTCACGCTCCAGCCAGCGGTCGCTGCTTCCGGCCGGCTTGCGCCAAAGCTCCGCGTTGCGCGCGTCGTTGTAGAGCATCAGCTTGCCCTCGGTTCCCGAGATGGCAAACGCAATCGCCCCGCCAGACAACCCTTCCAGGAAGAAGCGCACACCGTTCTGCATCTCGATGTACCCCGACCCAAGCGGATCGACTTTGGCAGTCGGACTCTTGGCGTCCGCGGGCACCGGCTCAATGCGTCCCCACGCAAACGCAGGATCGGGATCGCCACACAGGTACGCCATGATGTCGGCATAGTGCGTTCCGGCATGCATCAGGTTGGCAATACCAATAGCTGTGATGGAAACGATGCACCCAATTACGCCCTCATCCAGTGCGCGCTTCACCGCGTGGTAGCGCGGATTCCAGCGTCGCAGATACGCGCAGGCAAACGTCACGCCGTGCGCGCGCACCGCCTCTACGATCCGCTCCGCCTCTGCCATTGACGTTGCAATGGGCTTCTCGCAGAAGATCGCCTTGACCCCACTCTCGGCCACCACCGGCGCAATCGCGGCGTGATCGTGCCCCCAGGAGGTGGTAATACTGACAATGTCCAGCTTCTCACGCGCCAGCATCTCGCGGTAGTCCGCGTACCGATGCTCCGCGCCAATCCCCCACTTCTGACCAAACTTCTCCAGCCGCTCAGGGTCCAGATCCGACCCTGCCACCAACTCGGTCTTGGGATGCGCCGCATAGCATCCCGCGTGACTGGATGGGATCTGCTCCGGCGTCGCCGCCAGCAAATCGTCGTACCAGCTCCCCACCCGCGCCGTCCCAATAATCCCCGCCCGTAACGTCACGCTCGCCATCACTCCCTACTCAGGTCACTCAACGTGCTCAGCTCACTCTGTCACGCCCGCACGATTTTCGAAAATCGTGCGGCGATCATAAGCCCGCTCCCAGCGAGAGTCAAGCCAACTGCACCACCGTCCGGCATGCGAGCGCCGTAAATTCGTGTCGCGCAACACGCGCGCGCAACTGGCCTTGATCTAGACCGGCTGAGGCTGGCGGCGTAGAAGGTCTTCTAACTCGCGTTTGGCTGTCTCCATTGCGGCGGGCACAGACTGCTCCCCCTTGGTCGCGGCGGTGAAGTGCTTGTTGAAGATCGTGGTGGCGTCCGTCATGCCAACGTACTGGGGGATGAAGCGCGCCATCTTCGGATCACTCAGCACGTCTACAAACGTCTTGTTAGCCGACAGCGACTCCAGCGCAGGAATGCCCACGTCCGTGTAGGACTTATGCTGAGTCGCCGACTTACGTGAAGGGCACCCGCCTTGCTGCACCGTGGATCGGATAATCTGCGCCTCGGTGCCGGTGAGGAACTTAAGCCACTCCCAGGCCGCGTCCGGGCGCTTATTGTTCCTGGCGATGCCGAGCTGCCCTGCCACGTTGACCGTGGTGGACCCGCCAGTCCTCGGCGAGCGCGGGAACGCCAGCACGTTGAACTTGTAAGACGTTATCTGCGACAGATTGCCAAAGAAACCGCGGTTTTGGTTCCACATTCCGACCTTCCCCGCCACCTCCGGGTTCGCGCCAAGGCTCACTCCTGGACTTGTCGTCGCCACTCCGTGCCGCTGGATCAGGTCCGCCAGGAACTGCAGCGACTCCAGCGCCACCGGCTCGGTTAGACGCACCCGCTTGAGGTCAGGGCTGAACATGTCCGCGCCGTTACTCCACAGCCAAAACCAGAACTGGTTCGTCCCGCCGGCCGGAATCGCTCCTGACTGGGTCACCTGTCCGGTGGCATCTTTGACCGTCAACCGGCGCGCGGCGTCAAGGTACTCGTCCCATGTCCACGTTGCCTTAGGCGCCGTAACACCCGCCTGCTGGAAGAGCGTGGCGTTGTAATACGTCAAGAGCGCGCATCCGTCCGCCGTAAGGGCCATCTGTTTGCCCAGCCACTTCCCCCCCGCGAGGTGAGACGGAAAGAAGTCGTTCGTGTCCACCTCCTTCGCATCGCGCTTGATGGAGGCGTCAAGTGTGAGCAAAGTGCCTGTGCTCGAGAACGTAGGCAGCGCCTCCTGGCCAACCAGGAAGGCATCCGGCGCCCCGTCACCGGCGATCATGGTAGTGAGCTTTGCCTCCCACGACTCGCCTTGTGCCAGAGCGGGCGCTTCAAAACGCCCCTTGATGCGGGTCTGCCTTGTATTGAAGGCCATCGCCTGCGCGTTGTACGCGTCCGACGCCGCCTGGTTTGCTGGGCGCATAAAGACGACCTCAGCGGGCGGCCCGCCATCGTCCTTTGCCCGTCCCGACTCGCTGCCGGCACCACAGGCTGTCATCCCGAACGGCGTGCCTGCCAGTACGCCACCCGTCGCGAGCACCCGTCGCCGCGTCATACGGTTGGTCATAGTCAGCCTCCGTTCTCGCGCAGCCGCCTTCCCACCTCGCGCAGCGTGTTCTCGTCTTCCGGATGCAGTGATCCGTCACCAAGCGGGCCGGTGTTCAACAAAAGGTTCGCTCCCTGGCTCCACGCGCGCCGCACCATCTGCTCTATCTCGTCCGGTCCCTTGTGCGCTGCATCCTCGCCCTGGTAGTTGCCCCACAGCTTGTGCATGGATGTGTTGATCTCAGCGAATCGCCTGGGATCGCCCCGCAAGCCGCCACCCCAATCCAGACTGTGCTCCGGCGAGTAGAAGTCCTCGTCGTCAATCGCCCCGTTCTTGTAGGCGATCAAGCAGCCCGGCTGAAGGCGCCGGATCAGGGCGTACGTGTCCTCCAAGTGAAACAGCTCAGGTTTCTGGCGGTACGTCCCAACACCATCCATCCAGATCCCAGCCACCGGCCCATAGTGCGTAAGCAGCTCCGTCAGCTGCGCGTGGCAATACGCCACGTAGTGCTCGGTGTCCTCGTTATTGGCCCACAGATATTCCGGCGGCGACTGCTCGTAGGTGGGCCGGGCGGTCTTGCCCAGCAGCTCGTTGGGCGGGAAATATGGATGACGCCAGTCGCGTCCGTGCGAGTAATACAGAAAGAGGCCAAGCCCGCGCGCCGCGCACGCCTGTGCCAGCTCGCCCACCAGGTCACGTTTGGCGGGAGCCTGCATGCTGTTGAACGAGGTGGTGGCGGTATCCCAAAGGCAAAAGGAATCGTGGTGGCGTGTGGTCAGATTGACGTAATGCATCCCGGCGGCTAACGCCAGATCGCAGATCGCATTGGCGTCAAACCGCTCCGCCGTGAAGCCGTCGATCAGCCGTTCATACGCCGCCACAGGGATGTTCTCACGAAACTGGACCCATTCACCACGCCTGAGCTGGCTGTACACGCCATAATGAAGGAAGAGGCCGTAGCGCGCTCGCTTGAACCATCCCAGCTGAGCTGCGCGCGGATCGCGCCGCCACTCCTCTTCCCGCCCGCTGAGATAGGAAGGCATACTGCTCGCGCTGCCAGCCTTACTGTGAGTTGCCGTCATGTTGACCTAGAATGGCATACCGCACCGGAGACGGCAACCGCCACGGCGGTGTGCACACACCATGGATTGCGGGCTAGAGCGTCTCAGTTGTCGGCGCGCCTTTAGCGCGGCACCATGCCGTAACCTTTTGATCTAGCGGAATAAGCCGTCGCCACACCGTAGCAGCAGGCGAGTGGCGCCCCACCAAAACCGCGTCTAAAGTACACCGATGCAAACTGTTGTTCGGCCCAACTTCCTGTTCTTCCTGCCGGACCAGCACAGGCCAGACTGGGTACCGTGGCAGACAGCAGGGACGGCAGGGACGCAAAGCGCACCTGAAGCGCGTGAGCTACCGCTGCGTATGCCTCACCTTGCGACGATTGCCGCTCGCGGGGTGCGGTTCTCGCGCGCGCTGTGTGCTTCGCCGCTCTGCGCGCCGTCGCGTGCCTGCCTCGCCTCAGGCCGCGAGTACGATCGCTGTGGCGTCCTCAACAACCACTTTAACTATCCCCTGGAGCAGCCCACCTACTACCAATCGCTTCGTGACGCGGGCTATCGCGTGGCGGGCGTTGGCAAGTTTGACCTCCATAAGGCGACTATGGATTGGGGCCTGGACGGCTCACGCCTTCTCCGCGAATGGGGCTTCACCGAGGGAATTGACAACGAGGGAAAGATGGACGCCATCGGCAGCTATGCCGGTAACGCCGGGGCGCGGCGCGTGGGTGGGCAGGCTGGCACTGTGGCGCCCAGAGGCCCTTACATGGCGTTCCTGGAGCAGCGCGGGTTGGCGGAGACTCACATGGCGGACTTCCAGACAAGGCGGGGGCCACACGGCCACCACTTGACTCATCCCACACCGCTTCCCAGCGATGCATACTGCGATAACTGGATCGCCGCGAACGGCCTGCGCTTTCTAGAAGAGTTCCCATCCGGTCAGCCCTGGCACCTGGTGGTCAACTTCAACGGACCGCACAGTCCCATGGACGTGACACAAGCCATGCGCGAGCGCTGGCTGGACGCGCGCTTTCCGTTACCGTCTGGGGTCGGTTTTCTTGACGATAAGGCGCGGGAGACCCACAACGCCGTGCGGCAGAACTACGCCGCCATGCTTGAGAACATTGATGCGCAGATCGGCATGTTCCTAGACGTGCTCCACCGGCGCGGCGAGCTCGAACGGACGGTGATCATCTATTCCAGCGACCATGGTGAGATGCTTGGCGATCACGACCGCTGGGGCAAGAGCACGTACTTCCAACCCGCGGTTGGCGTCCCGTTGGTCGTGGCGGGTCCCGGCGTGCGTCCGGGTGTCATGAGCGACGCGCTTGTCTCGATGCACGATCTGACGGCGACGTTCCTGGACTATGCCAACCTCCCGGCCCTGCCAGGAATGGACAGCCGCTCACTCGTTCCGGTGCTAACGGGCGCGTCCGAGACTCACCGCCCCTATGTGCGTTCGGGACTGGATTCTTGGCGCCTGGTCTTCGACGGCCGCCAAAAACTGGTCCAGGACGCACCGTCGAGCGGCGAATCGCGAACCTTGCTCTTCGACCTGATCGAGGATCCGTCGGAAACGCGCGACCTCGCGGGCGAGCGTCCTGGCGAGGTCGCTCGCCTCGCCCCACTTCTTACACCGGACATCTGAGGCACTGAGGAGGCTCTGCATGGCCACAACACGCCAGACAAATCAGACGCCCGTGGCAGCACGGCGCCCCAACGTCCTGCTGATGATCGCAGACGACCACCGCTATGGCGCCATCCACGCCACGGGCGATCCGACTGTTCAGACACCGGTTCTGGACAACCTCATCGCGCGCGGCGTGTCGTTTGACAACAATCACCACTTTGGCGGACTGACCGGCGGCGTCTGCGTCCCGGCGCGCGCCTGCTTGATGGCCGGCGCCAACCCATTCCGCGCGCTGGCCAGCAAGGATCTGACCGATCACGAAGGCATCCGCACCATCAACCCCGCCATGCCCACCCTGCCCGAGACACTCCGGGGGGCCGGGTATCACACATACCACGTTGGCAAGTGGCACAACGACACCGCCAGCTTTCATCGCAGCTTCGACGGTGGCTCCAAAATCTTCATGGGCGGCATGAGCGACCACTACAAAGTTCCCGTCTTCGACTTCGATCCCAGCGGCGCGTACCCGCGCTCTGCCCGCTACGAAGGGGACCGGCATTCGACCGAGCTGTTTAGCCAGGCAGCCGTGCAGTTCCTGCAAAGCCGTCAACAAGAAGATCCTTTCTTCCTTTATATAGCCTTCACCGCGCCGCACGATCCGCGCACGCCACCTCCTGAGTACGCCGCGCTCTATCCGCCGCAAGAGATGCCGCTGCCACCCAACTTCATGCCCGAGCATCCGTTCGACAATGGCGACCTGCGCCTACGTGACGAGGCGCTCGCGCCGTGGCCCCGCACACCAGAGGAGATCCGCCGCCACATCGCGGACTACTACGGGATGATCACCCACCTGGACGCGTGGATCGGCCGCATCCTCCAGACGCTGGAAGAGACCGGCCGGGCCAAGAACACCATCGTCGTCTATACCGCCGATCACGGCCTGGCAGTCGGCCAGCACGGCTTAATGGGCAAGCAGAATATGTACGATCACTCCACGCGCGTGCCGTGCATCATGCGCGGCCCCGGTGTGCCCCAGGGCAAACGCTTCTCCGCGCTAACCTACACCCCTGACCTGCACCCCACACTCTGCGAGCTGGCCGGTGTCACACCCGCTGAGACCGTGGAGACACGCAGCCTTGTGCCACTGCTCCACGGCGCGGCGGACGCTCTCCGGGACACCGTCTGCGGCGTCTACAAAGACGTGCAACGCATGGTGTCAGACGGCCGCTGGAAGCTGATCCGCTACTACCGCTCCCAGGAGCGGCCGGACGCCGGCAGCGACCGCCTCCAGCTCTTTGACCTAGACGCGGACCCCTGGGAGCTGAATGACCTCTCAGCTGATCCCGCCCACGCCGCGCACATTCGGCGCCTTGCAGCCGTATTGGAACAGTGGCAGCGAGAGGTGGAGGATCCACTGGTGGGCGTTTCTGTAGTAGGGGGACGCATCGCCGGCTGGTAACCCGGCCTCATTGTTCACGGCGCGCTTACACTGTCGAGCCCGATGGGTCTGGCTCACCGGCGGGCGGCTGCTTGCCCTGCATCAGATCCTCTGCCATGCGCTGCGTCTGCTCGCGTAAGCGGCGGATCTCCTCCACTGTGGAGCGCACCCGGTCGAACAGCTCCTTGTTGGCTTGCACCCCCGCGTGGATCAGCCACGAGGCCGCGTCGCTGCGTGTGGAGCGGATACCCGCCTCGATTAATGTGTCGATCGCGGCCAGATCCTCATCGCCGAGGCGACACGAGACGACGTTGTCACGCGTCCCGCCCGACCCTTCACCTCGCCCTCCAGCGGGCGCCTGGGCTACCGCCTCCACCACCTGTCTGCGCGCCCTCTCAAGATCGATACCCGCCGCCACGAGCATGCCGGCGGCCACACCCTCTCCCTCGCGCAGCAAGCCGAGCAGGAGGTGCTCGGTGCCAATGTAGCCGTGCTTCAGGCGGCGCGACTCCTCAACAGCTAGGTCAATCACCTTCTTCGTGCGGGGCGTCATGCTGATATTCCCGATCGCGGGCTTATCGCCTCTGCCGATGATCTCCGCCACCTGGTCGCGCGCGTCCTGGAACGTCACGCCCATCTCCTCGAGCACCTTGGCGGCGACGCCATCCTGCTCCTTGAGGAGACCGAGCAGCAGATGCTCGGTGCCGATGTAATTATGGTTGAGCCGCTGCGCTTCCCGCTGGGAATGCGTCAGGACACGCTTGGCGCGCTCCGTGAACTTGTCAGATCTCTCCGAGCGCTCTGTCCCCTTCCCGACGCCACCAAGCCGGTTCTGGATGGCCCTGTTCACCGCGAACCAGCGCCCAGCCCGCTCGGTTGGTGTCTCGGAGAACCCGGCGCTACTACCGGTCCCCGGAACTGACTCATTGGGATTGGGTGGCTCCATAGCGGCTACCTCCAAATACAGGTTGTTTGTAACTCAACTACAAGCTACGTCTCAACCGTACTCCGCTTACATTGCTCTGTCAAGTAGCCCACCGGAAAGTTACTCTTGACTCAGCGTGACAGACGTAGTCGCCGTCAAGGGCCGGATTGACGTGGGTGCGCCCGCGCATGTCGCGGTGTCCACGGTGCTCGTCCTTCCGCCTGACGCACGCTGCATGCTTGTGCTGGCGCACGGCGCGGGTACGGATATGCGTCACCGCGCGATGGAAGCGACGGCGCGTGTGCTGCCGATGAACGGCATTGCGACGCTGCGCTTCAACTTCCCCTACAAGGAGCGGGGCGACTGGCGCACCGATCCACCGCCGGTAACTAGCGCCACGGTCCGCGCTGCTGTGCATGCCGCCCAGGCAGCGGCGCCCGCGCTGCCGCTGCTGGCCGGTGGTAGGTCGTTTGGCGGTCGGATGACCTCAACGGCGGCGGCAGAGGCGCCGCTACCCGGCGTGCTTGGCATTGTCTTCTTTGGGTTTCCGCTGCATCCTGCCGGGCGACCGTCGGTTGAGCGCGCGCAGCACCTTGATTTCGTCACGGTGCCGATGCTCTTCCTGCAAGGCAGCGCCGATGCGCTGGCCGAGCCGCGACTGCTCCATCCAGTGGTTGAACAGCTCGGCGAGCGCGCGAGCCTGCACGTCTTCAAGAGTGCTGACCACGGCTTCAGGACGCCAAAGCGGTTAGGCGTTACCGAAGGCCAGCTTCTTCAGGAGGCGGCTCAGCTCGTTGCCGCTTTCGCGGAGCGTCTGGCCCGCCCGGCTCAGTAGCGTTGGATCACGCGAAATCCCGCGTGACGTCCCGCGTGTTCCAAGGTGCGTGCGAACGTCCCTGCTCCTGAGTTAAGAAGGCCGCCACCGCCGTTGGAGTCACCCAGCAATGATGTGCAGCGCGCCTGGCGTGCAGCTTGCCCCGGCGAACACCCGCCAAGAGCATTTGCTGCGAGACATTGAAGCGCGCCGCCGCCTCTTGAAGCGTCAGATGAAGCCGCGGTCTGAACCGGTTCACGTAGACACCCATTGCCTATCCTCCCTGGACCCGAGACGCTGATGTCCCAGAGCCCCTGAGAACGAGCAACGGTGCTCGCCCCCAGGTCCAAGCGTAGACCACTTCCGGTAGAAATGCAGTGAAATACTCGCGCATCTCACCACGACGCCTGGGGACTCCGGGCACAACGGCCCATGGCATGCGGCGCGGCGCGTCCGCTACTTGCGACGGGAGCGGGCGTGGTCGTCCACCACGGCCTGGAGTTGCGGCTTGACCGCTTTGAGCATGTCTGTGACGCTCTTCTTCTGCTCCATCACCTCTTTCCAGGCGGGCTCCAGGATCTCCTGCGACATCTTTTGCCACTGGGCGTGGTAGCGCACCGGCTCGAGCGCCTTAGCGGTCTTCATCCCCTCCACCAGCATCTCCGACTTTGAGTCTGGCCACTCGGCGAAGTTCTGTTTGACCCAGGGCTGGATGTCCGGCAGGACGGCCGGGATGCGGTCCTCGGCCCCGGCCAGGCGGGATTTATCATCCATGAACTTCATGAGATCCCACGCCTCGCTGCGCTGCTTGGATGCCTTGGCCACGCCCATCACGATGGGGGAGACGTCCAGCGAGGAGACGGTGCCTTTGGGCATGGTGATGAAGGCCCACTCGATGTTGCGGCCGCGCATGTTGCGGGCGAAGTTGAGCGCGGCGCAGCAGGGCAGCCCCACCGCGGCCTTGCCGTTCTGGAAGGCATCGCCGGAGCCGAGCTGCGCCCCGGGGCTCTGGGCGAAGACGCGATCCTTGAACACCAGGTCGGTGAACTTGAGGTACGCGTCGATCGTCTGCGGCGCATCGCTGGTGATGGTCTTGTAGTCTGGAGTGAGCCAGCGGGCGCCCCATTGCATGATCATGGTGTGGACCCAGAAGCCGAAGCCAGCAAAGGCCACCTGGGTGATCGCGCCGCCCTCGTTCTTGGTCAGCCGGACCGCCGCCTGGCGCATCTCGTCCCACGTCCACGGCTTGCTCCAGTCCGAGGACGGCTCCTTGACGCCCGCCTGCTGGAAGAGCGCCTTGTTGTAGACCACCCCCGCGACGTCGCCGCCGTACGCGTAGGGAAGCGTGTAGAGCTTGCTCTCGTAGCGCCCCGTTGCCTCGAGCGCTTCCTTGTTGTATTTACCCAGGTCGAGCTTATCTCGCTTGACGAGGTCGTCGATGGGCTGGACGGCATCGATGGACTCGATGAGCTGGCGGGACGCCAGGTGGCCGTTGATGAAGTCCAGCGCGAGGCCCGCGGCGAGGCCGGCGGCGATTTTCTCGATGGACGGTGCGATCCCGCCGCTGGCGTCGAACTGCTCCACGGTGACGTTGGGGCGCAGGGGCTTGTATTCGTCCAGCAGCTTGGTGCGCACCTCGGGCGTGCCGCCGCCGCGCACCGCCCAGGTAAGCGTCACAGGCTTGGTGCTAAGGCCGCCGCCGGGCTGCTCCTGCGCTCCCGGCGTGCCGCACGCGGCGAGAGCGAGCGCAGCGCCGCCTGCACCGGCCTCGCCGGCCCTGCCGAACATGCGACGGCGGGTCGCCGCTGAAGAGTTCGATACCGATTCCGTCATCACTGCTGCTCCATCCTCTGCGACTATGCGCCGCTTCCGATACTTCTGCTACGCGGTGGGCCGCCGCTAGCATACTGCGACTCGCGCCCGCTGTCCACGCGCTTGTCAATTCGCATTCTCGGACAATCGGCCCTATAGTGACCGCACTGCGCGCGGCCCCGGGGCCGCGCGCAG
>Ga0136611_10001549_pt1 | contig 16046 bp, 19 predicted proteins | sample AntDrymUQ2232306_2_FD_106645 | JGI IMG/M metagenome (GOLD analysis project Ga0136611, IMG submission 106645) | Polar desert sand microbial communities from Dry Valleys, Antarctica - metaG UQ223 (23.06) | ecosystem: Environmental > Terrestrial > Soil > Desert | place: Antarctica: Dry Valley...
ATTGGCAACGTCATGCGTGCCTCAGACGCAAGCCTGCCTCGCCGCCAGAAGCGAGAGTTGACCGCGACGGCCTGATTCCCGCCGATCTACAAACGATCAGACCACCGGCTATGCCTGCCGGTGGTCTGATCGCGCCTCATGCAATAATGCGTTCTGCGGTTCGTTCCAGATGCCGGGAGCAGGCGATGACAACCAACGTAGCAACCAGTCCGGACACCATCGCCCGCGAGTTCGCTGACGCGCTCCGGAACGAGTCAGGGATCGATCAACTCTGGGTACGTCCATACTACGACCGACTCGAACTTTGGGTCATCTTGAAGCCGGTCGAAGATGACACAGAGCGGCGCGTGGCCGAAGCGTTTATGTCGCTGGTTGAGCGGTATCCGATTGCGTCCCTACGTCCACGATTCCTGCATCCGCTCGACTTTATTCCAGGAATTGATCTGGCGGCAGAGGTTCCATCCGGTGCTCGTCAGATCGCGCTTCACGATTAGCTGTGGAAGAGCGCACTCGTCATCACCTGATGACCGCTGCTGAGAATCGAGAATTTGCGCGCGCTCTGCTCCGGTCCGAAAAACCATCCAACGTGGAGCTGCGTTGGTGTGAGATTTCCGCGTTCTATGCGGCTGTTCATTACGTGAATGCGTTCCTTTGGGAGCGACGACAGATCGAGCCTTCGAGTCATGAGGAGCGGACGGTTCTGGTGTCTTCAGTCCGTGAACTGCGACTGGTGAGTACCTCGTACAGCCTCTTGCTATCGGCCGGACTCGATGCGCGGTACCGCCCCCGATATCGGACACACCAACGTCGAGTAGGAACACGTGTCGACGAGCATCTCGAAGCCATCCGAGTAGCTGTCCTCAATGCCCTCCAATCCAATGATGCTGTGTCGTAGATACGAGGCACGCCGGGTGCATCCACCCGGCGTGCCTCACCACTCTTGTTCCCCTATCCCCGCACACGCCCTCGTGAGAGCTGGCGGACCATCGGCATCGGGGCAGTTGGGTAGTCGATCAGCATCGGCTCGTTGAGGGCGAAGCCTTCGCGTAGTGCCTCGCGGAGCTGTTCGGGAGTTTCGGCGCGGCGTCCGGCGATGTTGAACGCCTTTGCCAGCGTCACGAAATCCGGGTTCTCAAGCGTGCTGGCGATCTCGCGACCGCCGTAGCGCGTGCGCTGGATCGCCTTGACGTTGCCGTAGGCGCCGTCGTTGAAGACGATCGCAACGACGTTGATGCCGTGCTGCTTCGCCGTCGCCAGTTCCGGCATCGTGTAGAGGAAGCCGCCGTCGCCGTTGACCGAGACGACCGGGACATTCGGGCAGCCGACCTTGACGCCGAGCGAGGTGGCGTAGCCGTAGCCGAGCGTGCCCTGGAAGCCGGAGGTGATAAAGGTGCGCGGCTCGTAGATGGGGAAGCCGAGATCCGCGAAGGCCGCGACCTGGGTAACATCACCGACGAAGCGTCCATCGTCTGGCAGCTCCTGACGGATCACCTCGGCGATGGATGCCTGCGGCTGGCCCTTCTCGAACAGCTCCTCGCTGACTTGCTCCTTGATGGCCGCGATCTCGTCCGTGCGTGACTCGCGCTTGCCGTTGTGGCGCTCGACCTTGTTGGCCAGGGCGGCGATTCCCGACGCCGCGTCAGCGACGATCCCGAGCGTTGGCGGCGTGAGCTTGTCGAACTCCTCGGCATCGATGTCCATGCGGATGACCTGGAGTCCGTCGATGCCCCAATCGGTCAATGGCCGCTCGAAGCGGGTGCCGACAGCCAGGACAGCGTCGGCCTGCGCCCAGATCTTGTGGCCGCCAAGCAGCGAGAGTGCCAGCGGGTGACGATCCGAGAGAACGCCCTTCGCGGACGGTGTCATAATGACCGGCGCCTGGAGCGTTTCGGCGAGCTGGCGCAGCGCCTCGCCGGCTTCGGTCGTTCCGCCGCCAGCGTAGATGACCGGGTATTTCGCCTGGCCGAGGATCTTCGCGGCCCGGTCGAGCGCGTCCTCGTCGATCTCAGACGCTGCGTTGCTGCCAGACGAATCGAGCAGCGTGACATCGCCCGCTTCGCCCATCACGCCTGGTGGCATCTCGATGACGACTGGACGCGGGCGACCGCTCGTGAGTTGCCGGAACGCTTCCTGGACGGCTGCCGGGGCGTCGGCAGGCGTGTTGACACTGGCCGTCCACTTGGCGATGTGGCCGATCATCCCGAGCTGGTCGGGGATCTCGTGCAGCGCGCCCATCCGCTTGCCGATCTGATGGTCGAAGATCTGGCCGGTCAGGCAGAGTACCGGCGAGTTGCAGGACCAGGCGGTCGAGAGCGCGCCGGAGGCATTCAGCAGCCCCGGCCCTGGCACGACCAGGCAGACACCGACCTTGCCGGTCGCCTGGGCGTAGCCGAAGGCCATGTAAGCAGTCGCCTGCTCGTGGCGCGTGTGATAGATGCGGATGGCGTCCTGCTCGTCGTAGAGCGCGTCGAAGAGGTTGTCGAGCTGGACGCCCGGCAGCGCGAAGATTGTGTCCACCCCGTGTGCCTTCAGCGACCTGACGAGCGCCTGTCCACCGGTCATCTCTGTCATCTGTTTTCCTTCCGAGTGCTGCGTGCTGAGTTTTGAGTGCTGAGTATCCTGCGGGATGATAGGGAAGCGGGAGGGGAAAGGCAACGTTGCGCATTGATGTTAGACATCCGCGCCCAACCCCTCCGGTAGGGGCGACATCGCAATATCGCCCTCCTTGTCGGACTTCGTGGGCGGGGAACAGGGCGACATTGCGATGTCGCCCCTACCGGAGGAGTATCCTTACTCAGCACTCAGCACTCAGCACTCAGCACTCAGCACTCAGCACTCAGGAGGTTCCATGTGCCGTAGCATCATGCAGCTTCGTCGGGAGGAAGCGCCAGCGACGGAGGCCGAGGTTCGTGCCGCCGCGCTCCAGTTCGTCCGCAAGGTGAGCGGCTACCGGCAGCCGTCGCGCCGCAATAGCGACGCATTTGAGGCTGCTGTCGATGAGATCGCGGAGGCGACCCAGCGGCTGCTGGATACACTCGTCGCCTCGCAGCAGCGGGCGGCGCCGGTGGGTGGCGAAGGCTGACGCCGCCTACAACTCCAGTTCCCACGTCTCGCCGACAAGGTCATGACCGAAACTGTGGTGCGGCTCGCTGGCGACCAGTTGGAAGCCGGCCCGCTCGTAGATGTGGCGTGCCGGGACGAGGACGCTGTTTGTCCAGAGGGTTATTCGCGTGTAACCAGCCGCGCGGGCAAGCTCGACGCACTCATTGACCAGGCGCGTGCCAAGCCCGAGGCCACGCGCGTCCGGCTCGACCAGCAGCAGCCGGAGCTTCGCGAGCGTCTCTGTCCCCGCGACGAGCAAGACGCAGCCGACGCGCTGGCCGTCTCGCTCGGCGATCCAGCAGCGTTCGCGGGCCGGGTCAAGATGCTGGACAAATGTTGCGACGACCCCGGCTACCAGCCCTTCGAACTGGATATCCCAGCCATACTCAGCGGCATACAGCATGCCGTGCCGCTCGACAACCCAGCCGATGTCTCCGGGGCGCAGCTCGTGTCGTAGCGTCACGCCCGCGCAAGTGTCGCTTGCCATCCTCGTGATCCTCTCGTTGTTACGCCACGAGCCGTAGCAGCCAGTAGATGAGCATGCCGCCGGCGATGCAGGCCCAGGCGCGCCGTGTCAGGCGGGCGATGCCAGCCGCGAGGGCAGCCGCCACGATTCCGTGCGGCATCCCATCGCTGCGTCCGGCCAGGCTCGCCACCACCAGCGCGGTTAGCGTTGCGATCGGCACATAGCCGAGGGTCCGTTCCCAGCCTGGAGGGATCGTTGCCTCGGCGAGGACGAATCCGCTCAGCCGCACGGCATAGACACAAGCCGCCATCACGAGGATGAGCGCCACCGTGCTCATCGTGCCCCGATTCGGCCAGCAGCCCATGCGCCAGCTATGCTTCCGGCAAGCCCGGCCCCCAGCACGGCAACCCCGGTTGGGACGATCCGTGCCAACAGGAGCACGGTCGCACCAGCCACCAATGCCGTCACGGCTGCAGGCCGCGCTCGCACGAGCGGAACGAGAACCGCCAGGAACGTGAGCGGGGCGACGAGGTCGATGCCGATGCCGCGCGGGTTGGGGATTGCGTCGCCGACTGACACGCCGAGGGCGGTTCCGAGGTTCCAGGCGACGTACATGCTGGCCCCGGCGCCGATCAGGCCGGGCAACGTCAGCCTGCCGCTGCCGACCGCTACACCGTATGCCCCTTCGGTGAGGAAGCCCGCGCCCAACAGCCTGCCGGGCCAGCGTGGAGGCGCTTCCCGTCCGGCTGCCAGTCCGAGCAGCAGCAGTTGGACGTTGAGCAGCAGCGCTGTCGCCAGCAGGACGATTGTTGGCGCTCCGGTGTCCAGCAGCGAGACGGCGCTGACCTGGGCTGCCGCCGAGAAGACGAGCAGGCTCATCAGTTGTGTTTCGACGATACTCAGCCCCGCGTCGCGCGCCGCCAGACCGTAGGCGATGCCAACTGGAATCGCCCCGGCCCACAACGGCATCAGCCCGATGAACCCGCGCGTGAAAAGCGCTCGATTCTCCACCAGTTGGCGTGCCGGGTGATCCGCGTCCTGCCGCGTCGTAGATTGGTGCTGTGCCATACGCTGCGTGTCCTGACCTGGTGCCGTTGCAGACGAACGACGGACGTCCTTCAGCTATGCTAGGCAGCATCGTGGGTTGTGTCATCGTCATCGGAGGCGAATTCTGGCGATGCGACGATCGGTTGGGAGCGAAGAGCGCGCAGCCGGGACGCCGGGCGGTGCGCGGCTGCGCGCGATCCGCAAGCTGGCGCAGAGGACGCAACTCTGGGTCGAGGCCGAGGCGGAGTTGGGGACTGGCTACCTGCAACGGGTTGAGTCCGGCAAGGTTGCCCAGCCTGAGCGCGGCACGCTGGAGCGCATCCTCAACGCGCTCGACGCGCGCTACAGCGAGCGGCGCGAAGCGCTGGAATTGTTCGGTTACGCGGTCGTCACGCCGCCGCCCACGGTGGCCGACCATCGCTGGGCGCGCGATGTGTCCCAGGCCGAGTTGGCTGAGGCGCCGTTCCCGGCGTATGTGCTGGATTGCACGCATCAGTTGATCGTCTGGAACCGGCTTGTTCCGCGCCTGTTTGGCGTCGTCGCGGACGATCCACTCCTCGGGCGGCTGGCGGTTGGCTCGTTTCTGGCCGTCTGGTTTGACCCTGCCTCGTCGTTGCTCCGGCTCGTCGTCGAGCCGGATCTGTTTCTACCCGCACTCATCCGCGCCCTGCGCTATGAGATGCGACAGTTCGGTCACGAGTCGTGGTATGGCCGGGTGGTAGATGACCTGCTGAGCCTCGATCGCTTCCGATTCCACTGGGAGCGCGTCGAGTGCGAGCCTGCCCTGGCTGGCGCAGCCCGTGCGCTCGTTCCTGTCCGACTGAACGTGGCAGGCGCTGGCGTCCTGCAATTCCGGCTCTCGTCCGAACAGTTCGCGCGCGACGCGCGTTTTCGGACGATCTACTACTTCCCCGCCGATCTCCAGACGATGCAGTGGTGCGCCAGCCTGGCTTCCGGCGTGGTTGGAGGCCAGGCTGAGTGAGCTACCACTCGATCGTGAGGCCGGGCCGAGCGACTTCGACCTGGCCCGTGAAGACAGCTTGCGCCTGCAACCGCGATGCTGCGGCGTCGTGCTCGGCCCAGATATGCGTCAGGACGAGCGTTTGGACAGCGGCGTCGCGCGCGAGCGCTGCGACCTCGGCGGCGGTTGAGGTGCCGCGTTCGCCGTCGGGGTTGGTCGGTGTGTCCGCAAGCAAGGCTTCGGCGAGCAGCACATTGGCTCCGGACGCGAATCTGACGAGACTGGCGGCGTCGCCATTGTCGGCGGTGTAGACCAGGCTCCGGTCATCGTTTCCGGTCACGCGGATTGCCCAGCAGGGGATGTAGTGGAGGGTGCGTGTGAACCGGATCGTTGCGGAGCCGATTGTCAGGGTGTTGTCCGGGTCATACTCGCGGACATCGAACACGCGCGTATTGAGTTGCGCGACCTCGTCGGGGCCGGACAGCGTCCGGGCTGTGGCGAGCAGGGAGTCGCGTCCGCCAGGCGGCAGCCAGAGCGGGAGTGGTTTGGGCAGCGGCACAGGATTGTAGAGCCAGCCCCACCAGAGGGCGAAGATATCCAGCATGTGGTCGATGTGCATGTGCGAGATGATGATAGCATCGAGCGCGGCCATCCCGACATGCTGCCGCAACTCCGGCAATGTTCCCGGCCCGAGGTCGAGCACGAGCCGCGTTCCACCTGTCACGATCAGGTAGCCTGAGCAGCCCTGGCGTGGCCCCGGTCCGGCCGCCGCGCCGCCGAGGACGGTCATCTGCATCGAATTACGCGGTTCCGGTGATGGCTGCCGCGCTGCCTCGCCCAACGCTGAGGATGCCGAAGCGCACGTCGTGAAAGCCAGCCTCGGCGACGCGATGCGCCCAGAGTTCGGCCAGATCGCGGACGCCGTCGCGGGGAGTCCTCCACGGCGGCTGGACGACGAGTGCCAGCAGCGCGCCCGACCGCATGACACGCAGCATCTCGCTGAGGGTCGCCACCGGTTGCGGCCAGTCGCACGGGCTGTTGACCGCCAGCGCCTTGTTGAAGGTCGCGTCTGGCCAGGGGAGCCGCGACGCCAGCCCCTGCTGCAACTCGACATAGCCATCGCGGATCGCGTCGGCGTTGCGCGCCCGCGCCGCCACCAGCAGTTCCTCCGACGGCTCGATCCCACAGACCTTGCCGAGCGCCGCGATCTCAGCCGCCTGCTGGATGCAAACGCCCGCACCGCAACCGGCTTCCAGCACGACATCCTCAAGCTGCAACGCCAGCAGCCCGATCGCCCGCCGGCACAGTTCCGCATCCCCACGCGCCGTCACCAATCCCGCGATGCGGCGTGCGATCGTTCGCGGCAGGATCAGGGATGGGGCCGGGTACCCTCTGGATGGCGGGATGAGGGACGAGGAATGGGGTTCGGGCGACTCGGCACTGTGCAACTCACTCATGCTCCGAGCGTATCACAGCCTCATCCCTCATCCCTCAAAACGCCACCTGCGGCACCGGTCGTTCTGGCGCGGCAGCGTCGAGCGTGAAGAGTGGCTCCTGGGCGAAGCCGAGCATGCCGGCCACGAAGACAGCCGGGATCGTCTCACGGGCGGTGTTGTACTCCATGACGCTGTCGTTGTAGTGCTGGCGGGCAAACGCGATCCGGTTCTCGGTGCTCGATAGTTCCTCCTGGAGCGCCAGCATATTTTCGTTGGCGCGCAGTTGCGGGTAGTTCTCGGCGACGGCGAAGACCGAGCGCAACGCGCCCGTGAGCTGGTTCTCAGCCTCAGCTCGCTGCTGGACGTTGGCGCCGGCCGCGATCGCCTGGCTGCGCGCCTCGGTGACGCGCTCAAGAATGCCCTGCTCGTGCGTCATGTAGCCCTTGACGGCGTTGACCAGGTTCGGGATCAGGTCATGCCGCCGGTTGAGCTGGACATCGATCTGCCCCCAGGCATTGCGAACCTGGTTGCGCTTGCCCACCAGCCCGTTGTAGACCACGATCAGCAAGATCGCGATGACCAGAATGACGACGCCGACTGCGATAGCTATCCACATGAGGTGTCCCTTTCAATACCTTGCTACATTCGCGCGTCCACGGCAGCTGGTGTTCACGATTGGTGTTCACGATGGTGCAATCAGCGTGAACAGCCCATAGACGACCGCCATCAGGATCGCGCAGGCGCCGAGGGCAAGGGCACCCATCAGAGCAAGCACGACAACCATCAGGATTCCGGCGATGAGCAGCAGGCCATAGATGAGTGGTGCGAGAAGGAACCGGATGAACGGGTTGACCTTGATGTCGTCGCGCACCTGGATGCGCGGCTGGTCCGTGATGTTCATCTCAGCAACGGTCGCGCCCAACCGGCGCAGCTTCTTCATCCGTTTCGCCAGTGGCGGGTGGAAACTGACGACACCGCTGTCGCCGCTGGCCGTGAAGCCGGAGTGCTGGGTGGCCCCGCTGGCTTCGGCGTGGGCGCTGGCGAGCGCGATCAATGATGGCTCAACGGGCTTGCCCTCCGTCCGCTGAAGCTCCTGCGCGTCGGCTGCCATCTTACGCTGGGCCTCGATGTAGGCGCGCGCCTCATCCCTGAACCCGTGCTCTCCGGCTGCTGTCGCCGTGGGATCAGCCGTCTTGCGTGCCTCGTCGAGGTGCTGCCGGTGCCGCTCGTGGACTGCCTGCACCGTCCGGGCGGTCGCGGCTGCCGGGCCGACGACGAAGAGCGGGCCAGCCCACTTGCCGCCGGGGATCATCCCGCCGCGCTCGACGAGTCCCGCCAGCCCGCGCGCGAGGCCATCCGGCTGGCGGGTGAGCTGGACAGCCGTGGCGTCGGCCAGATAGCGTCGGGTGCGCCAGAGGAAGGCCAGCATCGGCTCCAGCACGAAGCCGGTCAGAATCATCAGCATGAACTGCGGCATCATCGCGCCCATGTAATAGGGCAGCATGACCATGAAGCGCGCCCATCGCGCGCCTTGATGGACCGCATAGACGACATAACGGCGCTGGTGCCAGACGATCCAGCCGGCCAGCGCGACGACGCCGAACAGCGAGAGCTGCCGCAGCGCGTCCGGGAACTCCAGCACGATGGTGGCGACGAAGACGATGATTAAGAGCAGCGGGAAGTACATCAGCCAGCGGACGGATGGCCCCGGCTGCTCGGTGACAGCCTGACCCTCGTCATTGACCCAGTCAAAGTCGTCCTCGTTGGTGTCCCAGATGCCGGTCGTCAGCATCCCGGAGATAACGCGCGCCTCCTCGGCCCGTTCGTGCGGCTTGCGCGGGTTGAAGATGTAGCCGAGCATCCGGCGGACGGTCGTCCTGGCCTGGCCGGAGATCGGCGCCTTGACGAGCGCGGAGGCGAAGCCGAAGGTCTGGAAGATCGCGACAATCGACATCGCCGCCCGCAGGTCGCCATTGCCGATCGAGGCGACGAGGTGGCCGAGCACGCCCTGCGTCTCATCGCGATCCAGGTCGTCCAGCAGTGCGCGCGAGACGACGATCGTCGCATCCTCCGGCGACGAGCCAACCGCGGCAGCGTTGGCGACGCCCGAATCGAGCAGCATGACGCGCGGTGGCGGCAGACCGGCCGCGATCGCTATCTCCTCAATGACGTTGACGAGCTGGCGCTCTTCGAGGTCGGTCATCACCGGCGGACGTGCGCCGAGCGAGAGGAGCACACCACCAACGCCGCCATGCCGGAAGAGGCGGATCAACACCGGCCAGATCGCCAGCATCAGCAGGATGCCCGGCAGCAGCCAGATCGCCGCCGCCTTCAGGAACAGCGACGGTGGGACGCGGCTGATATCCCCTTCGCCAACGCCGGACGTTGCCGGATCGTCGAGCGACTCGACGACATCGACGAGCACCAGCCCGGTATCGCGGTAGGCGTCCCAGATGATATCGGGGACGGGGACGACGATGTGCAACAGCCGGGTCAGAATCAGAATGATCGCGAAGAAGACTGGCGTGACGATCAACGAGAGCGGGACACCAGTGATGATGGCCGCGACTGCAGAACCGGCTGTCAGCCGCCAGGTGGCGCGCCGGTGCCTGCGCTGTGCCGCGAAGAAACTCTCGCGGTCGACCGGCCCCAGCACCGGCGCGTAGAGCGACGGTTCGTCGACGCGGACGCGCGGCTGCGACGGCGCGGTCTGGACGATGTCTGGCTCGCTGGCTGGTGGCGCGGCCATGCCTGGCAGCCCGGCAGGGAATGCTGCCGAGATCGCGGCTGCCCCGGACAGCGGGGCGATCGGCTGGTTGTCGGCGGCAGGTGTCGCGGCACGCAGCGGCTCACCACACGACTCGCAGGTCGCGTTGTGCTGGGGGTTCCATAACCCGCACCTGGGACAGATCATAACCGCCCCTTCAACTCACTGACAGCAGTGACAGGTGAGGCACAGTCTAGCGTATTTGGGACGGTTTTTGGAGGGTGCTGAACGAGGGCACACAGGCTGCTGTCCAGGGGTGAGCGTGTGACGAGGAACCACCCATCCTGATCTGTCATCCTGAGCCGCAGCGAAGGATCGCCTGACGTTAGTGGCTCAAACGCGTCGGTTGACAGTTGAGCATTTCGGTCCTCGTCGCGTCCGCTCTCGTTACGGCCAGGCGATCCTTCGCTGCCGGGTGCCCTCTGGGCGGAGGATGACAGATCAGGATGGGTGGTTCCTCGTCACAGTATCGGCTCTGGTGAGCATCCCGCATCAACCGGGTGGCACGCGGGTCGCGCGTGAGTTGAGGACGCCGATCGTTGCGCGCATCCCACGTTGGGCCTCGTTGACGGCGGCGGCGACGTCGTGCCGGCCGTGCTGCTGGAGTGTGGCGATCAGACCGCCGAGCGAGCGATCGAGGCGGACGGTCAGCATATGGTCGCCCAGCCCTGGCAGGATGTGCACGATCGCTGTCTCCATCCGCGCCTGCCATTCGGCCGGAATCCGCCCGTACATCTGCGTGAATGTCTCGGCGACGACCGCGAACTGCTGTGGCTGCATCGATTCGGTGGACACGACGGCCAGTAGCTCGAACGCCTGAAACAGTTCGTCCAGCAGTGTGTCGTGGTAGACAAGCGGGCTGGTCGGATCGCGTTCGACATCGTAACCATCGGCGGCCAGCCGCGCCAGAATATCGCGCAGCGCGTAGTTGACCGTCAGGCCGGGAGCCGGATTCTGCTTCGAGGTCGAGATCGAGGTCCAGGCGATGGTCACAAGCTGCTCGATGCCGTGGGCCGGGTCCATCTCGAGCGACTGATCGCTCTCGATCCGGATCGCGCTGGCGACGGCCTCGCCGACCTGCTTGGCCGTCTCGCGATCTGCGGCGCGGATGACGGCGATCGTGTCACCGAAGGCGACGTAGGCACCAATCGGGTTGACGAATTCTGCTTCATAGTTGTCGCCCGCGTCAGTCGTCATGCCGATGATTCGCTCGTGGTCGATATGCACCAGATAGCCGGATTCGGCGGAGGTCACCGGCAACGTAACCGCGAAGCTGCCCTGATGATCGGCGCGCGATGCGGCGATCAGGGCCAGTTGCTGCTTGCGGGCGGCCAGTGTCAGGTCGTGGATGCTCTGAATGATGATGGCCGGGCGCATCTGGTGGACCGTCAGGTAGATCAGGAACAGCAACATGATGATTGCGACAATCGCCAGCGTCAGGACATTCGTCGCGCCGAAGACCGGGTTGAAGGGCGGATCGACGGTAGCCAGCGTGATCAACGCATTGATCGCCAGCCCGACGAAGAAGCCGAAAAACACCTGGTTGACGCGGCGGCGCAGGAATTGGTCGATGACCGAATGCGTCATCGCCCCAGCCGCTTGCTGGACGGCCAGCAGGAGCAGCGAGAAGGTGATTGAGGCGACCGTGATCAGGCTGCCAGCGATCGCGCCCAGCAATTGCCCGGTCGATTCCGGGTCGCCGAAGACATGGTCCGACATAAACTGGCGGGAGGGCTGGAGCCAGCCAACGTTGGCGTTGTCCAGCAGGTAGGTTGCAACCGACAATACCAGGAAGACCGCGATGATGATGACCGGCAGGCGCAGGAACTCCTGGAACCCACGCCGGATCGTGGCGAACGTTCGTGTTGTTGGTTTGTGGGTGACCTGCGGTTCGATACACTGCCCCTTATTGCGCGTAGCGGCGATGCGCGTGCTGCTGGCAAGGCAGTCGCACGATGCGCGCCGTGTGTTCATGGAGAGCAGATGCGGATTGAAACCGAGCGGCTGGTCCTGCGCGAGTTTCGTGAGGACGACTGGCCCGATATGCTGGCCTACTGGAACGACCCGCTCTACGGACGCTACAACCCCGACCTGCCGGACCGGGCAGGCTTCGTTCGCGATCTGGTCACCATGTTCGTGGCATCGCAGGCGGAGCAACCGCGCTGCAAGTGGCAGTTGGCGATTGACAGCAAGCCTGATGGTCGGCTGATCGGCAACTGCGGCATCCGCGTCAACGACCCAGACCTCGACGAGGCCAACATCGGCTACGAGCTCAACCCGCGTGAGTGGGGCAAGGGCTACGCGACCGAGGTTGCTACCGCGATCGTCCGCTTCGGCTTCGAGTCGCTCCAACTGCACCGCATCTGGGCCGAGTGCGTGGCCGACAACACCGGCTCCGCCCGCGTCCTCGAAAAGCTCGGCATGCGCCGCGAGGCGCACTTCCACGAGCACCAGCGTTTCAAGGATCGTTGGTGGGACACGCTCATCTACGCGATGCTTGATCGCGAATGGCGTGAGGTGGCCCCTCCCGTCGGTGCAACCTCAGAAGCGTCATCTATGGGTGAAGGGTTCAGTCGTTCGAGCGACGCAGTCCGAGGTATTGCACGTCGGCAAAGGCGGCGACGATCAGCGCCTGGATGATGATGAAGGTGATGCCGAGGGTGGATGGCTCGACCCAGCCGGTCACGAGCAGCAGCAGGCTGTCGACCGCCCAGAGCAGGTTGAGGCCGACGATCGCCCACGCGCCCCGGCGCGGGATCGTGCCGCGCGTGGCGATGTAGAGGACGAGCGCCGTGTAGGGCAGCAGGCTGACACCCGTGAGCCGCAGCAGGAGCGTGGGCACATCGAACAGGTTCCCAAGCGGGCTGGCCGCCAGTGTCAGCAGAAGACCGCTCGCGCCAGTCACGACGCTGTCGGCCAGCAGCGCGCGACGCAGCAGGCTCGGCTCGGTGGTTGAGGTGTTCATCGTCATCGTGCTCATGGGTGCCTCCGGTATTCAGGCGAAGTCCGGCCAGCATGACCGGACTTCGCCGCGAGACATTGCTACTCAGGTGCGTGGTCAAGGAATCCGGTGATCGAGTGCAGCCGGCCATCGGACGCGATTACGCCGGTATCGAGGCCGGAGATGACGGGAGCGCCGCCGTTCGGCCCGGTCAGTTCCCAGAGGACGCGGACGCGGTTGTGGTGGCTGTCGATCGGGCCAGCCAACCGGAACTGGTGGCCGGGGAACTGCTCCTGGACTGTCGTCACCATTGCGTCGATCCCGACCTGGCCCTCGGCGTCGAGCATCGGATCGAGGTAGCTGGCGTCGTCGCTCCAGGTCTTCGCGATCAGCTCGCGTCGTCGCGTCGGGTCAGTCTCATTCCAGACCGCGAAGTAGCCCTCGATCGTTGTCGTCACATCATGCATCGCTGTGTGTCCCTTCCATTCGGCTATCCCGACAGGCACCGTTGCCAACCGGGCTGCTCCCATTCTGCTGGGCGGCGTGTACGGAGTCGATTACCTCGCGGGTAATGGCGGCGAAGCGTCAGGACGCGCTACGATACGGGCATGTTGCAGACACAGCGGCCAGTTGGAGCACTTCTACGGGATTGGCGTCAGCAACGACGGCTGAGCCAACTTGACCTTGCCGTGAACGCCGAAGTCTCGTCGCGGCACATCAGCTTCGTCGAGACGGGCCGCTCGCTACCGAGCCGCGAGATGCTGCTGCATCTGTCAGAACAACTCGACATCCCGCTACGCGAGCGCAATACACTCCTGGTTGCCGCTGGTTACGCGCCTGTTTACCCGGCCACACCGCTCGACGATCCGGCGATGGGGGCGGCACGCGAGGCGGTCGAGCTGGTGCTGGCCGGTCACGAGCCGTACCCGGCGTTAGCGATCGACCGTCACTGGACGCTACTGACGGCCAACCGCGCCGTCGCCCCACTATTGGTCGGGATCGCGCCGGAGCTCCTCGCGCCACCGCTGAATGTCCTGCGGCTGAGCCTGCATCCGGAAGGGCTTGCGCCACGGATCACCAACCTCGGCCAGTGGCGCGGGCATGTGCTGACCCGCCTCCAGCGCCAGATCGAGGTTTCCAGCGACCCCGCCCTCGTCGATCTGCACGATGAGTTGCGCGCTTACCCGGCTGATGACGGCGTCGAGATCACCGATCCAGCTCGGGGCGTTCCGCTGGTTATCCCGCTGCGCCTGCGGACTCCATCCGGACCGCTCTCGTTCATCAGCACGACGACAGTCTTCGGCACCGCCGTCGATATCACGCTAGCCGAACTGGCGATTGAGTCGTTCTTCCCGGCCGACGCCGCGACTGCCGAGGCGCTGCGGCGAGATGGGTGACACGAAGTGGTAACCAGTGCTGTTCCTCGTTAGCGCATCATCACTGGTTACTGCTTCGTGTCACCCATCTCGCAACTCGTCCCGATACGACGACAGCGCGCGGCGGTAGCGGTCGATCGTGGGATCGTTACTCGTGTCGAGGATGACAGCGAAGGCGAGCGCCAGCGCTTCACGCGGTTCGTCGTTTGAGAGACGCGAGAGCGCGAGGAAGCAGCGCATGGCGTGGTTGGTCGGATAGTCGCGGACGCCGCGTTCGAGAAGCGTCAGCGAGTCGGCGATCCGGCCCACATTGCGGTAGGTGCTGCCCAGGCCGAGCACCAGTCCCTCCTGCTCCGGTTCAGGCAGACCGAGCGTCAGCGCGCGTTCGTAGTACGGCACGACATCCTCTTCGAGGCCCAGGTAGTCGTGGACCCACGCGGCCTGATACTGGACTTCGGCATCATCTGGGTACTCAGCCGCGAGCGCGATCAGGAGCGGCCGGGCCTGTTCGGCCTGACCGCCCTCGCGCAGGCTGACGGCGTCGGCGAGCCGCGTGTCGCGCTCAGCCTGCATGTGGGGAAATCCGGACCGAGAACTCTTCCCAGCCGTCTGGACCCTCCATACCGCGCGTTTCCCAGGCTTCGAGGTCGGTCAGCGCCGTCATATCGTGGTGGACATTGCTGGGGATCAGCAGCAGGTCTCCGGGGCGCAGCACCTGTTCCTGGATATCCTTCGGCTTGTCGGGATCGCCGATCTTCGCCAGCAGCTCGCCGCTCGTCAACCAGACGACCTGCGACTGCGGGTGGCTGTGCGCCCAGTGGTAACCCGCTTCCACGGTCATATGCAGCACCCAGTTGCCGCCGAAGACGAGCCGCCGCCCACGCCAGCCACCCTCATGGCCGGTCCACTCCTCGACATCCTCCCAGCGCGCAAACGGACCCTGCATGGCACGCCCTCCTTCTCGGTCATCTGCGAATGGTGCATGGTGGCTAGATATCGAGGCTATCGTGGATCGTGTCAATGAGCGGGGCGAGGCGTGAGGCGTCCAGCCTCTCGACCAGATTGCGTGGACTCTGAGCACCCGGCGCATAGCGTGCTCGCAGGCGTGGTTCTTCAACGCCATGTAATCAGCTACCAGCGGTGCGAGGTCCGGCCAATTGCCCATGATTTGTTCGCAGTCGCCGTGGTGCTTTGGTTCCAGCCGCGCCCGCTCCCAGAAATACGCATTGACACTGTGGATGGCTGCATAGAAGAGCGCGATTGCTGCCCATCTGAGCGCTGCTGATGTTGCCTGAGCGTTAGAGAGAACATCGCGCGCGAACCGCGCATTCTCGTCAGCCGTCGTCAGATACGCTCTCGTCCTGGGATGGAGGTCATCGAACGTCATGCTTCGTGTGCGAGCCTGACCGGCTCTGCCGACGAAGGGATTGCAGCGCCGATAAGTTCGATCTCCGGATCGAAGAACGACGGATTAATGAGGCGGAACTCGATGACGGTATCCCGGAACTTTTGGTGCAAGGTTGCCCCGGCCTCGTAGAAATGTGACTCGTCATCGTAGCTGATCGGACGGGTCAGTAGCCAAACGACGACCCGGTCGTCTGCCTCTACGAACACGCCATCAACCATTGGATCGCATCCGACTGACTCGACGAAGCTACGTCCTACTTCGCGAGCTGTTACATGCTGAACGACTGCCATCGCGGACTCCGTCCTCGTCACCATCGTTTGACATCTGGATCGTACACCAATGGCGACGGCTGCATCATGCATGCCATATGCGCTGGTCGCTACGCCTTGCGCGTGCGTGGGTCGAGGTAGTCGCGCAGGCCGTCGCCGACGAGGTTGAAGCCGAGGACGGTCAGGGTCAGGGCAAGACCGGGGAAGGTGATGAACCACCAGGAGTCGCGGAAGAACTGGCGTCCGTCGGTGATGAGGCGGCCCCACTCCGGC